>WNFI01360154.1_pt1 | contig 11085 bp, 16 predicted proteins | sample 5400471 | NCBI WGS metagenome assembly WNFI01 (sample SAMN13153348, study PRJNA577476) | soil metagenome | isolation source: 100 cm saprolite on Douglas fir-dominated hillslope | place: USA:California | collected 2013-09-17 | reverse complement strand
GACCGCGACGTCTTGGCCCGGCTCGGCAAGATCGAGGCGCAGTTGGCAACGTTAATGGCGGCGCTGCAACCGGGTTTCTCCGCGAAGGCAGCCTAGCAGCGGCCATGCGGCGGAAGGGCAGCTCTCCGCCGCACCATCCGGCAATGGCTGGCTATTTGACATGGAACCAATCAACGGTAATGTCGACATGTTCGCAACGGCTGTCCCTCATGCCAGAACCGGCCAATCTCCAGATGCGCATCGCCCCCGGCGCTGCGCCTGTACCCACTGAGCAGCTGCGGGCCTGGATCGCGCATGCCGGCACCGTGCCTGACCTTACTCACACGGCCGGTCATGTGCTGTCGTTTTTGGCGGCGCACTTCGCCGGGGATGGTTCGGCGCTTGTATCCGAAGAGACGATTGCTGGGCATGTGCACGCGGATAAGACGACCGTCGTGCGTTCGGTTAATGCCGGCTGCGTAGGAGGACTAGTGACCGCTATAGGGGCGACGTGGAAAGCTGTGCTGAGCACCAATGAGCGCGGCCGGCTGTTGACCCGTTCGGCGCGGACCCGGTCACTTGCTTTTGCGATAGCGCGCGCCCTGCTCGATCAGGCTGAACACCGCGATGATTGGCACAGGGGCGAAATCGTCAGCGTCGAGGTGAGGCAAGCGGATGAGTAAGGGCCTGCAAGGGTGCGAAGGCGAGCGGTTCAGGCAATTTGCCTGCCGGAAATTCTGGCCCGGCGCTACTCCGCGGCGGTGAGCTCGGCTTTGACCCGCAGCACCGTTCCGATGCCCACCCCGGCGGCTTCCGCCGTCGCCTTGGTGCCCATTCCCTTGAGCAGTGCCTTCCGGATGAGCGCCTCGATCGCCGGATCGATCTTCGGTCGACCGAACGGGTTACCGGTCTTGGTGCCCTGCTTGCGGGCCCTCGCCAGGCCGGCCATCACCCGCTCGCGGATCAAGGCGCGCTCGAACTCCGCGAACACCCCGAGCATCTGGAACATGGCGCGCCCGGATGGCGTCGACGTGTCGAGCCCCTGCTGGTGCAGATACAGGTCGACGCCGGCGGCGTGGATCTCTCCCAGAAAGGCGATGAGGTCCTGCAGCGATCGCCCCAGCCGATCGACAGACCACGCCATGATGACGTCGAACTCTCGCCGGGCAGCATCGCGGTGCATGGCATCGAACTGTGGTCGCTTGTCCCTTCCCTTCGCACCGCTGATGCCGTGATCCCGGTACACTCGCACAATCTCGCACCCCTTGCGCTCGGCGACCGCCCGGAGCTCGTGTTCCTGGTTGGCTGTGGTCTGACCGTCGGTGGAAACGCGCAAGTAAAGCGCGACGCGATGGCTCTTCTTGATCATGATCGGTACTCCGGTTTCGAGCCCACTAAAGGGACCGGCTTTCGCCGGCCCCTCGTTGTTGTCGCGGTGGCTACGCGCGGGCGTGGCAATCGATGTACAGAGCGGCGCCGACGCGGGTGAGAGCGTAGATCAGCGCCGGGATGGCGACGCCGAGTGTGACCGCTGCTGCCATCATCCACGGGTTTACGGTCTGAGCTGCGAAGGCGAAGGCGTTCATCGCGGCCGATCCGGCCAGCGTGCCGAGGATTGCCGGCCGGGCGAACCGGGCGACTTGTCGGCGTACCTTGTCGTTGATGGCGAGCTGGCTGAGCTCGAGCGCGACGAACCCGAGGTCGATACCGACTGCCATCGCCCAGCTTTCCCAGACCGAGGAACCGGTGACGATCTCGACGCCGTGGGCGAGGTGGCTGAGCGACAGGGCGGTGAGGGTTACTGCGACGGCGCCGATGCCGACCGCGGTTCCAGCCTGGCGGCGGAGTGCGCGTGCGGCGTTGCGGCCAAGTTGGCGTGTGGTCTGGGCCTTTTGGGCGGGCTTGAGTTGAACTACTGTTGGGGTAGCCATGGTGGAAACTCCATTTTCCGCTGTGGTCAGGCCCTCGTCGGTGCTTCGAACCACCTTCGGGGGCCGCCTTATGAATATCATCTCTACGTTTCAGAATTCAAGTGTATTCCGAACCCACATTGCATTTCTGAAAAGCTAGCAATTACAGGGGCCGACAGTCGCCGTTTCCACACACCTTTTCGGAACCCCTCCTCTGGACGTGAACGCAAAGGAAACGTACATGGTGGGTGCACGTCGTGTTTTGCTCATATGAGCATAAATGTGCGTTGCCCACGGGGGACTGATGTTGCGGGAGCGGCTTCCGAACAGGCGATCGGCAGAGACCTGGGACCTTGAGGCCTTGGGGCTGAAGTTTCGCGCCACCATAGGCACGCACCCGAACGGCAAGCTCGGGGAAATGTTCCTGAGCAACCACCGTGTGAACAGCATGGCGGGCATCATGGCGTCAGACGCGGCTGTGTTGTGCTCGTTGCTTTTGCAATACGGCGTGCCGGTCGATGTGATTCGTAAGTCTCGGCATGAATCCGTGTTGTTGAGCGGCGGGAAGGTGCGTCAGCGCTGATGTTGTGCAGCGCACTACTTGATCGGCGGCGGCAGCGGAATCCACCATTGCGGCTGATGTTCGCGGCTGGATGAGACGCCGATCTCGTGGCAATACCAGTACGGCTTGGGTTTGCGTGAGGTGTTATCCCACGTCCAGTATGCGATGCGCCAGCCCTTCCACATCCAGGCAAGTATCGGGACACGATCGACCACCTTGGTCGGATCGCCCTTGGGGGCTTCCTCGATCGGGCGCGGTTCAGGCCACTTGTCCATTGCGTTCCTCCCTTTTCAGATCCCGCAGTAAGTCATCACCCGTGATGTCTTTGCCCTCATCGGCGAGCTTCTCCACCGCCGCCTCGACCACATCTTTCGGCGTACTGCCGAGCTTCTTAACCCTGTTTCCAGATGGCCGGGGAACGCGGATCTACTTTCGACGGTTCTGGGATGCGCGCGACCTAACCTGGACCCGCGCGTGGACCCCGGTCCCATTGGCCGCCGCACCCTTTGGGACCGGGGTGCCTCAACTCTGCCCGTACAAGCGCGATGCGACCAGCCTGCCGGCGCATCCGGGGGCGAGGCCGTTTCCGCCGTTGTTATCTCCCGGACTTGTTCCGGGTCGTGCGATCGAGCCTGGGCTTTGCTGGATGTGGCCGAACGCCGGGACTGGAATAGGGCGAGACCGTGTCGGTCACTGTCGGGCAGAGCGATGAGTAAGCCGGTAAGTCCTTGATTTTGCACTCCTCAAAATTGCGGCGGCACCCAAGTCATTGATAATACAAGGCGCAAAATTGCGCTGTCGGAATTCGTTCGTCCAGCCGTGCGGCTAGTGAGACCGGCGACCCACTCCACAAAATGTGCTACACTATGTTGATAGCGGGTGCCGCCGGTGTTGCGTTAAGATTAGCCAAGGAACCGATCGAGGTGCATTAACTCGAAAGGTATGCGCTATGCCTAGCCAATCCGTGGTAGGATACACCCCAGCATACTTTTTCGACTGGACTATTATCCTGCTCACAGTTCTGGGACCGTTTGTCTTGCCCCCTCTGGCTAGGCTCGGTACGATAATTCAGGCGATGGTTGGATTAATTCTCATTAGCTTAGGGTTGTGCCTAGGGGTGCTATTCTTTGTTCAAATGCCTCTTGATTGGCAGAAGCACTGGCTACTCCTATATATTATGGAATTAGGCAGTTATATTTTACTTCCGTTCAGTCTCCTGCTTTACCTGGTCCTGCCTCCTCTTTACGTTTTGCTCGGAGTTGAGATTCTTCGAGGGCGGGGCACGAGAGGCTTATGGTCCACCTGCGGGCGGGCGTGGAATGAGGTCGTAAGGCTGCTCCGATGGAGACAATAGACAGTTAATCGGCATAGGTGTCCCCCGACGGATAATCTCCATGCCGGACCCGTAGCGTCCGGGAACGGATTACTATGGCGGATTTCGATCGTTTCGAATCACACATCCCGCCGTCGCCGCAGGGGTTGTCCCGGCGACCCCGATCGCTAGAGCACGAAGTAAACAGAATCGAAGTGACGATCACGCCTACAACGTTCTATTGGCGTGGCGTCGCGTGGACACGGAGGGGTGAGGACATGAGCCGAGAGCGCTTTGCTAAGGTGTTCGTCGTGCTGCTGCTGTTGGGCTTGGGCTTATTGTCCTTTTGCGATGTATTGGACGCGCTGCGAGTTCACTGAGGACCCCAAAACTCTGCGCTTGGAACGCAGAGGTCGGTCCGTCCGTGCACATGCAGGCGTTCAGGGGAACGCCCCGAATTTTCGGGAGGTCGAGTATCTGGACAAACACGGTCGTATGAAGCCGATCAAGCCGCAAGAGGAGCCGGTGCAGATCGCGGTAGAGGTCCCCCACGCCGCGGCCGCAGAGCACCAGCCCGCAGCGCAACCCGAGCAAGCCGCCAAAAAGAGTGAAAACACCTCGGAAAATCAACGGAATGGAGGTGCATCCAAGTTTGGACCGACCTCAAATCTGAGCCGGGCTCTGGCGAGGCCGTTTGCGGTTTCGTTTGAGTGCGCCGTACCGTGCGGCGGGGTCGAAAACGCGGACACGGCCTGGGGCTGCGCTTGCTCAAGTTGTAGAGCCCGGGCTCGGATATGATGAGAGTTTCTTGGTTTCGGCCGATGGTATCGGTTTGGACGATAACATCCCTCTCGTCCGGATCGAGCCGCGAAACAGCATGGCTCACATTGACGATATCGAACGCGTCAGCATGGCACACATCCTTGGCAACGAACCACTTGTCGCCGCCGCGAGAGATGGTGCGGACCGCCAGTTCACCATACATGAACGGAACGATCTCAACCGATGGACCGCGCTTTTCGTTGGGTGGCGGATCTGCTTGTTCGTGCCGCGGCTCTTCATGTGGCGGCGAGTCTGCACGAGGCGGCGGCTCGGATCGCGGCGCCGATGTTTCGGGCTTATGTTCAAACCGCGGTTCCGACGTCTCAGACCTTGCCGTTTCGGCTCTCGGCGGCCGCGGCAACCTAGCGGGCGGACCCATGCCCCCCTGCCCCCTTGGGTTCCCTCGGGCAGATGGGGTGCGGAGGTAGATCGGCGGCCCAAGGGTGCCGGGGGTGCGAGGGGCCAGCGCCGCCGCTCAGCACAGAGGATCGGTCAATGTTGAGCGCGGCGGTGACGCTCGCCGTCGTCCCACGATAGCCACTCGCCGAAATCGGGTCTCATATTGCCCATGGATTTCCCGAAATCTCAGCGGAGCGGTTTCGCGGGTGCCAGTAAACCTCGCACGCCTCCTTGTGGCGTCCGACGATTAAGCTCTGCGACCCGAGTATCTCGTCAAGCTGGCTAGGATATCAAAGTGCGATTTGTTGTATTCAGGGTTCCGCTTCTTCTCCAGGGGCTCGACAACCACGAACACCAGATCGCCTGAAAGGCTTGCTAAGCGGCGGGCGATAGGCCTCGACAGCAGGCGGTTGTCGCGGAGATCAGCGATTGCGCCAAAGAAATGTGAGACACGTCGGCGCGACTCATCCACCGCCCGCGCCTCGGCGCGCGCCTCGGGGTCGGCGCTTTCCCATTGCTTTTTCCATTCACTCGCAAAATCCAATTTTTGGTCTTTGAAACGCCAGTACCACTCGCTAAGTCTGCGCAAGGCGTCGCCCATTTCATCGCTCGCATACTCTTCTTGAAACGTCCGGTACAGCGTCGCTTGTGCGGCGTTGGCAGCATCTCGGCTGGATCGCCATGAAAAGAAGGCGGAGACGGCTGCCGCAACTGCAGCGGCGCCTGTCCCAACGGCAGTTACGATCATCCAAGGGTCGGATTGAATATCGGCCAAGACTGTCGCCATGGAAACCAGAGGCTGCACCGTGGTACCTGCCATCATCGCTAGCGGGTACGCGGCTTTTTACGATTGTCCGCCCTCATTATGAACGTCGTGAATGTTGTTATTATGATCAAGTTCTTTGTGCTTGCCGTTGCTAGCTTCCTTCCAGCTTCCCATTAGAGCCGGCGGCGACAACATCGGCTATTTCTCCGGGGGACTACATGCACCAGACAAAAATTGCAATCTTGCTGGCAGCGCTGCTGCTGTCAGGCTGTACGTCATATGCCGAGCGGATGCAGCGGGGACGATATGAGGGGGACGAAGCGGACGATGCTAAGTGTCGGAGTGTGGGCCTTGAATGGGGCACGCTGGGATATGTCGAGTGCAAGAGGAAATTGTTGGAGCTACATATGAGGTACGAACGATAGCCCGACTTATCGCTCCGGTGTGCTGGTCCCATCGCGCACCAGCGGGTCCCATCAAGTTCCCTCGGGATGCATTGGAAGTTGCTGGACCATAGTCCCCTCAACCTTGGGGTCTATGGGACCCTTCCACCTTAGAATGTCCGCGGCTCGGCGGCGCCGGCACTGCGATGCGTTGGGCCTCCGCAAATTTGCGGAGGCTGAGTCGAAATGGGGGCCTACAGTCTATGATCCGGTTCTCCGATCGGTGCGGGCAGGCTCTGGCGACCACGCGGACGTGATCTTAAGTGTTACGTTCCAGCGTCGCAAAGTGGGAACGTAACGCTTATGAGCAAGGGTCTGGGCCATCTGCAACGAAGTCTCGTCACCATTCTTGGCAATTGCCAAGCACTCGACACATTCACGCTGGCCGCTAAAGCCTACGAGGTGAGGGCGAATGAGGAGGGCTGTTTTATCGTGATTGACTCCCAGCTTGCCTCGGTCAAGCGCGCGCTCGCCTCCCTGAAGGCCAAAGGCAAGGTCTTTTCTTTTCATCGTGGGCCTGGGGGCCGCCGAATGTGGGCGGGTAAACGCTTTGGCCTCTACGTAACGATCAAAGACATGCAGCAAAGAAGCGTGGTGCTCGCTGCAGTAGGCGATGAGCAAGCGTTTCGAACCCACGCGGAAAGTATGCTCCCGCTTATCGAGCGAGCGAGCAACCTCGGCGTTGATATCAATGAAACGTGGTCAGCGGCCTAACCGCCGCTGGCGCCTCGCTCCCCTGGAGAAGGCTTGCCCACCCTACGCTTCGGCGGCGATCTCGGCCTTGCTGGGCCGCGCCTGCACCTTGAGGCCAAGTTTGCTCCTCATGTGGATCCCGGAGGACGGCGGCAGCCTCGATATCGTGCTGTGGCTCACGTTGTAGCTGCGCGCGATCTCGGTCAGCACCTCGCCGGCATCTCGTCGCCTTATCGCCTCGGCCATCTGGTGGGGGGTCAATTTGAGCTTGCGCCCGAACCGGACCCCGTTGGCCTTGGCGCGCTTGATCCCTTCGTCACACCGGGACCGGCGGAGCGCCAATTCGAATTCGGCAATCGCACCGAGCACACTGACGAGCAACCGGCCGTGGGCGCTCGTGGTGTCCATGGTCGGGCAGTCAAGCACCTTGAAGCCGGCGCCCCGATCGGAGATCGTCTGCAGCGTGTTGAGCAGGTCCCGAGTGCTCCTGGCGAGCCTGTCGAGTTGGCGACCAGCAGCACGTCGCCCTGACTGAGTGCCGCCAGAGCCCGCTGGAGCGCTCTGCGGTCGGTCTTGGCTCCGCTCTCCTTCTCGGAGAAAACCTTCTCAGCGCCTGCCGCTCGAAGGCTGGCAAGCTGTGCATCGAGCGTCTGCCCGTCGCTTGAAACTCTCGCATATCCGATGATCATTTTGCACCTGACTCCTGCACAGGATTCCGTTTGTGTTTTCAGTGGCCCTCTGTTCGTGCACCAAGTTTACGTCTTGCACAGCCGGGGCGGTTTACGTGTTGCTGCCCGGCTTCCGGTTCTGCTCCAGCCATTTGCGCAATTCGTTCTTAGCCTGGCGCAGCTCCGCCTCGCGCCGGGTCACCATCGCCAGCAGCCTGTCGAGCGCACCGTGGTCGGGACCAAACGACATACGGCCTGATCGCCAGTCCCGGATCGTGTCGCGGCGCACCTCCAGCGCGACGGCGAGGCGAGCCTGCCAATCCTCGCTGTTGTCGAAAAGGGCGCGACCGACCTCCGCGAGGAGATCGGCCGCTGTTGTCTCAGGCTTTCGCAATTTGGGCATTGGGGATCACCTTCAAGGCGGGGCGGGTGCGCTTGCGCTGGGGGGCTTTGCGCACCGGGCGGGAAGCCGCGGGTGCCTTGGGAGCGGTATAGCCGGCGGCGAGGAGCAACAGGACGGCGAGAACATCCGGGACGGCGGAGATCGTCAGGATCGCCGCATGCGTCACCGTGTCGACGCTGGCGCCAGTCGCCCCAGCGATGAACTGGATCGCGGCGAACTCGCTGGTCGCGGTGATCGCGTCGCCTTCGGCCTGGGTCTTGATGGACCGGGCGGCAGCGAGCTTCAGTACCAGGGCGTCCCGCTCGGCAGTGGCGGAGGTGACGATCGCCTGGGCGGCGCGAGCTCGAGCCTTGTCATCCTTCGCCCGGATGAGAGCCGCGCGCGCTGCAGCAAGGTTGCTCTCGGCCGCCGCGAGCTGCCGCTCCACCAGGTCGGCCGAGGCGTACGCGGTCGCCGTAGCCGCATGTGCGGTCGCCCGGGCACCGATCTGCCGGTGTTCGTACGCGTTGGACAAGAACCCAGAGACGCCCGCGACGTTCGCCGTGATCAGCGTGAGGCCGACGCCGGCGAGGGCGACCTTGAGGAGCCGCGGCGCCGCCTTGCGGTGGAGCATGGCGAAGCTGGTGAGCTTGCCCGCTTCGAAGAGCAGGCCCATGGCGCCGACTACGATCTCGGCGCCAGGAACCAATTTCATCATGCCAACAGTTGCCACCCCACCGGAGAAGGCGGCGAGGCTGATCGCTGTGGTGTAGCTGATGGTGTTGAGGGTGGGCTTCATCATCGGGGATTCCCAATTTTGCAGCCGGTGGGATCACCGACCTGCAAGCCCAATATCCGCGAGCTTGGGAAAACATCCACCCTAGCACCGGAAAATATTGCGGTGAACACAGCGGAAGCGTACATGGGGTGCATGTCACTTTTTGCTCATATGAGCATAAATGTGCGTAGCCCACGGGGGACTGATGTTGCTCGGGAGCGGTTACCCAACAGGCGCGAGGCCGTTGGCAGACCCATGCGGGAGCGTCGCAGCCATGTCTGGGACCGCGAGCAGAACGACCACTACGTCGAGCCGGCGTGGTGCAGCGAGCGGCTGTTCGACGTTGAGGAGTTCTACGGCCGCATCAACGATCCCTGCTGCGGGTTTGGCACCATACCGGAGGCCGCCTATCGCGCCGGCATCGGTGCGACGGCGTGTGACCTGGTCGACCGCGGCTACAAGGGCGGGCGGGTCGAGGACTTCTTCACGTCCACGTGGCCGCGCGACAACATCGTCGCGAACCCGCCTTTCAACATCGCCGAGCGGTTCGTGCGGCACGCCCTCGATGTGACCGGGCTCAAGGTTGCGGTCATCTTCCCGACCGCGAGGCTCAACGCCGCCCATTGGATTCGCGAGACGCCATTGCGGCGCGTCTGGCTGCTCACCCCTCGCCCCTCGATGCCTCCAGGACACGTTCTAGCGGCCGGTGGAAAGCCCGGCGGTGGAAAGGTCGATTTCTGCTGGCTGGTGTTTGAGCGCGGGCACCAGGGACCGACAGAGCTACGCTGGTTACATCGGGATGGGTGATGGGAGACTTTGATGACTGACGCTGTGTCCATCGACAAACCCGTGCAGCCGATCCCGCCCGCGCCCGAAGCCGTTGCCGTTGCCGAGGCCGCGGCACCCGGTGAGCAAGCCGCCGCGCCTGTGACGCCAGAAGCTAACGGGCGTGCTCTGCCCGAGATAGAATTTCCTGTCGGTTCGACTCGCCAGGCTGTTCTTGATCACCTGATCGATAGCGTTGACGCTGGCCCGCAATCGGTTGCGCAGATCCTCGCCGCGATGCCCGCCGGCACTTCGAGGAATACCGCGGAGTCGGCGATCAAGCGCGAATTCGACCAGGGCAGGATCATACGGACCAGCCCCGGCCACTACGCGCTCGCCCCGGCCAGGCCGGTCGGGCAGCCCAAGCCGGCGCCACCGCCAGAGCCTGACATGCCTGAGGACGAGTGGTTCGCCGTATTCGATGCATGGGTGAACGACCCCGAGTCGTGGGACCGCGAGAAGCTCGGCCCGCGGCCGAATGAGGCTGGTCACCATGTACCGATGCCGATCGAGGCGCGGTTCGCCGACCGCGTCCGGAAGCGTCAGGAGCGCCGCAAGGAAGCGGAAGCCGCCGTTGCCAAGCGAGCCGCCGCCGATGCCGAGCTGCGCGCCAAGTTGCTTGCCGCTACCGGCGGGAATTACACGCCTGGTCCGGGCATTGACGATCTGGCGCCGATCAAGCGCGCGCTGGAACTCGTTCCGCTCGACCGCATCTTGTCTGCGATCCGGTGCAAGACGGACAAGAAACTCTACCCCAAGAACGAGCCCGCCACGTCATGGCGCGAGCCGCGGCTGCTCCGGGAAATTGCGGAAAGCTACAGCAGAGCGGTCGTGATCCCTTCGATGGTCGATGCCTGGTCTAAGGCGACCGCGAAGGCACCGGCGACAAAGGCGCAGAGCTCGCCGCCGGCCGGCGACATGCCAGACGACATTGACGAGTTGCGCCGCCACCACGACGATCCGCACGCGCCACCCGGTCCGCATAGCTTGCCCGGTGCTGCGCCTCCTGCCCCGGACGTGCCGATGCCGGCGCCGGACAATCTCGCTGATGCGCCGGAAGCGCCGGCCGACGTCGAGGTATCCCCCGAACCGGAACGCGCACCAGCGGCCCCACCGGGGAGCGGCATCGCCCCTTTCAGCGACAGTGCAGCGGAGCCTGGTTTGGCCGCAGCGCTGGCCTCTGACCTTCCGGTCGGCAAGGTGCCGGAAGTTGCCGCGGCGCCTGTTGCTCCGCCCGATGATGGCAAGCCTGTCGTTGTCGGCCGCGAGCAGGTGCTTGCGGCGTTTGGTCGAAGCCGGATACCGCCTCCGCCGGCGACGCCGCAGCCTCGACCAGTCCAGCGCCAGGCCGAACCTGCTGATCGCGACTTCAGCGAGGAGGCCTGGGATGAGTTCTGCGCCGGCTATCGTTTCAACACGCTGAAATGGAACGTGCGCCGGCTTGGTCCCGAGCCTGGACACCCGGATTGCCGGGCGCCGCGGAATATTCTCAGGAGCTTTGGCCTGGCATGATCGCCACCACCATTGTCTTGGTCGTCTCGCCATC
>WNFI01309368.1_pt1 | contig 11086 bp, 13 predicted proteins | sample 5400471 | NCBI WGS metagenome assembly WNFI01 (sample SAMN13153348, study PRJNA577476) | soil metagenome | isolation source: 100 cm saprolite on Douglas fir-dominated hillslope | place: USA:California | collected 2013-09-17 | reverse complement strand
GAAGTTCAGCAGGTTGGGCATCTGCTGCAGGTCACTCGGGACGTTGGGGTTGTCCCGCGAGTAGTGAGTGTTGTCGAACTGCATGTAGATCACGTGCTTGATCGAGCCGGACGGTCCCAGAACGCACGACTCCGTGCGAGGGACCTGGCCGGCCCGCGCGGCGTGGCTCACCACGTTCGCCGCTGCCATTGCCGCCGTGAAGAGGCCGATCCCGAGCGCGCCTGCGGCCAGAATCGTCAGCGAGCTAGCATAACCCTTGCCGACCATTCCATCACCCTCCGATTACCCGTGCCATTTCGTTAGGCCATGCCTCAGCCTTAACTCCGGTACCATCTAATGTCAGGCAATAAGCTCCTGCACCACGGGGTAGCCAAGCATCGGCAGATGACAAGAGGACTAACGAGAAATGGCCGGGAGCTGAACCCGGATGGATCGTCAGGACCTGCGGCGGGCACCAGGAGAGGCAGGCGAGATGGCTGGCGAGCCGGACTGGGTACCGCCGGAGGTCGACACCAGGCGGGCGAACGCCGCCCGGGTCTACGACTACTGGCTGGGCGGCAGCCGCAACTTCCTCGCCGACCAGGACGTGGCCCGCGCGATCGCCGCGGTCGAGCCCAACATGCGGGCGATCGCCCGGGCCAACCGCGCGTTCCTCGGCCGCGCCGTGCGGTTCCTGGCCGCGGCCGGCATCCGGCAGTTCCTCGACATCGGATCCGGCATCCCGACCGAGAGCAACGTCCACGAGGTCGCCCAGCAGGCTGACCCGGATGCCCGGGTGGTCTACGTCGACATCGACCCGGTCGCGGTCGCGCACAGCAAGGCCATCCTGGCCGGGAACCAGAACGCCACGGTCATCCAGGCCGACCTGCGCGAGCCGGAGAAGATCCTGGCCCACGAGGGCACCCGGCGCCTGATCGATGGGGGCCGGCCGGCCGGCCTGCTGCTCATGGTCGTCGTGCACTTCATCGCCGATGCCGATGATCCCTGGCGGATCGTGGCCACGCTGCGCGACGCGCTCGCGCCGGGCAGCTATCTCGTGCTGGGCCATGCGACCCATGAGGGCGAGCCTGTGGTAGCCCACGCAACCGAGAAGGTGTACAACCGCAGCGTCGCGACGGACCTGCACCTGCGGTCGCGCGCGGAGACAGTTCGTGACCCTCGCGGATCAGCGGCTACGTCTCGGCGAGGTTCTTGATGCCGGCGATCGTGGCCTGCATGTTGGCCTGGTGCTCGGCGAGCCGGCGGCGGAGGATCCTGGATTCCTTGTCGGGCATCGACTCGATCACGTAGCTGATGCCGCTGGGGCCCGGCCCGAGCTGCACGCACTGGGTGAGCCTGGTCTCGCCGGCGGCCTGCGGCTCGAGAATGAACCGCCAGCGCGCGGCGGGAAACTCGGGGCTGCCGACCGACCACCCGAACTGCCGTTCCGGCTGGTATTCACAGATCGTCGACGTGGTCTCCCACTCTCCGCGCGCGGGATGGTAGTTGCGGCCCTTGAACCGCGCGCCGAGGGAGGGGCCGGGCGCGCCGTCGAGCCACTCCGCGCCCTGGAACTCCGAGCTGAACCGCGCCGGGACCTGAATGTCGGACACGAGGGGCCACACGGCCAGCGGCGTCGCGGCGATGACGACGCTTACCTCGGCCGTCGGGCAGTCGCTGAGACGTAGCTCGGGCTGGTCCACAAGACCCTCCTCGGGGGAGAGCTGACCTTGACAGCCTAAGCGGGCGGCAGTTCACTGGCGCGACGACCCGGGCCATTCCCGGGTCGGCAGCGTCTCGCCGGAAGGCCTCGTCCATGCAGGTGGGGATCAGCGCGCAGGTCACCGGGCCGGACGGCGCGGCCTTCGTCGCCGACGCCGAGCGGCTCGGCGCGGCCTCGGTCTGGGTCCCGGAGGCCTGGGGCCAGGACGCGCTCACCCCGCTGGCGTACCTGGCCGCGCGGACGACGACGATCAGGCTGGGGTCGGCGATCGCGGCGCTGGGCGCGCGGACGCCGGCGATGCTGGCCATGTCGGCCATGTCGCTGCAGCTGCTGTCGGGCGGGCGCTTCCTGCTCGGCCTGGGCACCAGCGGGCCGCAGGTCATGGAGGGCTGGCACGGCGTCCGCTTCCGGTCGCCGCTGGCGGTCACCCGCGAGACGATCGATATCGTCCGCGCCGTCGCGCGCGGCGATCGCCTCAGCTACGCCGGCCGGGTGTTCCGGCTGCCGCTGCCCGATGGCCCCGGCCGCGCCCTGCGCTCGATGCTGCCGCCGGCCGAGGTGCCGATCCTCGTCGCGGCGCTCGGGCCGCGCAATCTCGAGCTGACCGGCGAGCTGGCCGACGGCTGGATCGGCAACGCCTTCGTGCCCGAGCAGGCCCCGGCCTTCCTCGATCACCTGCGGGCCGGCGCGGCGCGGGCCGGCCGGACCCTCGACGACCTCGAGCTCGTCATCCCCGTCGCGGTCGAGTTCACCGACGATGTCGAGGAGGCGGCGCGGCGCCACGCGCGCGGCTACGCGTTCACGATCGGGGCGATGGGCTCAAGGGAACAGAATTTCTATAACGCCGCATTCGCGCGCCAGGGATTCGGAGACGACGTGGCCGCCGTGGCGGACCTGTGGCTGGCCGGGCGCCGGGACGAGGCCGCGGACCGGGTCCCGGCCGAGCTGGGGCTGAAGACCAACCTGCTCGGGCCGCGGTACATGGTCGCCGAGCGCCTGCGCCTGTACCGCGACGCCGGCATCACCACGCTCCAGGCGAAGCTGGCCGGCGACCCCAGCTCGCGCCTCGATACCCTGGCGCAGCTCATCGAGCTCGTGGGCGAGGTCAGCCGGGAGGCGCGCGCAGCGGGACGCGCCGGCTCGTGAGGCTCGGCGCGTCCCGCCCGGCCGCGTACCGTTATGGAGCAGTGTCTGCCCTAGCGGGGACGCCCCCCGTCAACCCCCAGCCGCGGAGCAAGCTCCCCGAATTCAGGGTGCCTCGACGATCTCGAGCGTGTTGCCGTCCGGGTCGCGGAACGCGAACATGGCGGGCACTCCCGGCCAGCGCAGCACCTCCGGGTCGGCGTCGACGCCCCGGGCGAGCAGGTCCGCGTGCTTGGCGTCGGCGTCCGCCGTAACGAGGCGGATGCCGGTGTCGTGCCCGATGGGCTGCTTCGGGCTGGGGGCGACCAGAGCGATCGTCGTCGTCGCCCCCGGCGGGGCGACCTCGATCCAGCGCCTGCCGTCGCCGAACGGCGTGTCCAGCCGCTTCTCGAGGCCGAGCGTGCCGGCGTAGAAATCGAGCGCCCGGCTCTGGTCGGTGACGGGGACGCCGACCGTCCGCAGCTGGGTGATACGGGTCCTGGTCTGCTCGGTCATCTTGATCCACCTTCTCCTTCGGTTAATGCCGGGGAACTGTCAGGTGTAGAGCAGCGATCCCGGCGTGGTGAGCAGCTCGCCCGTCTCGAGCCACGTCTTCAGGCCGGACAGGACCATCGGCCAGCCGCCGTAGAGCTCGGCGGGCGCGCTCTCGCGCAGCTGGTCGTGCGTGAGGGTCAGGCGGCAGGAGTCGCCGACCGGCTCGATCTCCCAGGTCACCCTCGAGGTGCCCTCGCTCTTCACGTCGTCACTCCACAACGCGACCATGCTCTGCACGAGCTTGCGGGGCGGGTCGACCTCGAGGTTCTCCCCTTCCGCGATCGTGACGCCGGCCGCGGGGCGGCCCTGCTCGTAGCGCGAGCCGGGCGTCCAGTCCGAGGTGACCTGGGTGCCGAAATGGTACTTGCTCCTGATCTCCGGGTCGGTGATCGCCTCCCAGAGACGCTCCGGGGTGGTCCGGATGTAGATCTCGAACACCTTTTCCATAGGACTCTCCAGTCTCCGCTTGATGTCGCTGAGAGCCGCGGCCCACGGCTCGGCGTACTTGCTGACCCACCGGTCGTGGACGAGCTGGATCGGGACCGGGTTCAGGAAGTGGAGCTTCTCGCGGCCCCGCCGCCTGGTCACGACCAGGCCCGCCTCCTCGAGCTGCCTCAGGTGCTTCATGACGCCGAACCGCGTGATGTCGAATCGCGCCTCGAGCGCGGTCAGCGTCTGCCCGTCCTTTCGGTACAGCTCGTCGAGCAGGCTCCGCCTGGTCGGATCGGCCAGGGCCTTGAATACCTCGTCCACTTCTCGATGTTAGGTGACCATTTGGTCACATGTCAAGGGCGGCTATCGCCCCCCGCGGCCGTTCCGGTGGCGGGCCGCGTCACGCGAGGCCGCCTTAGGAGCGGCGGGCGGTGACCAGCCAGATCCCGGCGCGGATCCACACGCCGTCGGGGCGCTGGCGGGCGGCGTACTGCTCGGCCATGGAGGCCAGCACCTGCTCGGTCAGCGCGTCGTCGCCGAGCTCGGCGGCCAGGCTGCGGACCATGCGCATGCCGCGGACGTAGCGCATCACGTCGGCGACGTCGGATCCCATCCGCGCAGGCTCGCTGACCGCCTCGATCCGGACATCCTCCCAGCCGGTGCCGGACAGCAGGTCGCAGACCTGGCGCGGGTCCTCGAACAAGCCTTCGCGAGGCGGGCCCTGCAGGCCCGTGCAGGCCAGGAAGGCGCCCAGCGGGATCCCGAACATCTCGTTGTGCTGGTCGTCCTGCCAGCACAGGAACGTCAGCCGGCCGCCCGGGCGGACCCCGGCGGCGATGTTCGCGAACGCCGCGGCCGGGTCAGCGAAGAACATGATGCCGAACTTGCTGATGATCACGTCGTAGAAGTCCCGGCGCAGCGGGTAGATCTGGGCGTCGCCCTGCTCAAACCGGGCGTTCGCCCCCCCCGCCTCGGCGGCGAGCCGCCGCGCGACCTCGAGCATCGGGCCGGACAGGTCCAGGCCGAGCGCGCTGCCCCCGGGACCGGGCTCGCCGGGTGCCCGCTCGGATCCCGCCACGGCGTCTCCGGCCGGGCCGGATGCCACCTGAGCCGCCGCCTGGGCCGCCGCGATGGTCGTCTCGCCGCACCCGCAGCCGACGTCGAGCACGCGGTCACCGGGCGCGATGGCCGCGGCGCCGAACAGGTGGGGGACGAGCCGCTGGTGTGCCGCCTGGTGCCGCTCGCGGCTAGCGATCCACTGCTGGCCGCCCTCCCCGTTCCATCGCTCCGCCGAGGTCTATCTGCGCGTAGAGCGCCTGCTTGCCGATGCCCTTGCTCACCGCGGACCCCCGCGTGACGCGCTCCAGGAGGTCCGCCGTGGCGGAGTCCAGCTGCCCGGCCGGGACCACCCGGTTGACCAGCCCCCAGTCGAGCGCGGTGCGCGCGTCGATCACGTCGCCGGTCAGGGCCATCTCCGCGGCCCGCTTCCGGCCGACGTTCCTCGCGATCGCGACCATCGGCGTGTGGCAGAACCAGCCGCCCTTCCCGCCGGGCGCGGCGAAGGCGGCGTCCTCGCTGGCCACCGCGAGATCGGCGCTGGCGACCAGCTGGCAGCCGGCCGCGGTGGCGAGCCCGTGCACCCGCGCTACGACCGGCTGGGGGACCTGCTGGATCAGCGTCATCAGCTCGGTGCAGGTCACCAGCAGGGAGCGGACCGCCGCCAGGTCAGCGTCCGCGACGTCGGCGAAGTCGTGCCCCGCGCTGAACACCGGGCCGTTGCCGGCCAGGACGATGCCCAGGGCGTCGCTGTCCCCGATGTCACGGAATGCGGTGATCAGCTCGCGCATGTGCTCCAGCGACAGGGCATTGCGCCGCTGCGGCCGGTTCATCGTGACGGTCACGAACTCGCCCGGCCGCTCGACCAGGATGTGCTCGAAACCCATGGCGGCATCCTCCCGACCGGTGCTGACGCTGGCGCGCGCTCCCGCTTACGACCGATCGTAATGCGAAGGCGGGTAGGGATCACGCTGGCCGCGGACGCGTAGCTCGCCTTCATCCAGCTCGCGCTGGATCTCTGCCCTCGCCTCCTGGAACTCCTCGGTCTGCGTGACGTCCGGGCGGGGCGGTGCGTCGGTCGCGGGCGGCACCTCATCCGGGTCATAGTCGTCGACGCCCGCCTCGACGCGTTCCTCCTCGGCTAGACGGGCGAGACGGTCGGTGTCCAGGCGATCGGGCGCACCACCGTGCTCCCTGCGGTCGCGGTGGAACTGCTCCTCGGGCTGGTCTGGCTCGTCTGGGATCTGCTCGGTCATCCGTGCCTCCAGCGTGCCACGGGAAGGCATGCGCCTCCCATCCGATGCTGGCGATGCTACTCCGGTGGGTGACCGCCCCGTCCGCCCCCGGGGGGTCAGCGGCCGTCCCCGCCGGCCCGGCGCGCCGACGAGGTCTGAACGTCGTTCCCTGGCGCGCCCCGCGGGCGCGGAGCGGTGGATAAGCTCCCTACCAGGCAGTAGCCTCGGCTTCGGGCGCCGGGTCCGCTGCACGGACCGGGCGCGTTGGGAGGGCCCTGTTGGCCGACATGCGATCGCTGCTGGCCGCGGCCGTGGGCGCGGACCACGTGCTGGCGCCAGGCAGCTTCACCGACGACTACGACCACGACGAGGCCCTGGGCCTCACGCCGGGCGAGCCGGCGTTCGTGGTGCGGCCCGGCAGCACCGGGGAGGTGGCCGCTGTGCTGCAGGTCGCGAGCGAGCGGGGGCTGCCGGTGACCGCGCGCGGCTCGGGAACGGGCTTGTCCGGCGCGGCGATTCCCCGCCGCGGGGGGCTCGTGATCTCGTTCGAGCGGCTGAACCGGGTCCTGGAGATCGACAGCGCGAACAGCATGGCGGTCGTGCAGCCGGGCGTGACCCTCGCCGCCCTGGACGCCGCGGCGGCCGAGGCCGGCCTGGTCTACCCGGTCTACCCCGGGGAGATGAGCGCCAGCCTGGGCGGGACCGTCGCCACGAACGCGGGCGGGCTCGGAGGGCACCCTGGCGCTGGTCACCGAGGCCACGGTCCGGCTCTACCCGCGGCTGCCCTGGCAGGCGACCGTGCTGGCCCCGTTCGCGTCGCTGGGGCAGGTGACCGCCGCCGTTCCGCGGATCGTCGCCAGCGGCCTCGGGCCGCTGATCCTCGAGTACATCGACATGCTCGCCATGGCTGCGATCACCGCGAGCGAGGACCTCGACCTCGGGGTCCCGGCGGCGGTCCGCGAGAGCGCGCAGGCGTACCTGGTGGTGATGGTGGAGCAGCGCAGCGAGGAACGCCTCGGCGCCGACGTCGAGGAGCTCTCCGGGCAGCTCGACCACCTGGGGGCGGCGGACGTCTACGTCCTCCCGGCCCCCGCCGCCCGCCGTCTCATCGAGGCCCGGGAGAGGGCGTTCTGGGCCGCCAAGAACGCCGGGGCCGACGACATCGTGGACGCGGTCGTGCCGCGCGCGGCCATGGCCGGGTTCCTGGGCGAGGTGACAGCGATCGCCGGACGTCAGGGCGGGATGGTCCTGGGCGCCGGCCACGCGGGCGACGGCAACGTTCACCTCGCGGTGTTCGAGCCCGATCCGGCGGCGCGCACGCAGCTGCTGCGGGGGATCTTCGCGGCCGCGGTGTCCCGTGGCGGCGCGGTCAGCGGCGAGCACGGCATCGGGACCGCCAAGAAGGGCTACTTCCTTGAGCTGGCGGACCCGGTCGCCGTTGATCTCATGCGGCGGGTCAAGCAGGCCTTTGATCCGCTGGGCATCCTGGGCCCGGGGGTCACCGGCGACTGACGCGCCCATCTAACCTCGGGAGGACCTCATGAACGGCGCGCAGGCCCTGATCCGCACGCTGGTCGGCTCCGGCGTGGACGTGTGCTTCAGCAATCCGGGGACCTCGGAGATGCACTTCGTCGCCGCGCTGGACGCGGTCCCTCAGATGCGCGGGGTGCTCTGCCTGTTCGAGGGCGCGGCGACCGGCGCGGCCGACGGCTACGGGCGGATGGCCGGCCGGCCGGCGGGCGTGCTGCTGCACCTGGGGCCGGGCCTGGGCAACGGGCTGGCCAACCTGCACAACGCGCGCCGGGCCCGCACGCCGGTGCTCACCGTGGTCGGCGATCACGCTACCTACCACAAGCGCTTCGACGCGCCGCTGGAGTCCGACGTGGACGCCCTGGCCGGCACGGTGTCCGCCTGGGTCCGGCGCTCGGCGCGCAGCGCCGACGTGGCCGCCGACGCCGCCGAGGCGGTGGCCGCTTCGATGACCCCGCCGGGGGGCATCGCGACGCTCATCCTCCCGGCCGACGTCTCGTGGTCCGAGGGCGGCGAGCCCGCGCCCGCGCTTCCGGTGCGGGCGACGGCTCCCGTCCCCGACGACGTGATCGCGTCCGCCGCCGGAACGCTGCGAGGCGGGGAACCGTGCGTGCTGCTGCTCGGCGGTAACGCCGTCCGGCGGCCGGGCCTGGAGGCGGCCAGCCGGATCGGCCGCGCCGCCGGCGCCCGGCTGCTGTGCGAGACGTTCCCCGCCCGGCTCGAGCGCGGCGCGGGCATCCCGGCGATCGACCGGCTGGCCTACCTGGCCGAGTTCGCGGTCGCGCAGCTGGCGGGCGCGCGCCACCTGATCCTGGCCGGCGCGCGCGCTCCCGTCTCCTTCTTCGCCTACCCCGGCCAGCCCAGCTCCCTGGTCCCGGACGGCTGCCGGGTGAGCGTGCTCGCCGAGCCAGGCGACGACGTGAACGGCGCGCTCGCGGCGCTGGCCGATCTCGTCGCCCCGGACACCAAGCCGCTGTCGCGCGAACCCGAGCGCCCCGTCGCAGGCGGCCCGCCTGACGGCGACCTCACCGGCGAGAGCGCCGCAGCGGTCATCGGCTCGCTGCTGCCCGAGGGCGCGATCGTCTCCGACGAGGCCAACACCTCCGGGCTGTGGCTGCCCGCGGCCACGGCGGGTGCGCCCCCGCACGACTGGCTTACCCTGACCGGCGGCGCGATCGGCCAGGGTACGCGATCCTCGGCATGGAGCTCGCCCGGGTCGGCGCGACGGCCTCCGGCGACGCCGCGCGGGAACTGCTCGACCTGTCCCGGCCCGATCTCGACTTCATCGCCCTGGCCACGGGCATGGGCGTCCCGGCCGGCCGGGCCCGCACGCCGGCCGAGCTCGCCGCTCAGCTGCGGCAGGCGCTCGCCGAGCCCGGCCCGCGCCTGATCGAGGCCGTGGTCCCCCCGCTCGGCTGACACCCGCCGCGTTCCAGGTTCCTGCGAAGCCCGCCACTATCGTTAGATCTCTAAGGATTTGACTCACAACGATTAGATGCCTAAGGTTTAGGCTGGATACGCCAGGCGGGATCGTGACTCAAAGACACTCGTAGCGGAGGACCCATGAACAGCCTCAAGGACAAGGTGGTGCTGGTCACCGGCAGCTCGCGCGGCATCGGAGCGGCGATCGCGACGCTCTTCGCCGAACATGGCGCGAAGGTGGTCGTTCACGGCCGGGATGCCGCGGCGACGTCAGCCGTCACCGCGCGCATCGAGCAGACGGGCGGGCACGCGATGCCGGTCGTCGCCGATGTCACGAGCTTCGCCGACCTGGAGACGATGCGGCGCAGGATCGAGGACGAGCTCGGCCCGGTCGACGTGCTCGTCGCCAATGCCGGAGGCAACCAGGTCCGGCCCGGGCCGGTCGAGCAGGTCAGCGAGGAAGGCTGGCGCGCCACCGTCGACGGCAACCTCACGGCCACGTTCCTGACCATCAAGAGCTTCCTGCCAGGGATGAAGGAGCGGAAGGCAGGGAACATCATTACGGTGTCCTCGGCCGCCGCGCGCCGGCCCGATGCCCGGTCGCCGGTTCCGTACGCCGCCGCCAAGGCGGGCATCCAGATCCTCACGCAGGACCTGGCGGCGCAGGCGGGCCCGTTCGGCGTGCGCGTGAACTGCCTTGCCCCCGAGACCATCCTCACCGAGCGCAACCAGCAGCAGATACCCGAATCACTGCAGGAGGAGCTCGCCGGCATGCACCCGCTGCGGCGCCTGGGCACGCCAGAGGACGTGGCCCGCGCGGCCCTCTACCTCGCCTCTGATGAGGCAGCCTGGGTCACAGGCGTGGTCCTGGACGTGGCCGGCGGCGCCGTCATGGTGTAAGGGACACTGGGTAGGCGAGCCCCGACTGTCCGGAGTCGAGGCCTGGCAGGATGCGAGGTGGCGGTAACGGATTCCACGCCCGAGGCGCGACGCCCGCCGACGGCCGGCGCGCTCTACGATTCCCGGCGCGGTGTCTATTACACAAAGCCGATCCTGCGCGGCTGGCTGCACCTGATCTGGTTCGGGGCGTCGCTCGTGCTCGGCACGCTGCTGCTGGCCCGCGCGCACGGGGCCGCGCGGATCACCGCCGTCGCGATCTACACCGCCAGCGTGAGCTCCATGTTCGGTGTCAGCGCCCTCTATCACCGGGGCACCTGGACCGATTCGTGGCGCCGGCGCCTGCAGCGCCTAGACCACGCGATGATCTTCTTCCTTATCGCCGGCACGGCAACGCCCGCATTCCTGCTCGCTACCCGCGGCGGGTTCGGGCTCGCCTGCCTGATCGTGTTGTGGTCGCTCACGCTGACCGCGGCCGCCATCCACATGGCGCGGATGGTCTTGCCGGAGCGCCTGGTCGGCGCGATGTACCTGGGGCTGGGCTGGGTGGCTGGCCTGGCGGTGCCCTGGGTGTGGATCCATGCCGGCGTCGCGCCAGGGGCGCTGATGCTTTCAGGCGGCCTGCTCTACACGGCCGGAGCGATTTCCTACCATTGGCGCCTCGACCCGTACCCGTCGGTATTCGGCTACCACGAGGTCTTTCACGCGTTCGTGTGCGCCGCCGCGACCTGCCAGTTCCTTGCGATAGCGCTGCTCATCCCCTGAGGACGAGGTGCCGGAGCGTGTCCGCGAGATCTTGCAGGATGGGTTATGCGGGAGCGGCGCTCACCTCTCCGTCTCCGGGGTGAGCAGCGACTCAGGCCCGTTCGCGGGGGCGGTCTGGTCGGTCACGTGCCCGTCCCGCAGGAACATCACGCGATCCGCCCACGACGCCAGCTGCGCGTCGTGGGTCACCACGACCGCGGCCATCCCGGCCTTCTTGCATGCCTCGTGCAGCAGCGCCATCACGGCGTCGCTGTTGGCCGAGTCCAGCGCGCCGGACGGCTCGTCGGCGAGCAGCAGCTTCCGCTCGCCCACCATCGCGCGGGCGATCGCGACCCGCTGCCGTTCGCCGCCGGACAGCTGGTCGGGATAG
>WNFI01005995.1_pt1 | contig 11086 bp, 6 predicted proteins | sample 5400471 | NCBI WGS metagenome assembly WNFI01 (sample SAMN13153348, study PRJNA577476) | soil metagenome | isolation source: 100 cm saprolite on Douglas fir-dominated hillslope | place: USA:California | collected 2013-09-17 | reverse complement strand
CTAATTCAGGCGCCGAGGAAATGATCAGCGCCAGCTCGTCAACCAGCGCCGTGCACGAGGAACAGGACCTTAGATGAGCCCGCTGTGCGGCGCTGCTGCCGTCTTCGATTTCCGCCAAGCTCTGCTGCAGCTCAACGCAAGTCATACTACCCTCTCCCCAAGTGTACTGCGGTTCCAGTGCTGGCCGCAGGCCTTAGCGCCTCTGCCAAGGTTACCGCTGTCACTGCTTAGGAATCCCGGCCTTTTCGGCTCTATTCATCTTAAGCAGGTCGCGCAATTTCATTCGCGCCTTATGCAATTGCGACTTGCTGTTTCCGATGGAGCATCCCACGATCCCGGCGATTTCATTATGCTCGTAACCTTCGACGTCGTGAAGCACAAAGATCGTGCGGTAGCCGGGAGGGAGACTGTCCACTGCCCTCTGCAATTGCAGCCGGTCAATGGATCCGGCCAATGCCACATCGTCGGCTCCGAAATCTTTCGCGGTGTTTGCCGTCATCCGCAAACAGAGCGAGTAAACTCGCCGCTTGTGCCGATCATAAAGCGCCTGGAACGCTTCCGCGTCACCCTGCTTGGCCCTCTCGATCGCGTCGGCTTCGTTAAACTCGGTGCTCTGTCGCTGTCGTGGCTCGGTCAAGTTGCCTTTTCCGGCCGCACTCTTTCAGATGCGGCTTAAGTATCTTTTCGTTGTATGGCTTGCGGACATGTACCGATTCCCACGGCCGCGCTGCACCTTCAGAATATCAGAGTATTTCTATTGAACTTGGGAGCGGCATAATCCTAACCTTGATGGGCCGGAAATCCTTTGGACTTGAGGTGTTGCACGCCGCCAGGCTGTCCGAGGCTCTAACCCAATACGCAATTCAGAGTTGCGGTCTTCAGAAATCGGTAATTTCCCGCTCTCCTATCCCGCAGCCCCCGAGGTGGTAATCGTCTCCAGTCCGTGCCCGTGCGGCCCGGTTTCGCGCTGCCGCAGCAGAAACGCGAACAGCACTCCGAGAAATCCCAAGATAGAGAAAATCCACATCCCGAGGTTGTAGCCTGCAGGATTCGCGGCATCGGCATGGCCGTAGTTGTTCGCCCATCCCACCAATAGATTGAGACCAAATAGTCCGATATTCTGGATCATGGTCATCAACCCATACGCTGTCCCCAGTTTCGACTGGTCCACGATGTAGGCCACGGAAGGCCACATCACCGCCGGAATCAGGGAAAACGCCACCCCCATCATCGCCATCGGCACGTACAGGTTGACGTGCGTGTACGCCATCATCAGATACACAGGGATCAGGAGCAAGGATCCAAACATCATCAAAAGTGCGCGCTTGCCAATGCGGTCGACCCATAGGCCAAATAGAGGGGTCGCGATCATCGCAAACAGTGTCAGCATGCTCGAGAGAAAGCCGCCAAATTCACGGGACGTGCCGTGCGCCTCCATAAAGAACTTCACGGCGAAAGTCTGAAAAGGGAAGATGGCCGAGTAGAAAACAATACACAGGGCAACGATCAGCCAGTAACTGACGCCAAACTTCCAGAGGTCAGCGAACACCACTTTGTCGGTTGAAATCTCTCCCAGGCGATAGTTCTTCTCGGCCCACTCTTCCATCCACCAGTAAACGATCGCGCCCACCAAACTTAGGGCGGCGAAGGCCAGCGCGATCAGGAAGGGGGTTCGCCAACTGGCGTAAGCCGAACGCGCCCATGTCGGCGAGTTGAGTGCGGCAAATGTCCCCAGGCGCGATGCCGTCAGATTCAACCCGAAAGCAAAACTTAATTCTTTGCCCCGGAACCAGCGCGCCAGAGCGGTCGTTACCGCCACGTTGAGAGATTCCGCCCCCATGCCGAAGATAAGCCGTCCGGTTGCCATGATCGAGAGATGACTGGTTGCAACGGTGATAGCCGGACCCACGAAAGAAAGCACGGCGAAGATCATCAGAGATTTTCGCAGCCCGATACGGTCAATCACGAAACCGCCGACGAGCACCGTGAAAATGTTAGGGAAGCTGTAGATTGCCTGCAGAAACCCGATGTCCAAATCAGTGAACCCAAGCTGCTGCTTGAGCACGTCGGCAAGGGGGCTCAAAGCGTCGTAAACGTAGTAGCTGCCAAACATCGCCAGGCTGACGAATACCAGGACGAGCCAGCGGTACAGGCGGCCGGGTTCAGGACGCGAGGGTTCGGGCATTACGCTCCGGGAAGATTGCTCTATGGCCACGAGCAAGGAAGAGTAGCAGAGTTCGGCTTCTAGCTTCTAGCCGCTAGCTTCTAGCCAAACCGCGATAGTTGGTAGGAGCGAATTTGCGCTCGCCGCGCCGGGCTTCGCCCAGGCTTGGACAGCCGAGGCGGCTGTCGCTACATGGTTTCGGCTTAGCTTCCTATGTATCTTGCGTAGAGGCTTCTGGCTACAGCTGTGTCGGTCGTGCCTTTGATGATGGCCCGGCCGTCAGGGAAGAGCGTCATCTCATAGGGGTCGTGCCAGAACTTCAGCACGAAATTGTTGTGCCGAACTACACCGTGTGGTTGCAGTCTTCGGTTCATTTCCGCGAAATCGATGGGCCGTTGCCGCTCATGAATTTGCACGGAGTTCCTGCCGCATAAGGTGATATGTGGGCGTCCTTCACCGGCGAGATGAACAAAGTCCCGCTCACCGCAGGCGCGGCATCCCGAGCGCGGCTTCGCAGCCGCGATTTCGGCGTGCTCATTCGTCCAGACGTCGAACGACAGAAGCGTGCGGCGCAATTGGGGAGCATCCATGCCATCCACCAGAAGCTTGAGCGCCTCGGTCGCCGCAATCGAAGCCACAAGGTTCACCACCGAATTCAGAATCCCAGAAGTCTCGCACGTTTCCACTATGCCGCGGGGCGAGTCCGGAAAGATGCAGGCCAGGCAAGCCGTCTTTTCGGGCAGCACGTTGAGGGTCACTCCGTAGCTTCCAACCGCCGCGGTATAAATCCAGGGAAGAGAACGTTCCACGGCATAATCATTGATCAAATACCGTGTCTCAAAGTTATCTGTTCCATCGAGGATTAAATCCATTCCTTCAAGCAAAACTTTAATGTTTTCCGGAACCAGGTCGTCTACCTTGGGCTCGACGGCAATCTCAGAGTTGAATGCCGCAATCTTTCGGGCTGCAGCCAAGGCCTTAGGCAAAGACTCAGCCGCGTCGTTCTCATCAAACAGCGATTGCCGCTGCAGGTTGCTGGACTCGACATAGTCGCGGTCAATAATCCGCAATGTCCCGACGCCGGCGCGTGCCAGCAGGCTGGCCAGAGCCGAGCCGGTCGCGCCACAGCCGACGATGGCCACGTGCGACTCTGCCAGCCTCCGCTGCCCCTGCACGCCGATGCCGTGGAATAGAATCTGCCGCGAGTAGCGGTTGTCGGATTCTGTTGCGAATTCTGCCGTTGCGCGCTGCGGTGCGTCCTGTTCCGTTTCCCGTGCCAAAGAGGTCACCAGTCCCAAGCCATAAAACCTTTATTATAAGTGGCTGGGTCATCGGAAGATGTTCATTCGTAAATGTTCACTGGGAGTGATTGCCGGAAGACGATTGCTGGAAAACGATTGCCGTCGCCGGCAATTCAGCCTGTGATAGTGCCCATGGAAGATGAGTCGGAGCAATCCGTACAACACGAACCATCGCGCCCTCCATCGAAATCACTAGCGCCCGGGCCCAAGGAAACTTTTTGCTGAGACGGTACGCGCCATTTCTGACCGCGATGATTGTATTGCTGTCTCCGGCCTTTCGCGGCGGGGCAGCAGCGCGCGCTACCGGGTCCGCCGAATTGCGGGACGCAACCGCGCACCAAGCCCAACCACCGGCCCAAGGCCAGGAAACGCCTTCTGCTCCCTCCAGCGCGATCGCCGCCTACGAGGGACGAATCGTTCAATCCATTCAACTTCCGGGAGTTCCCGATCGCGACCGGGAACACCTGCTGAAGTTGTTGGCCCAGAAAGCCGGAGAGCCGTTGGATCGCGATAAGGTTCGCGAGAGCATTCGTGCACTCTTCGCGACGGGTCGCTTCGCCGATATCCAGGCTGAGGTTGTGCCGTCGGGCGCCGAGGTAGTTCTGACGTTTACTACTTCCCTCAATTTTTTTATTGGAGCTATCGACGTTGAAGGAGCTCCCGGTCGTCCCACCACAAACCAGATCGTCAACGCTTCCAAGTTTGAGTTGGGAGAGCTTCATACTCTCGACAAATTGGACCGAGCGCTGCAAAACATCCGCCAGGTCATGCAGGAAAACGGCTACTATCGGGCGCGCGTCACTGCTGAAAGCACATCGGATGCCGCCACCCAGCAAGTAAACCTCATCTTCCACATTAGTCCCGGCGAAGCAGCGCATGTGGGCGAGGTAAAGGTGAAGGGCAACGCCGGACTGACTGAGGAACAGGTCCAGGACATTGCTCGGATGGATCGAGGCGACCGGGTGACCGCCTCCCGCGTCTCGAATTCACTGCAGCGGCTGCGCAAAAGGTTCCAGAAGCAGCAACGTGTGCTGGCGCAGGTGTCGATAGCGGAGCAGACGTATCATCCCGAGTCCAATGCCGTTGACTACACCTTTCAGATCGATCCCGGACCAATGGTCGTGATCTACGCGCGTGGCTTTCACATCAGCCGGCGTGTTCTCAAGAAAGAGATTCCAGTCTACGAAGAGAATGCTCTTGATGATGACCTTCTCAATGAGGGCCAGCGCAATCTGCTCGACTACTTACAGACCCGTGGCCACTTCGACGCCAAGGTGGAATACAGGAAAGAAAACGACCCGAACACTTTGCGCGTGATCTACGAGATCGATCCCGGTCCGGTGCACAAGCTGGTGCTGGTGGAGATCACGGGCAACCAGAAGTTTCTGGATACGGCGGCGATCCGTTCGCGCATGCAGATTCAGCCGGCGTCCCGCCTACTGTCACATGGCCGCTACAGCGGAGCGCTGCTGCGAAATGACGTGGCGATGCTCGAAGCCCTCTACCGCTCCAACGGATTCCGCCAGGTTCAGATCGCCACCCAGGTAGACGACAACTACAACGGAGTGAATTATCGGCTCGCCGTGCACGTTCGCATTCAAGAAGGGCCCCAAACCCTGGTGGGTGACGTGAACATCGGGGGCAATCAAAAGATCGCGACCGGTGAGTTTCCTCCACTCGAAACGGAATCGGGACAGCCGTACTCCGAAGAGAAACTGGCGTCGGATAGGGAGAGAATCCTCAGCCTTTACTTTAACCGCGGATTTTCCAATGCGACGCTCGACATCACCACTAAGCCTTCGGTTGGCCAAACCAATCGCGAGGATGTCACTTACACCATCCAGGAAGGCGAACGGTTCATGGTAGACCGGGTTATGGTCTCTGGATTGAACCATACCCACGATTATGTGGTGGAGCGCGAAATTCAGGTTCACGAAGGCGACCCGCTGAGCCAGCAGGATCTTCTGAACACGCAAACGAAACTCTACGACCTGGGCATTTTCAGCCAGGTGGATGCCGCGGTGCAGAATCCCGACGGAGCAGACCCCCAGAAAAATGTTCTGGTCCAGGTGCAAGAGGCCAAGCGGTATACCTTTACTTACGGTTTCGGAATCGAATTTCAGACGGGCCAGCCAGCGGGCACTACCGCGCCTCAGGGTACGACCGGCGCAAGTCCGAGGGTTGGCTTCGATGTGACCCGCTTGAACATCGGAGGCCGAAACCAGACCATTACTTTCCAATCCCATGTGGGGCGCCTGCAGCAGCGCGGGTTGGTCAGCTACGGTATTCCGAAGTTGTTTAACCATGAAAACTTCAAGCTCACCTTTACGGTTTTCTACGACAACAGCCTGGACGTTTCTACCTTCACGTCCCAACGCCTGGAAGGGAAAATAGATCTTCGCCAGCAGATCAGTAAGCCTAGTTCGCTCACTTACCGTTTTGACTTCCGTCGCGTAAAGGCCAGCAACTTCGCCAAAAGTTTCTCGCCGGGGCTATTTAATCTATTGTCGCTGCCGGCGCGTGTGGGCGGTCCCGGCTTCACCTACATTCGAGACAAACGCGACAACCCGCTGGAAAGCACGAAAGGGAATTACTTCACGCTGGATGCGTTCGCGGCGTCCAGTTATTTCAGCTCCGAAGCAGACTTCGGCCGTACGGTCGCGCAGAACTCTACGTATTACGCCTTCGGGGGGAAAGGACGCCCCGGGCGCAAGTACGTGTTTGCGCGCTCTACCACGATTGGGCTGGAACAACCGTTCAGGAAGACCAGAATCTTGCCGCCGGGATCCTGTCCTACCAATCCCCAGACCGGGGAGAATGTCTGCCCGCCCGGCACCTCGGTTATTCCGCTGCCCGAACTTTTCTTCGGCGGCGGTGGAAACTCTCATCGCGGATTTGGGTTGAATCAGGCAGGTCCTCGCGATCCCGACTCCGGTTTCCCGGTCGGCGGCGCGGCCTTGTTCGTCAACAACCTTGAACTGCGCCTTCCGCCGGTGAGTCTGCCTTATCTGGGGGAAGGCTTTGGCTTCGCAATTTTTCACGATATGGGCAATGTTTTCACCAGCGGGCACGACATGTTGACAGGCCTTTTGCGCTGGCACCAGGCCAATCCTTCGCAGTGCCTGCAATTCACTCCCGCTTCGGGGCCGTACAACAGTTGCCTTACCAATTTCAACAAATCAGGGTATGACTACACTTCACACGCGGTAGGGGTGGGGTTGCGTTATAAGACACCTATAGGTCCTTTGCGCTTTGACTTCGGATACAATCTGAATCCGACGTTGTATCCGAGCGGCTACACGTCGAACGCAACGAAGCCATTGATTCCCCAGCACTTGCGTCATTTCAATCTTTTTTTCAGCATAGGTCAGCCATTCTAATGAAACGATTTCTCGGAAACAGCACAGTAATGGTCGCGGCACTCGCGCTTCTAGTCGGAGCACTTGCGCTCCCGGCCGCGATGGCCGGAGAAGTGATCGACCGCATCGTGGCCACGGTGAACGGCCGCATCATCCTGCAGAGCGATCTGGATGAAGCTCTTAGTTATGAAGCGCTGCTCAACGGCCGCAACCTCAGCCAGTTCACCGACGACGATCGCCGCTCTGTTCTCGACCGGCTGATTGATCAGGAATTATTGCGCGAACAGCTGAAGTCCGCCGACTTCAAACGCACCTCGGAAGCGGAAGCAGCTGGGCACGTCTCCGATGCCCGCAAACAATACCCGCAAGCCGCCACCGAAGCCGGTTGGCAATCTGTGCTGGAGAGGTATCACCTGCGCGAGAAAGATTTGCTCTCTCACGTGCAGCAGCAGCTTGATCTGATGCGCCTGGTGGACGCGCGCCTTCGTCCGGCGGTCCAGATTGATTCGAAGACCATCGAGGCCTACTACCGCGAGAAATTTGTTCCCCAATTGCGGCAGTCGGGTTCCGGCGACCTTCCTCTCTCCGACGTCTCAGCCAGGATCCGCGAGTTGCTTACCGAGCAGAAGGTCAGCGAGTTGCTGGTCTCGTGGCTGCAGACCCTGCGCTCGGAAGGTGACGTCCGCATTCCTGGAATAGCCCTGTCTGCAGCGGAGGGAGAGCAGACGCGGTGACCGAGCCCCACGCCAGGCCTTCCCGGCGCGTGTGGTGGAAATACCTGCTGACGGCAGCTTCCACACCACTCCGTTTCGCATGCAAGTCGAAGTTCGGGATATAACCGTGCGCGGACGTGAGGCCGCGACTGACGTTCCTCTCGCGCATACCGATCGGCTGGTCGCTCGCGTCAAAGTAATTTCCTTCCTGGGCACCGAGTTCGGATTTCACGATGTCGTCCTCGATCATCCCGTGATCCACGTAGCCTTCTATCCCGATGGCTCGACCAACGTGTCCGGCCCGCGAATTCCCACTGCCTTTGGCAAGACTGCGATTGAGAAACTCTTCGGGCTTTCAATCGACAACCTCGATGTTCGCCACGGGGAGTTGCTGTGGGATGATCAAACCATCCCCCTCGACTTCACCGTTCACGATGCTGCCCTGCACATGGAATATTCCTATCTGCAACGTCGATACGAGGGCAGCGTTTTGCTGGGCAAGGCGGACGCCAAGTTTAAAGATTTCCGTCCCTTCGCCTGGATGGCCAGCGCGGAATTCAGCCTGGCACCGACATTTGCCGACATCAAATTGTTGAAACTAAACTCCGGACTTTCCCGCTTAGAGATGAATGGACGCGTCAGCGACTTCCGCAATCTGAAAGTGCAGGGCACATACGATGCTCACCTCGATCTGGGCGAAGCGGCATCGATTTCCCGCCGTCGCGACTTTCGCGAAGGCGTGGTCGAATTGAAGGGGAAGGGAAGTTGGTCGCTCGAGCAGTTTGCGGGTTCGGGAGCCCTGGCCGTACACGATCTCGGCTGGCAGGACAATCAGATAGGGCTGAAGAAGGCGAACGCCACAGCGGATTACTACGTCAGCGACAAGGAGATCAAATTCTCGAAGCTACAGGGAAAACTGCTTGAGGGGAATTTTACGGGTGATGCGCAGATCGATAACTGGCTGGACAGCGCTCCGGTTTCGAAAGCGTCGAATGGCGGACAGAAAACCGGCGCGCAGTCCGGTCGGCAATCCGAAAATGAGCCGATTGCCAACTTTACTGCCGCTCGGCCTCAGACAGCTCTGCCGAACAAGAAAGAGTCAAACAAAAAAGAAAAAGAACGACCGAAGCTCGCGCTGGTCGAGACCGGCAGTGTGCATCTTCGTTTGCACGACGTTTCGGCCCGAGCGCTGGCCGCTGCTCTCAATACTGCCGCCCATCCCGTCGGCAACTTCCGCCCCGCGGGATCAGCCACTGGCACGCTCGATGCCCGCTGGAAGGGGTCGCCACGCGACGCCGAGATCGCGTTTATGTTCAACCTGAATCCGCCACTGCACTCGGCTCCGCACGAGTTGCCCGTGACGGCCAGCGTTCAAGGCACCTATCGAGGAGCGCGTGAGGAACTCGAATTCTCCCGGCTGAACATTTCTACGCCCGCGTCTCGCGTGCAAGCCTCTGGAACTCTCTCGGCTTCTTCCGCTCTCCGGCTCTCGGTTCTGAGCACGAATCTCGACGAACTGCGGCCGATCATTGCGGCCCTGCATGGGCCCGCGGATCTGCCCTTCAGTGTGCATGGGAATGCGAGCTTCAACGGCGTTGTGAGTGGAACGCCTTCCAATCCCACGCTGGCTGGAACTTTGACCGCGCAGGATTTCGACTTCGCTCTGCCCGCGACCTCAAGTACTTCCCAGCAGAAGGTGCACTGGGATTCACTTTCAACGGGTGTTCAGCTATCTTCGCGGGGCCTCACACTTCGCGGCGGCAGCCTGCGTCGTGGGGATACCAGCGCAGAGTTCGAAGTCACGGCCACACTCCAACACGGTCAGTTTGACGCGGACGATCCATTCACCGCGCGTATCAATCTCCACAATGTGGATGTTGCCTCCACTGCAACGCTCAGTGGCTACGATTACCCGGTTACGGGTAAGGCCGACCTTTCCCTCGATGTGTCGGGAACTAGAGCGAATCCGCAGGCGCAGGGCCAGGTTCATGCCACCGATGCGTCAGCATATGGCCAATCCATCTCACGGTTTGATGCTGATCTGAATATCGCCGGAGGCGAAACTGCGTTTAACAATATCCATCTCGCTCACGACGACTCGGCCATCACCGGCAGCGCCGCCTACGATCCACTGACACACTTTTTCAAGGTTGATTTGGTGGGAACGAACTTCGATCTATCGCGAATTCCGCGGGTTCACTCAGATCGCCTGACTGTCGAAGGCCGTGGCGGCTTTACTCTTCGTGGCTCAGGCACCTTGGATGACCCCACTATCACCGCCAGCGTTCACATCGACAATCTGACGCTCGATCACGAACTCGCCGGCGCACTCGACCTTCAGGCCACAACCAAAGGACGCGAACTCCACCTTGCCGGCCATTCCAACTTTCCGCGCGGCACCGTTTCCCTCGAAGGTACGGTGCAAATGCGCGACGACTATCCGGCTGACATCCAGCTCCGCATGGACAATCTCGATCTGGATGCGCTCTGGCGTTCGTACATGCGCGGCCAGCTTACGGGACACTCCGCTGTCGCGGGTACGCTAACCATGCAAGGCCCGCTGCGCATCTCGCCGGCGCTCGCGAACTGGACTTGGCCGCTGAAGGTCACGTCGATCTCAAATTGCTGAACAGCCTTGACCCGGATTTGGCTGCCTCGGGAGCGATGACGATGAATATGACGGTAGGCGGCACGATCACTGAGCCGTTTCCGCAGGGCAGTCTGCAGTTGGCCAACGGGACCGTCACTTATGCCGGCTTGCCCAGCGGCCTGAGTGAGATGAACGGATCGCTCGCCTTCACCCGCGACCGCATTCACATCGAGAAGCTTACCGCGCGCACGGGCGGCGGTACACTCGATCTCAAAGGCGAAGTTACTACCTATAATCGTCAGCTCAATTTCAATCTCACCGCCGTCGGTAAAGAAGTGCGCCTGCGTTATCCTCCCGGGGTCAGCTCGGTTGCCGATGCCGAATTGCACTGGGTGGGAACGCGCTCGGCGTCCACGGTTTCGGGCGACATCATGGTCACGAAGCTCGCGGTCACTCCTAACTTCGATTTCAGCACCTACCTCGAGCGCAGCCGCCACATCGGCGCGGTTACACCGGCCAATTCGCCGCTGTATGGCGTCAAGCTCGACATTCACGTGGAGACTGCGCCCGAACTGCAGATGAAGACTGCGGTCGCCCGACTCTCCGGCGACGCCGATCTCCGGATTCGCGGATCCGCGGCGCGCCCTTCCTTACTGGGCCGCGCCGACGTTCTGGAGGGCGAGGCTACCTTCAACGGAACCAAGTTCCGCCTGGAACGTGGCGATATTACGTTCGCGAATCCAGTGACCATTGAACCTCTGGTCAATTTGCAGGCGTCCACTCACGTTCGCAACTATGACCTCAACATTACGGTGACGGGTTCGCCCGACCGGCTGGCGGTAAATTACCGCTCTGAGCCGCCTTTGCCGAAGTCCGACATTATTGCGTTGCTCGCGCTCGGACGCACCAGCGAAGAGTCCCAACAGTTGCAGCAGCAGTCGGGCCAATCGCCCTTCAAT
>WNFI01655978.1_pt1 | contig 11087 bp, 14 predicted proteins | sample 5400471 | NCBI WGS metagenome assembly WNFI01 (sample SAMN13153348, study PRJNA577476) | soil metagenome | isolation source: 100 cm saprolite on Douglas fir-dominated hillslope | place: USA:California | collected 2013-09-17 | reverse complement strand
AGATGCAGAATTATGAATAGAGAGAGTTGCCATAAGGCGGCAGGTGAAGCTACGGGGAAGATATGAGTGACGAATTGAACGAAGGTCTGGTTGGCTAAATTTCAAACCACTGGGATTACATAATGTCAATTAGGAATGGCTCATGAGCACGCCCTCCTTCCGTTCCTAAGAGCCCAGTCCCAAAATGCACTTACGAGGCTGTATGCCCGTCCCTCAGCATGCCTTTCAGTGTTCAGGTAGGTCATCGTTAAATTCGATCTGTCACTTGCTTCCTATCTAACTTCGACGTCAGGCTTTTAGCACCTCTGGAAAAACATGTCGTATTGTCGTTGCTCTGGCTTGATGGAGGCTTGCCGCCACATAGCCTGCTTGCATGGGTGAAATCAACGAATGAGGCCAAACAGTGAGCCTTCTCTAAACGACCCGTTCCGTCACATCTTGTCGACGACGGTTCGCCCTGGTAACCTGATATGTATTAGATATTGGGAGCATTCCATTGTCTCTCTTAAGGGTTTATACGTGATCTTTGAAACACAAGCAAGTATTTCATTAAACGCGATCTTCCGTGAAGGTCTGAGGATTGCTATTCGAGGTGGGTGAGTGTCGTTGGACCAATTCTGCATATCCGTTACTCATCAAGAGTTCACCAGAGGCCAACATAACTCATTTGGGGTGCCGTTCGAAAGGACTGATGGAGCCATGAAAGATAAAGATAAAGAATCGGGCAAAAAGCAGCCAGTCTCCGTCGATTTCCTCGACAAACATGCGGCTCAAAAATGGGAGGTGGGATCAACCTACTACCTGATTACTTCTCCATTAATGGCTCACTCGAGTAGACTATTTTGCATTTCATGGTCTCATCCGGATCAGAGGGCGGTCCACGACCATCGGAAGGCGTTCTATACCTGCTTAGAAAAGGTGGACTTATGGCTGCTCTGTAAGTCTGCTACACATTCACACATCAGTCCCTTATATCACATAAAACTAGTTCACCGGGTTCCTCGCACATGAATATCACGTCGCGTGGATTCCAATTTCTCCTGCAACCGCCCCATGAGCAACTGTGGGATCTTCTATCACAGTCATTACAAATGTCGGAGGTGGATGCGTTTGGATTTTGAACCGAAGAACATTCATGCTAACGTATGTCCTGTAGGTTCGCGGCATGGACATTGTCGAAGTGCTTTCTTTCCTATTCATGCTTTCGACGATGGAACTTGGCCAAGTTGGTTCTCCAATAGGTGTTTTACTTTGATGGTGCTGATGGTGTTGCGGAATAGGATTATTCAACTGAGCTTTTAACTGAAACACAACAGGTCATGTTGGAAGATTTCAGGGATTATGGCCTTGTATACCAAAGGAAGGTCTGTATTTCTCTAGACTTCTTTAGCCTGTTGGGTTCACGGATGCATCTGCGACTTTCTTCTGTTCAGACCAAGTCGAAACGATTCCATCCGACACGCCTCGCGACAACCCTCACTTCCTCTATTCCTCCCCTTCTTGCGGCAAGTATGAAAACTGCCTCAAATACCATAACAAGTAGCACCCTGTCCAGTGAGGTTGTTGTGGAACAAAGTTTGGATTTGTCACCAGGTGTACCGGCTCAACAGGGCTTCATTATCATTGAGACTAATTACCGACTTTATGCTTACACTGGTGAGGTCTCTTAGAGCTCAATAGAATGCATGTTAATGCACTCCCTAGATAATCCCCTTCAAATCGCCATTTTGAACCTATTCGTCGCTCTCAAGTCTCGATTCCCAAACTTGGTAGTCGGTGCCTTGACTAGGGAAAGTGTGAAGCGGGCGCTGGATAATGGCATTACGGCGGATCAGGTTTGTCTTGTTCCAGGCTGAAATGTGGTTTTGTTCTTCTCGTGCACAACAGATCATCACATACCTGACAACTCACGCTCACCCCATGATGAGAAAGCACGTATGTTACCGGCACTATTTTACCCAGTGTCTTATCGCTGATCTTAACCTTTGGATTCTGACAGAACCCAATCATTTCCTCGACGCTTCAGGATCAGATCCGCATCTGGGAGAACGAGAGAAACCGTGTCCGAACGGAAGAGGGTAAGATTCTTTGGTCCTTTGTCAGTGAGGTGTCTATGGACGCTCCCTTTCGCCTCAGGATTTCTCTACACGGACTTCCGTACTGCAAAGGATTATGACGAAGTGCTGGCGTATGCACGGCAGATTGAGATGGTGGTCTGGGAGAATGCGGAAAAGAAAATGTTCTTTGGGAGAAATGCGGGTCATGAGAATATCAAGGCGTTCATCACGAGACGAGCAGGCGCTGGTGCAAGTGGGATGGGGTTGGGCATGTTGTCATCCTCTTCCTAGCGGAAGATGTTCCCGTAGCATTTCACCGCCAGTACAATTCCAGTTATATTGTAACATTGAAAGCATACTTATGAAGGCAGAGGAAGCCCACAAACTTCACAATCAGTTTGACCTGAGGGGTTTTCGAAAGTATTACCAACGCCAATTCCCGCCATATCATCATACACCTCTGATGGTATTTCAAAGTCATCAGTTGCTGTACTCGAGGGCACGGGGGCAGCAGGACGAGAAGGAGCTTGAGAAATCGTGTAAGTGTAAGACAACCTGTGAACAGTTCCTGCATACCTCCGCTTTCCTTCGCGATGGTCACTAATGTTTGCCATCCCTCGTTAGCAATCAAAGGCTCCAGGGCTGCAGCATCGTCAAAAAGGCGCGGCGAAGTCGAGAGTCGAGCAATCACTTTGAGATCATCCTGTGGAGAGAACTGAGCATTTTTCACAACATATTTGGAACTCCATTTGCACCTCTGAGAGAAGTCCCATGGTTGGTAGAAAAGACACCAAATGCCAGTCATTGAGGTACAAAGCAATGGCTCTCCTTATATTGCTTTGGTCTTCACGTTCCGAGTGGGTGACCATTGATGAGGGCTTGAGTTTATAGGCACTTAGTCGATGAAGATCGGCAAGCACTTTTGATACATCTTGAAGATCGCCGAACGGTCGGTTTTCGATGGGGAATGGAGAAGAACCGCGAAACACAGGGGAAGGGTTGGTGGGGAACCCATGCGTGACCTTTCGAGAAGAATGTCAGATGCATGTCAAGATGAAGGATGTTAATATACACATTGACGAGCAAGTATTCCACCGGGAAGCATGGCTTTGCGCTTTGCTTGACTTGGATGCCATACTCATTCTTATACGTATAGAACACATCGGGAACATACCGCCCTTCTCCTTCGTCCGCGCCTTTGATTCGAATCATGCCAGGTTCAACAGTGGCTTCAATCATATCCGCGTCCACCATGGCACAACCCTGCTCGCTCACCATGTAACAAGCAAGGTCAATGCCACCGCTGGGCGTGCCACTGAGCACGGCAGTGACCAATCGGCTAGAATACAAACCAGTCGGACTTGACTTTGTCTTGAGAGGGCGCGCCAGTTGCTCAGATGCAGCAAAGATCGTTTCCAGAGAGGAGAGAAAGAAAGAATCTTTGTGTCTCTTGCAGATAGTACGAGTCTTGTCTTCAAGATCCGGCGTCAAGTCGGTGAACACCGCCCCAACAATTTGAAGACCAGCTTCAGAGGCCAAATTAATGATGCGATCCTGCTCTTCCCAGGGGAGATCCAATGAGAGTCCATCTAGATCGCCTTCTTGGGGAGGCTCATGGATAGCCTCAACAACGGCTTTCACTCCCATAGGGACTTCTTCGTAAGGTTTATAAGTTCCCAAAAGCCACCCAAAACGTTGGCGACCAGTTTGACGCCAACTGGAGATGAATATGTCGATTATTGAAGGAGAGGCAACCTCCAGATGATCAACAGAACGGAATATCTGACGAGAAAGAGTGACGGCTGATGGTTGGCAGGCGGTGCAGATGCCCTCGGGATATGGAGGATGCGAACCTGTGGGACAGGGAGTCCTCACACGATATGACAAGGGAGATAGGGGGGGAAGGAAGGTGGAACTGATAGCGCCCCCAATTTTGTTTGTTGATGGTATGGAGTGTTGGGGTGCAATTTGACGCAAATACGCATGAAAAGAAAGGTGCTTAATGGAATGACTTGCTTGATAGGAAGGATCATATGGCTCCAGGGGCATGCAATAGTCGCACATCCCATTAGGGCCGTGCCTGCAGAAATTAGGATCCCGACTTCGTGGGATCTTACCATCTCTTTTCCTCCAGTACTCATCCACAGGATCTTCAATGACAGATTCCCACGGCCTTCTCTGCGTAGGGGCTGCATCGATTGCTTTGGCGTCTGGTGATGGGGCGGTCATGGCTCCTGCATTAGCTTCAGCCAACGGTGCTGCCTGAGTATATCCTACAAAGATAAGGTCCGCATGTCTTGCATAATGCTAACGTTTAGGCTAATCCGAAAGTTATGCAGTGGAGGACCTTACTTCAGGCCGAGATTCGACAAGGATCGACCAAAGAGAGTCCGAAGCAACACTTCGCCTCCGCGAGGTTGTTGAGACACCGTGATGGAGCTGAGATCGACGCCATTGGAAGTTGAAACAATCTATGTGATAAAAATACAGAGACAATGGCTTTGCAAGCATTCTGGGAAGGTGCTGAGTGAACCAACACGAACCTTGTCGAATAGGACGGACGCGTCATCAGTTGGATTCAGATCGAACCTGTAATTACCATCCCTTGAGCGTATGCGAATCAGCTATGCGAACCCCATTAGCGCCAGCTGTGGATATTAGAGTCTCTGGGTACGGACCATTGTTGAAGGGGATTGGGATCTACGCGTCACAGTACGCAACGCGTCATCATAAAATATATGACACTGCCACATCAATACATTCCATCCTTCGCAAGGTTCTAAGTATGCGGAAAGCTACGTAGAAAGTGCCATGGAAAGATTTTACATGATAACACAATCTTCCTTAAAATTCAAGTTGTACATCGCCTTATCAACGGTCTTCTCTATCCTCTTCCAGTCACTGCGCCGTTGAATAAACTCGTACACATCCTGAGCCAATTCGATATTTAAGTGAGATCGCTTCCACCTGATTCATCAACTTCACGCACCTCAGGCCTAAATGATCCGCCATATCTCGTTACATCCCGCACAATTTGAGCCAGATCCTTTGCATCTTCGACTATGTATACATCTCCCAGCATCTTGAGGTTTGCGAACTCCGCTGCTATCGTTGGCACGCGTAATGAGACAACAAATGTGTGATAGGCATTCAAGTCTGCAATTACTTGGAATCCACCCTCGAGGGATATTATCTGGCGCTTCAGATGCTTTTGGATGATGCTGCGACCCGATGAATGAGAAGAGATGATTGATTAAGTCTCGAGTGACGCACGCTGATAATCGGAGACCTATTTCCTGGTGAAAAACCTCAAGGACCTCCTTGCTTGTGCCTCCCCTCACCAGACGACAATGGGTTTCGAGACATGCAATGGCGTCTCTGCATCCCACTGTTGGTTTCAGATCTATGATGGTGCCTTCTTGTGGATAATACTCGCGAGGTCCGGTCTTTGTCTGAATAACGTGCTCTACCTGCAGTTTGCAAAATCACGTCAGACGTGTTTCGTGCTCAATGAGACACATATACCTGCACCATTAGGAGATCAGTCCCTGCGTTCAAGCCCGCAGCTACACACTCATCTAGGGCATTCTCGAATCGCTTCTTCTCCCGAACGACGCCATTAAGGAAATCTGTCCTGTCTATGTGTGACTGCTGAAGCGATAATGAGAATCCTAAGTTCTGGATATGATAATGCTACGTACTAATTCCTTTTCGAAATATACCTGTACCATGGACTGGATCATATCTCCAACGTGTACTAACTCCAAGAATTGCACTAGAGGAGCCATGTGCTCCATGTCCTGAGAATGGATAGGGTTGTAAGCACGCATTTGCTCTGTAGCCCTGAAATTAATAGTGGATCAGTAAAATATCAAGAGATCAATGGTGAACACGCCTCTGAAAGCCTGGGATGATATGGGAGTCTGCGAGAAGTTGTAACATGATAATGAATATTTCTTCGATGGAGTCGCGAACCCGGTGACCATAATGACCCGGATAGGCAGAAAAAGATTCGACGCGTTTCAAAGACTCTCGGTCTGCATGAATAATTTCAAGCGCAACGTCCAGGGACAACATGAGTTGTAAGCTTTCGAAAGACTCTGCCCCGCGGAGCGGAGCCGGTTTCGAGTCAGACGATGGCTGAGCCATGTCTCCAGATATCTCCGTATTCTCATCCATAGTGGGATAGGGATCCGTCTCCAGGGCGCCATCTGATTTGTCATCTACGAATTTGGTCAGATGCCGATCATGGAGAATGACCCTTTTACTTGCCACCAATGACGAAGTCATCAGCCTGGTCCTGGGGCTGCTCAAATAAAACGTTCGCATTATCATCCCCATCCAGAGATCCTCTTGTCATTCCATATCCTTGGGCGCTGGCGCCGACTCCAGCTGCCCAACGCGAAGGGTTCAGCATGGCTATTCCACTGACGGCTGCGGCCCCTCCTGTTTTCATCAGTGAACCCACACCAATGATGCCATCAGATGTTTGCTGTACGATACCACCGACGGCTCGAGGGACTATCGTTACGGGGAGCACCATCAGGTCGGTGAAAGATGCCAGAACCGTGCGCTTGACTTGGGCAGCGCTAGCAGAACTGAGAAATTGTGCAGTGATGTGATTTGACAACCCTTCAGACAGGCTTTTGGACCTCTTGCTCTAGAAAGATGGCTCAATATCCTCGGCTGCGACTAACAGTCGAACCAGAACGCACCTTGACGTCCCAGACGGAGCATATATTTTTCAAAATCCGCTTCACTTGTTCCACCTCTTCATCAAGGTATTCATCCATGTTCGATTCAAACATGCGGAATCTTTACAGTCAGTGATGGGCGGTGTAAGCTTCGATTCATCAAGGGCAATGATGGAGATCTGACATTATATCTTCCGCTTGAAGTGTCGTGACAGTCGCTCCGAAATCTACATATTTTGGGATCAGTAGACGTCTAACACACCACGGCACATGTCTTACACAGCCCCCCCTTCGCTGTGGATGCCTCCTTCGGAGCTCCCGAGACTTCAGTTGTATCGCTAAGCTCAATCAAACCCGTTACAAGTCTCCATGATTGCGCAAACGAGGCAGCTACAGCTTGAAGGAAAGATTCATCGTTTGGTAGACTACGAGCATGAGTAAGTAGCGGCGTGATGTATTCACCAATCTAATGAAGTTCCATTGAGCAGTTGAATCCTCAAGTTCTATGATTGGTAACGTACAACATCTGTAGCCAAACGGTCCGCAAAGCCAAGTAGGACACCCGCTTCCTTAGGGAATATTCTTATGGCTCGCGACCCGTGCTTGTTCAGCGCCCCAAGAACATGACCCATAAAACCGTCCATGGCTTCACATGCCAGTTTTCCTTCGGGTCTTGAGACAATAACTCAGTATACAGCAAGATCAACCACCGAAATTCATAGGAAGAGGACACTTACGTGAAATTCTGTAACGGGTCCCATTGTCCAGTCTCATAGAATATCTCGATCTTATCCGCCCAAACTCTTCCGGGCTCCCAGTCATTCCCGACAGTATTTCGCGACGCGGTTGGCCGCTCCCAGCATTCCCAGCTCGCCCAAGCAGCCTCAGTCATTCGAGACTCATCTCCCCTCACATCAGCAGATTCAAAAGTTGCCAAAGCATTAGCCTGAAACCGATCTATTACAGCAACCAACGTGGCTCTGAGATCTTCCCATCCTCTCGTCGGCTGAAGGTCAGGAGAAAGAAAACAAGATAGTAATCTAAGGGTCTTGGACTGCTGACGAAGATTCAGCTGATCATTGGTTGGCAGAACAAAGAACTCGGAAAGAATGAGATGCGGGGGTATAGACGCAGAGGCTTGTAGCCGACTACAGAATTCCATCAAAATGATATGAGCGTCCCTGTAGTTAGTTCGCGACGTGCTTCTTGATGTATCGCCAATCATGACCGCGGAGGATGTCATACTCGACGAAAAACGATTCAAGTTGAAGGTCGGCGACGCGGAGGCGAAGTCTCCGAAGTCTTCGTCATCATTCTGCACATCCAAGACGGCAGCAGTAGAAGATACATCTCCATTAACCTTTGATGGATTAATCAAGGCCAGCAAACTTGAGACGGAGGGATCTTCTAAGCTTAGTAGCTTTGAACATCTCTTCCATACCCGTTCGTCATGTGTGAGGCTCGATAGAGCTCGGGAGGCCAGCGCATAAGTAGGTATTGCAGGTATGGGAAGATACTGGATGATGAGAATATGAATATCCACGGGCAATGGTCCAATGTATTGTTGAAGAGGGACATGAGGTCGCCTAGAATCAGTAGCGTTAGGCTTCTTGGGGTCTTGTTTACTACCATAGAGTTTAACAGGTTCTAAGGTAGTCCAGCGATGCATTGGCCCAAATGATACCCTTTGCTTCCGCCATCCTTGCTGACTCTAAATCTACCACTGCACGGTTGTACCACAATACCTAGGCGCCATCTACTCCCCCAAGACGCTGTTATTGCGTTGGAAAGTATATGGCCAGCTTAATTGCGATCCTCGATCTCAAAGGGAAGCCTCTTATTCAGCGTTCGTACAGAGACGATGTTGCTGCCTCGCATATCGAACGCTTCCTGCCAGTTATTCTCGAAATGGAGGAGGAGGGTCAACCTATCACCCCTTGTTTTACGAACCAGGGCGTGAACTTCACGTATATCCGCCATAGCAACCTCTATCGTCAGTTCAAGTGCTATGTATCGACGCCGCAGCATACTTATTCCAATGCGCAGTGTTGGCTTTATCGAAACGGAACCCTCATGCTGCAGAAATAATTCTCTGGCTCCACCACCTTGTTGCCGTAAAGTCGAGAGTTTTTTCGGTATCTTCACGAACTCATGCAATGCCTCAGGTCCTCATCGAATATTTCAAAGAATTAGAGGAAGAATCGATAAGGGATAACTTTGTCATCATTTACGAACTTTTAGATGAGATGATGGACTTCGGATATCCCCAGACGACGGAGAGCAAAATATTACAAGAGTGGGTTGGTTCAAACAAGCGAACAGACCCAATTAGTCACCCATTTCCTAGGTATATCACGCAAGAATCGCACAAGCTCGAGATCCAAGTACGACCGCCCGCTGCTATTACGAATGCGGTATCTTGGCGCTCGGAAGGCATTAAGTACCGCAAAAACGAAGTGTTCCTAGACGTCATTGAGAGTGTGAACTTGTTGGTGCGTGTCTCTATCGGCTCAGTTTCCCCTAATGCTGAACCAGGATACAGGTGAATGCAAACGGCAATGTAATCCGCTCGGAAATTCTCGGTGCTGTCAAGATGAAATGCTATCTTTCAGGCATGCCGGAGCTTCGGTTAGGACTGAATGACAAGGTCATGTTCGAAAGCACGGGAAGAAGTGAGCACATCTTAAACGCAACTCATTATCGCTTCACCAAGCTTATATATCGCTTCTTGTAGCATCCAGAGGGAAAGCCATTGAAATGGAAGACATTAAATTTCATCAATGCGTGCGATTGGCTCGTTTTGAAAACGATCGCACAATATCCTTTATCCCACCGGACGGGGAGTTTGAATTAATGTCTTATAGACTCAGCACGCCTGTCAAACCATTGATATGGGTTGAGGCAACCGTTGAGTCGCACAAAGGAAGAGTTGAATACATGGTGAAAGTCAAAGCACAGTTCAAGCGGCGGAGCACGGCAAACAACGTCGAGATATACGTTCCTGTACCTGAGGATGCCGACACTCCGAAATTTCGAGTATATCCATTCATAGCCTCTCTCTATCAAGCGAATAACAATCGTGTTCACAGGCTGCGACCGGGACGGTAGTGTACGCACCAGACAAGTCTGCCTTCGTTTGGAAGATCAAACAGTTGGGCGGAAGTCGCGAGTTCTTGATGCGCGCTCATTTTGGCCTACCAAGCGTGAAAGCCAGTGAGTTTATATCTCTGGAGCATGACTCGCAAATGCCGAAACACCAGTCTCAGCCGAGGAACATGAACGTAAACCGCCTATTACTGTCAAATTTGAGATTCCGTACTTCACAGTCTCCGGAATCCAAGTGAGATACCTGAAAATTGTAGAAAAAAGTGGTTATCAAGCTCTTCCATGGGTTCGGTTAGTTTTTACTCTTGCTGATGCTCGATCTGTCTTCATCTGATGTTTGTTGAACAGGTATATCACTCAACATGGAGATGATTACAGGTACACCCTCATACTGACCTACTACCACAATTAACTGAATTTCTTCTGTAGCTTGAGAACAGCACATGAGAAAGGGACTGCTGCACCTGTTTCAATATGAGGGAATGTTTTTATGTACATGGTATGATTTGGGACTAGAGTGTCTCTTAATTTATCATAGTGGAGGTGGGGTTGTGTATGCAGGTAATATTTGGACACTTTAAGATTCTGCCTCAGAGTTTGCAAGGCCTGATAGATCAGAAGACAATGAGGTCAAGAACTCACAACAGTAAGGCTATTTCAAGATCTTGAAACTGAATGTGTTTGTGGATTATCAGATAACAAGAAATGAAGCTGTTCCCAGAAAGGAGGACTAACTATCTTAAAATTAGCAGTTGTCAGAGTATGACCTTGTGTACTGAACTCCGTGCTTCTCTGAACATCTCCAAAGCCCTTCTGCATACTCTGACACATTGTGTAGCAGACTCTGCAGATTGTGCAATAACCATACTGCCCCCTGCATCCGTGCCCCTGCACATGCCACTCCTTGTTTGTTTGTTTATTTGTTTACCTTTGTCATTGGCACATGTGTTGCCTTCTTTGTTTGTGTCAGAGTATGACCCTGCATATTGAACTCCACACTTTTCTGATGCATCTCTGAAGCTCTTCCATGTACTCTGATGCATTGTGTATTGGACTCTGCATGTTATGCAACTCCACACCACCCCCTGCATCCATGCCTCTGCACATGCCACCCCTGTCACAACTTGTTGTTGGGTTGTGTCACATGTCACACCTGTCATGGTTGCGTGACGGATTTTAGACCCATTTTGGGTAACCCTGTGGAAGTCGCTCATATGACTTCCCCAGGAAC
>WNFI01281251.1_pt1 | contig 11087 bp, 12 predicted proteins | sample 5400471 | NCBI WGS metagenome assembly WNFI01 (sample SAMN13153348, study PRJNA577476) | soil metagenome | isolation source: 100 cm saprolite on Douglas fir-dominated hillslope | place: USA:California | collected 2013-09-17 | reverse complement strand
CTCTTACTCCAGTGTTTTTATCCAAGGCACTGCAGTCTTTTCTTGACTCGGACTTCTCCTTTGCTGCCCTTACCTTTCAACCGTCAACTCCCATCCCCATACGTATCCTCTCATCGCTCTTCCTTATTCTTGAGTGTCTTTGTCTGGGTAAGGAAGAGCGACAAAAGGATATGTGGCTTGCTTAAATAGCTTTATCCAAGACACCTCGCAATGATACCCGACAAATTAGCTAACTTTGAGGCTGCTATCATCAGCACTTGTAGCGAACACGAGCGTATGCACTGCAGGGACCCTGACTACAGATGCTGTGTGGATACCCAAGGATTCTTTGTCAAATTCGATAGCTTCAAGTCTCTGTACCCTCAAGTTGAGACACAGAAGTACGTCTTCGACTGCGCAGAGCTCGACAAAAGCGCACCACGCGTTCCCAAGGTCTTGCACTTCTTTCCACCGAAACTATCAGATGGCGTATGCGGTCATGGAGTACATCGAGCTTATAGGCACTCCGGTCCTGGACTTCCCCCAAAAGGTGGCACTGGCTCTCCAGTGGCCTCATGATCCTCCAGCTCCTTCAGACCACGTCAGGATTGGCCCTTTGGCAGACGGTCGTGCCCGCCATCTGTTATTCAAGAACTGTAAAGCGCCTCCGTCTTTCACGAGCATATATTCTATGGAGAGATACTCGAACGAAGTGTGTCTGTTTACATGTTCTTGAGTATTCGCCATCCGCTAACAAATAACTTGGGCTAGGCTACCAAGTAGATGCCGCTCCAACCTAAGCCAGCGCCTGTCCGCATCAGCCATGAGCAGTTGATCTTCAGCCAGTCCGATATGGACATGAGTAACTTCGGCATCGATGACAGTGGGAAGACGTGCCTTCTTGACTTCGGGGGGTGGGACTATTGCCAGGATCCTTTGCCGGGTGTACCATGTCCTCGACTGCCCATCGCTTTACTGCTGCGGTCCCCAAGTGCTTGGGTTAGCCATCCTGTTCCAACCTAGCATCAATGATCGCAACCCGTAGATATTTGGGGGTGTTATCCGACCCAATCCTTGGTATTTATGCCAACTTGTACTTGACCAAGGCTTTAAATTAGCATTTGTCATAGGTCTGGATGAAGACGGCAATCCCAAAAAGCAGCATTGAGTTTCGGTATGCAGTATATACTCTTGCGATCTCCAAGCCCAAGTTCTGTAGGCGAACCTCTCTGCTTGTCGTAGAATTTGGATGACTAACTTTCAGTTGCCGTCTTATTCTTCGTATCTGCTTCTTTCACGTCTCATTTATTTATTGCAAATCCCACTCTCCCTCCCATGCTGGCTTGTCTCAATGTGATTTGTTGTTCTTGGTGTAGCTAAGGTAGCGGCTGCGAGGGTAGATTGTCGTCCAAGATAAGAGAGATATGATGGTCACGGAGAGAGGGAGCGAGGGACAAGGGATGGAGGGCATGTTGTGGACAGCGTTTCCACAAGCACGAGTGCCGGGGGTGACGAGATGACAAGAACCCACACGAGAGAGGAAAAGAGTCTTAAGAGACAAGACACACTGATCGAATGATATGAATATGATGTTGATGATATTTATTCCATCCTCGAAAGGAGGCAGCTTAAATACAGCGAGTGTCCCTACTGAGTAGTCAAGTCCGGTGGCATGGAATGTGCAGCGTTGTTAAGGAGGGGGTATACGACCCGGATGAACAGGAAGATGTAAGGAAAAATGTCAGTAAAATTGAAATAAAGTCACTAAAGATTGTATTGGGGGCGTACTGGTGCTGCGCGGCTGCGGCTAAGTGTTGATCGTCATTGCCCGAAGTACGAAAGAAAAGGGATAGAATGTGAGTAGAAAAGGGAAGACGGGAGGCTGTGAAGGCAGAAAGGAGGATGATTCATTCGTGGGTATCTTGCGCCGGTGGTTGAGAGGGAGGCGATGGACGAAAGTTAAGACACGAGGAAAAATGAGCAAGTCGAACATGTGGCCGACATGGGTGTTCCACTCCGATCCGAGCGTGAATCCGAGGCATTCCTTACACCAGCCGGGGGGTCGAAATTTTGACCGTCCTCGGTCAAACCACACTAAAAAATCCAGCCATCTAAGCATCCGAACCGTCGGCGTTGCAGATGGTGCCTTAGTCTTGGGGTGCTGAGTGTGCTGCCAAGCGTCGATCCAGATCATTCTCTTGTCGATTGCCGTCTCGATGTCACATTATCGTATCCTTCTCGTCATCGATGAAGTGACTGGTAAACTGCTTTTAACAAGTTGGACTTGAAACTTGAAGCACGAGTCTGTCCGAGATAATGCGCTTGGGGACTATGCTCTTTTCTAAGTCATCGTGGCCTCGCGGAGTCGGTCAAGTTTGGGAGAGGATCAGGTTTTCTTTCTTGTCGAATTCGTTGGCAATGTGAGGCATTTTAGAAACCAACCACTCGCGCTATCCACTAGGAGCAGTACTTCTTGAGTACAGCCGGCCAAAAAAACGCATACGCGGTTCACATCAACTCGATAGACCTGGTAGGTGTATCAAAGTTAATGTGTGCTGTTTATGTAAAGAGGTAGTATATATAAGCCCTCACTAAGAAAGATACGCCACTTTTTGCGTGGTCCCCGGAGCAATGCAAGGTGAAATTCAATTCTCACCAACTATGCCTTCTGTTCCTTACCTGACTAGCTCTGCTGGAGTAAATGCTGCGCCGCAAAGCAGTTGTGATCACACAGTTACACCCGGACTTGGCCGCTACTCGGGAAGGAAAGAGAAGGATTTACAAAGCATCTGACATGGTTATCCTCGCACGGACATGACAAATGCGCGTTGTAATCGTGGCGTGCGTATGGAAACCGGAAGAAAGGGACAGGCATCACTATATTGAAATTCCTTACCCACGATCCTCACCACGCAGATTAACGCTGGTCGCAGTCTCGCCACAAGCACCCCCCAAATCAAACGATGCTTTTGCGCCCAGACAGTCACTGCTCCGTGTTTTGTTCCTTTCACTCTTGCGGTATACAGTATGTGTTCTCGTTAGCCTATATGGTCCTTTGTTTGATCTATCGCGCCTTTCTCTGTACTTTAGTGCGGTAAGGGTTGTGGAAGCATGCCATCGATCTCCGCCTTCAAGTCAAAGATACTTATTAAATCAGGAATGCAATCCTCCTAGGCAGGTTCTATCGCTTCCCCGTTAGCTCCGTTTTGGGGGGAATCCGCATATGCAACATGCACGTAACTTAGGTGCAAAGACGCGCGCGGTGTGGCGACGCACCCCGGTTGGTTGATAAAATGATGCCACTGTAGTATTGAATACGTATGGTGATTTGTCTGCATCTGGTTTGTTTTGGTGTCATGATACCTGGCCTCCCATCTGTTCGTGATTCTCCCGGGGGTCGGGGAAGACGGAGGTTCCTGTGCCTTTAAGTTATACGTGTCTGCCAGTGGGAGGCGCCAGAAGGTGTCCCATTGCGGACTCTCTTCAGTTCTTTGGTGCCAACAATGGCCGATATGCCAGTGAATAGCGCGCCGTCACGCAAACTGCAACCTACACTGCTTGCTTACCAGTGCTGCGTATGATTAATGAATAAAATCGGTTGCACCAGAGGACAGCTATGATCGTAGTACAGTACTCGGGAATGTACCGTGACTGTAAGAAAGAAGGCAACGATAGGTCATAAAGACTTGACAGCATCGAAACGCCGTCAATAACGACACTCGTAGTTGCATCGCAAGCCAGAAGACTACGATGTGAGTTACTGTAGTCCATGCCATTTTGCAATTTGAGGATATACATGTAGAGTACTAGTCCGAGACTCGGATCCGCGGAATCCGCGGAACGGCAGGAACTCCACGGTCGGGACCGGGACCTTGAAACAATTTGAAGTCTGCCAGTGGATACGTTCAACTCCACTTCAGTCTCTGATGCCAGTGCCAGTCCTTACCTGAGCTTGTCAGGCCTGTTGCTGTGGGATCGAGCTCGCCCGAGCCCTTTGTGAAAATTTCGTGGATACGTCATTTACTTCTCATACCTCGTAAGAACTAAAACGGTTTATTTGCTCGTCGGCCCAGGCACACTCACGCATTCACAAATTTTATCTGTGCCGTGCGTGAAGTTCACACAAGGCTTGCTCGAGGTACATAAATGAAACTAGCAGGAAAAAATAAATAAAGGAACATGCCTTCGATGCTCCAAAAGTTGGTGAGCTCGAAAGAATAGCCTTATGCCCCGACTCGACAGACTCGGCCGGGACAAGACATCCGAGCCAGCGTCAGCGTCTTGATGCAAGTTCGCCAAGCGCCGACTCGGAGAACAGTTGAATTGAGTCACGCCACGGCGTACATGCATGGTCATTACTGTACTGCAGTATGCCGGGCCAATTAGTAACCTGAGGTCATACAGGTAGGTCTCAGATAGATACGTATAATCACATATACTGTATCACCGCCAGTGATGTGCATCATAACCGTCGACCTCATAATGCGTAGCGGAAGAGAATGGTGTTTAGAATGACCTGAGTTTGAAATTATTGCGAAAATGGGCAGTTAGTTTGGAGCCGGCAATTGCTTACTCATCCCCGCTCCCACAGGCCCCAGCAGAATGTCCGGCCGATATCCCCGCATTTGATAAACGATTCTGGCATCGGTGTCCCATTGATCGCTTATGCAGCCTGGCAACTGTGCTTGGCATGCAGCCTCGACGCGTATACAGAACCATAGTACTGCAGCCTGAGCGGAGTACGTTAGGGATACAATACAGTACGTGCTGATGCAACGTGAAGCCTCATAATATTCGTAGTAAGTCCACTGGAGCCGACAGCCGAAGCAGCGCATCAGACGAGTGGGGGAATCGCAAACTCGGAATGATGGGGTGATAGCAAATGTTCCACCCTTACTTGCGCAGAAATCACCTTTAAATCTACCAAGCTGGGATCCTGTGCCGCAGGTAAGAGCAACGCATTCCGGGGGTATGGACAACACAGGTTTATTCATAATCCACGGTAATCGTAAGCGAGGACAACCCAAGGAACGAGTACAACAATTATGCTGTCAGATACAATACGTGCTCATTCAACAGGTAACATCATAACGATATGTAGGGGGTATCGTAGAAAGGGGCGGCCTTTCCGCTCAAGGAAACTAGGAAACCATCATTTACTTTGAGCCAAGAGCCTGAGAAACCCGTGCGGTCGCATCAGCCTGAGTGTCGCAAGTGACACTGGTCCCGGGCTTGTTGACAAGGGGCAGCGCCGTGCACGTCTCACCACTCGCGCATGGAGAAAGAACGAATTTTCCGCCGCTGCATTGCGCAAATTGACCATTAACGCAAGCCTGCTCATTACCTAACAATAGTAAATCAGAGCCGGTAACAATGGATGATGGCCGAAAAGAAGACAGAAACTAAATCACAACTTACCAGTGCAGGCACTGTTGGCGGTCAGGGACTGGAACTTCTGATTGAGTGCCTGTGCGTCTTTGCCGTTTTGCGCCTTGAAGCCCGATGCCGCTCTCGGCGTGTTGGCTGCAGACGAGGAGGACGTGGAGGATGGAGTGACTTGGGCCTGGGAGCCTGACGCAGCGGCGGTAGACCCAGAGGATGGAGCAGCATGGGACGCAGAGGATGCAGAAGAAGAGTTCTGCGTTGTGCCATTACCTGCGCCACTTCCCCCGGGGACTCCAGGAGACTGGACCAGACTGTTGAGCTGCTGTCCCGCGGGGACCGGGCCAGAAGTATGGGCTGGGCAGCTACCGGCGGGGTTCACGGGCGCATTCTGGCCAAGCGGGATCGTGCCAGGCTGGCCGGCCGTACTGCCATCCGCAAATTTATTAGGATTCACGCCTTGGAATTGACACTGGAAGAGCCCATTGAGCTCTTGGTTTCGCGGCTTCTGCTGGCAGTACGGTATGCTGAGGGAGTTGGGCTGGCAATTTATGAAACGAACAACGGTAGGGTAAGTTCAAGGCGCATCATTTGCCACAAGTTGGGGAGACATGACGTACGGAGTTGCGTGGCTGCTGGGCAAAGATTTGAGTAAGTGAGATCATGGTCTGCGATTTGAGCTGCTTCGAAAGATCCATCATGTTATCCGCGTTATTTTGTTGATCACAAGCGCCAGCACCAGCTAGGAGGGTGCCAAAGGCCGCGACTGCGACCTGATTGCATTTCGCGCCACCGTTTGCAGCATTCTGACAAAAGCCAGAGTATCGAGTCAATGGTAAATTATAGCCTCGATGGGGAAAAAACTGACACAAGCTTGCTCCCACTTGGTAGTCGAATCGGAGATGACTTGAGCAATGCGCTTGTTGAGTTGGGCAGGTGCGGCGGTCACAGACCCAGCCACCGAGAAAGCAAGAAGGAGAGTTGAAAGGTGAACCATGACGTTCAAGTCAGTATAGTATAAAGGACAAGCCCCTTCAGAATATAAAAAGTGAGCGCAGCTCTTGGGAGGGTGGAAAGAAGGGAGAAGTTTGAGGGTACGTCAAGTACCAGCGAGTGTGAGATAGGTGTGGTTGGTTAGCGAAGTGGGGTTACAGGGTGCTTTTATATCTGCTAGGCTCCTTTATGTGACGCGCGGAAGTTCTTGTGACAGAAACAAAGGTGATCACCGATCGCACAAAGACAGAAGTGCAAAACGGAGTAATGGACAATAGAATGACTCCTGCATGCCGCAGGCCTCATTGGAGGCGTGTGTTCCGATTCCGAAAAGCAAGACATTTTGACTCGGCACAATGTTATCTTTGTTCAATGAAGGCCAAGTGAAATGAGGCAATGTAATGTCGGGCGTGTCTCTCGATCGCGGACACGTCTCAGATCTAATCTGGACCCTGCCCTTCACGCTAAGTTATCAGGCTCATGGTGAGACTTGTCCAAGACCGTGACCATGCGACGGTGATTTTTCTGTGCCATCGACGTGATGAACAAATACATATCTACTTCCCTGTACAAGAAAGGACATGGATACAATAGATGTTACAGTAGAACAGTGCAGTCCACAATCAAGCGGCAACCTAAATACAACACAGAATACAACACCCCCTCACGAGTCCAAGCGGAACCAAAGAGGGATCATTTTCCACATGCGCTCGCGTTCCTTCGTGGCCCAAACCTCCAGTGCGCGCGCACATGCACGGCATTCAGACACGTCGGCACTCTTCAGCGCACCGAGCTCTTCCGCAACGTACAACGGGTCTGCATGTCCACGCTCACGATCGCAAAGATAATGCTGCGTCGCAAGAACGACCAACTCTGCAAAATCGCGTCGGCATGCGCCGGGCGTGGTGCAGACAGCCACGGGAGGATAAATACGGGCGTGAGGGTGGAGCGAAAACGTCCCCTTGCGCGAGTGCGCGAGTGGTCCACGCCCCATGCCGTGGATAACAGCGCTCACCGCGTGTGCGGACGCTTCCTTCCCTAACGCCAACCGTCGCATATCATCCGCGCTCAGCGTTCTGCCGCCGCCGCCAAGTACGCCACGGAAGCGGGATGGTTCATCGTCTGACGGTTCAAATATCTGTGAGAAACTGTATCGCGAGATGTCGTAAAATGCTGCGGATAGCAGGCTTGGTGCGTTGGTTAGGCGCGCAAGATTGATAATGTCCTGGTAGTGATGCGTCATTGACAACTGCGAATGATTTTGAAGGAGGCAAAAAGGCCGGCATACGACGGGAGAAGGGTAGAGGCTTGCATGCTCCGTCGGAGTTGTGAGTTCGGATGCATGGACCTTGTCTTCACGCATGTCCCAACCCTTGAGTGTGGTAGGCCACGCTATATTCAGGTGCACGATGGCCTTCGATCGTAGCGAATCTATCACATATTTCGTGGATAATCGAAGGATGCCGGAGACAATGGCAAAGTCATGAGGGTCATTATTGCCGAACTTCCTACGCGTATGCAAATGCGGTTAGTGGATGTATTTATATAAACGCTTACTGGGACGCGAAAAAAAGGAAACTAAGGACGAACGGGCCATCGTACAACGCGAGGAGTAGGTTTGCAACATCCTCTGCCGTGTCGTAAAGTTTCACGACTGGGCAGCCTTCGTAAGTTTCGTCGGCGAGCGTAGCATGGGTTGTCATTACAGGAGGCTGCGCGAGCGCAAACATGTCGGAAAAGACGATCGAGCGGCGAGAGAGCTGGGACTTGTGGACCCGAAAGAGAGTGGACTCTGCCTTGAGGACCACCGAACCGTCGCAAAACCAAAGGTCTGCGTGTTGGGTAAGACTGGGAAGTTCTGGTGGGGGTGATGGAATCGACGTGGCCGCGATCTCAGGGGACGAATGCTCTACGTAGTAAGTAGACATCATTGCGTTGTTGAAAGATGAAAGTAGATGACTACCTGTTGCTCTGCTGGGCAACTCGGGCACTCGGCCTCACAGCATGGCCTCTCTTCGTCGTATTCGACTCCCTCCCCTCTCTCTCCGTAGCTTCACCTCTGCATCAACTTCGGTCTCAGTTTCTAAGCCCACCTCCACTCTCCGCAGAGCAGCCTATGGGACTCTATTCGCTCTCACCGCCGGGGTTGGCGTCGTCTATTACTTTGATTCCCGCGCAGCGATCCATCGTTACTTGATCACGCCTCTCGTTCGTAACATGCTCGACCCAGAGTCGGCCCATAAGTTGGCAGTGAGCGTACTTGAAAACGGGTTGGGTCCCCGAGATATGCTCCCAGACGATGAACGACTAGAAACGGAGGTAAATGGCTATCAGCACTACCGTGTCTTATTAAGTTCGAAAATTGACGCATTTATTGTTTTTAGCTTTGGGATCAAACGCTGTCAAATCCCATCGGCCTCGCAGCTGGATTTGATAAGGACGGTCGAGCAATTGATGGTATTAACACATCGCCCATAGTCGCCTTCTTCTCGTTCCCTGACCATGATAATGACTCAGGGCTTTTCAATCTCGGATTCGGTTGGGTGGAGGTTGGAAGTGTCACTCCAAAGCCCCAAGTGCGTAATAGTCCCACCCATGCAGCACGCATGCGCATTCATCACGACGCATACATAGCCTGGCAACCCGCGCCCACGCGTTTTCCATCTTCCCGAAGATTCAGCTCTCGTCAATCGCTATGGGTTCCCTTCGCAAGGACTCGTCTCGGTTCTTTCACGCCTCCGTGCACGCTCCCCCGCCTTCCCATCGACTACCGAAGAACGTTGGGCTTCTTTGAGACGAGGCCAGCTCCTCGCGATCAACCTTGGGAAGAACAAAGAAAGTCCGCTAGAATCACCCGACGACTTCGTCACGGGCGTCCATGCGTTCGCTCCTTATGCCGATGTGCTTGTCGTCAATGTTTCGAGTCCTAACACTCCTGGCCTACGGTGCGTTACTGCGCCTTTCAATGAGTTTTCCTTAGCAAGTCTCCCGGCGACAGTGATATGCAACAGCGGGACTTACTTGTGCATCTATTGCGAAGTATAGTTCAGGCTCGCGATAATGCCACAGCGTCATCAACGCGGCGTCCAAAGCTCGTCCTCAAGATATCACCAGACCTTGACTCTCGCGGCGTGGGTGATATAGCCGATGCAGTTGATGCAGTCAGAGGGATTGATGGCGTCATCGTCTCTAACACGACTGTCCAGCGTCCCGCACATCTCCATAATGGTGCTTATCTGTCATGCATCCTTCCTATTCCCTACTTACGTCCCAGCTCTTAACAGCGAATCGCGCAGAGCAGGGCGGTCTCTCCGGCGCGCCACTGCAATCACTCTCACTCAAAGTCGTCCGCGATCTACGTAAGCGCCTTCCCGCCCACGTCCCTATAATAGGTTGCGGCGGTATCTCATCTGGCGCGGATGCTCTTGCCTTTGCCCGCGCCGGCGCTTCGTGCGTACAGCTGTACACTGTATTTGGCTACGATGGTGCAGGTGCATGTCGCCGCATTAAGGACGAACTCACGGAGGAACTCGCACGCAATGACACGACTTGGCGGTCTGTCGTGGAACGGGCCGTACGAGAGAACGCCGCTGCCCCGTCGGAGAGCGTGGGTATGCAGCAGCTCATTCGTCAGGCGGAGGCACTGCATGTCGTCCTGAATGAGCTTGCAGAGCGCATGGATACCGCGGGATTGGTGCCGGCTTAAACGGACGAAAGACGAGAATAAAAGTGGTGTACACGTCTATAGCGCTGCATTTAATTATAGGGTGGGGAAACAGTTTACTACCGTGCGTGCCACCACCACTGAACCCGAGAATGAGGCCTGAAAACCTGAGAAGGCCGCTGCCAACCCAAGTGTATCTACCGTCTACGCAGCTCTCAGACACCGCTGAACGACCAATAGACCGGGAGCGGCATGGAAAATTTTGCATCTATACTCAAGCAATCACAAACCGACGTGCTAGAGCTAGACTAAACCGACATGCACACAAATTGGTACTGTAGTCATTCATGCATTCAGCAATAGAGGGTGCTCGTCAATTCAATCGAACATACGATATCCATAACATATGGTACAGCTACGCCTCTCCCGTTTCCTGCCTTAGTTATTCCCCACCAACACCAACGAATAATGAGCTCCCGCGCTTGAACCCTAGCACTACTAAGTAATACGATGATAGAAGGATCACCAACGCAAGTATCACCAACGCAAGTCTGTCGCAAATCCCAAGTCCCTAAACAAGACTCCATGCTGAGCCAGCGTCAGCGTACACGCTGTCTGCAAGTGAAGCTTCTCTGCTTGCACCGCTCTCCGAAGTGCTCCATGGCTTCTTGCGTGATCGTAGAATTGTCATTGTAAACTTACGGCAGGTTAGGACGCCGCACTGTGACTCAGAATCCCGGCTTGACTCGCGGCGCAAGGCATGCATGGTGCGTTTCCATACTACGACCATGGTGTGCGTGATCAACCCGTTCAAGTTGCGCCCATCAAGGGCGGCGTCACCAGTATTACAATTGTGACTATTCGATCGTATCGTGCACGAGTCAGATTTGGGGTACAGTTCTGCGTGTGTTGTAGAAGTCACGTACCGAGACCGAGCATGTGCAGCCAAACTACCAGTGGATCCCCGAAATTTGCTCTCATTTACTCTTTTGTGAGGTGCGCTTTTGAAGGTATCCGTGGAACGCATCTGAAACAGCGTAGAACGCACGGGGAATGCTTCCGAGAGGAC
>WNFI01683132.1_pt1 | contig 11089 bp, 11 predicted proteins | sample 5400471 | NCBI WGS metagenome assembly WNFI01 (sample SAMN13153348, study PRJNA577476) | soil metagenome | isolation source: 100 cm saprolite on Douglas fir-dominated hillslope | place: USA:California | collected 2013-09-17 | reverse complement strand
TGAGGGGACTGAGTGACGGCGTCGCACTCGAGCGGGGCTATTTGACACCTCGTTAGTCGGTTTATCAATGCTGCAAATGTTTTCCACATATAGCAGAGAGCTCGTCGATGAGGATTCGGTGTTAAGGGGTGGCTATCTAGGCACCAAGACCATCATGATTATATACGCCAAATACGTGTAGATGGATGTGACTCGGATGCCGCCCAGCACCACTTTTTCCCTTCGAATACGTACCGTGACTGGCACGTGCACACGCGCCAAGTCGTCGTCTTATCGTTATCGGTGTTGACCGCCCATATTGGCCTATGGGCCCAGTCCAAACCCCGAAATGACTCGTGGATAAACATGGCTACTCCCGCCGCAGCCTATTTGACCGACTAATACCGTCATTGCCTAGAAGAGTGACCTGACTGACCTCGACCCGGGCTTGAATGTACACGACGAAACCCATTTCCGCCGGAGAGGCCGCCGCTGCCATCAAGGCTGCAAGCACGCTTCCGATCATCGACATCGCTCCCTGGATCGAAGGACACGATCACAAGGGTCGTCTCTCGACCGCTGCTGCCATCCACGCCGCATGTCTGGAATACGGCTTTTTCTACCTCGACGTTTCCGCGTTTGTCTCCCCTGATGAACCGGAAGAACTTTCCCGCCTTGCACGCGAGTTTTTTGGACTGCCACAGGAGGAAAAGGATAAGATTTCGTTGAATAATCAGGATCACGCTAGAGGTGTGTTTCCCACTGGCACTCGTGAATTTTCGCTATCTCTCTCGGTGACCTGACGCCCCCCCTTCTAACTCGCATAGGATATCAGAGGGTAGGAGAGAATGTTACTTCGGGACTGTCGGATAATCACGAAGCGATCGACTTTTATCGGCCAGTGGAGGATCCAGACAAAAGCAAGGTATTGTGGGGAGAGAACCAGTGGCCGTCGGTTCCTGAATTTCGGGAAAAGTACGAAGCCTGGATAAACAAGATGAAGACACTTGGCCTCATAGTCATGCACGCGTAATTCTCTCCGGTTATGATGGTGTGTCATACTGCTTCTGAAGCGCACGCAGGATGGCGATGGGTCTTGGAATGACGAATGATGAGTGGGAAGGCCTCAAGGCCCAGGTTGACGATAGCTTCTGGGTGCTACGCATCATAGGTCTGTTGGCTACGCTACTCTATCCCGCGTCCTAACTCAAAACTGCTAGGATACCCCCCTCTTCCCAATGATGACCATAAATTTTCTTGTGGTGCCCACAGGTGAGGACATACAACCGTTCATAGCCATGACGCTTAACACAACCTGGTATAGTGATTATGGATGCCTCACGTAAGGCCACCTCTTTCAAGTTGTTCAGCTTAGGATGCCCACTGCGTTTGGATCTCGGGCAGTTTTCTATGGGCAGACCCTACGCGCGGTGCGCTGCAAGTGTTCCTGCCGCAGCAGTTCCTAGCAATCGAAAACCCTGGTGCTGTCATCCGTCAGGAAGGTATCGAAGAGGGAGTATGGATCACCGTGGATCCTATCCCTGGTTGTCTGGTCTGCAATATTGGAGAGAGTTAGTGAGGTGATTATACTCGCCGAGTATCTGCATCTGATCGCTATGCGATAGTGTGGGAGACTTGGACGAATGGTCTTTACAAGAGCACGGTTCACCGTGTGATACATCATGGGTCGAACTATCGGTGAGTCGGAGTGGGTGTATTGTACTGTACGTCCAACATTCCTTCAACATGTCCTTCTAGCGTATCGTGAGTGGATTCATCGCCGTCTTCATGCGCACTCCTTCAATTGACTGATCAATGCCAGCATCCCATTTTTCTTTGAGCCCAACTTCGACACGGAAGTCGCACCGCTCGAGGCTGCACGGCGCATTCAAAAAGACCTGAGCCTCATCGCGGGAAAGAACAATACCGCTAAACAAGTTCCAGAGAAGAAATATGAGCCAATCGTTTATGGCGACTTCCTCCGGAAGAAAGTCCGCAATAACTTTAGTGGTGGAGGCAGATACAACTAGGCATTTTCACCGTGACCGAGACTGTTGTGGGGGGACCATAGGGATGAGATGTATATGGTAAGGGACTCGGAGATACACGAATTTACCCGTTGGATACGAGTGTATTGTACGTGTGAGCCGACGGCGATTTCATTTGCTGCTGTGCTGATCTGAAAGTCCTCGAATGAACATCACTGTCATTCAGTACCAGGTACACATTCGCAACGCCAAGTACTAGTATTTGCGCTTTACCTACCGCTGTGAATGAACTGTCCTACCCGTGGCACAGATAGGGCCCTTGGAAACACGGACACGCTCGTCTAAATTCCGCCTGCGGGACTTGCGAGCGTGTTGTGAATTTATATGAGCGTACTTATAAGAGAGTGCCACCCACCGGCAATTATTCTAGTTCCACCACCTTTATTCTTCTTCTCTCAGACAATGCACACGAAAACCTTAGAAGAGGCGTAGACCGTTGATGGGTGGAGTTGTGCTTCTCGGAGAACGAAAGTGAGCGCTTTGCAATGACTGACATGACGTTAAGCATCCTTTGAATGCATTGAGGATGATGGCGACCTGTAGCACGGAAATGAAAATTTTAGTTTGTGCACGAGATGGGAACCACTATATTTCGGAAGGAGTGAGTATGGAAGGGAAAAGCGGTGCTGGGTGGCGTCACCGTGACATCACTGGCGCATCTACTAATACACGTGTTTGGCGTATGTAATCATGGTCTTGCTTGCCCCTTCAACACCAAATCCTCCATCGACAAGCTCTCTGCGATATGTGGAACACATTCGCAGCCTCCCTAAGAACATCGATTGGAATAGAACACCGTTCTGAAAGCGTGCAGATGGAAAAGAATCGAACCAAACAAAGTCGAAGTATGTCTTTTCAACATACAACATCCTGCAATGACTGCTTACTGATTTCGGTGCAATCTAGGCCAGGTGATACGAATCGACGTACTCCCTGATGACGTCCTACTAGACATATTTGATTTCTACGTCTACGTGGAAAAATATTCGCTTTTTGGCCTAAAAACGGACGTAGAGGCATGGCAAACGCTAGTTCATGTGTGTCGAAGATGGAGAAGCCTTGTTTTTGAATCACCACATCGCCTCAATTTGCAACTTTATTGTACACCCAAAACACACTCAAGCGACATACTGGAGGTCTGGCCAGCCTTGCCTCTCTTCATTAAGGGCTATATGTCCTTATCATCCGACGCGGACGACACCATTGTAGCACTTGGGCACAGCAATCGCGTATGTCATATTGACCTCTGGGGGACATATCGATATATATATCGGGAATTAGAAAAAGTCTTGGCAGCGATGCAGGTGCCATTCCCGGAGTTGACAGTGCTGCGGCTCTCATCTGATGGCCGTGGAACACCGCCAGTTATTCCCGATACGTTCTTGGGTGGATCTGCACCACGTCTGCGGTTCTTCCGTTTGGAAGGCATTGCATTTCCGGGATTATCGAAACTACTTTTGTCTGCTACTCACCTTGTCGAACTCCACCTTTCTTATATCCCACATTCCGGGTACATTTCACCTGAGGCAATGGCCGCTCTCCTCTCCATGTTGTCTAGCCTCGAAAGGCTTTCTCTTCGTTCTCTTGAAATTCGACCTCAATCTCGCTCTGACTTGGAAAGCCGACGGCTGCCTCCATTAAAGCGCTCTGTCATCCCCTCTCTGACGTTTTTTTTTTATATAGGGGTTAACGAGTATTTAGAGGATCTCGTGACCTCCATCGACGCTCCTCAACTCGATTCCCTGAGAATAATTTTCAATTTCAATCAAATCGATTTTGACACCCCCCGACTCGCCCAATTCATCAATCATACACCAAAATTCAGGGCATGCAATGAGGTACATGTGCGTTTCAAGGATAGCGTCTTCGACGTCAGACTTACGAACCGGACACATGAGTCTGGCTTCGTCACTTGTCGGATAGAGATGTGGTGCAGAGAACAAGATTGGCAGCTTTCGTCCATCGCGCAGGTCTGTAACTCCTCTTTGCTTCCCCATTCCGTGGTAGAGGACCTCTACATCGAGCGTCAGCGCTATTCGCGACTACCTTGGGAGAACGATGCCATCGAGAACACTCTATGGTTGGAACTGTTACTCCCATTTACCGCGGTGAAGAATCTCTACCTAGCCGAGGAATTCGCGCCAGGTATCGCGGCCGCCCTGCAAGAGCTCATGGCGGGCAGAATAACAGAAATCTTGCCCAGCCTGCAGAATATTTTTATGCGGAGGCTCGAGCCATGGGGACCGTTTCATGAACAGGTTGGGCAGTTCATTGCCGCGCGACGGCTTTCTGGTCACCCTGTCGCCATTTCTGTCTGGAAGGACGAAGAAGAAATCGCCCCACCGCCGTTTGTTCCACCCACTGTGGACACCGTCAAGAACTAGATACAGTAGGGTTGCTCCGTGGTTTCTTCGAACACTGTCTCGCGGACCTCGAGTCGCTTCGAGACGATCCGTAAATGTCTGCTCAAGCGATGCTCGGCCCGCTTGGATAGGTGATCCGGCAGAGCATCACATTTATCAGAGCAGCAGTAGAAGCAGCAGGAGTCGTCGCAAGACCTGCTACAGATGCAGTAACTGCGGGAGCAACAGCAGCTGGGGTATCTAGGGGAGTCATGCCGGGAGTCAAAGTTCCGTCCTATTGATGTTTCTTGTCGTCTACTGACCACGTACTATTTTCCTTTCTACTTATTCTCTTGCTTTTAAGAACATCGCTTTAAATAGACATCAATTATCTGTACTACCTTGGTATTACTCATCGTTGATTTCCTTGTAGGCAATTCGGCTATAGATCTGAATCAAGGCATTCCTGTTTGAATGATTGGCTAGCTAGCAACTCAACCGTCATGATACTCTTGGCGTGACCGTGCAGTGTGTGACGAAATGTCCAAGTTGTTGAAGCACAAAGTGCCGTTCACTTGTCAAGATACCCGTGCAGGTGCGTTCATCACAGAGAGACACAATACAGTAGCGTTCATTTCGTAAGGTCACTCATCATCACGCCTACCAAGTAACCTGCCAGCGAATAATATCAGCAAGACGTCATTGGAAACATAACCCTCAAATCAGACATTTAGAATTTCCACCCACCCGCAAGTCCCATAACATCCTCACGATATTCTTTTTCTTGATCTCACGAAGCCGCTCTAGATGATCACCTTCAATTCAGCGGTGTTCCGAACAACTCGCCGAGTATCCACATCTGATCGCTATGCGATAGTGTGGGAGATTCGAACGAATGGTCTCTACAAGAGCACGGTTCACCGTGTGATACAATGTGGGTCGAACTATCGGTGAGTCGGAGTGGGTGTAATGTACTGTACGTCCAACATCCCTTTAACATGTCCTTCTAGCGTATCGTGAGTGGATTCATCGCCGTCTTCATGCGCACTCCTTCAATTGACTGATCAATGCCAGCATCCCATTTTTCTTTGAGTCCAACTTCGACACGGAAGTCGCACCGCTCGAGGCTGCACGACGCATTCAAATTGCAAAAAGACCTGAGCCTCATCACGGGAAAGTCCGAATAACTCTGGTGGTGGAGGCAGATACAACTAGGCATTTTCACCATGACCGAGACTGCTGTGGGAGGACCATAGGATGAGATGTATATAGTAAGGGACTCGGAGATACACGAATTCACCCGTTGGATTGCGAGTGTATCGTACGACCGTGTGAGCCAATGGCGATTTCATTTGCTGCTGTGCTGATCTGAAAGTCTTCGAATGAACATCACTGTCATTCACTGGCAGTACCAGGTCACATTCGCAACGCCAAGTACTAGTATTTGCGCTTTACCTACCGCTGTGAATAAATCGTCCTACCCGTGGCACAGATAGGGCCCTTGGCAACACAGACACGCTCGTCTAAATCCCGCCTGCGGGACTTGCGAGCGTGTTGTGAATTTGTATGAGCGGACTTACAAGAGAGTGCCACCCACTGGCAATTACTCCAGTTCCACCACCTTTATTCTTCTTCTCCCCAACAACGCACACGAAAACCTTAGAAGAGGCATAGACCGTTGATGGGTAGCGTTATGCTCCTCGGAAAATGAAAGTGAGCGCTTTGCGATAGCTGAAATGACGTTAGCATCCTTTGAACGCATTCGATGGGAAAGGAGTGAGTGTGGAAGGGAAAAAGCGGTGCTGGGCGGTATCACTGGCCACATCACGTGCATCTAACACGTATTTGAGGTTCGGCGCAAAATAATTTTTGGGGGGCTGTCGCAAATTGTCGCAATCTCGTTTTTGCTGCGACAACGACCCCGAACGGTCACTCTGCCACCGCAAATTGTCAAATCTGACACGATATTTATTTTTGGCTGGTGTCGCGCTCGATTTTTTTTGCGCCGAACACACTCTGACGTATGGTGCTTGTTGTCTCAAGACAACCATCCCTCAACACCGAATCCTCATCGACGAGCTCTCTGCCATATGTGGAACACATTCGCAGCATTGATAAAGCGAACAACGAGGTCTCAAATAGCCCCGCTCGAGAGCGAGGGCGCCATTCAGTCTCCTCACCATGCTCTAGCACCACCCTCGCCCCACCACCATTCATCTCCGAGCCTCCCCGGGACATCGATCGCAATAGAACATCGTTCTAAAGGCGTGCAGATGGCAAAGAATAGAACCAAACGAAGTCGAAGTATGTCTTTTCAACATGTAACATCCGCAATGACTGTTTTACTGATTTTGGTGTGATGTAGGCCAGGTGATACGAATCGACGTACTCCCTGATAACGTCCTACTAGAGATATTCGACTTCTACGTGAAGAATCGTTCGCTTATCAATAAAGCGGACATAGAGACATGGCATACGCTAGTTCATGTGTGTCGAAGATGGAGAAGCGTTGTTTTTGGATCACCATATTGCCTCAATCTGCGACTTTGTTGTACACCCAATACACCCTCAAGGGACACACTGGACGTCTGGCCAGCCTTGCCCCTCCTCATTAAGGGCAGTATGTCCTTATCAACAGGCGCGGATGACATCGTTGTAGTTCTTGGGCAGAGCAATCGCGTATGTCAGGTCGACCTCTGGGACACGGATCAGAGGCAATTAGAAAAAGTCCTTGCAGTGATGCAGGTGCCATTCCCGGAGTTGATGGTGCTGTGGCTCGAGTCACATGATGAAACGCCGCCAGTCATTCCCGATTCGTTCTTGGGTGGATCTGCACCACCTCTGCGGCTCTTCCATTTGAATGGCATTTCATTTCCAGAACTACCGAAACTACTTTTGTCTGCTGCTCACCTTGTCAAGCTTGAACTTTATCGTATCCCTCATTCTGGGTACATTTCACCCAAAGCAATGGTCGCTCTCCTCTCCGTGTTGTCCAGCCTCAAAACACTTCACCTTCAATTCCTATCCCCTCAATCTCGCCCTGACTTGGAAAGCCAACGACCACCTCCAAAATGCTCTGTCATCCCTTCTCTGACGGAATTTTCTTTCAAAGGAGTCAGCGAATATTTAGAGGATCTTGTGACTTGCATCGACGCCCCTCAACTCGGTGATTTGGGTATAGTTTTCTTCAATCAAATCGATTTTGACACCCCACGACTCGCCCAATTCATCAATCGTACACCAAAATTCAGTTCATGTAATAAAGCAAAAGTGCTATTCGAGGAAAGCGTCATCGACGTTGAACTTATGAACCGGACACATGAGTCTGGCTTCATCACTTCTCGGATAGGAATCTTGTGCAGAGAACAAGATTGGCAGCTTTCGTCCATCACGCAGGTCTGTAACTCAACTTTGCCTCCCCTTTCCATGGTAGGGGACATCTGCATCGAGCATCCATATTCGCAACTAATTTGGAAGGATGATGCCATCGAGAACACCCTATGGTTGGAACTGTTACTCCCATTTACCGCGGTGAAAGATCTCTACCTATCCAAGGAATTTGCGCCAGGTATCGCGTGTTCATTGCCGCGCGACGGCATTCCGGTCACCCTGTCGCCATTTCTGTCTGGAAGTAGGAAGAAATCGCACCACCGCCGTTTGTTCCACCCACTGTGGAGATTGTCAAGATCTACCTGCTCAAGCGATGCTCGGCCCGCTGGGAGAGGTGATCCGGTCGAGCATTGCATTTATCAGAGCAGCAGCAGCAGGAGTCGTCGTAGGACCTGCTACAGATGCAGTAACTGCGGGAACAACAGTGGCTGGGGTATCTAGGGGGTGATGCAGGAGTCAATGCTCCGTCTCATTGATGTTTCTTGTCATCTACTGACCACGTACTATTATCCTTTCCACTTATTCTCTTGCTTTTAAGAGACATCAATTATACTGTACTACCTTGTTGGTATTACTCATGATTGATTTCCTTGTATGAATACATATCGTGTGGAATAGAGGCAACTCGGCTATAGATCTGAATCAAAGGCATGTCTGTTTAATGATTGGCTGGTTAACAACTCAACGTTTGAGTACTCAACCGTCGTGATGTCCGTGGCTCACTCGGGCTTTCGTAATGACGACACTGGTACAGAAGACTCTCGGCGTGACCGTGCAGTGTGCGACGAAATTTTCAAGTCGGTGAAGCCCAAAAGTGCCGTTCACTTGTCAAGATAGTCATGAAGGTGCGCTCGTCACGGAGAGACACAGTACAGTAGCGTTCTGTTCGTAAGGTCGTTCATCACCACGCCTACCAAGTAACCTGCCAGCAGACAATATCAGCAAGACGTCATCGGAAACATAATCCCTTAAATCAGACATTTAGAATTTCCATCCACCCGCAAGTCCCATAACATCCTCACGACATACTTTTTCTTGATCTCACGAAGCCGCTCTAGATGATCATCGTACATCGCCTTCAGTGGTGTTCCGAACAATGCGTAGTTGATATAAGGCGCAGCATTATTCAAGTCCTGCCCGTCCTGAACACAGCCTCGTTTGGGGTGACTCCGAGCCATCCAACCGCTGAAAGCTGCCGCCAATTGCCTGTGTACAAGTGGGACAACGCTGGTGCACAAGCCAGAGTGTGGCTTCTGTTCTCGGAGCTGTGTCCTTGCACCCTTTGACTCGGACTCGAACTTGGACGTTTGTCAATTCAATTATTGGAAGTAGTGGTGTCATACTGTGTCATACCATGCCAAGTAGCCAGGCCGGCCGGATGGTGTTGATGTTGTTTGTCCTTACCATCGTGTCCCGCGTGGTGTATTTCCGGAGGATTTCTGCTTTGATTACCTTGCTGTCCTGCCCTTGACCTTGAAAATGTGGCACATTCGGAGAAAACAGGACGCTGCGGGCGACAAACACAGGGCTTATAGCCCTGGAGAGTGTGAGGGACAAGACCCTCTCCTTTGAGCTGAGCGACGCAGGTGGAAGAGAGTTATTCGTATTGGGGGCTCTCACCGAGCTCCCTTACTGTACAGTATAACATGATGTCAATCATGTCATATAGAATACTAACATGATACAGTAATCCTCAACACATCAACTCCAACAACATTTACCACGATGGAATTCATAGTAATTGATAGTAGGAAGAGAGATTATTCAAACATTGTCTTCGAAGCCCTAGTCCGTAAGTTTTAAAGTTCGAGCTTTTCGGACAATCCAAACTCCAAACTGAATTAAAGCATAACGGGTAGGTTGTAACTTTTAAAAAAAAAGGCTTCGTAAATCATGAAATAACTCGGACGCCACAGGAACCGTGTCCCGTGTTGGGTGTTTTAAGTTAAGTGTTTTTCCTTTGGCCTCTGAAAGGCGGCGGTGTCCGTGGGCGTTGATAGCAACACCAGTCCGGAGTCGGAGCCGCGGGCGATCGTAGCCTAGAAGGTAATGTCGCAATACCTGAACAATGCTCCGTTTCTCAAGCATCTCACTTGCGGCCGGCAAGCACTGACTTAAAACGATTTACGAGTTAAAGTGGGCGCACAAGTCATCCCGCGGGGTTCAAGTTTGATTGATGAGCCGGTGCTGCAGTTTCGACACTGCGTCATCTAGGGTTGGTGACCGGTGACTTACAGTGAAAAAAATCACGGCTATTCTCAGCCGTAACTGCATACAGTATGTGGAAGTTGGTCGGTGAGTCGGGCTCGATAGGTCCCGATTTTAATTTAGTCTTGTTCACTGTGCATGACACTCTGAAAGGTCATCGCGCACCAAGATTACAAGACTACCTGAGCTGAGCTGCGACAGTCGATATCATACCCCAAAGGACGAACAGCGGACGAGCGTAGTAACGTGCCTATTATGCCTATAAGGGCACCGCTGCCGGCGGCCGGGATGTGTGCGGCACTGGTGACGGCGGAGGGAAGAATGATCATACGTGATACGTGCATGGCTCCGAAGGGCGACTGAAGATCCACGAGATGTCCAAGTTAGCCGGGGAGGGGCGGTCCCTCCTGGCTACCGCAGCTTGAAGTCATCGATGGTAAGACACAAGTATCCGTCTATCTCACATGAGCCCTGAAGGGATTCGACACTGGCGTTCGTTTACGCGGAGAGTTGAAGTCAGGCAATCACGTTATTATGGAGTACTCTTCACAGTCTGGTCGATATCTGAGACACGGAAAAGCCTGTAATATTTCATTAGCCCAGTAGAAGCACCATAAGTGACGCACGAAGGCACAGGATCGTCGAACTTCCAGCTGGAAGTGTCGAAAGTTCTCAGGGAAAACAAGCTCGACTCGTAGATGTGAAGAGCGCTAGCATCATATTGTAGACTTTGTAGTACTTAGCAACGAAAACAAAGGGGTGTGACTGGGCCCACTGTACCGTATAAAGGAAGCAGATGGCACTTCGTCGTGATGGGTAACGCACCAGGACAGTGGGCGAGTGAGAGGTTCTGAGCTTTGGCAAGATCCAAAGACAAAATAAACGACTTGGTGTGAGAGTATGGCGAACAGGCAAAGGCCATGCACACAATGAATGGTGATAATAGCACTAGCGCTCAGAAGGCCGCGTACACCGTGACTGGCAACACACACCACACGGTAATTAAGCGAACGTGTCGTGACAGAAACGGACAATGCGTAAAAACACGGACCACTCGGTGATCTTATAAACGCAAAAAGCACCGATACACGAGGTTATTTCGTGTTGTCATCTAGAGTCAAT
>WNFI01316295.1_pt1 | contig 11089 bp, 10 predicted proteins | sample 5400471 | NCBI WGS metagenome assembly WNFI01 (sample SAMN13153348, study PRJNA577476) | soil metagenome | isolation source: 100 cm saprolite on Douglas fir-dominated hillslope | place: USA:California | collected 2013-09-17 | reverse complement strand
CAGCATCTCGGGCTCGATCAGCGCGGCGACCTGGACCATCGTGGTTGACGGCCTGACCTCGCCGAACGCCTCGCCGTGCGCTCGGCCGTACTCCCGCCATCGGGAGATGTCGGTGACGTACATCCTGGTCTGCACCACATCGGACAGGCTTGCCCCGAGCCCGGCCAGCCCTTCGGCGGCGTTGCTGATCGCCTGCGCGGTCTGGGCATAGGCGTCGCCTTGGTGCACGAACTCGGCCCCGGCGACGGACGTGCAGCCTGAGACGAAAAGGAAGTCCCCGGCAGCGACCGCGCGGCTGTAGCCCACGGTCGGCTCCCAGGTGGTCCCCGACGAGAACCGGCGCACCGGGCCGCCGCCCGCGTACCCCGCTGCTCCGCTCACGACAGCCTCCCAGTTCCGTGGCCACGCGGCCGGAGCGGGTCGCGCCGGCCACGCCAACCGTAGCCGCGTAGCCCTGATCGCCATACGGAGGGAAGATAGATAGGAACGGGCCGAACTACACGTGCTGGAGGCGAGATCATGACCAAGCAGCCGCTCGCCGCTCGGACCGGCCTGCGGCCGGGATTCCCGGCCGGCCTCGCCGCGCTGATTCCGCAGCTGACGGCGATCTGCGGCCCCGGCTCGGTCATCACTGACCCGTTGGAACTGCGCACCTACGAGTGCGACGGGCTCACTGCGCACCGTTGCTCTCCGGGGCTTGTGGTCCTTCCCGAGACCGCCGCGCAGGTCGCCGGCATCGTCCGTGCCTGCGTCAGCGCGCGCATCCCGTTCGTCGCACGGGGCAGCGGTACCGGCCTGTCCGGCGGCGCGCTCCCCAGGGCCGACGGCGTGCTCATCGTCACCACCAGGATGCGCCGGATCATCGAGGTGAACCCGGCCAGCCGACGCGCCATCGTGGAGCCAGGGGTCACCAACCTCGCCGTCAGCAAGGCGGCCCAGCAATACGGGCTGTTCTACGCCCCCGACCCATCCAGCCAGCAGATCTGCTCGGTCGGCGGCAACGTGGCCGAGAACTCCGGCGGCGCGCACTGCCTGAAGTACGGCTTCACGGTGCACCACGTGACGGGCCTCGAGATCGTCACCCCGGCCGGGGAGCTGACCTGGCTGGGAGACGGGACCGGCGCGGCGCCGGGCTATGACCTCGTCGGCGCGTTCACCGGCTCGGAGGGCACGCTCGGCATCGTCACCAAGATCATCGTCAGGCTGACCCCTATCCCGCAGGCGGTGACCACTCTGCTGGCGGCGTTCGAGACCACCGGGCATGGCGGCGCGGCGGTCTCGGCGATCATCGGAGCCGGGATCATGCCAGCGGCCATCGAGATGATGGACGCGCTGTCGATCGAGGCCGCGGAGGCGGCGGTGGCGTGCCAGTATCCGCAGGGCGCAGGCGCGGTGCTGATTGTCGAGCTGGACGGGCCAGAGGCCGACGTACGCAGCGAGACGGCCGCGGTGCGCAAGCTCGCCGAGCAGGCGGGCGCGTTCGAGATCATCGAGGCCGCCGACCCGGCCGAGCGGGCCGCGATCTGGACTGGCCGCAAGTCCGCGTTCGCCGCCGTGGGCAGGATCTCGCCCGCCTACATCGTCCAGGACGGCGTCGTCCCGCGGACAGCCCTGCCAGACGTGCTCGACCGGATCAGTGCACTGTCCGCGCAGGCCGGCATCAGAGTCGCCAACGTCTTCCACGCCGGCGACGGCAACCTGCACCCGCTCGTCCTCTTCGACGACTCGAGCCCGGAGCAGGCGGCCGCGGCAGAGGTGCTGTCCGGCGCCATCCTCGACGAGTGCATCGCCCACGGCGGCTCGATCACCGGCGAGCACGGCGTCGGGGTGGACAAGTCCAGCTATTTGCCCCGCATGTTCAGCGCCGACGACCTGGACACCATGCAACTGCTCCGCTGCGCGTTCGACCCGGCCGGCCTGTGCAACCCGGGGAAGGTCTTCCCGACGCCGCGGATGTGCGGCGAGGCCCCGGGCGTCCGGCGCGGCCCCCATCCGCTAGTGGCCAGCGGCCAGGTTGAGATCTTCTGACTATGCCGAACAAATCGCCGGCGGTTGGTGCCGATGGCAGCTAAGCCGATTCCTGTGCAGATCACCGCGGCCTGCCAGGCGGTCAGGCCGGCGACGCCCGACGACGCCGTTGCCGGAGTCCAGCCGCTGATCGTCGCGACGCCGGCCAGCACGGAGGAAGCCAGCGCGCTGCTGCGCGCCGCCGCCGGCCTGGGACTCGCCGTGGTGCCGCGGGGCACCGGCACCCGCCTGCACTGGGGCAACCCGCCAGAGCGCTGCGACGTGGTGATCGAGACGACGTTGCTGGACCAGGTCGTCGAGCACGCCGCAGGCGACCTGGTAGTCATCGTCCAGGCCGGGCTGAGCCTGGACCAGCTCGCCGAGGTGCTGGGAACGGCTGGCCAGCACCTGGCGCTCGACCCGCCTGCGCTCAGCCCCCCGGTGCCGGGCCGGCCGGCCAGCACCAGGGGGACAGTCGGCGGCGTGCTCGCTACCGGCGCAGCCGGCCCCCTGCGGTTGCGTTACGGAACAGGCCGCGATCTGCTGATCGGGATCACGGTGGTGCGAGCCGACGGCACGGTAGCCAAATCGGGCGGCAAGGTGGTCAAGAACGTCGCCGGATATGACCTCGGCAAGCTGTTCGCCGGGTCGGGCGGCACGCTCGGGCTGATCACGCAGGCCACGTTCCGGCTGCACCCGCTGCCGGCGCGGACCGCGTACGTGACCACCGCGTGCGCGGCTGCGGCTGACGCGTGGCGGGTGATCGACGCGACGATGCGGTCGTCAGCGAGCCCCGTTGCCACGGAGATCGACTGGCCGTCCGCGAACCAGCCCGTCCAGGTCAGCGTTGCCCTCGAGGGCGACCCGGCAGGGGTTGCCGAGCGTTCGGTCGCGCTCGCCGGCCTGCTCGGCCGTGAGGCGGCCGCGTCCGTGGCTGACGAACCGCCAGCGTGGTGGGGAGGCGGCCCGGCGGCCCAGCCGGACGGCACCGTGGTGCAGATCGCGTTCTGGCCCGGCGAGGTTGGCGTGGTGCTGGCCGAGATCCGTGCGGCGGCCGCGGCAGCCGGGCTCGACCTGGCCGTCGGCGGATCGGCAGCCGCGGGCGTGCTGTGCGCGGCAGCGCCGGCGGACGCGGATCCCGGCGCCGTGGCCGAGTTCGTGACCCTGCTGCGCGCTTCGCTCGGACAGGACGGGCGCGCGCCGGCCAGGCCGGGCGTCGGCCAGCCCGCGCGGGCGAGCGTCGTCGTCCTGCACGCGCCGCCTGAGGTGGGCAAGCTGGTGGACTTGTTCGGTCCGCTGCCATCGCTGGCCCTGATGCGCGCCATCAAGAACCAGTTCGATCCGGCCCGCACGATGGCGCCCGGCCGGTTCGCCGGGGGGATCTGATGAGCGCCAGCGATGCCAGCGGACCGGACTCTGGCGCGGCGAGCTGGCTGGATCCGACTGGCGAGCTGCGCGAGGTCGTCGGCGACTGCGTGCACTGCGGGTTCTGCCTCACCGCCTGCCCGACGTACCAACTCTGGGGCGAAGAGATGGACTCGCCGCGCGGGCGGATCCACCTGATCGGCCAGCTGCTCGACGGCGCGCAGGCCAGCCCGGCGGCCGCCTTGCACCTCGACCGCTGCCTGGGCTGCATGGCCTGCGTGCCTGCCTGTCCCTCCGGGGTCAGGTACGACCGCCTGATCGAGGCAGCCAGGTGGTGGGCGACAGAGTCGGCCGATGAGCTGTCGGCGGCCGGGGCAACGGCGGAGTCAGGGGCGGCCGAACCGCTACGCGCGCTGCCGGCCCGCTCGGTCAGACAGCGCGCACTGCGTGCCGCGATCTTCGCGACGTTCCCCTACCCGGCCAGGCTCAGGCTGCTGCTCGGTCCGCTGCGTGCCGCGCAGCGGACCGGCGCGGACCGGCTTCTGCGCGGCAAGCTCGCCGAGCGGCTGGTTCCCGAGGTCGCGGCCGCACTCCGGGTGGCGCCAGGACGGCCCCCCACGCGCCGGGCCGGGCTAGGACGGTCGGCCGGGCGCCACCCACGCGGCCGGCTTCCTGAGTTCGTCGCCGCCCGGGGCGAGCGGCGGGCTGTCGTGGGCATGCTCACCGGCTGCGTACAGCAGGTGTTCTTCCCGCAGGTCAACCTGGCCACGGCGCGGGTGCTGGCGAGCGAGGGGTGTGATGTGGTCATCCCGGCCGCCCAGGGGTGCTGCGGGGCACTGTCGCTGCACGACGGCCGGCGCTCCGAGGCGGCAACCTTCGCCCGCAGGCTGATCGAGACATTCGAGCGGGCCGGCGTGGACGCAATCGTGGTCAACTCCGCAGGCTGCGGCTCGGCCATGAAGGAGTACACCGACCTGCTCCGCGCCGATCCCGCCTGGGCAGCGCGAGCCGAGGCGCTGTCGGCGAAAGTCGCCGATTTCAGCGAGTTCCTCGTGGATCTCGGGCCCGCCGCGCCCAGGCATCCGCTCCCGATCACCGTCGCCTATCACGACGCCTGCCATCTTGCGTCCGCCCAGCGGATCACCCGCCAGCCACGGGAGCTGCTGACGGCGATCCCTGATCTGGAGATCGCCGAGCTGTCCGATGCCGGCATCTGCTGCGGCTCGGCCGGCATCTACAACCTCGTCCAGCCGGATACAGCCCAGCAGCTCGGAGCCCGCAAGGCATCGTCTGTCGCGGGCACCGGCGCGGAGCTGGTCGTCTCCGGAAACCCCGGCTGTGCCCTCCAGATCGCGTCTGCCCTCGCGACGGCGGGCACCCCGAAGCCGGTCGCCCACCTGGCGGAAGTGATTGACGCGTCGATCCACGCCCGCCCAGCCCGGTCGCTCCTCTAAACCGCCCCCTCGCTCCTCTAACCGCCCCTACCCGCCGCGCCCCCGCCCCTTGCCGCCTCGCCCCCACCTCCTCGCGCCTCGCCCTTGGGCTCCCCACCCCCAGCACGCCCAGCTCAGGGCAGCATCGGATCCGTTTCCGTCATGATCGCCGTCGTTTTGCGGCTTTGCGGCCAGGACAGATATGCAGAGTGCCGAAGCCACGGCTGATGACCGCCGGACAGGCCAACGCTGACCGCCAGATCAGCCGCGCTGACCGCCGGATCCCACCGCTGACCCCCCGAGCCACCACAACTGCCCCAATAGTCACGTAGGCCACCTGGGTCACAGAGTCGAGTCGTGTCGCGGGCTGGCCGAGGCGCCCAGCGGGAGCGCCCAGCGGGAGCGGCCAGCCCGAGGCGCCCAGCGGAGGCGGCAGCGCGGAGGCGGCAGCGCGGAGGCGGCCGGCGGATGCGGTGCTCGGCGACCCTGGCGCGGTTGAGCGGACCAGCGCTGCGGCGGCTCGTGAGCGGCCGGCTCGGGTCGGCCCGGGTCGCTGCGCCCACTCTGGCGGCAGGTTGCCCACGATCGCACTCCACTGGCGGGCCGTGTGACAGCACCTGACGTCACGCGGTGACTTGACAGACGTCATTTGTGACGTCATAATGACGTCATGGAACTGTCACCGTATGTCGAAGGGTTGCGCAGAGAGCTTGCCTCGCTGACCCGCTTCGCCTCCGACGATGTTGTCCAGGTGGCCGGGAAGCTGGCCGAGGCGCTGGAATCCTCGGTCAGGCTCACGCTGCTCGAGGTGCTGTCCGCGGCCGCCGCGGAGATCACGACGCGGCTTGACGACGCCGTGATTGACGTCCGGCTCAACGCGGGCGAACCGGAGTTCGTCGTTACCGCGGTGCCGCACCACGGCGCCGAGGAGCCCGCTCCCCACGAGACCGCGGCTGATGACGCGGGAACCGCCCGGGTGACCCTGCGGCTATCTGAGGCGCTCAAGACGCGGGTGGAGGCACAAGCGGCGGCCGACGGCGTGTCGGTCAATTCCTGGCTCGCCCACGCGGCCATCCGCGCGCTGGAGAGCTCGGGATCCACACGTGGCCAGCGGTCACGTCCCGGCGTCGGCCAGCGGATTACCGGTTACGCCCGCAGCTAGCCAAGGCGGCCCGCCAGCCGCCTCGACCCCTAGAACCCAACCCACCATCGCACTGGAGACAACCATGGCAACCTGGGATTTCGCTTGCTCAGAACCGATCGACGCGAACGTCAGCCTGGCATCGGGCACGGTCGCCCTGACCGCCGAGCCAACCGACGCCATCACCGTGCAGGTGCATCATGGCCGACCGAGCGGGCCGGGCCCTGACGACGCCGATCACGATCAGGTCAGCAGGGACGTGACCGTCGAGTTCGCCGACCGCCACCTGCTGGTCAGCGAACTGCCGAGGCGCGGCCTTGGCTGGCGTGGCAAGGACCTCCACATCACGATCACCATGCCGACGGGATCACGGTCAGCTGTCCAGGCCGCCTCGGCGGACGTCATGTGCCGGGGCGAGTACAGCGCCGTCGACATCCGCACGGCAAGCGGCAAGGTCGATGTCCTGGGGACCGTGCTCGGCCCTGCTGAGATCAACTCGATGTCCGGAATGGTCCAGCTCATTGAGGCCATCGAACCTACCGTGCAAACAGCGTCGGGACGGATCCTTGTGCGGCACGCGATCGGCGACGTGAACGCCAGGACCGCGAGCGGCGACATCACCATCGGCACCGCGGATGCTTCCGTCACCGCCCGGACCGCCAGCGGCCGGGTCCTGGTCGTCAGCCTGGCGCGCGGCCGCGCCGATCTGAACTCGGTCTCCGGTGACATCGACGTCAAGGTGGTTCCCGGTACCGGTGTGTTCCTCGACCTAGCCTCGGTGGCGGGCCGTGTGACCAGCGACCTGGTCGCATCGGACCAGGATGACGGCGCCGACCTGCACCTGCAGTGCCGGACCGTCAGCGGCTCCGTGCACGTGGCCAGGGCCGCATCTGCCGAGATGGCCAGTTGAGCACCCGGATGCCGCCGGCCAGCTAACCAACCGGCCTCGCGCCGGCACGAATGATCGGGGCACGAACCAGTCAGCGAGAGGAGCCGAGTCATGTACTCGCGTCAACTGGAGGATCTCGCGCGCCAGCGCGCACGCGAGCTGCGCGCGACTACCCGCAGGAATCGAGTTACGACAACCGCCCGGTCCCGGCGGCCGCTCCGCAGCCACACCGGGTGGGCGCTCGTCTGGATCGGGCTGCGGATCGCCGAGTCAGGCAGCCGCTAGCCTCGCTCCCCGATCATGCAATTACCGGCGCGGTGACGAGCGGATCAGGTAGCCAAGATAGACGGGTCTCGCCCTCGGCCACGATCACGGCAGGGCCTGTCAGCAGGCTGGCCGTCGCACTAGGGACGACGGTCAGCTTTCCGCCAGGAACATCGACTGCCCACGAGGTCCCTTCCCCATCCCCCGGCCACCCCCCGGTCGTCGCCGCGGCGGCCACGGCCGCGGCCACCGCGCCGGTACCGCAGGACAGCGTCTCCCCCGACCCGCGCTCGTGGACCCGCATCTCGATCGCGCGCTCCCCGGTAATCCGAGCAACCTCCACGTTGACCCCGTCTGGAAACGCATCCTGGTCGACTTCGGGCGGCTCGGACATATCGATCCCGGCGATTGGCTTGCCGATGAGGCAGACCAGGTGCGGGTTGCCGACAAAAACCGCGAGGCCGGTGTACCGCCGGCCGCCGATCAGCGCCCAGCCGGTCCGGCCGGTGCTCGCCGGCCCCATGTCGACGGTGAGCTCGCCGCCGGGCTCCTGTCGCACCATCCGGGTACCAGCCCTGGTGGTGATGGTCAGCTCAGGACCAGCCTCCATCCCGTGATCAAGGAGGTACCTGGCGAACACCCTGATGCCGTTGCCGCACATCTCGGCGATGCTGCCGTCGGCGTTGCGGTAATCCATAAACCACGGCGCCGGGTCCGACGCGCGGCTGACCACCCGCAGGACCCCGTCAGCGCCGATCCCCTCGCGCCTGTCGCACAGGCGGCGGACCACGTCCGCGCCGAGTTCCAGCTGGTCATCTAGGTCAGGGACGATGATGAAGTCGTTGCCCGTTCCGTGGCCTTTGGCGTAACGCATCCTATGATGCTAGCCAGCCGAGGATGCCGACTCCCCGACGACCGCCAGTGCCAGCCGCGTCGGCACCGGCTCGGCGGCATTCAGCCAACGCACTCTCGGGTCGCGGCGGAACCAGGATTCCTGCCGCCGCGCGAACCGCCGCGTCAAGCGCACGGTCTGATCCTCGGCCTCGGCCTGCGTCCATTCGCCGTCCAGGAAACGCAAGACCTGCGCGTACCCGAGCGCCTTGCTCGCGGTCCGGCCCGCGCGCAGGCCACCGTGCTCACCCGGGTCAGCCAGACGGCGGACCTCCTCCACCAGCCCGTCGCGCACCATCCGGCCGACCCTGGCCGCTATCCGCAGGTCGAGTTCGGGGCGGGGGACGGACAGGCCGATCTGCACGGCGGGTAGCAGGGACGCGTAATCAGGCAGGCTCGCGCTGAACGGCCGGCCGGAGAGCTCGATGACCTCCAGCGCCCGCACAATCCTGCGCCCGTTGGTCGGCAGGATCGCGGCAGCAGCGGCCGGGTCGGCCGCGGTCAGCTTGCCGTGCAGGATCGCCGGACCCAGCGCGGCTAGCTCGGCTTCCAGCCGGGCGCGCAGCGCCGGCTCGGTCCCGGGAAACTCCAGATTGTCGATCGCGGCGCGCACGTACAGGCCGGACCCGCCTACGAGGATCGCGGTGCGGCCACTGGCCTGAATATCGGCGATGACGGCCGTGGCCAGCCGCTGGTACTCCGACACGCTGGCCGTCTCCGTGACGTCCCAGATATCGATGAGGTGATGCGGCACTCCGCCGCGCTCGGAGACCGTGAGCTTCCCCGTTCCGATGTCCATGCCGCGGTAGAGCTGCATGGAGTCGGCGTTGATCACCTCGCCGTCAAGCGCCTGGGCAAGTCGCAGCGACAGTTCGGACTTGCCGGCAGCAGTCGGCCCAACCACCGCGATGACCGGCTGCGGCATGACGTTCAGTGTGGCAGAGCTGGCCCGCACCCAGCGAGCATGTCAGGACGAGGACCGGTCGGCTGAGTCGAGCCAGCCAGGGAGCCGGTCAAGACAGTCCGACCAGCCCTTCGCGTGGTGCTCGCGAGCGTCCTCATCGGCGAGCCCTTCATGTGGGACCACCAGGTCGGTCCCGGCCCCGGTATCGGTCAGATGGATCGCCACGACCGACTCACTCGCCTCGCCGTCCCACTGCCAGGTGAGGCGCGCATCAGCGGTCGTCAGGGCCCGCCAGACGAGAGCCGCAGGAGCCGAAAGCGCTCGGCGCAGCCGTACCTGAGTAGCCACAAGCCCTCCGTGCGTAGTCGCGACGACAACACTGACTACTGATCTGGCTATTACAGCCTCGGCCCGTCAATGTTGTAGTGGATCCGGCCGGTGGCCAGGGTGTCAGGCGTGCGGGGTCAGCGTGGGCATGCCGAGCAGCACAGGCTGCGCCGAGCGGTCAAGCCCGTTATCTTGCGCTGCGCCGTCGAGCAAGTCAGCCTGACCGTCCGCAGCCGCCCGGATCTGCCAGGCGTCGCCGGCCCGGGTACGGCGCAGCGCGAGCGGCACCCGGTCGGCGATAAGGTAGTGCGGCGCCGCCGCGGTCACCCTCGTCAGGACGACGTCGCCTGGCCTGGGCAGCGCGTCCGAAGCGCCCAGACCCGGGCCGGCTGGCCCGGCCGCACCGACTCCGGCCCCACCCGGGCCGGCGGGCGCGAAATGCACCAGGCGGTTGTCCCTCGCCCGGCCCGACATCCGGTGCGTCGCCCCGTCCTTGCGTCCCTCCCCGTCGGCGACGAGGACCTCGACCTCCCGGCCGACCAGCGATTGGTTCTCTTCCAGGGCGGTCTCCTCGACCAGGGCGACGAGCCGCCCGTACCGCTCCGCGACGACTTCGGCGGGTACCTGCCCGTCCATGGTCGCGGCGGGCGTCCCCGGCCTGATCGAGTACTGGAACGTGAACGCGCCGGCGAACCTGGCCCGGCGGACAAGGTCGAGCGTGTCGGCGAAGTCCTGCTCGGTCTCGCCGGGGAACCCGACGATGATGTCGGTGGTGATCGCCGCGGCTGGCATCGCCGCGCGCACGTTGTCAAGGATCGCCAGGTACGAATCCCTGCGGTAGGCCCGGCGCATCCGCCGCAGAACCGCGCTCGACCCAGACTGGAGCGGCATGTGCAGCTGCGGCATCACGTTCGGCGTTTCGGCCATCGCCGCGATGACGTCATCGGTGAAGTCCCTCGGGTGCGGCGAGGTGAACCGGACCCGCTCGAGCCCGTCGATCTCGCCGCACGCTCGCAGCAGCTTGCCGAACGCGAGCCTGTCGCCGAATGCCGTGCCGTAGGAGTTCACGTTCTGGCCAAGGAGCGTGACCTCAAGCACGCCCTCACCGACCAGCGCCCTGATCTCCGCCAGGACGTCGCCTGGCCTGCGGTCCTCTTCGCGGCCGCGCAGGCTCGGCACGATGCAGAACGTGCAGGTGTTGTTGCAGCCAACCGAGATCGCCACCCAGGCCGAGTACGGCGATTCCCGCCTGGCGGGCAGCACCGACGGGAACCGCTCGAGCGACTCGGCGATCTCGACCTGAGCCCGCTGCTCGACGCGGGCCCGTTCCAGTAGCACGGGCAGCGAGCCGATGTTGTGCGTGCCGAAGACCACGTCGACCCAAGGAGCCCGGTCCGTGATCGCTGCCCTGTCCTTCTGTGCCAGGCAGCCACCAACGGCGATCTGCATGCCAGGATGAGCGTTCTTGACCGGCAGCAGGTGACCGAGGTTCCCGTACAGCCGGTTGTCCGCGTTCTCGCGGACCGCGCACGTGTTGAAGACCACGACGTCCGGCTCGGCTCCCGCGGCGGACTTGCGGTAGCCGGCCTCTTCGAGCAGGCCAGCCAGGCGCTCGGAATCATGCATGTTCATCTGGCACCCGTAGGTGCGGATTTCAAAGGTCCGCTGACCGTCTGCGCCAAGCATGCTCCTTAGGGTAGACGCAGCGCCGGCTAGCCACAGCCGGCCATTGACACCGCCGCCGTACGCCTGCCATCGTCGGTCCACCCTCGCGGCGGCTTACCCCGCCCCCGGACCGCCCCCGGAGTAGCCGTGCCCAGCAAGGCAAGTGGCCGGCAAGGCAAGGAGCCACCGTGACCGAGCACGCC
>WNFI01204048.1_pt1 | contig 11089 bp, 14 predicted proteins | sample 5400471 | NCBI WGS metagenome assembly WNFI01 (sample SAMN13153348, study PRJNA577476) | soil metagenome | isolation source: 100 cm saprolite on Douglas fir-dominated hillslope | place: USA:California | collected 2013-09-17 | reverse complement strand
TCGTTCGCAGGGTCGAAGCTCACGGAGAGCAAACCCACCTGCCCCTGCAGACCGCGCTCGAGTATCCGCCGTTGGAGCTGCTGGTATACGGATCCGAGCGAGCTGCAAACGCTCTGGCAACGCGTGTAGATGAAGTCGATGATCCATACCCGATCGTCTGCCGCCAGTCTTTGACGCAGGCCGGCTATGTTGCCGGCGGCATCCAGCACCAGGAGATCGGGGATCGGCCGCGGCTCACGCGCGACCTCTGCGCGCCGCAATTCCTCTGTGGTGAACGCGCGACCGCGATCGGTGGCGATGAAGACAACAGCCAGACCGGCGAGCAGCGCGAACAAGCTAGCCGCGAAGGTCTTGAGCACTTTTGTACGGCTCGGTTCGCGGCCGGGTCGCGTCGCGCTGCGCCTTGACGGTTGCTGGTTCGATCTCCGCGGCCTTGTTGCCCCAGTCGGAGCGGATGTAGCTCATGACGGCGGCAAGCTCGACGTCGCTCATGTCCTTCCATGCCGGCATGGCGCCCTTGTACTGGTTGCCCTTGACATCGATATCCCCAACAACGCCGTGCAGCAGGATATTGACCAGCACCTTCTCATCCCCCAGCACCCACTCGGATGCCGCCAGCGGTGGAAACACGCCCGGTATACCCTGCCCCGTCGCTTGGTGGCAGGCCGTGCATTTGCTACCGTAGATCTGCTTGCCATCGGCCTTCACCACCGCGCCGGCCGCTTGCTGCGGCGGCCTCAGCGCGGCTACGGTGCGCTGGTCACCGTAGGAGGAGTCCCCACCGGACGGCGTAGTGGAGATATAGAAGGCGCCCCACATCGCCATCGCGCCGAGAAGCATCATCATGAACCATGGCAGTGGCCGAACGCCTTCGCCGGGGTCGGCGTTCTCCCGCTGGCGTGGCGCGCTCGACCCCCGGGGTTCGGACCCGCTCATCGCCTCTCCTCGGCGAGCGCAGGATAGGTCCGGTCCAGGGACAGCAAATAGCTGACCAAGGCAAGCGTCTCCGGCTTGGCCACCACGACTTCGCCCGGGTTGGCAAGCGCCGGCGGCAGGTTCACGATCGTCTCACCCGGCTTGGGTTGTCCCTTGCGCAGCTCGAACAGGTACGGGTACGACGGCATGATCGAGCCGGGCGTGTAGGCGCGTGGCTGATAGAGGTGTCCGAGGTGCCAATCCTTGCTCGGCTGGCGCGCGCCGATGTTCATCAAGTCGGGACCGGTGCGCATGGTGCCCAGCAGGTACGGCGTGTCGTAGGCGTAGTCGCCGGCCACCGATGCGCGGCCCCAACCGCGCTTGGCGTCCGGCGCCTGCTTCATGTCCCGGGGCTGCTGCGAATGGCAGTAGACGCAGCCGTTGGCGATATAAGACCTGCGGCCGGCGAGTTGCTCGCTGGTGTACGGCTTCAGCGCAGTGGGCGGCCTCACGTTCTCCAGCAACAGGTAGGGCATGACGACGAGGAGGGTGGTCGCGCCGCCCAGGATCACCATCGCGCCGGTGATCAGGCGCAGCTCATCCATTTCCCAGAAGCTCGCCCCTGCGCTCATGCTGCGACTCCCCTGGCGAGCTGCGGCGAGAAGAGCGCTGGCCCGAGCAAGGCGGCGCCGAGTGGCCTGGGTCCGAACTTCCAGCCCATCGCGAAGAAGTGGACGGCGAAAATCAGGTGACCCAGGGTCATCAGCCCGCCACCGATGGAACGCGCCTGCAGGTACGGCAGGGTCAGCGCCACCGACTGCATGAACGGGGTCTTTTCGTCGAGCATCGCCAGGCCCTGCAACCAGCCGCCGATGGACAGCCAGATGAAATAGATCGCGAAGCCGATCAACACAAGCCAGAAGTGCAGCGCGATCAGTTTCGGGTAGGGCCATTCCCAGCTCATGACGCGCGGCATGATGAAGTAGATCGAGCCGAACATCACCATCGTGAAGAAGCCGTACAGCCCCAGGTGGGCGTGGGCGACTGTGTAGTGCGTGAAGTGCGTGACGGTGTTGACGGCGCGCAGCGACTCGAGCGAGCCCTGCACCGACGCGGCGGTGTACATCATGGCGCCCAGCACGACGAAGCGCAGCGTGGGTGAATAAATCAGGGCGCGAAAGTTGCCCAGTACCGTAAGATGCTGGTTCACTGCGACGGCAAACACCGGGATCACCATCATCATGCTCTGCACGATGGAGATTGTGATCAGCCACGACGGCACGGGACCGCCGATCAGGTGATGCCCGCCGACCTGGCTGTAGAAGAAGGCGAGCGACCAGAAGCCCAGCAGCGACAGGTTGTATGAGTAAATCGGCTTGCCGAGCACCTTCGGTATGAAGTAATAGGCCGCGGCCAGGCCGATCGGCGTGAACCACAGCGCCAGCACGTTGTGGCCGTACCACCAGTTCATCGCCGCCTGCTGGACGCCGAAATGCAGGCCGGGCCAGTTGGCGATCAGGAACAGGATCGGGAACCACAGCAGCCCGGCCCCGATGTACCAGACCGACACGTACAGGTGCTCCGCCCGACGCCGCATCAGCGTGAGCCACAGCGGAAATCCGACCAGCCCGCCGCCGACCACCAGCAGGAGGTCGATCTGCCAGGGGAACTCCAGCCATTCGAGCCCATCGGAGTGGCCGGTGGCGATGGCCACCGTCCCGGCGGACACGCCAATGCTCCACAATGCGCCGCCGACCAGGGCGTACCTGGCGCCGACCAATTCGGTCTTGAGCAGCCGCGGGATCAGCCAGATCGCCACGCCGATGCCGGCCAGGGAGCACCATCCGTAAGCGACCAGGTTCAGATGGATAGGACGGATGCGCCCGAACGTGAGCCAGTCGTACTGGACCCACCAGTCGGGGGCATGCATCTTAATGGACGAGATCAGCCCGGCGAGCGAGGCGAGCACTAGCCAGACCACCGCGAGGGTGAAGCACACACCAACCACCAGAGACGTGGAGCGCAAAGATCTGCGTCGCTGCCGCCGTGCCGTCGCCGAACAACCCCTTGGACATCGACCAGATGAAAGCGAACAGCGCCGCGACGGACAGCAAGAAGGTGCCGAGCAAAAGACTTACGGTGAAGTCCATCCGGTGGCGACCTCCTTTGTGGCTGAGGTCGCAGCTTCACGCGGCGCCACAACGGATGCGTGTCACTTCCGGGCGGCTATGTGTCAGGCGAATTCGAATTGAGATAGGGCCGGTGCATCGAACGCGAAGACTGCGCGTGCAGGCCCGTAATCCCCTCGATGTCCAACCTTAAGGTGATCAAGCTATGAGAAACGCTCTTGCAGCAAAACACTCAATCGCCGTCCTGACCGCCACGCTAGTGGTCCTTTCCGGATGTGCACCCCTGCAACGGCAGTCCTCCCACGACGCCGCCGGAATGCTGAAATCCGCCGGCTTCACTGCGAACGCGACCGCCGATGCCGAAAAGCGGTTCGATGTTGCCGGCTTGCCGGCGCAACAAATCGTTGCGCGAAATGCGGCTGGGGATACCGTGTACCTATACTCCGACCCCTATGAGTGCCAATGCGTGTACGTCGGCGGCGTGAACGAATACGCCGAGCTGCAAAGACTTAGAGCCGAGCGGATCGCAGATCACGAGAAGGCGGTCCAGCAAATCCAGGCCGAATCCGACTCCAGGCTCGGCGGCGCGTGGAAGCCCAAGGGTCTCCAGGTCAAACCCTGATAGTGACGGACGAACCGGCCGGCCGCGCAAGCGGTCAGGTCGGCTCGGATGCGGCTCCGGAGTAGGTCTCGACGACTTCATACATTCCCGGCTCGAAATGTGCGATTGCAAGCGCCTGCTGCAAATAAGGTAAAGGCGCAGGATTCTCGCGCATCGCTTGGTAGTCCTCGACGCTGCGCCATTGAGCGTACATCGTGACCTTCGTTCCATCGAGACCCCGATGCAGGCTGGCTGAAATGAAACCTGGCGCGTGGCGCACGGAAGTCTCGGTTGCGCGCGCCAGGAGTTCAAGCAGTTGCCGCTGATTGGCGGGCTTGACGGTGAACACGTTGATCAGGGTAACCACTAGAGGAACAGAAGGCGTGCCGCACGGAGCCGCGGCCACCGGTTCTGAAAATCGCTTTGCCGTATGGTGTTGTCGACCGAGAGCGGTCCGCCGCCGAGCACCGCGAACACCGCGACCATAACGGCCCACAACACGCCGAATTCGTAGCCACCTTCCGGCAACGCCCATACATAGCCGACGTGAAAATGTCCGCCCCACAGCATCGACAGCAGCAAATACACCGATCCGAGCAATGCGACGGGGCGCGTGAAGAGTCCCAGCACGAGGCCGATCGCGGTAATGAGCTCGACCGATCCGGCGAGCAGAACCTGCATGGCAGGCAGATGCAGGCCGAGGCTCGCAAAATAGAGCGTGTAGATATTGAACTGGAACGGACCGCCGAGGATGTGACTCCCGAAATGAGGGACGAACATCAAGCCGAGATAGACCCGGATGAATGTCAGCGCCGCGTCATTGAGCGATGATTCACGCGCGGCACGCAGGATAAATTGGACGAACACAAGAGCGCCCAGAAACCAACCGAGAAGCTCGAAGCCCGGCACACCCGGACCCGTCGCGACCAGCAGGTCAAGATCCTCAGGGCGCAAGCCGGCGATGCTGGCTGGAGGGTGCAACCGCAGAATGCTGAACAAGCGCGCAACCACGGCCGTCGCCAGCGCCGTCGCCGCGATGGCCGTGAAGGAGCCGCGCAGCTGCCAAAGAGCAGCTATCAGCAGCAGCAGCATCCAAATCGTGGCCGATGCAGCAAACCAGGCCGTGACAGGTTGGCCAAGGACAACGCTCGAGCCATATCCGATCATGATGACTGCGACGGCCAGTGTCACACGGCTCAGCGAGCGCACATAGTTAGTCATTGTGGTTTCCTCAGACGATGTAAGCGTCATTGACCGACGGCGCCGAGTTGCTGCAGCAGTGTCAGGTTGTCCTCGAGATGCCAGTTTTCGGCGATGCGGCCGTTGGCGATGCGGTAGATGTCGGTGGCGATGAAGTCGATCGCTCGGCCGTCGCCTTGACGTGCAGTGGCTCCGTTGCCGAACGTCCCGGTGAAGTGGCCGGTGAAGCGCAGGCGGCCGATCACGCGGTCGCCCACGATGAGCATCTCTTCGACCTCGAGGTGCAGGTCGGGCACGGCTGTGCGGAAGTTCTTCGACGCGAAAACCGGGCCCTCGGGGCCCTGCGGCCGGCCGGCCGGCAAGGTGCGGTCGACGAAGTCGGGCGCCAGTACGGCATTCGCGTAGACGATATCGCCGGTGTTCCAGAAGACGTAATAGCGGCGCGCGGCCAGCGACATTGCCTCGCGCCGCGGCGCGGGGATTGAGCGGTCGGTCACCACGGACTTCGGAAGAGGCAGGGAATCGGCTGCAGAGGCGCCGCCTTCGAGCGCGCGTAAGTCAGAAATCGGTCGAGACTGCGTACGCGGTTCGCGTGACCGGAGATGCGGTCGTGAAGGCTGATGACCATCATTCGCCGGCGCTGCGCTCCCTCCTCGTAGAGCTGGTCGAACTCGTCGCGCAGTGCTTGCTCGTACGCCGCCCCGCTCCAGCCGACGAAGGGGAAGGAAACAATGTCGTTGAGATGAAACGTATACGGGACCGTCACGAAGTCGCCGCCCTTCAGCGTCACGATGAAAGGCTCGTCGCGGCTCGGCTCGTCAATGTGGTACAGGAATCCGAGGCTTTGCAGAATGTCCAGCGTTCGCGGCGAATTGCGCATCCAGTACGCGTTCCACCCGATGGGCCGCCTGCTGGTGGCCTTTACGATGCTTTCGACGCAGTCCGCGATGAACCGACGTTCCGCGTCCGCGTCGAGCGCGTAGCTGTTCTCCCATGTACGGCCGTGCGCGGCAGCCTCATGTCCACGCTTGACGATCTCGCGCGCCAGGTCGGGAGCCTTATCGACCGCGCGGCCGATCATGAACGACGACATCTTGATCCGGTGCTTGTCGAACAAGTCAAGGAGCCGCGGGATTCCTTCGTAGACGCCGTACTCGAAGAAGGCGTTGGTGGGCAGATCGGGGATGCCGTGCCGGATAGGATCCGGAATTACACCGCCAGCGCCTGAGATGGGCTGGCCGCCGGCTTCGAACATGAGCGAGAAGCTCACCGCCAGCCGTGCGCCGTCAGGCCAGGTTGAAGTTGCATTGGGCATGCGTGCCTCCTGCGTTGCGTCTCCGTTGTGCTGGAGATCGCAGCTTCATGCCGCTGCGCGTCGCTTCTGCGTCACGCCCGGGCGCCTGCGTGTCAGCCGACGCGAGCCAGTGCCGGTAACAGCCAGTGCTACACCGTCGGCACGGTTCCGCCGTCGATCACGTATTCCGCGCCGGTGATGGAAGCGGCGCGCGGCGAGGCAAGGAAAGCGACGAGGTCCGCCACTTCCTTGGCCTTCGCCGGGCGGCCGATCGGAATGCCGCCGAGCGAGTCCATCACAATTTGACGGGCACCTTCGTAGTCGGTGCTGTTCTTGCGCGCGATCTCCTCGAGAAGGCCGACCGCTCCATCGGTCTCGACCCAGCCTGGCGAGACGCGCACGACGCGCACCCCCTTGGGGCTGACCTCCTTGGACAGGGCCTTGCTGTAATTCGACAGCGCGGCCTTCGCCGCAGCATAGGCGATGGTGGCTTCGGTCAGCGGCAAACGACTCTGTATCGAGGTGATGTGAATGATCACGCCCGTGCCCTGCTCGATCATCGCGGGCAGAAGCGCGCGATCCAGACGGACCGCCGCGAGAAGGTTCCGATCCAGCGCCTTGTGCCATTCGTCGTCATCGAGCACGGCGAAGCCGCCCGCCGGCGCCGAGGAACCGCCGACGACATGCACGATGACGTCGATCCCGCCAAGACGATCGCGGACGGCGTTCGCGACGACGGCGCAGCCTTCGGCGGTGGACACATCGGCCCTGACGAACCGGTCGGCATGAGCAAGATTTTCGGGCCGCGACCGCGCCGTGGTGAAGACCGTCGCGCCTGCTTCGCGAAGGGCCGCGACGACCGCTTCGCCGACACCCTTGGTGCCGCCGGTCACTAGCGCGCGTTTCCCCTCGAGCTCCAGGTAGCCGCTCCTCAATGAATCTCCAGCGATGCGATCTTCCCGCCCTGGAGCACGAAGCTGAATTCGAGCGTCACGGGGCTGCCCGGAAAGTTGCCGGCGAGCCTGGCTTTGAGGACGGTCTTGGCGCCGCGATGCGCAACCTCGAGCGGCGCGACAGTGTGGTTGTATTTCTTCTTCGCCTCGGCCTTCCATTCCTTGATGGCGGCCAGTCCCAGGTAGGTGCGGCCTTCATCGCGTACCGTGGCGTCGGGCGAAAAGCATTCCGAAAGCGATTCGACATCGCCGGAGTTTTCGGCCATTACGTAGAGATCGATCGGGCGCGGGAGATGGATGGACATGGGTTGCAAGATGGCGCTACGCTCGTGAAATGACAAGAGCGCACGAAAAAGTAAGGGACTTACCTGCGAGTAAGGCCGGCGGATACACGCCCGTCACCGCCGCCGGCGGTGTCGAGCAGGCGTTCAAGCTCCTGGAAGGCCGGTGGAAGCTGATGATCCTGTTTCACCTCTTCGGCGGGAAGGTGCTTCGCTTCTCCGACCTGCAGCGCGCGATACCTGCGATATCGCAAAAGATGTTGATCCAGCAGCTTCGCCAGATGGAGAACGACGGCATCGTGCGGCGGGTCGTTCATCATCAGGTGCCGCCGAAGGTCGAGTACGGCCTGACGGACTGGGGGCAAGCCCTGTGTCCGGCGCTCGACGCGTTGCTGCGATGGGCGGCAGCGCGCGACGTGACGGAGTGAGCCAATCTCCCGCTATGTAAAACCTAGTCGATCGGCCACGGCATGGCCTTCGGCAAGGTAGTCGCCACAGGCGTTTCAGGCTCTGGTTCCCGCGCGGTCTTGTCGACGACGCGCCACCACGGCTCGACGCCTTCCGCGTGCGCCGGCTCGACCGGCTCGCCGAGGCGAGGCATCACGAGCTGCACGCCCGCTCTCGGACCCAGCTCCAGCAAGGTCTCCGCGGGCTGGTCCCAGGCATGCATCGCAAGGTTGAACGTGCCCCAGTGCACGGGGAGGAAGGCGCGGCCGCCGAGCAGCGCCAGCGCCTTGAGCGCGTTCTCGGGTCCGAGGTGCATGTCACCCCATGAAGGATGGCGCCCGCCCACTTCCAGCATGACGAGGTCGAACGGCCCGAGCCGTTCGCGGATCGCCTGATATTCCGTGGTGAGGCCCGTATCGCCGCTGAAAAACACGGCGTGGCGCGGGGATCGGATGACGAGCGAAGACCACAAGGTTGAATTGCGGTTGTGCAGGCCGCGCCCGGAAAAGTGCTGCGAAGGCGCGGCGGTCACGGTGAGCCCCGTATTCGGCAGCTTGTGCGATTCCCACCAGTCGAGCTCGACGATGCGCTCGGGCCGCGCGCCCCAGTATTCGAGGTGCGCGCCGACGCCGAGCGAGGTCACGAACGGCACGTCGCCCTTGGCGATTTCGTGGATCGTCGGATAGTCGAGGTGGTCGTAGTGGTCGTGCGACACGATCACGAGATCTACCGGCGGCATCGCGCGCAGGGGAACGGGCACCGGTTGAAAGCGCTTGGGGCCGGCGAGCGACGATGGCGACGCGCGCCGTCCCCAGACCGGATCGGTGAGCACGCGAAGGCCGTCGATCTCGATCAGCACCGTCGAATGGCCGAGCCAGGTGGCCCGCAGCCCACTCGCGGGGGGCCTGCCCCAGGCTTCGAGCGGGTTCATCGATGGCAGCGGCGCCCGCGGCGTTCTGCGGTCGCCGCCGCAGAGAAACTCGCCGAGCGTCGGCATCGACGCTTTCGGGTCGCGCAAGCCCGGGATGATCGGGTGCACGTTTCGGAACCGCTCGCCCGCCCAGCGCGGCGAAGCCTTGATGCGCTCGAGCCGCGCACCTTGCGGGTTGCTGCCGAACGACTTCATGTGCATCTAGTTTAGAGCGTCACCGGACTTCGCAGCGAGTTCTTCCACCTGCGCGACCCAGCCGCCGCCCATCGCCTTGTAGAGGTTCGCGTAGGACTGGAACAACTGGGACTGCGTCGCCACGTAGGCGAGCTGCGCGTTGAACAGCGATTGCTCAGCGTTCGCCACTTCGAGGTAGATCGTGGCGCCTTCCTTGTAGCGCAGCGCCGCGAGATCGCGAAAGCGCTGCAGCGCCGCGACGTTGCTCGCCTGGACTTCGCGCGCCTGGCTGAACTTGGTGCGGTCGATGAGCGCGTCCTCCACCTCCTGGAAGCCGACGAGGATGGATTTCTCGTAACTGGAAAGCGCCTCGCGCTGGAACGCTTCGGCCCGCGCGACCTGGTTGCGGATCCTGCCGGCGTTGAAAATCGGCAGCGTCATATCGGCACCGATTGCCCCGGTCCTTGACGTCCGCTTGAACAGATCGGACAGCGCGGCGCTCTCGAAGCCGAAGGCTGCGGTGAGGCTGATGCGCGGAAAGTAAGCCGCCTTGGCCACGCCGATGTCGGCGTTGGCGGCGATCAGGTTCTGCTCGGCCTGCCGGATGTCGGGCCGGCGCTCGAGCAGCGATGCCGGCAGCCCGTCGGGCACGGCGGGAAAAAACAGCGCCTCGATCTCGCGCCCGCGAGCGATCGGCCCGGGATTCCTGCCGAGCAGAACGCTGATGAAGTTTTCCTGGCGGGCCACCTGGCGCTCGAGCTCGGGAACTTGCGCGGCGGCGGTCTGGTATTGCGACTCGGCCTGCCGGTAATCGCTCTCGGGGACAGCGCCTTCGATGAAGCGCAGCTGCTGGAGTCGAGCCGCTTCACCCAGGCTCTGCGACGTGCGCTGCGCGATGTCGAGTTGCCGATCGAGAGCGCGCAACTGGATATAGGCGCTGGCGACCGTGCTGACCAGCGTCATCAGCACCGTTCGGCGCCCTTCCTCGCTCGCAAGCAGGCTCGCGCGCGCCGACTCGCTCGCCCGGCGCAGCCTTCCCCAGACATCGATCTCGAAGCTCGCGGACAGGCTGGCATCGAAATCCTTGACCACCTGGCGCTGCGCGGCGCGCGTGATGCCGTACTGGGCGAACGCCTGGTCCACGCTTGCCGTGGCGATCTCGAGGTCCTTGTTGTTCTCGAGCGCCTGACCGACCAGGCGCGCGAGCACCGGATCCTGGAACTGCTGCCACCAAGCGAGGTTGGAGATCTCGCCCGCCTCGGCCTTGTCGACGCGCCAGGCGGCCGGCGCCTCGATGTCCGGGCGCCGGTAGTCCGGCCCGACCATGCAGGCCGACAAGGAGAGGGCGAGCAGCAGCAGCAGGACACGTTTCATGCGCGCAGCTCCTCCGCACGCTCTGCGCGGCGGAAAGGCCACTGGCGCTCGCTCACCCGCTGCAGCAGCACGTAGAACACCGGGGTGAAGAACACCCCGACCAGCGTCGCGCAGAGCATGCCGAAGACCACCGCGGTGCCGAGCGCAGTGCGCGCGCCCGCGCCCGCGCCGGTGGCGATGGCGAGCGGCACCGTGCCGAGGATGAACGCGAATGAGGTCATGAGGATCGGGCGCAAACGCAGCTTCGCGCCGTCGAGCGCCGCCTGCACGATGGGCGCGCCCTTCTCGCGCTGCAGCTTCGCGAATTCGACGATCAGGATGGCGTTCTTCGCCGCGAGCCCGACCAGCATGATGAGCCCGACTTGCGTGTAGACATTGTTTTCCAGCGAGCGCATGGCGAGGCCGAGGAAGGCGCCGAATACGCCGAACGGAATCACCAGCAGGATCGCGATCGGCATCGCCCAGCTCTCGTACAGCGCGGCGAGCACCAGCAGCACGAAGACGAGCGAGATGGCGAAGATAAAGCCGGTCTGGCCGCCGGTCTTCTTCTCCTGGTAGGTCGCCTCGCTCCATTCGTAGCCGAAGCCCGGCGGCAGCGCGCGCGCGATCTCCTCCATCGCGGCGATCGCCTGCCCCGAGCTGTAGCCGGGGGCATTGGTGCCGTTGATGGTCGCGGCGCTGTAGACGTTGTAGCGCTCGAAGTACTGCGGGCCGTTGATCGGCCGGCTCGACACGATGGTGCTGAGCGGCACCATGGTGCCGTTCGCGGCGCGCACGTAGAAGCGGTTCA
>WNFI01145255.1_pt1 | contig 11089 bp, 6 predicted proteins | sample 5400471 | NCBI WGS metagenome assembly WNFI01 (sample SAMN13153348, study PRJNA577476) | soil metagenome | isolation source: 100 cm saprolite on Douglas fir-dominated hillslope | place: USA:California | collected 2013-09-17 | reverse complement strand
GGCCTCGAGGAGACCCTGCCCGACGTGCCGCTCGCGCGTGGCGCCGCGTTTGCCCGCGGCCACACCGCAAGGCTGCCGCTCGGGCGGCGCCTGGTCATTCCCGGCGCCAACTCGACCCATGCGCTGGCAGCGGCGACCGGCTTCATCAGCACGGCGGCCGATCTCGCGCGCTTCTTCAATCAGCTGTCGCCCACGGCCAAGCGCAGCGTGCTCTCGCCCGCAAGCCGGCGCGAGATGATCCGCCGGCAATGGCGGCTGCCGCACTCGGCGCTGGAGCGCTATTACGGCCTCGGCATCATCAGCGGCACGCTCGGCGACTGGGACTGGTTCGGCCATGCCGGCGGCTTCCAGGGCTACATCACCCGCACCAGCACGGTTCCCGAGCACGAGCTGACGGTGTCGGTCCTGACCAATGCCGCCGACGGCCGCGCCCATCCTTGGCAGGAGGGCGTGCTGCATATCCTCAGGCACTTCGCCCGCCACGGCGCGCCCGGGCGCAAGCTCGAAAGCTGGACCGGCCGCTGGTGGAGCCTGTGGGGCACCTTCGATCTCCTGCCCGCGGGCAATCGGGTCGTCGTCGTCAATCCCGGACTGCCCGAGGGCTTCCCCGATGCGTTCAAGGACGCGAGCCTGATCGAGGTGACCGGCCGCGACCGCGGCCGCATTGCGCTCGCGAGCGGCACCGCCAGCCATGGCGAAGCGGTCAGCCGCGTGCGCAGCCCGGGCGGCAAGGTGACGGAGCTCTGGCTTGCCGGCACCAAGCTCCTGCCCGAGGCGAAGGTGGCGAAGGAGCTGGAAGCGCGCTACGGCAAGAAGGCCAGGCGCTAGGCTGGAGCCGCGCTCAGCCCGGCTCGCCGCCTCGGCGATGCTCGCAGAAATACACCGCGAGCCCGTCTCCAAGCGGCTGGATGCAGACATCGATCAGCGTGCCCAGCACCGGCGAGTGAGTCCGCAGCCGGACCTCGCGATGCTCGGCGGCGGCGCGCAAATGTGCCTTGTAGGGCTCGCTGCCGATCGACTGGGGAAACACCTCCCAGATGCCGTCGCTCATCTGGTCGATGAGGTATTCGGCATCGGTGCTTGCCATCCACTCGACGCCGCCCAAGAACCAGCCGCTCGGAGCGCCGACGAGACTGCGCGGTTCGCGGCGGCGAGAGTGATGCTGCTCACCGTTGCGAGGGCCCGCGAGCAGCATCGGACGCGATCAGCTCGCGAGCAGCGCATTCGATTGCTGACTGGTATCCAGAACGTTTCGTATTGTGCGGGCCATCACGTCGTGATCGACCGGTTTGTTGAGGAACGCCCGGACGCCGGCCGCGACCACGGATTCGGCGGTCACGGCATCCGTATACCCTGAGCAAAGAATGATCGGGAAATTCGGGTGATGCGTCAAAATCTGCCGGGCGAGTTCAAAGCCCGTCATGTGCGGCATCGTCTGGTCGGTGATCGCCAGCGCCCACCTGTTCGGATTGCGGCGGACCGCCTCCAGGGCCTCGATGGCGCTGGCAAAGCAGTCCACGGTGTAGCCGAGCCGGGTGAGGCTGGAGGCCAGCATCGTCGATACCAGCTGCTCGTCGTCGACGATGAGAATCGCTTCCGTACCGCCTGGATTGGCTTGCTGCTCCTGTCTTGCAAGCGCAGATGACGGACCGTTTTTTACCGGGAGATAAACTTCGAATGTCGCGCCGTGGCCCGGGCGGCTGGTGCAGGTGACCACGCCTTTCATGGAGGATACGATCCCGTGCACCGCTGCGAGCCCGAGACCGGTCCCCTTGCCGACTTCCTTGGTCGTGAAGAACGGCTCGAAGATGCGACTGAGGATCTCGGTGTCTATCCCACATCCGGAATCGCGGACGCGCATTCGCAGGTACCGCGTCGACGGATCAAATCTTCCAGTCGAGATCGAAGTGCCGCAGTGCAGAGAAGCGATGCGCGGATCGGCTCGCTCCGCAGCCTCGTTCGACGTCGACAATTCGGCATCCGGCACGAGGTCGGCCGACAGCTCGATCGAGCCGTGGCGATGACCGATCGCGTCTCGGGCATTGATGCAAAGGTTCATCAGGAGTTGGGAGAGCTCGGTGGCGTTGCCGCGGACGATCGTGCCGGGGGCGCGGCGCTTCAAATCGAGCTGGATCGACTTTGGAATGGCGGCGCGCATGAGCTCGACGACTTCGATCATCACCGCATCGGCATCGATGTCCATCTCGTCATTTGGCTGCTGGCGGCTGAAGGTCACGATCTGCTGGATGAGATGTTTGGCGCGTTGACTCGCGAGGATGATTTGTTTCGCGTAACCCGCGACCTCCGAACCCGCCGGTAGATCCTGCACGAGGAAACCGGCGTTTCCAAGGATCGAGGCCAAAATGTTGTTGAAATCGTGAGCAATGCCGCCGGAGAGACGACCCATCGCATCCATCTTCTGAGCCCGGTGAAACTGCTCCTGCAGCTGGGCACGCTCATGCTCGCGCTGCTTGATGCCCGAGATATCGCTGTGGAGGGCGATGGTGCCGCCGTCCGGGGTGCGGCGCTCGTTGACGAGGATCCAGCGGCCGTCGGCGAGCTGCCGTTCGAGGTTGTGATGGCGGAGGCCATGCTGGTCGAGGCGTCGGCGCAAGCGCTCGCCCGCATCATCGGCGGACGCCGCCTCGTCGACGAGCTCCGCGCTAACCACCTGCTCGTAGCTGATGCCTGTGGCGGCGATGCCCTGGAGCCGCGGGTAGAGCGCGAGATAGGCGCTGTTGCAGATGGTCAAGCGATCGTCGGCGCTAAACATCACCAACCCTTGCGACAAGCTCTCGACGATCGCCTGTCGGGTCGTCGCCTCGGCGGCGGCGGCGGCGAGCTCAGCCCGCTTTATGCGGGTCTGGTCGAGGATGAGGCCGTTCCATAGCACCGCTCCGTCGGGCTGGCGATGCGGCCGGGCGATGGCGTGGGTGAATTTCTGCTGGCCGTCGCGGGTGATGATCGTCGCCTCGACATCCCACATCTCGAGCCGTCGGCTTGCCGAGAAGAGACGCTCGCGGAAATCCGCCGCGTAAGTCGGATCGTGGCGGCTGAAGAGCGCGGCCGGATCTGCCAAGACCTCTTCCGGTGCGATGCCGAAGAGCTCCCGCACCCCCTCGCTGATATAGGTGTAGCGAATGTCGCCATCGGGCGCGACGCGGCGCTGATAGACGACGCCGGGGACGCTCGCTGTGAGCGAGGTGAAGCGCTCGTCGGCGAGGCGGATCGCTTGAGCGCGCCGCTCGAGCTCGAGAGCGACCGCCGCCGGGCGGCCCAACAAGTCGAGGGTCTCACCGTCGCTCTCGCCCGGTTTCTGAGGCGGACGATAGAATACGATTAGCATGCCGAGGAGGACGCCGTCCTCGGCGCTGCGGAGCGGCCGTGCGCACATCCCGTCGAGGCCGCCGGCCAGCGCCGCACGCCGCACCGTGTCAACCGACCACGGATCGCCCGACCAGGCGTCGCCGCCGCTCAGCGCGGCATCGAGCGCGCGACGGAGGGCGGCCGGCAGGCCGGCACTGCAGGCGCTGTCGAGACCGTCGCCCTCGCGCCCGCGCGCAATGACAGCACAGAGGTTTGGCGCAAGCTGCCGCTCCACCGCGCCGACCAGCGCCTCGAGCACGGCCGCGGAGGGGGCGCCGCCGGCGACGAGCTCGAGCAGCGCCGCCTGGCTCTCCAATTGACCCGCCCGCCTCCCCGCCTGGCCCGGTTCTGTCCGTCCCATCAGGGACCTCTCTCTAGTAGGAGACAACCAATGGTTGCGGCTCGCGAATTTGATCCTAAGTATTTTAAGTTAATGCCGTGCTAACGCTGAAATTCACCACTTTTCAGCCATTGGAGCGGTTGCAGGTCGATGTCGAGAAGGCAGTTAACATTCATTTAACCTATTATTTACTACAATTTACTAATAGAATTCCAGCGCCAATCGTGGGGGAAGGGTATGACCGCGCTCGTTGCGCAATATGATGTTGCCAACGTGCGGCAACAGCCACTCTCGATAGAGGCTGCGGCAGCCAATGTTGAAGTGCTCAAGCGGCAGATCGCTCGACTTCAGGATCGCCTGAAGATTGCTGTCATCTTTGGCGGAAGCAAATCCGCACCGCACGCCGTCATCAATCAGACCACCAATCCGAAGTCCTGGAAGAGCTACGAGAGTGTCGCCGGAGACATCGCGAATGCGCTGCGACGGATCGGCTTCCGCCATGTCGAGCTCATGCCGGACGACATGTCGCTGGGCGACCAACTCCGGCGCGCAGGAACGCACCTTGCGTGGCTGAACAGCGGAGGCGTTCAAGGATACAACCCTGCGAGCCACGCTTCGGCGATGCTCGAGATGTTCGGCATTCCGTATGTCGGCCACGACCCGCTCGTTGCGACGATCCTGGACAACAAGCACACCTTCAAGGGTGAGCTGACCGGCGCCGGCATCCCGACCGCGCCGTTCATGACGTGGCACCTTGCGCGCGGCCCTTTCCTGCCGAAGCTCAACAACAGGTTTGCGCGCATCTTCCGCGACTACGAAGGTCCCTTCGTCGTTAAGCCGGTGTCGGGGCGCGCTTCGCTCAATGTCCGTGTGGCCGACGACGTCAACGATCTGCCGGATTTGGTCGATGAGGTCTTCCGGGCGACCGAGAACCTGGTCCTCATCGAGACGTTCCTGCCCGGGCGCGAGTTCTGCGTGGCCGTCGGCGGTCTCGTCGCTGCTCAGCGCGGGACTTTGACGCAACGCAGCATTCCGTTCGTGTTCTCGGAGATCGAGCGGAGACTTGCACCCGGCGAGAAGATCTTCACCTCGATGGACGTGCGACCGATCGATACCGGCCGCATTCTCTCGATCGATGCCGCCGTCGACGCGCGCATCTTGTCGGACTTGGTGGTTCTCGCGCGCGACGTCTATTTCGAATTCAATCTCGGCGCATTGGTTCGGCTGGACGTCAGAGCCGACGCTAGCGGCCGACTCATGGTCCTCGAGGCGAACCCGAAGCCCGATCTGAAGCGCCCCAGCGGCGAGGCAACGAGCCTCGTTTGCGCGGGGCTGAGCGAGCCGAGTTCTGCGTGGCCGTCGGCGGCTGGGGGACGGCGGCACAATGTTCGTGGTGACGACGCTGTCGCTGCTGCTGCTCGTCTATGTCGGCTACGGCGAGGGCAAGCGCACCTACGAGCAGTTCCACATCGAGAAGTTGGCCGCGCAAGGCCAGATCGTCGAGAGCGCAATGGAAAATTTCCTGCGCGCCGGGCTGCCGCTGCAGCAGTTCGTCGGCTTCAGGACGCTGGCCGAGCCGATCCTCGAGCTCGAGGAGGTCGATGCGCTGGCCGTCTATGATCAGGTCGGGCGGCAGATCTTCCTCGAGATCGACAAGACGAACCCTCCGCTGGCAGCGGCCTCGCCCCTGACCAAGCTCGTCAAGGACAGCGTGGAGTTCGATTCGAACAACGGCTTCTATCAAGTCATCGTGCCGCTCCAAACCAGGTTCGAAACCGTCGGCAGCGTGGACGTGTACTCGCGGCACAAGTTCATCGACGATCGCCTGGCATCGAGCTTCCGGCCGCTCCTCTATCTCGCGATCGGACTCTCCGTCGCCTTCGCGATCTTCGTCATTGCGGCAGTGCCGCATCTCTCCCGGCAGCGCGCACCATGGTTGCAAATCGCCTACGCAGTGACCTTCCTCGCCATGGCCGGCGTCCTGATCGCCACGCTGGCGTCGCTCTATTCGGACGGCGTACAAGGCAAGGCTCGCGCCGGGGCGTACACCCTGTCGCAGCGTCTGCACGACATCATCGAGTTCAATCTGAAATTCCGGGCCTTCGACGGCCTCGACGAAACGTTCGCCGACTTCCGGCGCCTCAATTCCGACATCAGCAGGGCGTCACTCATCGTCGACGGCCAGATCCTGGTGAGCACCGACCCGGCCACCAAGGACAAGCATTGGGAGTCCATCCCGCGCCACTTCGAGTATATCACCCGCCTGACCAAGCCAGAGGACACGCGGACAGTCGATCTCGCGGTCGCCGTCCCGGTCGACCTCGTCTTCAAGCAGGTCGCGGGCAGCGTGCGCAACTTCGCCGCCCTGTTCGTCGCTTGCGGCTTTCTCGCCGGCCTCTTTCTTCAGGTCGCCGGGTCGATGCAGCGGATCGCCGCGCCTGGCGCCGCACCGCGTCGCGCCGAAAATGCGGTGACCCGCGAGGAATCAGCGCTCAGCATCGTCAAGCCGCTATTCTTTCTGGCGGTTTTTCTCGAGCATCTGACCTACTCCTTCCTGCCGCATTTCATGCAAGAGGCAGCGGCAAGGTCGGGCATGTCGGTCGGCGTCGCGTCGCTGCCGTTTACGCTGTACTATCTCTGCTTCGCGCTCTCGCTGATCCCGGCCGGATATCTGAGCGACCGCTTCGGTCCGAAGATATTGATTTGGGGCGGTCTCGTGATCTCCGGGATCGGCATGCTGACCCTGACCTTGCCGCTCGGGATCGTCGCAATCGCGCTGATCCGCGCGGCGGCCGGCATCGGTCAGGGTGCTCTCTTCATCGGCATCCAGGCCTATATTCTGGCCGTGGCCTCGCCCGAAAAGAAGACGCAGGGAGCGGCGATCATCGTCTTCGGCTTCCAGGGCGGCATGATCTCCGGGATGGCGATCGGATCTCTGCTCGTCAACTACCTTCATGCTGAAGGCGTATTCCTGATCAGCACGGGCATCGGCTTCGCGGCGGCACTCTATAGCATGCTGTTGATCCCAAAGGACGCGGCGCGCAGGGTTGCGAGGTCCAAAGACGTCCTCGCGTTGGAGCGCGTCCTGCAGGGTCTTGCCCAAGTGATGCGCGACCCCGAGTTTCTCAGGGCGATGTTCCTCATCGGCGTGCCGGCCAAGGCCGTCCTGACTGGGATCGTCACCTTCGCGCTGCCCCTGCTGCTGGCGCAGGCGGGCTTCAAGCAAGAGGAAGTTGGCCAAGTCATCATGATGTACGGGATCGGCGTCGTGCTCTCGAGCACTTACGTGTCGCGGATCGTCGACCGGACCGGGCGCACCGAGCTCATCTTGTTTTGGGGCGCCGTTCTCAGCGGCGGCGGCTTGGCCATGATCGGGATCATGGGCGCCGGCGCGGTGACCCTCGGCATCCCGAGCTGGGTGCCCATGGTGGCCGGCGTCATCATCGTCGGCGTCGCTCACGGCTTCATCAACGCGCCGGTTGTGACCCATGTCGCGCACTCCCGACTGGCGGCGCAACTCGGCGCGAACCCCGTGACTTCGACATACCGCTTTCTCGAGCGCATCGGCCATGTCATGGGACCGATGCTGATCGGCCAATCCTTCCTCATCTGGGGCGTGAACCTGCAGTTGATTGCGTGGTCCGGGTTGATCGTCGTCGTGTTTGCCCTGCTGTTCACAGTCTCGGCGGCATCGCCGTCGCGGCGAAAGATCAGCGAAGAGGAGATCACGATCTCGGCGGCATCGCCGTCGCGGCGAAAGGTCATCAAAGAGGAGATCACCCTGTGATTACACCCCGGCAAGCGCTGCGGCACCTCTCCGCCATCGGCTTGACCGCTTGCGCGGGCCTCCTCGCGCTCGCGCAATCGGCATGGTGCGCACCCCCGCCGGAGCTCAGCGCATGGTTCCGCTATAGCTCGGATGTCACGACGGCGTGGCGGATCTCGGAAACGCCGGGGGACTCGCTCAAGGCGGTCGTGCGGCGGAACGGCGATCAGGGGAGCCATCGGCTGCGCCGCGTGCTTGTGCTATATCCGCGGCCGTCAACGGCTTACGATATCGCAATCACCAAGATCCTGCACGTCTTCGAGAGCAAGGAGATCAACGCCGAGATCACCGTCGCCAATTTCGACATGGACGACCGCCTCGGAGTTGAGGCTCTTCGACTCGCCGAAGACGGCAAGTACGAGCTCATCTTCGCGATGGGGTCGGAATCGACGGCATGGCTCTATGATCGCTATCGCGGGGGCGCAATACCGGTGGTTTCGGTGTGCTCCAAGGACCCGGTCCAGCTCGGACAGATGATAGATTACGAGCACGGCAGCGGCGAGAATTTCGCATTCACATCGCTGAACATGCTGATCGACGTGCAGATGGCTTATGTGCGTCAATTGCGGCCTGATCTTCGGAACCTGACTGTGCTCGTCGACAGCAAGAACGTGAGCGCGGTCCAGACCCAGGCCGAGCCAGTCGCCAAATATGCGCGTCAGCGCGGCATCCAAGTAATCTGGGGAGCGGTCAAGGATCCGAACAACGCCAAGCATGAATTGGCCGAGATCGTTTCGGATGCCGTCCGCACCATGCGCAAGAACGATTCCGATCTCAGCAAGAGCCTGTTCTGGATCACCGGCAGCACATCCGTGTTTGGCGAGATCCAGACGATCAACGAGAACGCCGATCGCGTGCCGGTCATCAGCGTCGTGCCGGAAGTCGTGCGGGAGGGCGCCGATACGGCGGTGCTGGCGATCGGCATCAGCTTCGAGAGCAATGCTCACCTCGCCGCCGTGTATGGCGCCCAAATTCTCGCCGGCGGGATGCGCGCGGGGGACCTGAAGGTCGGAATCGTCTCGCCGCCCGACATCGCCGTGAGTTTCCTCAAGGCGCGGGAGATCGGCCTGCGCGTGCCCTTCAGCTTCTTCGAGAGCGCCAGTTTCGTCTATGACTACGACGGACGGCTCGTGCGCACGATCGCCAGCAAGATCTCATCGGATAACTGAGCGGCGGCCGGTCGACCGGCGCGCTCAGGCGCCCGCGAGCGGCCCGCACACGGCGTCGAGTAGCGCTTCCGGCGCGAACAGCTTCGCTTCGTCGGTGTTGACCTGCTCTGGTTCTTCGGAGCACGGTTAGCTACGACTAGAGGGACGATCACTGAGGGGTATCTAGCTAGACGCCTGGCATCTAGCCGATATAGCGCCTGGGCACGCTCGGCCGGATCGCCATCGCCAGATCGGCGATGCGGGCGAGCTTCTGATGGGCGACGACCTCCGAGGGCGTGATGGCGCCGCCGCTCTGCTCGCCGATGAGCACCACCTCGTCGCCGAGCGTGGCGCCGGCGACGTCGCTCACATCGAGGCGCGTGTGCTCGAGCGAGGCGCCGATCACCTTCACGCGCTTGCCGCGAACCAGCGCCGTGCCCGCATGCAGCTGGGCGGCACCATCGGCCGAGCCGATCGGAATGACGCCGATCCGCATGCCGCTCCGAACCGGAAACGGCGCCTCCTTCAGGAATTCGCTGCGCTCGATGGCGCGCACATGGATGAGCCGGCTGGACAGCTTGTTGAAGGCTTGCCGCGAGGTCGGCCAGGGGACGTCGCCTTCATCCTTGAAGGGACCAAACAGCATCTGCCCGGGATCGACGCCATTGAGCGCGAGGCCGGGCGCGATCGCGAGGATCTTCGAGCTGGCGATCATGCGGATCGGCACCGCGATCCCGCGCCGCTCCAACTCCCGGCTCATGGCCTCGAAGCGGGAGAGCTGCCAATTCAAATACTCCTGCGAAGGCGGCGACGGCACGTTCGGATGTGAATTCACGATGTGCACCGCAAGCCTCGGCATCGCGGCGATGCGCTGGATGGCGTCCGCCGCCGCCTCCGCCGGGAAGCCGAGGCGCTCCTGTCCGATGTCGACCTTGACCGCGACCAGCATCGGACGCGTGGCGAAGCGGGAATGGATCTCCGCCGATTCGAGGTCGACCAAAGTCGGAATGAGGTCGTAGGCCTCGACCGCAGCGACCGCCTCCGGCGTGGCCACGGCACCCGGATAGACCAGGATCGGCCGGGTGATGCCGGCGTGGCGCAGCTCGATTGCGTTGCCGCGGTCGACCATCGAGAGCGCATCGATGCCGGAATCCAGCACGGTCCGCGCCACCGGCAACAGCCCGAAGCCGTAGGCATTGCACTTCAGCGTGGCGAAGATCGTCGTCTTCGGACCGACGAGCTTGCGAATGTTGCGGCTGAACGGAATGCTTGGCAATCGCTTGGCGGCGAGGAATCCACGAATAGGAAACTCCTATCAATCGGGCTGCAGCAATTCAACTAGTGCCAATGGCTCGCGCAGCCCTACTCTGTGGGGCCCTACTCTGTCAGAGGCACCGAGAAAACAGGGAGCAAACCATGGCAACCGTCCTCCTGCGAGGCTGCATTGCAGCCGCGGCGCTGACCTTGGCCATGGGCCTCGGCACCGCCACGCGCACCGCTTCGGCCGAAGAGGTCACGCTCAATGTGTGGAGCCACGAGGCGGACGAGGACGCAAAGGTGGCGTTCCGCGAGCTGGCGGCGAAGAACCTCGAGAAGGCGCATCCGGGCGCCCATGTGAAGATCACCTGGTACGAGAAGAACCCGCTGTTGGCAGCGCTCAAGACCGCGCTGCCGGCGGGCCAGGGCCCGGACGTGCTCTATGTCGAGCCGGACTGGACCGAGTATGTCGAGGCTGGATATCTGGCGCCGCTCGACGACCTCGTCGATTGGAGCAAGATCCAGGACTGGGCCCGCAAGGTCTGGACGCATAACGGCAAGACCTATGGCCTGCCGCAGGAGGCCTATACCAACGAGATCTACTATAACAAGGATGTCTTGAAGAAGCTTGGCGTCACGCTGCCGGCGAACGGCCAGCTGACGCAAGCGCAGTTCCTAGACCTGGCGAAGAAGGCCAGGGCCGAAGGTGTGACACCGATCGCCCAAGGCGTCGGCGACCGACCCTTTCCCGGTGCCTACATCATCGGCGAGGCGCTCTTGCGCAAGCTCGGCAAGGACGACTATCGCAAGCTGTGGACCGGCAAGCTCTCCTTCGAGGACCCGCGCGTGGTCGAGGTCTACAAATGGACCAAGGAGCTGGTCGATGCCGGCGCCTATCCCAAGAACTTCATGACGCTCAAGCTGGGCGAGTCGCACTACTATTTCTACACGAAGCCGGGAGCCCTCATGCTGCCGATGGGGAGCTGGTACACCGGCCGCGCCTTCGTGCCCGAGGACAAGGGCGGCCAGGCCAAGGATTTCCCGCTCGGCGTCATGCAGTATCCGGCTATGGACAACGCCGCCTGCAACCAGTGCAAGTCGTCCGGCATCGGCGCCAGCTTTGCCATCAACGCCGCCAGCAAGAACAAGCCG
>WNFI01316184.1_pt1 | contig 11090 bp, 9 predicted proteins | sample 5400471 | NCBI WGS metagenome assembly WNFI01 (sample SAMN13153348, study PRJNA577476) | soil metagenome | isolation source: 100 cm saprolite on Douglas fir-dominated hillslope | place: USA:California | collected 2013-09-17 | reverse complement strand
TGTGAGTTGTTGCAAGACATATCGCCAGGTATGTCCAACAACGATGAGATGCTGCATACGACTCGCTTGATCGCAGACCTCTGTCGAGTAGATCCGAATTCTGAAGCGTTCCGATATCCAGAAGATAGAAACGGAAATCTGCCGGCACTCGATATCGAGATTGTCTTGAGCACCGTGAAAGAGTCGGTCGGAAAAATATCGATCCTTATAGACTGTATCTCGACGGACCTCAGTGTGCGAAAAGATGCTTTCTAGCCAGCGCGTTGACCGGAGCCCCGAGCAGCAGCGCCGCTTTTCGGCACCCGTCGTGCCGCGCATGCCGGCGCCGGTCACGCCCAACGTTAAATGACCGCTTTGAATCGATTTGCGTTGTCCTGTAAGTAACAATGCTAGTTCAGATGCAAAGAGATTCCGCCGTGACGGGTGCATCGTCTAGGGTCATGCGCTAAGCCGCCTCCGCGTCGACAGGTTTGATCGGGACGAGAAGGAACGCAAACTTCTTAGCTAACGCGCTGATTGCTAACGTCGGTAACCAATGTGGATTGCAGACATACCCCCAAAAGTACCCCCAAGCCTTAGCTTCTACCTAGGCCGAACGGACTTCAAGAATGTTCTTAAAGACCAGTCACTTGCCACGTACAACCCCAGAGACGGCGCGCGCCGACTGGTGGCGTGACCCTTAGCCAATCACAGCCCTGTCATGCGGTAGACCGCAAAAGCCAACCTCGGGTGATCGGTTGGCTCCTCCAACGCCGTAATTTTTCTGTATTCGGCGGTACTCTGACATAACCATGACAATCCAATCACGGTTAACAGAGCAAGAATACCAAGCGAAGATACCAGAGGACCAAACGCAGAGGTGATGAACGCATCCACATACAGGACCGCGCACATAATCTGCACCACCAGCCAAACTATGTAAAAACGATGCTAGAACGACATACCAAGAAGCGTTGAGGAATCCCCAGACCACCAAGACGAGTCCGCCGAAGACTATAGTCAGCTTAAATGAACGGTGGAGAAGTTCGCCAGTTCGCCCAAGACGCCAGAAGATCAGCGAACGATCAGAGGGATCACCCATTCGGCGAGCCCGTGGACGCCCATTAATTCTCGATCGAGATGCCAAGTACAGCAGGCAGTTCCGACGGCTGATTTCAGAGTCTGGGACAGTGGTGATCCGACTGCCACCCCGATCGCCCAATCTGAACGCCTATGCCGAGCGCTTCGTGCGCTCGATCAAGAACGAAGGCCTGAACCGGATGATCTTTGTGGGGCAGACATCGTTACACCGAGCGATCAGCGAGTTCATGGCTCACTATCACATGGAGCGCAATCATCAAGGCCTCGGGAACCGCTTGATCCGGCCCGGAGCCACTCTGGAGTCACCGAGCGCCCAAGTACATCGGCGTCAGCGACTTGGGGGAATGCTGAGCTTCTATTACGGGGCCGCGGCATAGCGGTCCGGCCGATTATTTGGACAGTACGGGATTCCCTTCTGCTACTAATTCGCCACCCACAGCTGGCACGGCCGGAATCGCCCGGAACGAGGACGCGGTCAGCCGCCTTGCGGTGCAATAGGACTTTTCCGCCGCAGATAGGCCACATCGCCAGTCCATTTTTAATGACTAATCGGTCATAAATTCTCGCGCGCCATGGCGCCCGCAACCCGGCCATTTGCTTGCAGCGGACGCGTTTTCTTCTACACTAGCTCCAAACGGCGGATCAAAGAAATTCGCTGTGCCGTCGAGGCCCTCGTGCCGGACACCCGGACAGGCGAGCCCCGATGGGGAGGAGCGCATATGTCCAAAGAGGGTACGCTGCACGCCGAGCGCGTGAGCACGACCGTCCGCAAGGCATCCGAAGCACCACGCGGACTCGGTGACGAACGCCTGTTGCGGTCCTGGCAGCGATCGCTCGAGTCTTATCATCTTGATCCCAGCCGCATGGCGGAACCGCGCATCCTCTCCGGCGGCACGCTCAAGGACCATCAGGAGTCGGCGGAAAGCTTTCTGCGCATCGCCCGCCATGGCGTGCGCAAACTCCACGAGCAGATTCGGGACGCGCAGTACGTCGTCCTGCTGACCGACGCCGATGGAGTCACGATCGATTTTGTGGGCAATCCGGTTTTCGACCGCGAACTCAAGCGCGCCGGGCTGTATCTCGGTTCGTGCTGGTCGGAACTGGAAGAGGGCACCTGCGGGGTGGGCACGGCGATCATCGACAAGGCCCCGATCATCGTGCACAAGAAGGAGCACTTCCGGGCGCCGAACACGTCTCTCAGTTGCAGTGCAGCGCCGATTTTCGACGTTGATGGCGAGTTGCTGGCGATTCTCGACGCCTCGGCCCTGTATTCCCCGGACGACAAGCACAGCCAGACCCTGGTGTTCAATTTCGTCAATCAGTCAGCCGGCATGGTCGAGAACGCCTTCTTCCTCGACCGCCATCGTTCGGCCTGGGTACTTCAGCTCAGCCCGTCGCGCGAGTTTCTCGAGGTCCAGACCGACTATCTGATCGCCTTCGACGAAAAGGGGCGCATCCTCGCCTCGAACCGCAAGGCCCAGTCGGAACTGGGCGCCGTAAACAGCATCGAGGATGTTTTCGAAGTCACGGTCACCGAACTTATTCGCCGCGGCCTGACGCCCAACCTCATCTTTCCACTGCGCGCGGTCGAGGACCAGCGGCTGTACTTCGCGCGCCTGCGGGTACCGGAGAACGAAAGCAATACACGCTTTATCGCCGCCCCGGCAGTGCTACAGAAGAAACCCGCTGCGCCGATCGAGGCGATAGCAGGCTCCGACCCGGTGATGCTCGGCCATGCGGACCGGGCGAAGCACCTGCTCAATGCGCGCATCTCGATCCTGCTGCAGGGGGAAACCGGCACCGGAAAGGAAGCGTTCGCCAAGGCCATCCACGCGTCGAGCCGCCGCGCCGGGAAGCCGTTCGTGGCGCTCAATTGCGCGGCAATTCCGGAATCGCTGATCGAGAGCGAACTTTTCGGCTACAGCGACGGAGCCTTTACCGGCGCGCGCGCCAAAGGCATGCGAGGCAAGATTCTGCTGTCGAGCGGCGGCACGCTGTTCCTCGACGAGATCGGTGACATGCCGCTCGACCTGCAGAGTCGTCTGCTGCGTGTGCTCGCCGAGGGCGAAATACAGCCGCTCGGAGTCGATTCCCCTGTGTCGGTCGACCTGCACGTCATCTGTGCCACACATCGTAACCTTGCGGAATGGGTTGCGGCAGGAAAGTTCCGCGAGGATCTTTACTTCCGACTCAACGGCGCCAGCTTCGACCTGCCGCCGTTGCGGCTGCGCACCGACACCGCTCAACTGGTTGCGGCGATTCTGCGCGAGGAAAGCAATGCGGACGGTAAGGATTGCGTCCTTGGAGACGGCGTGCTCGAGTGCCTCATGGCCTACCGCTGGCCGGGAAACATCCGCGAACTGCGAAATGCGCTGCGCTACGCCTGTTCGCTGAACGAGTGCGGGATCATCGGACCGTGCGATCTGCCGGTACAGATCACCACTTCCCGGACGCTGGCATGCAACTCGGCGGCGGGCGCCGCAGGCACCACCCTTCTGGAAGCGGAGGCACGCCAGCGCGAACGCATTCTCGCGGCCCTGCGTCAGCAGCACTGGCATGTGGTGGCCGCGGCCCGTGACCTGAACATGTCGCGGGCTACGCTGTACCGCCGCATGCAGCATTTGCAAATCATCTCTCCGAACCGGCTGGACGGGAATAAAAGGTGAGCCACCTGTCTCGGGTTGGCTGAGACACTGGTTTCAAGATGAGATTGCCGAGGCTCAACGCGAGACCGTAAGCCGAGCAGTCCCGACCTTGGAATCGAGGCAGGACGCAATACGATGCCGATCAACTAGCGGATTATGTTCACCAATCGGATTTTGCCTGTCGCTCCTGAAAGTACAGATCACGGCAGGACATTCCAAGAGGCGCCGACAGGCATGCGGATTGCCTTGAAAAGATATTAGGTGAGCACGATGCCGACACCGCAACGCGACAAGAACACGGCGATTGCGTGCCCCGAGTTCATGCGCCGGCCACGTCCGGGTGCAAGTAAGGAGCAAGTGCAGGCAAAATATACAGAACATTTGAGGAGGAGAACGACCGTGCGATTCGCCCTTTCAGCCGCCCTTTGCGGGGCGTTGCTAGCTTCATCCGCGTCCTTCGCCGACGAGAAGTCACGCCTCGAGCGGGCGGGCAATTGCAAGGATGCCAAATCCCAGATGGACTACTTCTGCGATGAGAAGAATGCCGCGTCGGATTCCATGGTGGCCATCGGCACCGCCTGTAACAACGCCAAGAACAACGTGAAGGCCGCGTGTGAGGGTATAGACATGCCCGATCCGGAATACAAGTTCGACGACAGAAAGAAGTAGCTCTCTCGGTCAACGCGCGATCCGCGCCGATTCGGAGAACACCCCACCACGAAAATACGGATATAGGGGGAAGCCTTGAAAACACATGATTTGATTGGTGCATTCGTCCTGGGACTTGCCGCGACTGTCGGCATTGCGGCCGAGACCGACACGCGGGGGGGCACCTGCGAGGACGCAAAGAAACAGCATGAGTATTACTGTGAAGGCAAAAATGATCCTAACGACATTTTCACCCAGGCGAATATCGCGTGCAACAACGCCAAGAGGAATATGGCCGCAGCTTGCGAAGGCAAGGTCTCGCCGGATGAGGAGTACAAGTTCGAAAAGAAATGAAAACTGAAGGCTTAGGCGAAGGGCCACCTTCCGGTTTGAGTTTTCTTCAAGCAATTCGTTTCGAAAGTTTTGTGCGATTTTATTTAAACGTAACACCCAGCAAGGAGGAGTGATGACCATACAAAGACATATCGGCGTGCACATGAGCGACGAGGAAATGAAACTCGTCGCCCCCGCGGACGAAGTCGCGTTTCGTTCTCCAGTACCGACGCAAGTTGTCTCCAACGGCGAATACAATCCGTTGCCGCAGACGGAAGACCAGCGAAAGGTCGAGGGCCTGATCAAGGAACTCGCCGACGTTCAGGCCAGACGCCACAACATCAGTCGCCGCCAGTTTCTCGCAACCAGCGCCGGAATGGCCACCGCGTTCCTGGCGATGAATAAGGTGTTCGGGCCCGTATGGAATGTCTCCGAGGCGGAGGCCGCCGACATGGAGATGTCGGACTACCGCGCCAAGCAGCTTTCCGGCCAGTTCATTTTCGATGACCAGACGCACTTCATCCGCGACGACTTCAAGCAGGAAGGGTTGCTAGGGCTAACTAAGTGGGCGGTCGGCGCCAACGTCAATCCGCATATCAATGATGCGCCGATGACGCTCTCCCGCTACAAGATGGACAATTACCTCAAGGAGATCTTCCTCGACAGCGACACCAAGATGTCGCTGCTGTCGGGCGCGCCGTTCGACGATCCAAGCTGGTGGCTGCTGTCCAATGACGCAATCCAGAACGCCTGCAGAGCGGTGAACAAGATGGCCGGCAACACCCGCATGCTGGGCCATACGGTGATCACGCCCAAGTATCCGAGCTGGATGGACGAAGTGGATCGCGGTATCGAGACCCTGCACCCGGTTTCGTGGAAGTCCTATACCATCGGCGACCCCTTCGGACCCTCCAAGTATGCATGGCGCCTCGACGACGAAAAGCTGATGTATCCGTTCTACGAGAAGGCGATCAAGTCGGGCATCAACACCATCTGTATTCACAAGGGGCTGATGCCACGCGACTACGAAAAGGCGTTTGCCGGCACCTGGGAAAGCGCCACCGTCAGAGACCTTGGCAAGGCCGCCAAGGATTGGCCGGGAATGAACTTCGTCATTTACCACTCTGCGTTGCGTCCATGGCTCGCCGACCAGCCGGACAAGGATCTGCAATCCTTCCTGGATACCGGTTATGTTCAGTGGGCTACCGATCTCGCGCGCATTCCGGAGAAGTTCGGCGTGAACAATGTGTACGGGGAAATCGGCAGCACGTTCGCGAGCACGGCGGTCACCAACCCGCGCTTCTGCTCCGCGTTCATCGGTCAACTGGTAAACATGATGGGGCCGGAGCGTGTGGTCTGGGGTACCGACTCGGTGTGGTACGGCAGCCCGCAGTGGCAGATCGAAGCCATGCGCCGCATGGAGATTCCGGACGACATCATGAAGAAGTTCAAGTGGAAAACCCAACTTGGCGGGCCGAACAGCGAGGTCAAGCAGAAGATCTTTGGTCTGAACTCCGCACACCTCTACAACCTGGACATGAGGATCAGCGAGAACAAGCCCTTCACGCAGGACCAGATCGCCCAGATCAAGGCGGACTACATCGCCATGGGCGGGGAGCGCAGCAACGCCGCTTACGGGTATGTCGCCAAGAGCGACTACAACTATACGGGCATCCCTGCGGTTTGAGTTTCTCCCCCTAGAGACGCCGGAGCTTGGCTCCGGCTTTTTTTTGACGCCCTTCTGACTCCGCGCAGCCGCCTCCAGAAGCGCTCCGAACCCAAGAATCACCACCCAAGCCCGACCGCGTCGTGTGCGCCAGCAACAGGTGATCGGGCGCATTTCACTCCGACAGCCATTCAAATCGAGGAGAGAAACTTGAGGAGCGCCTCCCGATCAGCCCTGGACATGTTGCGAAATATCTCGCGTGCGGCGAGCGCCTCGCCGCCATGCCAGAGAATCGCCTCGGTCGCATTGCGTGCACGCCCGTCATGCAGCATGGCCGTACTTCCGCTCACCGTCTCGGAGAGGCCAATCGCCCAAAGCGGTTGCGTGCGCCACTCGCGGCCACCCGCATGGAAGTCGGGCCGGTTGTCCGCGAGTTCCTCGCCCATGTCGTGAATCAGCAAGTCCGTGTAAGCGTGAAATACCTGGTCCTTGATTTGCGGCAGTCCAGGCAGAGCGCCGGCCTTCATCTCCGGCACATGACACACGGCACACTGCGCCTGAGCAAACAGCAGCTCGCCGCGTGCGTAACTCAGATCGCCGACGTTCCGGCGCGCCGGAACGGCAAGGGCCTGGGTCCAGAACTCGAGCTCGTCCCAGTTCAACTGAATGAGTTCCGGCCGGTTTCCCGGCGGCTGAAACGCGCAATCCGTCTGCACTGGCGGACAGTTTTCGTTTTCGAAGAGCGGCGAGGTCACGCCGATGTCGCCGATAAACGCGGCGGCGATCTGCTGCTTGATCGAAGGTTGGTTCGACTTCCAGCCGAATCGGCCGAGCGCAACCCGATGAGCAATTGCGTCCCAGACATAGTTCGGCCGACCGTTGAATCCCTGCGATTTCTGCTTCTCCGCAATCGCGAGAATGTCCGCCTCGGTCACCGCCTCGAGCAGTCCCAGACCGAAAGTCGGCTGCGCCATTCTCAAGGAGTACATTACCTCCGGGCCAAGCGGCCCGAAATTGAGTTTCTCGATCCTGAGCTTCGGCTTGCGCAAAACGATCCTTTCGCCGTCCGCGAAAGAAACGGGTACGTCCTCCCAATCGACATACAGGTTGGCTTCCGGTGGGACGCGTTCGCCCAGATACGTCGCGTCTTTGTCCTGTCCCATCAGCCCCTGATTCTGGATCTGGTCCCCGTAGTTCGGATGCGGTTTCGGCCCGCCGTGCTCGTCTTCGCCCGGAATTGAGATGCGCACCAACACTGAAAGCAGTTGCTCATCCGCGGAATTCGGCGGCCTGCCGCGACCGCCGCCGACATGGCATCCCGAGCATCGGTCGGTGATGAAAGTCGGCCCGAGACCCCAATCGCCGCCGAGGGAAGGGAATACCACCCACTTCTGGTTGAAGTGCTGCCGTCCACGCAGAAACATCTCATTCTGACGGTAGGTAAGTACAGGGGCTGGTGCGGAGAATGCTGTCTGGTCGGTCAACGCAACAGTGAAGCTACCAGCGGACAGGGCCGCGAGCGGAATTTCATCTATGGCTGCCGGTGCCGCCAAAGCGACTCCGATCAGCACCGCCGGAACTCCGCAGAACACCGCTCGCATTACCAGGCTCCTATCGATTCCCGCGAGTTTCCAAAGTATCGGATTGGGGCTATCTCTGCAATCTGTATCGCACATGACGACATGCAAAGGACCTAGACAATTATCAAGGCCGTCGCCCACGGCCCCTCTCCGCGCGAAATTGATCGGTTCGTTGCGCTATCGGCTGTGCGACAAGTGTCACTGCTTGTTTCCGGTGACGGCACTGTCCAATTGCAGTGCTGATCGACGAGGCGAGTGACGTGCGCACTCGCGCATTCGCGCACCACATCGAATCATGCAATTTCACACACAGATCACCGTCACGCGCCTCATGCTCGGAATTTCAGACCAGGACGCGAACCGCCCGGCCATCAATGTCCGATAGTGGCACGCCCGCGTCGAATGGCGACCAAGTCGAAATAGGTTCGACACTTGTGCATGCACCGAGAGGAAGCGCTGGGCTCTCTCATCGGCTTGAATCGTTGCATCGCCCGTTCTCGCACGCGTGCGCTGGTGCGAGTTCTCGGCCCGGTTGTTCAGCCTCCAACCACGATGATGCGCAACTCCAGGCATGAACTCCTTCTTTGCCGATTCGTAGCTGGCGAGCTTATCGGTCACGATGGCACGTTGCAGATACCGATGATCCATGAGCAGCCTGCGGAAGAAGCGCTTCGCTGCTTTGGCATCCCGGTGCGTCTGCACCAGAACGTCGAGCACTTTCCCGCTCTGATCGACCGCGCGCGACAGATACACGAACTCGCCGTTGATCTTGCGGAAGACCTCATCGAGATGCCACGTGCCCCCGGGTCGACCCCGTTGGCACCGAACTTCAAACACCACAACCGGATCGCCTCGGACGAGACTCCCGCGCCCCGCTCCAGCATCCTTTCCTCGATATCTCGAAAGCTCAGGCTGAAACGAAAATAGAGCCATACACAGTAGGCAATAATTTCGTGAGAGAAACGGAAATCACGGTAACTCGGGGCAGTTGAGGAATCTAATTGATCATTGCATCATCCTTGGCCCTATTCGACAATATCCTCGCGCTCGTGTCGTGCGCAAGCCGGCGCACACTGCAATTCCGCTACGGAGAGCATTGATGAAGAAGCAGCTGGCCTGCCTCGTGTCGACCTTGGCAATAACCGGGGTGTCCGTTACTGGGGCGCATGGGGCGGAGCAGGGCGAGTTCGAAGGCAGGGTCGTCGTCGAGTGGCTTGATGAGGCTTTCGTGCCGTCGTTACGCGCGGTCGAGGACTTTGGCTTCAGGCAGGCGAAGGGCAAGTTCTGGAAAGTTTCGCGTGGCGAAGCCTTCGACGGGAAGGGCTGGCCGCCCCTATTGTCCGACTTGGTCGGCTCGCCCTACGAGGGAAGCTTCCGCAACTCCGCGTTAGTGTACGAATCCGCCACCCAGAGAAGAACCGAGAAATGGGATGAGGCGCAGCGCATGTTCTTCGAGGCGAGCGTGGTCGAAGGGGTCGCCCTGCAGGATGCGAAGGTGATGTACCTGTTGCTGGCGATCCAGGGCTCGCGCTGGGAAGTTCCCGGTTCGCGCTGCTTCGGCAGTTGCCATGGCGTATCCGGCCCGCTGGAATGGCGGCCGGTCATCAACGAAGCGAGAACCGGAGAACTAGTGAACTGGGGGCGCGGCGCCGATCCGGATCTCGCGGAGATCGACCGGCGCGCGCAGTCCGCGATTCAAGCGAAGGGGCCGCACATTTTCACGCAGCCGCCATGCGACATGTTTTCCGGCTCGACTCGGGTGCGCAAGCGTTGCGACTGAGCGGCCCGGCTGGGCAGGGGCGTTCATGACCCTATCCGGAGCGTTATGCGATACTGTGCAGCGCGTCGAGGCGTTCCCGCGTTATCGGGTTCCGGTGTGGCATTCGTCCCCCGGCTGTCGAGAGAAAAACAGCATGTCCAAGAATCCGACCGGCGCCCTACATGAACCGCGGCGCAGCGGCGCCCGCCCGGGCCGCGTAATCATGACAACCCCTTCCGACGCAAGGCGCATCGAATCCGTCCGCCTCAGCCCATTGCACCAGGGTGCCGTTTACGGCGCGACCGCCACGCTCGCGGTGAGCGGGATCATCTGGCTGGTGCTGCATTATTTCCTTGCTGCCCCCGGTAAGTACGGCCCGCAGATCCATCCGCTCGAGCCCTGGATGCTGCGCCTGCACGGCGCGGCCGCGATGGCGGGGCTGGTAATCTACGGTTCGCTGCTGCCGGTACACATCCGGCGCGCATGGTCCGCCCGACGCAACATCGCGCTGGGCATCGGACTGGCTGCCTTCATGCTGCTGCTGACGGTTACGGGTTATCTGCTCTATTACGCCGGCGATCAAAACACCCGGCCAGTGATCAGCGCAGCGCACTGGCTCCTGGGCCTCGCCGTGCCGGTGCTGCTTGTCTGGCACATCGTTTCTGGCCGGATGCAGACCCGGGTCGGCGAATCGACGCCACCCGGACCGGTGGAGAATCGCGCGTGAGTCTGGATATCCGCTGGCTGCTGCCAGCCGCGATTTACGCGGCTGCACCGCAGTGCATTGCCGCCAAGTACATGAGCGTGGAACAGGCCCAAGTGCTGATCTTCCCGTTCGCCGACGAGTTCGTCTTCAGGCCAGTGCAACTCACGCCAGAGCAGATGCAGGAGATCGACAAGTTCTCGGGCGTGCCCGGGCGCACGGCGCAGCAGCAGGCCTGGCAGGCCTTGTCCAAGGGCAGGATGATCGGATGGTTCTTCGTCGACCAGGTGATCGGCAAGCACGAACTGATTACTTACGCGCTGGGCATCAACGCCGACGGCAGCGTGCGCCAGTTCCAGATTATCGAGTACCAGGAAGCCTACGGCTACCAGGTGCGCGAGCCGAAGTGGCGCGACCAGTTCGTCGGAAAGACGGCCGAGAGCCCGCTGCAGGTCGGCACCGATATCGGCAACATCAGCGGCGCGACCCTGTCGGTTCGCCATGTGACCGATGGAATCAAGCGACTGCTTTTTCTCCACCAGTCTGTCCTGCGCTGAATCTTCGCGCATGCGTCCAGGGTTCTGGTGCATCAAGGGCACTCAAAGCGAGGATACGCATCAGTTTGATGGACGCATCGATCATCGTGTCAGCGCTTGGTCCCAGATTGTTCGCAGCG
>WNFI01422833.1_pt1 | contig 11091 bp, 13 predicted proteins | sample 5400471 | NCBI WGS metagenome assembly WNFI01 (sample SAMN13153348, study PRJNA577476) | soil metagenome | isolation source: 100 cm saprolite on Douglas fir-dominated hillslope | place: USA:California | collected 2013-09-17 | reverse complement strand
TTTCGAGGTAATCCTGTACGATTTCTATGCGAGCGATCCAGCTGGAAAAGAGATGCTGTTCTATGAGCGCGATTTCACGTGCCCGCGCATCATGCGAAGGTGAACGAGCAGACTGCGCGAGGCGAGCGGAAACCACGTGGGGTCACTTCGTACATGTACACGAACCAGGGCAAGGCCCCAGGGCTTCACAATCTACAAGCCGTTGCCTCCGTTCTACTAAGGGACTATGTGGAGGGGGTCGCAGTAATGCTGAACGAGCGATTCGGTTTCCGCATCGCCGAGCGATTTTTGCCACTTCGTGGACCCGATATCTTCAAATGGGAGTGCAAGGGTCAATCCGAGCAGCAGATGCGTAAGCACGACATCACGATCTATCGGCTTCGCGTGCCTAAGGAGAAGCTGGCGTCGATCCCTGAGAACGAGCGCAACTTCTTCTTCATGCTGGCGCACATCGGAAATGAACTCTCGATACTGCAAAAGCTCTTGTGGTTCGCCAGCAACTCAAGACGAGGAGATGGCACGATCCAAGACACCGTGCAAACGATGCAGGCGCTGTTCATCGGCAGACTGCTCGTGGGCAAGGTTAAGGAGGCATGGGAATTTGTTCGTACAGTTCTACTTTCTTCTCCTCTCGGTAAAATCTACACGCCGCTACTCTCCAATGAAGCAACCGAGGCGCTAAACACACTCAAGGAATATTTTGGCAAACCGAATCTGATTGACCACATTCGCAACGACTTCGTTTTCCACTACTCCAGCAAGGGCTGGTCGGAACGCCTCACATCCGTATTCGAAAAGATCGAGGACGCGGAGGTACAATTTTTCATCTCGCATAGCCGAGCGAATAGCCACTGGCACGGCGCCGACGTGCTTGTGAACTACGCGATCCTGGAAGCGATCGAGCCAGATGATCCGTCCAAAGCGATGGACCGGTTAATAGGTGAGTCAACAGAAGTCGCGGGATGGCTCACCGATTTCATTGACGAAACACTCGTGACTGTCGCCGAGCGGCACATGGGTGCGGAGTACGTGCGCGAGCACCTGACATCGGAGACGATCCCTGCGCCGCCTCATCCGAGCAAGGTGGGTATCCCGTTCTTTGTGCGCGTGCCGAAGAAGCACGATTAGCGAATGGTGTTGTGTCTGAGTTAAATAAGGCGATCTCGTAGGGAAATTTGCTTGTCGACGTCCGCAGCTGAGCCGCTTCCCGTCATCCTCGTCGTCGCCGTGGCGCTGGTCGATGCCGATGGGCGCGTGCTGCTGGCGCAGCGCCCCGCGGGCAAGATGATGGCGGGGTTGTGGGAATTCCCGGGCGGCAAGGTGCAGCCCGGCGAGGCGCCCGAGGCGGCGCTCATCCGCGAACTCAAGGAAGAGCTCGGCATCGATGTGACCGAGTCCTGCCTCGCGCCCCTGACCTTCGCCTCGCACCGCTACGAGCGCTTTCACCTGCTCATGCCGCTCTATGTCTGCCGCCGCTGGCACGGCGATGTCGCGGCGCGCGAAGGCCAGACGCTCGCCTGGGTCCGGCCGATGAAGCTCGACCAGTATGCGATGCCGCCGGCCGACAAGCCGCTCGTTGCGATGCTGCAGGATCTCCTGTAGCGCTGCGAGATTCGCACGGCTGCACTAACGAGCGAACAATAAAGGAAGATCAGCCTAGCGGGCGCTCGCCTGCTATCGGCTACCGCTGGCGGCCTCCTTGGGTGGCGCGAGGATGAAATCGACCGGCGCGCCGTCCTCCTCGGTGCGAAAGGCGACGGTGATGCCGCGCTCGTCGAGCCAGACGAACTGCCGCTTGTCGCCCATAATCTCGTATTGATGCAGGCGCATGGTGTTGCCGTTCAACGCGACGGCTTCCTCCTCGCCGCCGCTGACGCGCACATGGATGAGCCGGCCGGTCTTGGTCGACATCATGTAATCCGTGTTCAGCACCATCGCCGACCATGGGTTCGACGGATGCACGTTGCTGGGCGCCACCACCGTGCCCGACGGCGTGGTGATGGCGAAGCCGCCGTCGCGCGCTTCGCCGTGCACTTCGAGCTTGTCGCCATTGGTGACGGTGACGCTCTCGAACGAGACCAGCCGGTCGTTGCGCCAATGCTCGGTGCGCCGCGCCTCCTGGCGGTACATGACGATGCCGATCGCCTTCACGGCGACCTTGAGCTCGGTCTGGACATTGGTGTCGTCGCCGGCGCGATCGACGACATTCGTGTAGGTGCCGATATCGCCATAGGTCGGGTGCACGACCCGGTAGGCGTAGACCTCGCGCGCCGCGCGCGCCGGGCCCGCCGCAAAGGCGGTGCCGAGCACGGCGCAGGCAAGGAGGATCGGTGCTCGTGCCATCATGGGTAAAGTATCCACCGACAATAAGCCTGACTAGCGAAAACGCCCGGCATTTTCCCTGTGTTATTTATCCTGGGTTATTTCAGTGAACGTCCGTACCCCGCTTCGAATTCCCTCTCGCCGGGCGCTCGACGGCGCCCAGCGCATCGGCGAGGCGCGCCTTGGCGCTGCCGGGCGGCAGCGGTTTCGGCTGGCTCTCATGCGGCGCCCAGGCGGTCAGGGTGATGATCTCGAAGCTGGCGGGAATGCGGCCGTCGCCGCGGCCGAAGCGCTCGCCATAGACCGCGGCGGCCCGCGCCAGCGTGGCGCGGCGGGTGAAGCTGCGGCGCCGCTCGACCGCCGCATTGGTTTCGCCCATCGCCCGTAGGTCGCGCATCAAGGCGAGCGCGTCGGCGTAGGTCACTTCGACCGTGTCGCTGTCCACCACCGGCAGTGCGAAGCCGGCACGCTGCAACAACATGCCGATGTCGCGGATATCGGCCGAAGGCGAAACGCGCGGCCCGGCGCCACCCTCCTCGGCAAGCTCCGCTTCGATCAGCGCGCGGCTCAGCTCGGCCAACGTCTCGCCGCCGAACAGCGCCGCCAGCAGCAACCCGTCGGGCTTCAGCATGTGGCGCAGCTGCAGCAGCGCGCCCGGCAGGTCGTTGGTCCAATGCAGGTCAAGATTGCTGAGCACGAGATCGAAGGCGTGGCGCCGGAACGGCAGCGCCTCGGCCTCGGCGACAAGTCGCGGTGTCGCGGCCGGCAGGCGTTGCACGAAGGCGAACGCCGCGTCGGCATGCACCAGGGTCTCGATGCCGCCGCGGCCGGCGAGCACGCGCGCCAGAGCGCCGTCGCGGCAGCCGAGATCCAGCGCCAGGGGAAAGCGCCGCGTCACGTCGTCGAGCCGATCGGCCAGCCGCTCCGCCGATTCATTGACCAGGAAATCGGCGGCGGCGGGCGCGCGCGCGGCCCGCGCGCGGTGCAGGCGCACGACGCGCCGGTCGAAGACGCGCAGCGGGTCGCGCGGAACGGTCGGCATCGGCGCTTATATGACACGGCGCGCCGGGGTGCGCCACCCGGTCCGCCCGCGCCAAACCCGCCGTTGACAGCGCTGCCGCGCCGGGTTGTCATCGTCGGGCGATGCTGAGCCTTGCCCGACCGCCGGCGCTGCGCCGCCTTGGCACGGCGCTGCTCGATCTGTTGCTGCCGCCGCGCTGCCTCGGCTGCGGCGCGGCGGTGACGGGAGGCGCTGTGCGGCGCCTGCGCCCGCCTCCATCCGCCGTTCGCGCGCGCCCGCGCGGCGCTGCGCTATGACGAAGCGAGCCGGCGGCTGATCCTCGGCTTCAAGCATGGCGACCGCCTGCATCTCGCGCCGGCGCTGGGCGCGTGGATGCGACGCGCCGGGGCCGAGCTCGTCGCCGAGGCCGACCTTCTCGTGCCCGTGCCGCTGCATTGGACGCGGCTCTTCGCCCGCCGTTACAACCAGGCCGCCGTGCTCGCCCATGCCATCCATGCCGCGGGCGGACCGCCGGTCGGCGCCGACTGCTTGATGCGTCGCCGGCGCACGCCGTCGCAGGGCAAGCGCAACGCCGCGGCGCGCCAGCGCAATGTGAGGGGCGCCTTCGCAGTGAAGCCCGGCCGTACGGTCAGGGGCAGCCGCATCCTCCTCATCGACGACGTCTTCACCACCGGCGCCACGGTCGGCGAGTGCGCGCGCGTGCTGCGCCGCGCCGGCGCGCGGCAGGTCGACGTGCTGACCCTGGCGCGCACGGTGAGACAGGTCTGATCCCCCGCCGGCGCAGGGCCAAGGCCTTGATCGTCCGGCGGTTTTGATTAGATGTTGACGGCACCTTTGTGGCAGGTGAGAGCATGGTCCGGGTAGAGGTCTATTCGACACTGTTCTGTCCCTATTGCGCGCGGGCGAAGAGCCTCTTGGAGAAGAAGGGCGTGGACTACGTCGAGATCGACGTCATCGCGGACACGTCGAAGCGCGACGAGATGGTCGAGCGCGCGGGCGGGCGGCAGACCGTGCCGCAGATCTTCATCGATGGCGAGCTGATCGGCGGCTGCAACGAGCTCTATGCCCTCGACCGCGCTGGCAAGCTCGACGCCAAGCTCGGGATCTCCCGCGCGTGAGCGCCGCCTTCACCGCCGCCTGCGTCCAGCTCTCCTCGGCGCGCGAGCCCGAGCCGAACATCGCCGCCGCCGGCGACCTCATCCGCCGCGCGCGCGATGCAGGCGCCGCGCTGATCATGACGCCCGAAGTGAGCGACATGATGGAGCCGAAGCGGCCGTTGCGAATCGAAAAAGCGCGAAACGAAGCCAATCACCCGATGCTCGCCGCCTTCCGCGAGCTCGCGCGCGAGACCGGCGCCTGGCTGCTGCTGGGATCGGCGGTGGTGCGCCGCGAGGATGGCGACGAGCGGCTCGCCAACCGATCCTTCCTCATCACCCCCGACGGCACGGTCGCGCAGCGCTACGACAAGATCCACATGTTCGATGTCGAGCTCGCCGGCGGCGAGAGCTACCGCGAATCGAACGCGTTCCGTCCCGGCGAGGCGGCGGTGCTCGCCGCACTGCCCTGGGGCGTGCTCGGCATGACCGTGTGCTACGACCTGCGCTTCCCGCAGCTCTATCGCGCCTTGGCGCAGGCCGGCGCCGATTTCCTGTCGATCCCGTCGGCCTTCACGGTGCCGACCGGCTGCGCCCATTGGCATGTGCTGATGCGCGCGCGCGCCATCGAGAATGGCTGCTTCTCGCGCCGCCGCGCAAGAGCGGCGCGCTGGCGGCGGAGTAGGCTAGCCCGGCGGCAGCCGCCCCGCCTCGCCTTTCACGGCGGCGATGCGCTGGATGACGGCCGGCCGCGGCGCCGCGACGCTGCCCTGCTCGAAGGCGATGATGGTCAGGCGATCGATGAAGGCGGCCAGCAGCTCGCCCGGCCGCAGCAGGAAATCCGGGTTCGCCGGCCGGCCGAAGCGCTCGTTGCCGGCCATGAAGGTCTCGTAGATCAGCGCCCCGCCGGGGGCAAGCGCCGCCGCCAGCGCCGGCAACAGCGGCCGGTGCAGGTAATTGGCGACGATGATCCCGTCATAGCCCTGGCCGAGGCGCCAGGGGCCGCCATCCTCGAGGTCGGTCTCGACGATCGAGGCGGCGGCGTCGCCGGCGAGCGCGGCGCGCAGGGCTGTGCATTGGCACTCTCGCGCGAAATTGCCAAATCATCTCGCGACATGTAAGAAGGACGGAAGATCCGGTAGGGCGATGATCCTTTTCAAGCTCAAATGCGCCGCCGAGCATGAATTCGAGGGCTGGTTCCGCGACGGCGCGACCTATGAGCGGCAGGCCAAGCGCGGCCTGATCGCCTGCCCAAGCTGTGGCGACACCGCGATCGAAAAGGCGCCGATGGCGCCGCGGCTCGGCCGCTCGGCACGGCAGGAGAAAGCGCCGCCGTCGCCCGAGCAGCTGCGCCACATGCTGCAACAACTGCGCCGACACGTCGAGACGACCTGCGACTATGTCGGCGAGCGCTTTGCCGAGGAGGCACGCCGCATTCACCACGGCGATGCCGATGCGCGCGGCATCTATGGCGAGACCAGCGATGCAGAATCGCGCGCCCTCGCCGACGAGGGCATCGAAGTCGCGCGCCTGCCCTGGGTTCCCGCGAGCGACGCCTGAAGCCGGCTCAGCCCGGCTTGCGGAACGTCATCACTTTGGAAAAATAGGCGATTCGGCTCTCCTCGAGGGTGAGCCCGGCGGCCGCGAAGAGCGCAGGCAAGTCCTCGCGCGCATATTGCGCGTAATAGGGCTCGTGGAAGGCGTGCGGGAAATACTCGACGAGCGCGTCATACTCCGGCACGTCGCCAAGCTGGATCGAATCGATGAAGATCGCCGCGCCGCCCGGGCGCAGCACCCGCGCCATCTCCGCGACCACTTGGCGCCGCGTCTTCGCCGGCAGCTCATGGAAGAGGAAAATGCAGGTGACGACATCGAAGGTGGAATCCGGCGCCGGCACGGCTTCGGCCGGCGCCTCGAGAAACGCAGCACCCGACCACGGCGCCAGCGCCTCGCGCGCCAGCTCGAGATAATGCGGGCTGAGATCGAGCGCGCTGACTCGGCCGAGCGGCGGCTCAGCCAGCCGTCGGTCTGGTAATGGAAGTTCTGCAGGTAGTAGCGCGGATAGCGGCCGGGCGGCGTCGAACGGAAGACCTCGTCATTGGCATCGGCGCGGCGCCGCGCATCGACCCGACGCAGATCGGCGAAGTAGCGTCCCGCCTTGCGCAGCGCCGCGAGCGGATCGGCGACGACGCTTTCCGGCAGACGGTAGAGCCCTTGCTCGATGTTGCGCCAGTCCTCGTCGAGGAGTGCACGCAGATCGGCGAGGATTCGCGCCCGGTCGGGCATGCGCTCCTTGAGCTCGCGCGGTGCCGGCACCTCCTCGGTCAGCCGCGCGCTCAGCCATTTCTGGCCGAAATACCACGATACGCGCAGGCGCTGCGCGGCGCGGTAGGCGATCCGCCCTCCGATGGCGAAATTCCGCACCCTCGACGATGTCGATCCCAAGGGAAAACGCGTGCTGCTGCGCGCCGACCTGAACGTGCCGGTGAAGGACGGCACGGTCGGCGACGCCACCCGGATCGAGCGGCTCGCGCCGACCATCCGCGAGCTGGCCGAGCGCGGCGCGCGCGTCGTGGTGATGTCGCATTTCGGCCGTCCCAAGGGCAAGCCCGAGGCAGCCTATTCGCTGCGCCCGCTGGTGGCGCCGCTGTCGCAGGCGATCGGGCGGCCGGTCGCCTTCGCCGAGGACTGCGTCGGGCCGGCGGCCGAGCGCGTCGTGGCGGCGTTGAAGCCGGGCGAGGTCGCGTTGCTCGAGAATCTCCGCTTCCATCCCGAGGAAGAGAAAAACGATCCGGCCTTCGCCAAGCAGCTCGCCGCGCTCGGCGACCTCTATGTCAACGACGCCTTCTCCGCCGCACACCGCGCCCATGCCTCGACCGAAGCGCTGGCGCATCTTGTGCTCATCATCGGCGGCGCCATGGCCAACACGCTGCTATCAGCGCAAGGCGTCGCGGTCGGCAAATCGCTGTGCGAGCGCGACATGGCCGACACCGCGTGCCGCATCATCGAGCAGGCGAAGCAGGCCGGCTGCGCGCTCATGCTGCCGCTCGACGGCGTCGTCGCGCGCGAGTTCAAGCCGGGTGCGGCGAGCGAGACCGTCGCCATCGACCGCGTGCCCCCAGACGCCATGATTCTCGATATCGGCCCCAAGACGGTGCGCGCGATCTCCGAGCGCCTCGCCGAGTGCCGCACCCTGGTGTGGAACGGCCCGGTGGGCGCGTTCGAGACGCCGCCCTTCGATGCCGGCACGACGGCCTTGGCCAAACGGGTCGCAGCGCTGACCAGGCAGGGCAAGCTGCTCAGCGTCGCCGGCGGCGGCGACACGGTGGCGGCGCTCGTCCAGGCCGGGGTGGTCGGCGATCTCAGCTATGTCTCGACCGCCGGCGGCGCCTTCCTCGAATGGCTCGAGGGTCGCGAGCTGCCGGGAGTGGCGGCGCTCGGCCGCCGTTGACCTTGTTCCCGGGCCTGCCTTGCTGCGGCAAGGACGCCGGTGATACCATTGGCGATCGGCTCGCGGGAGCATGCCATCGTGCAGGTCTTGCCTGGATCCGGCCTCGCCCGGTTGGCGCCGAATGTAGCGCCGCCGGTGGTTATTGTTGCCGGTCCGGCCGCCCCGGCGGCGCCGATCGACCCGGCACGGCGCGTCACCGCCAGTAGCCGCGGCGGCGCCGGCGACCTCGTGCCGCGCCAGGCGCAGCGCAGCCGGCTGGCCCGCGGGCGGCTCGTCGATCTCCTCGTCTGAGGCGCGGCTTGCCGGCGCGGCCGCGCGCAGCGCCCTCCTTCGGTTGAGGCCATGTCCAACGGTCCCGCCGTCCGCGGCCCCAGCGTCCTCACCGTCCCCGAAGGCGACAATCGCGAGCGCATGGTCTGCCCCGATTGCGGCTTCATCAATTACGAGAACCCGAAGATCGTCGTCGGCGCGGTGTGCCTGTGGCAGGAGCAATTCCTGCTGTGCCGCCGCGCCATCAATCCGCGCCGCGGCTATTGGACCTTGCCGGCGGGATATCTCGAGCTCAATGAATCGACGCTCGCCGGCGCGATGCGCGAGGCCTGGGAGGAGGCGCAGGCGCGCATCACCATCGACGGCCTCCTCGCCGTCTACGACATCCCCCGCATCAGCCAGGTGCAGATCATCTACCGCGCCCATCTGAGCGCGCCCGAATTCGCCGCCGGCGCCGAGAGCCTCGAGGTCAGGCTCTTCGCCTGGGACGAGATCCCCTGGGACGAGCTCGCCTTCCCCTCGGTGCGCTGGGCCCTCGACCATTATCGCGAGTGCGCCGCCAGCGGTGACTTCACCGCGCGCAGCACGCCGGCTTAGCGCCGCGGCATCGGCATCGACGAGCGTGCCGTCGCCACGCTACCGTGACGCAGCAGCCAAAAGCCCCAGGGAGAGCCGCCATGCCCGAGAAAAACACGCAGGTCCTGCTCGCCAGCCGCCCGACAGGCTGGGTGAAGGAGAGCGATTTCCGCATCGTCGAGACGCCGGTGCCGTCGCCCAAGGACGGGCAGGTGCTCCTCCGCAACCGCTTTCTCTCGCTCGATCCCTATATGCGCGGGCGCATGAACGAGGGGCGCTCCTACGCCGCCAAGGCCGAGATCGGCGACGTCATGACCGGGGAGACAGTGGGCGAGGTCGTCGAGTCCAAGAACCCAAAATTCAAGGCGGGCGACACCGTCGTCGGCCGTGTCGGCTGGCAGCAATACGCGCTCTCCGACGGCAGCAATTTGCGCGAGGTGGATCCGAGCCTCAAGCCCTTGTCGGCCTATCTCGGCGTCGTCGGCATGCCCGGCGTCACCGCCTGGATCGGCCTCCTCGACATCGGCCAGCCCAAGCCCGGCGACACGGTCGTGGTGTCGGCGGCCTCGGGCGCGGTGGGCAGCGTCGTCGGCCAGCTCGCCAAGCTCGCGCGCTGCCGCGTGGTCGGCATCGCCGGCGGCAAGAAGAAATGCGACTACGTGGTGAGGGATCTCGGCTTCGACGCCTGCATCGACCATCGCGGCGACGATCTGAAGCGCGCGCTCGCCGAGGCGACGCCGCAGGGCATCGACGTCTATTTCGAGAATGTCGGCGGCCCGATCCTCGATCTCGTGCTGGCGCGCTGCAATCCCTTCGCGCGCATCCCGCTTTGCGGCATGGTCTCGCAGTACAACGCGACCGACCCTTACGGCGTGAAGAACCTCATGGTCGCCGCCGGCATGCGCATCAAGCTGCAGGGCTTCATCGTCTCCGACCACATGAACCGCTGGCCCGAGGCGCTGCAGCGGCTCGGCCAATATGTGCGCGAGGGCAAGATCAAATACCGCGAGACCGTGACCGAAGGCCTCGAGAACGCACCGCGCGCCTTCATCGGCCTGCTCAAAGGCGAGAATTTCGGCAAGCAGGTGGTGAAGATCGGCTGAGCTGCAGCTCCGACCCGCTCTCTGCCCAGAAATCTGTTGGCGGCGCGGATAGTTTGGTAAGCGCATGATTGCTCAGGCTGCGTGCATCTCGCTATAGTGCGGGAGAATCGCAAAGCCGCCCGCTGAACGGGCCGGCAGGGAGGGGAGACAATGAGCAGGGCGAAGAGAACCGTGGCGGTCGCGCTGGGGACGGCGCTGGCCTTGGCGCTGGCGCTGCCGGCGACGGCGCAAACCGTCAAGATCGGCGTCATCCTCACCTATTCGGGACCGGCCGCCTCGCTCGGCGACCAGATCGACAAGGGCCTCAGCCTCTACGCCAAGGAGCACGAGAAGGAGCTGCCGCCGGGCGTCAGGGTGGAGCTCGTCCGTCGCGACGACACCGGCCCCAATCCCGAGACGGCCAAGCGCCTTGCGCAGGAGCTGGTGACGCGCGAGCATGTGAACTTCCTGACCGGCGTGGTGTGGTCGCCCAATGCCGCCGCCATGGCGCCGATCGCCACCGAGGCGAAGGTGCCGTTCGTCATCAGCAACGCGGCGGGCGCCGGCATCGTACGCGCCTCGCCCTATATCGCGCGCGTCTCCTTCACGCTGTGGCAAGAGAGCCTGCCGCTCGGCAAATGGGCCGCCGAGAAGGGCGGGTTGAAGAAGGTGTTCATCGCCGTCAGCGACTTCGCGCCTGGCCACGACGCCGAAGCGGCCTTCACCAAGGGCTTCAAGGATTCCGGCGGCCAGATCGTCGACACCGTTCAATTTCCCGTGAAGGACCCGGACTTCGTCCCCTTCATGCAGCGCGTCAAGGATGCGAAGCCCGACGCCGTCTTCGTCTTCGTGCCCTCGGGCAAGCAGGCCACGGCGGTCATGAAGGCCTATAACGACCTCAACATGAAGGCCGACGGCGTCAAGATCATCGGCCCGCAGGACATCGTCCCCGACGAGGAGCTGCCGAGCATGGGCCAGGAGCCCCTGGGCGTGATCACCTCCGGCACCTATTCCAACGCCGCCAACCGGCCCGCCAACAAGGCCTATGTCGCCGCGTGGAAGCGCGAATACGGCGACAAGACGCCGCCGGGATTCATGTCAGTCGGCGGCTGGGACAGCATGGCCGCGATATTCTCCGTCATCAAGGAGACCAAGGGCAAAGCGGACGGCGACCAAGCGATGAAGATCCTCGCGGGGTGGAAGAACCCGGACAGCCCGCGCGGGCCCATCATGATCGATCCGCAGACGCGCGACGTGGTGCAAGACATCTACATC
>WNFI01662606.1_pt1 | contig 11092 bp, 11 predicted proteins | sample 5400471 | NCBI WGS metagenome assembly WNFI01 (sample SAMN13153348, study PRJNA577476) | soil metagenome | isolation source: 100 cm saprolite on Douglas fir-dominated hillslope | place: USA:California | collected 2013-09-17 | reverse complement strand
AAGAATAGTAGAAGCAGAAAAAACGCTTTCTTCATGATTTCTCCAGTGTGGCCCTCACGTTCGTGGCGCACCGAACCGAGGCTCCATTCTATAACTGTGACGGTGGGAGTGGTTCGATGGAAGCAGGAGAAGAGAAAAGTCAAAAGAGCCGGTCTCCTTCGGCTGCGGTCAGGACAGTTCCGACGGGCACTACAACGAAAAGAGCGGCCCGCCTCGGAAGGCGAGCCCTACAAAACCAATACTGGGCCGGCCTGAAGGCCGCCGCTGCGAAAGCGAAAGGCGCCCGCTTCGGAAAGCGGCCGCTACAAGAGCAGATTACGGGGTGATGGCGAGGACGCGGAGGGGGCTGCCGGAGCCGTTGACGATTTTTAGGGGGGCGGCGATGACGACGGCGCCGGTGGGAGGAAGCTGGTCGAGATTGCAGAGGCTGGCGAGGCCGAACTTGCCGCTGCCGTGCATGACGCAATGATTGGAGAAGGGCGGGTCGAACTTGGCGGCTTGGCCGGCATCGGTTCCTACTGTTTCGACGCCCACGCCGAGTACGTCGCGATCGTTCGCTAAGAATTGGGAGCATTCCTTGGCCCAGCCGGGGGTGTGCGGGCCGTTTGGACCAGCCGGTGCGGAGGAGGACCCAGGAGCCGGGGCGAATTTTTCCGTGGGTGGATTCCCATTCCTTGATGTGCGCGGAGGTCAGGAGGAAATCGGGATTTTTGCCGACGTCTTTGGTGACGTCGATGACGCAGGCGGGGCCGATGAATTTTTTGGGCGGGATGCGATCGACGGACGAGTCCGGCAGGTCCTTGCCGGTGATCCAGTGGACGGGAGCATCGAAATGGGTGCCGGTGTGCTCGCCGGTTTCGAAGGCGTTCCAATACCAGAAGGGGCCGCGAGAGTCGTAGCGGGAGAGTTCGCGAAGGGTGAAGGGCGGAGTGTTGTTCCATTGTGTGGGGAGTGGGAGGAGGGGCGTGGCGGAACTGAGAGGCAGAGTGAGATCGACGACGCGCAAGCGGCCGGCGTGGAGAGCTTCGACGAGTTGGAGAAGAATTTCAGACATAGGGACCTCGAGAAAAAGAAAAGCAAAGGCGCCCGCTTCGGAAAGCGGCCGCTACAAGAGAAAGAGGAGGATAGCATCATCGGGATTTCGGCGAGAGGGATTGGATGTGGCGGCGGAACTGGAAACGGTTTTCGAGGAGGCCGAGGTCGGTGACGAATACTTTGGGGCCGGTGGCTTCGACTTTGGCGACGATGGTTTGCAAGCCTTCGTGCTGGATGGCTTGGCGGACTACAGTTGTGAAATCTTCAACGGTGCTGACGGTGCACGTTTTTGGAATGCCGGCGGCGCGGGCGATGGCTTCCAAATCAGTGCCGGTGCTTGTGGCCGTGGGAAAGCCGCCGACGGAGAGGAGACTTTCGTTGTCAAAAACGATGTGGAGGAGATTTTTTGGTTTGTAGCGCGCGAGGGTGCTGAGGCTGCCGAGGTTCATGAGGAGCGAGCCGTCGCCGTCGAGGACGATAACTTTTTGAGCGGGCAAGGAGAGAGCGAGGCCGAGGCCGGTGGAAGAGGCCAGTCCCATAGCGTGCTGCAAATAGAAAAAATTGGGACGATGGCCGAGGGATTGGAGCTCGGCGGGAAGAGCTCCCATGATGGTGACGACGAGACATTTTTCGAGGTCGGGATAAATGGCGCGGAGACAGTCGAGACGAAGCATCATTCGACCCACATCAAATCACGCGTGGGGAGCAACGCGACGGGCTGAAGACTACTCTCGGCGAGGGCGTGGGCCTGGTGGATGCGCTTTTCGACGGAGGTGGGAGCGTCGAGGAAAGAGTAAGGAATGTTTAGGGCGCGGAGGAGAGGCTCGGTTACATTGCCGCCTTGCGTTTGCCAGGGGTCGCGCTCGCCGAATGCGCCGCGATAGCTGATGAGCATTAGGAGAGGAATTTTGTACAGGTGGGCGAAGGAGACGATGCCGTTGATGGCGGCGAGAAAGCCGTGGTTTTGCATGAGCATGGCGGACTTGACGCCGGCGAAATGCGCGCCAGCGGAGAGGCCGACGCCTTCTTCTTCCTTGGCGAGGCGGACGAGAGTCATTTGCGGATCGTCTTCGGCGATGTGGATCAGGTGGACGAGCCAGGTTTCGGGGAGGGCGGAAAGCAGCTGGATACCGCTGGACTTGAGCGCGCGGTAGATGAGCTGCGAATTTTCGAGCGAGACGGGCATGGTTTAGACGGCAATATGCCGTTGGGACTTTCGCACGGATGGAGATTCTCGGCAACTAGTGACAAAACTTTGGATCGGCCCTAGACTGGCGCGACTATGAGGCACACAACACGAAGGCGGTTTCTGGCAGCGGGTGGTTCGGCGGCGGGGGCGGCAGCTTGCGCGGGAGTGTGGCCAGGGCTGTTTGCCGGGATGGGAACGGCGCTGGCGGCGGATGCGGGGCCGAGCGTGAAGTTTCCGGCGGCGGCGCGGGAGCGGATTGCGATTGCGTCGTATCCGTTCCGGGATTTCATCGCGCGTCGCGAGGATAAGAGCGGCAGCGGGAAGATGGAGCTGAAGGAGTTCGTGGCGCACGTCAGCGCGAAATTCAACATCAAGAAGATCGAGCCGTGGAGCCCGCATTTCCGTTCGCTGGACAAAACGTACCTGGAGGAACTGCGCGCTGCGGTGCCGGACGTGGAGCGAACGGCGGAAAGCTTGAAGCGCGTGGCGGAGTACGGGGCAGCGAAAAACGTAGTGGTGCACCTGGAGAACGACGACGCGGTCAGCGAAGATCCGTTCTTCATTGTGAAGGTCATCGAAAAAGTGAACAGCGCGTGGCTACGGGCGCTGCCGGATTTCGGAAATTCGGCAGCGGCGCACGACGACGATTACGCGTACAAGGGCGTCGATGGGATGTTTGCCCACGCGTACGGAATCTCGCACGTGAAGGAAACGGAAGAGGGCGAGCAGGGCAAGATCGCGCATGTGGATTTGGCGAAAACGTTTGGGATCGCGAAGCAACACGGATATAAAGGCTATTTTTCGATGGAGTGGGACAGCCCGGGGGATCCGTATACGGGGACGGCGGGGCTGATTGAGAAGACGCTGAAAAATCTTGCCTGAAGCTGGATTCCGCAATTAAGCCGAGTTCAACCGAAAGAGCGGCCCGCCTCGGAAGGCGGGCCCTACAACCCCAAGCCGGCAAGATGCCGGCGCTACTCAAGAAATGCAGCGGCCCCTGGGCATCGCTCAGGGCAAACAAACCGCCGCGCTCCAAAGTGTGTGCCTCATTCGTAGCGGAGAGCGACGATGGGATCCACGCGGGTGGCGCGGCGGGCGGGGATGAAGCACGCCAGTAGAGCTACGACCGCGAGCAAGGTGGCGACGCCGGCGAAGGTGAGCGGGTCGGTGGCGCTGACGGCGAAGAGCAAGGTGGACAAGAGTCGTGAGAGAGCGAGAGCGGCGAAAAGGCCAATGGCTACGCCGAGAAAAGTGAGTCGCGTGCCCTGCGCGAGGACGAGGCGGAGGACATCGCGACGCTGGGCGCCGAGAGCGATTCGGATGCCTAGCTCTTGAGTGCGCTGGGTGACGCTGTAGGCGATCAGGCCGTAAATGCCGACGGCGGCAAGCACCAGAGCTACGCCGGCAAAGATGCCGAGCAGAAGCATTGTGAAACGCGAACGAGAAAGGGAGTCCGCGAGAAGTTGGTCCATAGTGGCGACGCCGGCCAGGGGAAGTTCTGGATCCAATTGCTGAAGAGCAGCCCGCGCGGCCGGTGCGATCAATCGCGGATCGTTTGCGGTTCGAACCAGAATAGTCATTCCTGACATAACGAGCTCGGGGTGAGGCCAATAGACAGTGGGTTCGGGCACGGTATCGAGCCCCATCTGGTGGACATCTCCGACGACACCGATGATTTCCGAGGGCTGGAGCTCAGTTTCCGTAAGACTCTTCATATAGATGGCGGCTTTCTGGCCGAGGGGATTGACGCCGTGGAGGTATTTGTCGGCGAAAGCCTGATTGATGATGGTCACGTGTTTTTCTTCGGTGAGCTCTTGCGCATTAAAGAGACGGCCGGCGCGAAGAGGAATATTCATGGTGCTGAAGTAGTTGGAGCCGACGACCTGGACGTTGGTGACGGGAAGATCCGAGAGAGCGAGTGGCGGCTGGCCGAGAAGGTGCACGGCGGTAGCGGCGCCCAGGCCGGCGAGAGGAGGAAAGCTCTCCATAGTGGCGGAGCGGACGCCAGGGACGGTGCTGAGTTTGGCGAGCAGTTGCTGGAAGAAAGCCAAGCACAAAGGATCTTTCCCGTATTTTGCGCGGGGAAGCGAGACCTTAAAGGTCAAGAGATGACCGGTGTCAAATCCCGGATCAACACCAATCAAGCGGACGAAGCTGCGAATGAGCAAGCCGGAACCGGTGAGCAAGACGAGGGCGAGGCCCAACTGGGCCACCACAAAGGCGTTGCGCGCAAAGGCACGGCGGTTTGCTGCGGAGGAGCCGCGTCCGCCTTCTTTGAGAGTTTCCGAGATGCGCGAATGCGCGGAGATGTAGGAAGGGAGAAAACCAAAGAGCAGGCCGGCGAGGAGCGTGGAGGCAACGGCAAAAGTAAGAACGCGAAGATCCAGAGAAATGGCCGCGAGGTCGAGCAGATTTCTGGGGCTGGCGGCGAGGAGCGCGTTGGTGCCCCAAACGGCGAGAGCGACGCCGAGGCCTCCACCAATCAACGCGAGGAGCAAACTTTCCATGAGCAATTGGCGGGCGATGCGCCAGCGGCTGGCGCCGATGGCGGTTCGAATGGCCATCTCGCGCTCGCGACTGGCAGCACGGGCGAGGAGCAGGCTGGAGACATTGGCACAGGCGATGAGGAGGACAAACGCGACAGCGCCAAAGAGAACCAGCAAGGAGGGGCGCAACTCGCCGGAAATTTGATCGCGGAGAGGCACGACGTTGACGCCCCAGTGGCTCTGGGAATCCGGATATTCGTGCTCAAGCTGGGAGGCGATGGCGGTCATCTGGGTCTGCGCTTGAGAATAGGTGGCGCCTGGTTTCATGCGCGCGACAACAGTGATAAACCGGCCCATGTCTTTGTGATTGCTCCACGACTGGGGAAAAACAAAGGGCGACCACATTTGTGGCTTTGCGCTGGTGAGCGAGCCATCCTTGATGAACCACTGAAATTTCAGAGGCGCGACGCCGACAACAGTTTGCGGATGGCCATTGAGGACGACCGATTTGCCGACGATGGCGGGATCGGCAGCGAAATGTTCGTTCCAGAAGCCGTAACTGAGAATGACGACGTTGTCGTGGCCGGCTTGCCCGTTTTCGGGAGTGAAGCCGGGGCCGAGGAGGAGATTGACGCCGAGGAGGGAGAAGAAATTGACAGAGACATCCTGAACGACGACTTCTTGAGGATCGCCATTTCCGGTGAGATTATCGCGCCCGTCGAAGATGTAGGCCATGCTCGAAAAAATCGTATTGCGGCTTTGCCAATCGACAAAGTTGGGCGGAGAAACCGTGTTGTGCGGGTTGGGATGCTGGGAATTGTTTTCCCAGACCATCACCAGTTGGTCCGGTTCATGATACGGAAGAGGGCGAAGAAGGACGGAATCAATGACGGAAAAAATCGCCGTATTGGCGCCGATGCCGAGAGCCAGAGTGAGGATGGCGACAATGGTGAAGCCGGGGCTGCGTTGTAACAAACGGAGGGCAAGGCGAAAATCGCGGGCGGCTTCGTCCAGCCAGCTGATGATGTCTACTCCGCGAGTGTCCTCCTTGAGGAGGGTGGTGTTGCCGAAACGCTTTTGAGCTTCGTAGCAGGCTTGTTGGGGCGACATCCCGGCGGCGGTGTTGTCGTCGGCGCGCATTTCGATGTGCGAGCGCAGTTCTTCGTCGAGATCGTGATCCAACTGTTCTCTTCGCAACATGCCGCGCAAGCGCGAAATCAAGGACACGGGGCACCTTCCTTTCGGAACGTTCAGGCGAAACGGAGAACTTGTGCGACAGCTTGGATGAGGCGTTCCCAGCTCTTTTCTTCTTCCGCAAGTTGCTTCCTGCCCGCAGCGGTCAGGTGATAATAGCGGGCGCGGCGATTGTTTTCAGAGAAGCCCCATTCGGCGGTGACCAAGCCGTCCTGCTCCATGCGGTGGAGCGCGGGATAGAGAGAGCCTTCTTCAACGCGCAGGAAGTCCTTTGAAACCATCTGGATATGAAGAGTGATGCCATAACCGTGGAGGGGGCCGCGGGCGAGAGTCTTGAGGACCAGAAGGGCCAGGGTGCCCTGGAGAAGGTCATTTTTGGATTTGAGCACGACACTCCTATAGATAGCTATAGGTAGAGACGGGGCGGACCGTAAAATGTTTCCAAGTAAACGGCAATCAAAATGGCCAGGATGAAGGCATAGAACTTGAGGGACGCGCCTGCCGCTTGTTAACGGAATCGGTGGGGGGTATGCTTCCTTGCGGATTTCTTGGAGGGGGAAACGACAATGAAAATACGAATGAGTCTGTTTGTGGCGGCGATGATTCTGATGACGGGGGGAGTTGCAGCAGCTCAGCAAACTGCGCCAGCGGCGAGTGCGCCGCAAGCGGCGGCACCTGCGGATGCGCAGTCGATGGCGAAGATGGCGGCGGTGCCGAATCCGGTAACCGGAACGGTGAAGGCGCAACTAGCGCGATTTTCGAAAAACATGGTGGGGGCGGCGGAGTTGATGCCGGCAGAGAAATATGGGTTTAAGCCGTCGCCGGAAATGAATTCCTTCGGGCACGTAGTGATGCACATCGCGCAGTCCAACAACGGGTTGTGCTCGAAGATTTCCGGAGGCACGGCGCCGGAACTGAAAATCACCGACAGCGATCCGAAGGACAAGCTGGTGGCGGCGCTGAAGGCTTCCTTCGATTATTGCGCCGCGGAGCTGGAGAAGGTGGACGATTCCAAGCTGGGCGATCAAATGATGCTCTTTGGAAACCGGCCGGCGTCGAGGGCCACGGCGCTGATCGTCTTGAGCGACGACTGGTACGATCACTACGGGGCGCAGGCAATTTATTTGCGGCTGAATGGGATTCTGCCGCCGACGGCGCAGCCGGAGAAGAAATAGAGGGATTGTTCGTTTGAAAACTACCCTTCCCGGGAAGAAGGGGTAGCCGCTTCGAGCTCGCGTTGAGCCGAAACGCCGCCTTTCAATTCCCGGGCCGCGCGACCGTGGTGCAGAACGAGATGCAATAGAAACATCACGATGAGTACGCCGCCAAAGGTGACGACGATGGTGGCGCCCGTCGGCGTGTCTAGCTGGACGCTGAGATAGACGCCCAGCGCGGAAACGAGTGTGCCCATGGTCCAGCCGATGGCGAGGCGTGGGCCGATGCGGTCGGCAAAGAGCATGGCGCCGACGCTGGGGACGATGAGGTAGCAGAAAACGAGCAGAACCCCGGCAATGGCTACCGAGGACGTGACAACAAATCCGAAAGAGGCGTAGAAAAGAAAATCCCAAAAACGCACGTTAAAGCCGAGTTGCTCGGCCTTGTTGTGGTTCATGGAGATGAGCAGGAATTTTTTGCGAAAGATAAAGTGGAAGAGTCCGACACCGCTGTAGAGCAAAGCGGTTTTGATTACCTCCGGTCTAGAGACGGCAAGAATATTGCCGACGAGCATGTCCTTGAGATGCTCGGTTTCGCCGGTGGCCTTGCTCATCAGGAGAATGGCCATTGCGGAGGCAACGGCGTAAGCGATGCCGATGAAAGCCTCCTGCGGAATATGGCCACGGCGCGTGCGTGCAAAGGCAAAAATGGCGGCGCCCAGAAACGTGAAGCCGAGGCTGATCCAGTAGGAGCCGCGACCGTGCGGATCCATCCCGACGATAATGGCCACGGTGGCCCCGAGCGCAGCGATCTGCGCGAGAGCGAGGTCCACGAAAATGACGCCTCGCTCAACAACATGCACTCCCAGATAGGAATGAATGCCTGTCAAGATCAAGCTCGCCAAAAAAGGCAAGATGAGAAACGGAAGAATCTCCATCGAATACTCTCCTAGTGAGTCTCGTCAAACGCCTTCTTGAGCCTGGCGATGTCGTAGTCGAACAACTTGAAATAGTCGGTGATCTCTTTTTCCCCGCCGACGGAGGGCATCAGGACGACGACTTGCGCGCCGGTGTCGCGCGCGATGGAGTTGGGTGTCTTTAAATCAAAGTACGGCTCGACCATGATAATTTTCACACCGTCGCGCTTCATTTGCCCGATCAATTCCACGGTGTGCTGAGGGCTCGGAGGAATGCCCGGACGCGGCTCGACGTAGCCGACAACGTTTAGGCCGAAATGTTCGGCGAAATTGGGCCAGGAACGATGATAGGTGACGACCTTGCGGCCCGCATAAGGCTTCATTTGCGCTTGCCATTGCTGCTCGGATTGCTTGAGACGCTGCTCAAAAGAATCGTAGCGCTGCGCAAAATAAGCGGCATCATTGGGGCGCATCTCGCTAAGTTTGTTCTGGATGCCCTTGGCGATTCGCAAGCCGTTATCCGGGTCTAACCAATAATGCGGGTTTCCCAGAGGATGAACGTCGCCTTCCGCGCGAGTCACCTGGCCGGTAGGAAGCTCCAGGATTTTTGCAAATCGGGAGGCGTCGAAATAACCGGGCGCGCCGACCTGAATCCTCGGATTGCTGGACTGAGTGATCAGCGGCGGCAGCCAGCCGATCTCGAGTTCGAGGCCAACGACGATGAGCAACTCAGCCTTGGAGAGCTTTAGAAGAAAACTTGGCTTGGGATCGACGAAGTGCGGGTCTTGATAACCGCGCGCGACGGATTCGACATCCACTTTGTCGCCGCCAATTTCCTGAGCGAGTGACGCCAGGTCAGTGGTGGCGGTCATGATGCGAATCTTGCTGTCAGCGCTCCCAGTGAGAGGACAAAGTAGGGCGAACACAAGCGCCAGCGACGAGACGATGGCGGTGGGACGTGTGTTTGTGAATAAGCGTGGCATCGGATTCTCCTGGAACGGCTTAGAACGGGTGAGCGCCGTGCGCTCCCATCACAAAAAGAAACTGGAAGAGAAACTCGTTGGCGTTGGTGAAGCGATCGTTGGACGTGTCCCACAAATGGCCGTAACGATACTGGCCACGGATCTGGCTGAACTCACTGGGCCAGTAGGTCAGGATACCGGAAAAACCGGTGTCCGTCAGAGAAGCATTGGTAGCGCGCCCGCTGCGGTCAAATCGGCCGCCAATCGTCCAACGCCGATTGGCGCGGTATTCCGCGGAAGAGTAGAAGCCGAACGCGTGCTGGGTCTGGAAAGCATTGGCCAGGGAAAGCTGATCCCGAGCACTCCAGAAGAATTCATTGCGGAAAAGGAAGGAATGATAGATTGCGCGGCGCAGGGGCCGCCAACGGAGAGTGGTATCGGCAGCATAGAGATTGGTGAAGAACGCCGAAGGATTCGAGGCGGTCTGGAGGCCTGCGCTGTTTCCGCGGGAATAGGAGAGGCCGAGGTCGAGGTTGGTTGATTCACTCAAGTCTCGGTACGCGCGGAGATGACCGACAACACTCAGGTCCTGGCGGCGATAGGCGGTAAAGAGATCATCCGAGTCGCCGCGGAAAACCTGGGCGGTGCCTTCCAGAAACCAATTCTTTGGGGCGGGCAAGAAGCGGGAGAGAGAAAGCCCGGCATCGTCGATACCATCTTCGCCGCCGACGAGATTGTTGGTTACCAACGGCCGGTCGATGAATGACAAGGCGTGATTGTGGATGGTGTTGACTTTGCCGAAATCCGCGCGCATCTTGCCAACTTTTAGGAGCAGCCCAGCCGGCAGCGAAGTGAACGTGATGTAGGCCTCTTCGACGTTTACGCCGGTCTCACCGAAGGAGAGGAAGGCATCGGCGCGCGCGTAGGGATCGATGATGGCCTGCATGCCGACCTCGGTTTCGTGCATCTGGAGCGAAGGTGAAGGCGAAACGTTGTTCCGTCCGGCCGTGCCAATAAAATCACCGATCAGGCTGATGTCCGGATTGAGCAGTTTTGCGTTGCCGGAGGCGCCCCCGAAGGTCTGTGTTTGCGTGGTCTGCGGAGCTGCCGGGGCGGGAACGGAGGCAAGCGTACCCGGTTGGGGGTGAGTGGAAGCGAGAAGGAGTTGCGGGGAAGACAATTGCTCCGGTGACTTCGATTCGCGAAACTCCTTTAGCTCGCTGCGGAGGAGCGCAACTTCTCCGGCGAGCGAGCGAACTTGTTCCTCAAGGGCCCTCATGCGTGCGTCATCGGTGCCAGCAGAAGGAACGGCATTTTTAGCCGAATCCGAGGGCGCGTTCTGCGCGTGGGAAACGGAGGAGAAAAGCAGCAAAGCGGATAGAACAGCGAATCGTTTCATGACATGACTCCTGTAATTCTATGAACTGGGCCCTTTTGTTGCGAATGTGATGACTGGAAAGGGGAAGCGGGGAAAGCTAGACGGTGGGAGGCGCGCGAGGAGAGGTGGCACGCGGAACTGCGGAGGATGGCGAGACGAGCAAAGGAGCCACTGCAAGCAGGTTCATGACCGGCGCGATGGCAATGCTGGGCGACTGTGTGGCAACCGCTGAGCCCATCGTTGAGCACACCGGGCAGACGTGCGAGGTGGAGGGTGCGGCAGTCAAATCGGCGCAAAAGTGGAACTGCGCCGCGAGGAAAACGCCTCCGAGAATCAATGTTAAAATGCAGATGGAGCGAGATTTAGACAGCATTTGACCACTAAGACGTAGCTTATGCGCGAATGGTTGCTGGGTCAAGAAAACCGTGTGTTTGCTGGGGTACCAGTCAGCAACCAATCAGGACTTTCGTCCGTCTAAAGTGCTAAGGTTAAGTGTAGACAGATGTCGTTGCGGCAAACCAATCTCGGGCGAACTGCGTTGCGCCGTGCGCTGGCGCTGCTGGCTTGCGTTGCGCTGCTCTATTTTGCGGCGGGCGGATCGCTCTTCCATCAACACACGACTGGGCCCGATAACGCATGCCACACCTGCCAGGCACTGCACATGCCTGCGCTGGCGGCGGCCCGGCTGGACTTCAGCAGCACTCCCCAAATCATTACCCGGTTTTCTTCGGTACCGCGGCACGCCGGCCCAAGCGATTCGTTTTCGCTGCATCGCGC
>WNFI01218704.1_pt1 | contig 11092 bp, 8 predicted proteins | sample 5400471 | NCBI WGS metagenome assembly WNFI01 (sample SAMN13153348, study PRJNA577476) | soil metagenome | isolation source: 100 cm saprolite on Douglas fir-dominated hillslope | place: USA:California | collected 2013-09-17 | reverse complement strand
CCCAATGTGGGCGACATCTACGCGAAACGGATCACTGGATCTCGGCGATTCCTTGATCGGGACTGCGGAATGTGTTGCGGATGGGGGCGTGAAATCACGTCCCGAAGAGAAACCTCTTTCTACGACCCCGGTTCAGCCTGCGTTCACGCCCCCATCCGCAACACATTCCGCAGTCCCGATCAAGGAATCGCCGAGATCCAGTGATCCGTTTCGCGTAGATGTCGCCCACATTGGGAAATCAGTTTTGATCAAAGGCGAACTTTCCGGAAGCGAAGACCTTTATCTCGACGGGGAAGTGGAAGGCACCATTGATCTCCGTGAGCACAGCCTGGTCATCGGTCCCAACGGCCGCATCCGGGCCAGCATTAGCGCGCGTGAACTGGTGCTGCACGGAACAGTCGAAGGCAACGTGCAGGCAACGGAACGCGTCGAACTGAAGAAATCTTCCACGTTGATGGGCGACGTTTCCACACAGCGGATCGTGATCGAAGACGGCGCGTTTTTTAAAGGTGCGATCGACATTCCGAAAGAATCAAAAAACGAAGTTCGCAAGGCCGCTGCTTCCGCATCCGCGCATGTCAGCACGCCTGCCGCCATGAGCCTGGCGCCGCAGAGTTCCTTACTGGAATAAAAACTAAGAGATCGGTTGAACGATGAGTTTTGTAGGACACAACGTGATGCGGTGGTTGCGTGGAGTAGGAGAAGCGCAGATCTCCGAGCGTCTGCCAATGACGCAGTCTATGCCTAAGATCCAGCGTCATTCCTCCGGCCTGGCGGAATTCATGCGCCGCATTTCCGGTGAAGAGAGCCGGATGGCGCAAATCAGGCACCGCACGACAAATGAAGAGAAGCTGTGCGTCCTTGATCTGGGCCAGACCTCACCCGTCAATATTCCGTTTTTCACGCAGCGGGGCATCCGCTTGTACAACGAAGATATCCTGCGCGCGTTTCGCGAGAAGAGCTACATGGTGCAACAGGACGGCGCGGAGTGTCTCGATGTGGACAAGTTCTTCGCGGAAAACTTTGATTACAGCGAAGGGCAGTTCGATGCCATTCTCGGCTGGGACATTGCCGACTACCTCCCGGAGGCGGTGGTGAAACCAATGGTGGAAAGAATCCACCACATGCTTAAGCCCGGCGGCACCATGCTGGCTTTTTTCCACGCCAAAGACGCGGGTCCAAACGCGCCATACTTCCGCTACAACATCTCCCAGTACGACACGCTGGAACTGGTCGAGGGGCCGAGTTTCCGTCTGCAACGCGTCTTCAACAACCGGCACGTGGAAAACCTGTTTAAGAGCTTTGCTTCCCTCAAGTTCTTCCTGGGCCGTGACCAGCTTCGTGAAGTCCTAGTCGTCCGCTAAAGGACATTTCTACCGCGTAAATTTTTCCTTGTGTGGTTGATTTCAACCGTTCTACTGCCCAAAATAGAGCGAAAACCCTCAAAATGTGAGCTTTCTGCCACAACGCTTTCAAGATACCCAGTTCCTCTTTTTCCGGTTCTTACCCTGTTAACCATTGAAAAAAAAGGACTTAACAAAATATTGCAAAATCCCGTCCCGCAGGCGTTCCTTGGGCAAGCGAATTGCTCCTATGTAAAGCGGAACGAAATGAGGCTGCGGGACGAGCCGAAAGGATGAGGTGAACATCAATGGCAAACAGCTTCCAGGGAACCATCAACAGAATCGCCACTTGCGCTCCCGCCATTTCGGCGAGAACGGTTCAATACGACGATATCTATCAGGACAATTGCCACCGGATTTATTCGCTGGCATTTTGGATGACCGGCAATGAACTTACCGCGGAACAGCTCAGTACCAACACGTTTCTGCGGGCGTTTGTCTCAGCCAATTACCCCACAAAAGAACAGATCGACCGCGCATTCCTCAGCGAAGTGCGTGAATTCACTGCTCTAGGAACACTGACTCTGAGTTGCGTAGCTGCGCCGGCTACCAGTATCTATGGCAATGTCAAACGTCCTCACCTGGAGCAGGCCGTACTTGAGCTGCCGGCCACGGAAAAGATGATCTTCCTTTTCCATGACGTGGAAGGCTACGAGCACAGCAGAATCGCCCGCCTGCTGGGCATGACTGAAAAAGAATCCCGGCAGGGGCTTCACCAGGCACGCATGCAGGTGCGTTCTCTGGTAACACAAATGTTGTAAACGCTCATCTCCTCTCTTCTCCTATGGTTTTCTAATTTTGCCCCTCGCACGCGAGGGGCCTTTTTTAGTGTTTAGATATGTAAATTTTGGCGCTTCTTTGAAACTTTCTTGCGCCGTTTCCGTCTATTGAAGTAATTAGCATACGCAGTACCCCCACGTGGGCGCCGCCCCTATACCGGCGCCCACATTCCATTTTAAAGAACTCTCTATTAGCTACTCGTGGCGTTTGTTCAGGGCTTCCGCCAAGGTACATGTACCCAATCTGGAAATGGGCAGGGACCGGAGTTCATGATACTTTCGACTGTGTAGACCGGTTTTTGCTTAGAATCTGTATACCCAGCATGCGCATTTGGAAGGAGCACAGATGAAACCAGGCATGGCCAAAAAGCCCACAGTTCGTATTGCGGTCGTGGAAAGTGATCCCTTGCGGTTCATTGGGCTCAAGTCTCTCTTTGATTCCGAGCGTGATCTGGAGTTAATTGCCGCAAGCCTGGCTGAACTCGGTCCGCGCCACGACATCGATCTGGTGCTTTTGGGCAACAGGGTGGGCCACAACTTGTTTGACGTGATGGCCGGGCTCAAAGCCGCACGTCCGGACTTGCGAATCATCGTTACTGGAAGCGGGGCGGACGACGAGACCATCCTGAAAGCGCTGGCCGCCGGGGCGAAGGGCTACGTGGATGAAGCCGGAACGCCCGCGGAATTCGTTCAGGCCATACGCATTGTCAATCAGGGTTCGGTCTGGGCGCCGCGGCGCGTGCTTTCCATTTTTATTGAGCGCGTTACATCTTCTCCTGGGCGCATCTTTCCCGCCGGGAGAGTGACTTTTACTGACCCGCAAGGTAGGTGTCCAGAACCGCATTGCACTCTCCGTGCACGCGATCACCCACTCGCTCGTGACGTCGTCCAGATAGCGCTTTTTCCTTTTTGCCAATTTGCCTGGAAGTACATGTCCCAACCGGCAAGTATGGCAGGACCCCCGGTTACTTGCACGCAACCAGGCCGCAATAGATACTCCACTCACCCTACCACAGAACCTGGGAGACGAGGGTTGGGTGCGGTAACGAGGGTCGCCGCATCCAACCCTTAACTATTTTCCGGCAGTCACTTTTCTGAAGCTCCTATACACTTGATCCTGCGTCGCTTTGTCAATTTGTTTTCCTGGAGAATGTGTATGAAACGAGTTCTTTCAGCGATGATGTTCGCCGTGATTTTTCTGAATGCAGCTTCGGCGGAAACAGAAGCCGAACGAATTGAATCGGCAGCTTCCGTGATGAACGAGATTATGGCCACTCCCGACAAAGGTATTCCGGAGGAGATCCTCGGTTCAGCCAAATGCGTGGCTGTGGTGCCTTCCATGCTGAAAGGCGGATTTGTATTTGGCGCGGGCTGCAAATCGGGATCCAGGGTGTGGACCTGATCATGGTGATCATGAACGACCGCGGGATGCAGAATCTGCTGGCCAGCAAATTCAAATTAGGCGCTGACGCGTCGGTGGCAGCCGGTCCTGTAGGACGCCACGCAGAAGGCGCGACCGATTGGAAAATGAGGGCTGAAGTCCTGACATATTCCCGCGCGCGCGGACTGTTTGCCGGAGTCACCGTGAATGGTGCGGTAATTGCCCAGGACAAAGATGACACACGGGAATTGTTTGGAAGACTGGTGCCGTTCAAGACCATCCTGACCGGCGCAGTGGCAACACCGCAGGCCGGAGAACCCTTCGTCGAAGCCGTTCGCAAGGCTACTCCCCGGGCACACCAGGACAATCATTAACCTGTGAAAGTCTAACGGCCATTCCACTGATGAATTGATGGAATGGCCGCTTTAGTTAGATGTACTCGCCTTCAGTTCTAAAACGCGAGCTTCAGTCCGAACTGGAGCTGGCGCGGTGAATCGGCGTGCGTGTAGACCAATGACTTGTTCAAATCAGTCGTGCTCGTCGGCCTGACACCATGCAGACCAGTGAACGGTCCGGCATACGCTGGACTGAAAACGTCATTCACCCTGTCGAAGTTCACACGATTGAAAATGTTCGTTCCTTCGGCGATCAGGTCCACCTTAACGCCCCGCTCTCGCCGGATGAACAGGGACTTGCTTAATCTCAGGTCCATCGAGGCGAAACCCGCGCCCCGATTGCTGTCACGCGACGCTCCAAAGGGCATGGCGAAGTTGTTGTCCAGGTTCTGATTGTTGATTTTGTTGATCAGTCCCGGGGTCCTGACTGAGAAGGGAAGACCGCTGCGAATTGTGAGGACCGGAGCGATGGATATATCGGCCAGAACAGTGTGGAAGAGATTCTCGCCGGTCTTAAAAGGAGTGGTGTAGACCGCATTGGCCACAAAAATGTGCGGGACGTCAAAGACAGAAACCCCACGGTAGAGGCTTAGCCGGCTAGGACGGAACCAATTCTGGAAGCTGGCGAAATCGATAGTGTTGTCAATGCTCTTGCTCCAGGTGTAATTGATTTGAAACTGCAGCCCGGCGCTGTAGCGCTTGGTCAGCGAAGCAGTCATACCGTGGTAGATGGAGCTGCCAATCGAGGAGTATGTCGTGTGTTGGAGTTGGCCGGTGGTGGGAGCATAAAGCGGTCCGCCACTCGCGTCGGTACACCCTGGAAAAGTAGCTAGAATGGCCGGCGTGCAACCTCCGGCAGGAATCTCCGCGTAGGCCGTCTCCAGGGGCATTTGCAGATGTACTGCGTGGTACATGTTGTATCCAAGTTCCAGGGAGAGGTCCTTGGCGAGTTCGCGGTCAACACTAAAGCTGGCTTGAATACTGTACGGGTTCTTGTAGTTGGGCGCGACGCTGTAACCGACTGTAGCGCCAGGTGAAGTGGTATTGATCCCGACCGCAGCGAAGTCAGCAGGTGTCAGGTGCCCGAATGGCAACTCGCCCTTGGCGATGCCAAGTCCCCACAACTGGGCCACCCTGGGATCGCCGGGGCTCAGGACTACCAGCACTTCGTTGATATATCTTCCGGTACCGTCCAGGAGCGAGCCGTAGGACGGAATCAGCACGCCTACAGGGGCGACAAAAATTCCGCCGCTGGCGCGCACAACTGTCTTGTGATCACCAAAGGGATCCCAGGCGAATCCCAGCCGGGGTGAGGCATAAAATCTTCCGCCCACCGGGGCTGCTTCGCCAGCATAGTCCAGTCGCAGGCCCGCGTTCATGGTCAGCCGCTGGCTGAGCTTCCAGGTATCCTGAGCGTAGCCGCCAAAATAGTGGGCCCAGCCGGTCCACACCGGGTTGTTGAATCCGGCGATGACGTCTGCTGGAATTCCGAACGCGAAAGACTGAGGCGCGTTCAGATTCGTGCTGGTGGGGCCAGTGGCTGGATAACCGTGAGCCAGGTTAAAGCCAACGAGTTGCGCTTGCACAGCGGGTGGCGCCGGCGATATGAGCGGAATGGCCCCGTCCCGGAAGTCAAACTCGGGATTGAACCACAGGTCATTTTCGATATGGTAGTTAGCGGGACGATACGAGGCGCCGAATTTGAAGGTATGTGCGCCCCGGTTCCAGGTGATGTTGTCTTCGAATTGGTATCGCCATTGATGGCCGACGTAGGGAAGAAGCGACGGGCTGCCACAGGAAGGAGTACCCCCTGGTCCAGCAGCACAAATGTTGTTATCGCTGCCCAGGCTGAAATTCACGCCCTCAAACGGCGGGGTGGAAAGCGCATCATTGCGGTTCCGCGCGACCTGGACCAGGGCCTGATTCACTACATTCGAACTGAAAGTGTGGGTCCAGGTGGTCAGAACACTGAAATCTCTGGCGAACAGGCCGTATCCGTCCGGCGTCCCGTTGGTGATAAATCCGAGGTTCGACCGGAAGTTGTTATGTGCGTAGCCGGCGCGTAGATTCACCGAGTCGTTTGCTGTCGCTTGATAATCAAAGCGCGCGATGACGTTGTGAAACCTGTCAGGCTCGTTGAATAGACCGTTGTCCCGAGTAAGAATTTTGTTCAGTGCAGGATTGTTCAGGGGAGACAGCCCCGGAGTGATGCCATTGGCAAATCCTACCAAGAAGGGATTGCCCGAAGCTTTGAGTGCATTGACATAGCACAGTTGGTCTGGGCTCGGGCCGGCGCAGCTCGTGCCCATTCCAGGAGCACCGAGGCCGAGTACCCTGGGGTCAGTCAGCGGGAAACTGAAAAAGGGCGTATCGATTCGTTGGTACTCGTAAGCGGTAAAGAAGAACAGCTTGTTCTTGACGATGGGTCCGCCGAGCGTGTCTCCAAGATAAGCGTTTTGGCCAAATGCCTTGTGACCGGCCACTGGATTACCCGGGAGTCCATTGAAGAAATTTGCAGATGAAGTTGACTGGTCGCGGAAATAGCCAAAAATACTGCCGTGCCACAAGTTAGTTCCGCTCTTGGTCACTACGTTGATGGCGCTGCCGCTGGAGAATCCAAACTCAGCGTTAAAGCCATTGCGGTTCACCTGGTACTCCTGAATGGAATCTACCGGAAGATTCGTAACGCGGTAGGCGCCGGTGCCATATTCATTATCACCACCGTCAATGGTGGAAAGGTTGTTGCGTCCGTTGCTGCCGCCGATGGAAAACCCGGTAGTCAAGTATCCAGTAAATCCGGGGGTCTGGCCGCTTGCGTGCGACGAATCGGAGTTACTGACTCCAGGCAGGGTATAGACGTTGTACGTGAAAGCCCGGCCGATATTGGGAAGGTTCTCGATTTGGCGCTGGCTGATAGTGTTGGCCTGCTGGGTTTGCTCCATTTCAATCAACGGAACATTGTCCGCGCTGACCTCCAGGACTTCGTTGACGCCGCCCAGCTTCAAGTGAGTATCAAAGGTCAATGTTTGTCCCACGGACAGCGCGACGCCTTTGGCGACGGTCTTGCTGAATCCCTGGTTCTCGAAAGTAATCTGATATTTGCCAGGCGGCAACGCGGAGACCTGATAGCTGCCGTCAGGGCCGGTCTTGGCAGTCCTGGTGACTCCGGTGGCGGAGTTGGTAACGGTCACAGTCGCCCCGGAAACCACCGCGCCTTGCGGGTCCTGTACGGTCCCTCTCAGCGTCGCGGTCGCATAGTCGACCTGCGCCAACGCCGAAATCGACACGGTCAGTACCAGTGTCCACAGCAAGATACTCAAACTCTTGATGCTCCTCATCACGTTCCTCCCCAGTCTCCTAATTAGACGTTTGGCAGTCGTTTGGAAATAGCGGAGAACAATATAAACCACATATTCGCGAAAAGAGTTAAGAAAATAGGTACATGACCAACATTTTTTAATTCTGAAAATCATAGATTTGGCCGCGATGCTTCCAATTTCGGGAGTTGGTGCATTTGAATAATTCTTCCGCTGATGGTACCGTCGCAAGTTCGCCTCCAAATGCGTTATCGGCTTGAGTACTTACCTGTTTGGCTCTTCGCGATGTTCACACGCGCGCTGCCCCGGCCTTTGGCCAGGGCACTGTGCATGGGGATAGGACTGCTTGTATACGGAGTGCATTCGCGCTTGCGGCGCGTCGGATTGCGCAACCTGGATATCGCTTTTCCTTCGCGGAGCCGAAAAGAAAAAAAACGCATTTTGCGTGGACTGTTTCTGGGGCTAGGTCGTCAGTTGGCGGAGTGCGGTCTGTTTCCCCGATACACTACCGGGAACATTTCTCGGGTCGCCGTTTATGACGGCTTCCAGAATTTTGCCGATGCTCTGGCGCAAGGCAAAGGAGTGCTGTTTCTCACGGCACATTTCGGCGGCTGGGAAATTGGGTCCTTCGTCCATTCTTTGCAAGGCCATCCCATGAATATTGTTGTGCGTCCCCTGGACAACCCGTATGTAGATGCCCTCGGTGACCGCTACCGCACCTTGCACGGAAACCGCACCATCTCCAAAAAGGACTTCGCTCGCGCACTATTGACCGCGCTCCGGGGCGGCGAAGTCGTGGGCATTCTCATGGACACCAACATGACGCCGCCGCAAGGCGCGTTCGTGGATTTTTTCGGTGTTCCCGCCTGCACGGCGACGGGTTTAGCGCGCGTGGAACACTGCCGCGTTTACCAAAGTCATTGAGGACTACGCCACCCGGTATCCTGAGCAGTGGTTATGGGTTCACCGGCGCTGGAAAACTCGGCCAGAAGGCTCTCCGCCGCTGTATTAAGAAAAGTGAGAGAATACAGGCATGGCAGTTGTAGTCATTGGCGGGCATTCAAGGAGCGTTGGCAAGACCAGCGTAGTAGCTGGGCTGATTGCGGCGCTAGCGGAATTTAACTGGACTGCATTGAAGATCACGCAATTCGGCCATGGGATATGTTCGGCTGACGGCAAGCCTTGCGACTGTGATACCGGAGACGACCACTTCCGTGCTCTCAGCGACGAAAAAGATGTGAGTGGCGAGACTGATACCTCGCGCTTTCTGGTTGCCGGGGCGGCCCGATCGATTTGGGTGCGGACACGGCAGGGAAAGCTATCCGATGCCATGCCAGACATCCAGCGGAAAATCGCCGGCGCCGAGAACGTCATCATGGAGTCCAACAGCATCATGCGGTTTCTGACTCCCGATCTTTACCTGACTGTGCTCGATGCTGGCACAGAAGATTTCAAAGACTCCGCGCGTGAATTTCTGGATCGCGCCGACGGGATCATCCTGCACAAGAATGGGAGTTCACCCAAGTGGCACGCCGTTTCTCTTGACACTGTTTCCGGCTGCCCGGTATTTCTCGTCCAGCCGCCGGAATATGTGAGCGCTGAAATTGTCAACTTTGTGCGCGAGCGAATTTCCGCTCGGATCCACTAAACTGCATCACAGTCATTTGGAATCAAGCACCACCTCCTCAACGCGGTAACCCTTATCGCGGAGCAGTTTGACGACGCCTTTGTCGCCAACCAGATGGGCGGCGCCGACCACCACAAAGATTGCAGGAAAGGTAAAAGCCAACTGTTTCAGCGCGCAAAGCCCTGCTACTTCGGTCCTGTTACCGGAGGCAGAGGCCGTTCGCGAGGAGCATCGTCGCCTTTCGCGGCTTGCTCAGTATCGGCTTCACGCAGGAACGGTGAGGGTTTAGGCATCGAGCCTCGGGCGCTCTTCTTTACGTTCTTGAGGACGTCATCTTTGTCCAGGTTGTAGTCTCGGGCCAGGCGAGTGAGCGCGAGAGTAACGATATCGGAGTGATGGATATCTTCCGTCCCCTGCTGCCGTTTCATGTCCAGCCAGATCCTGTGCACTAAATGCACGTCTTCAGACTTCATGGTCGGCGTATGTGGCCCGATGCGATACGTTTCGAACTCCCCATCGGCGCGCATAACCTGGAAGACAAATTGCCGCTTGGGCTCCGGCATGGCTTCCCACGCTTGTCCCAGTCGGAGCGCCTGTTCTTCGCCGGTCATCTTGCTGGAGAGACCGGCGACGTAGCCGGTGAGCCGGGCTTCCATGACCACAATGTCCTGTTCATGAGTGTCAGTATTTCTCAGCGTCCAGAGCAGGTGCTCCAAAGTGTTGTAATCACGGACGGTGACCAGAACGCTTCCAGGACGGACCTCAATGGCCTGCCGGTTAATGGTCTCTTCCTGCACCAGTTGAAAGTGCTCTTTCATCTGCTGCTCGACGTTGGCAAATTTGCGTTTATTGATGCGTTCCGAGACGGTAAAGATCGCGAAAAACGCAATGGAAAAAGCGATGCCCGCTTTCGTCGCCACAGATTTGGTGAAGAGGTTCGTGATCGCAACCGAGAGCAGCACCATGTGGACCGAGAGCAAACCAACCGGTACCTCGATTTTGCCGATGCGGACGTTGATCGGGACACGCCAGCCTCGCTCGCCGTGGTATTTGAAGCGCAACACCAGCATGGCCAGCGAGTTGAAGGTGAAGCTCCAGACCACGCCAAAAGCGTAGGCCTCGCCCAGGGCATAAACGTCGCCCCGGCTGATAACAATGGTCAGCAATTGCAACCCAACAATCACGTTGACGAGGCGGTAGCTGGTGCCAAATCTTTTGTGGGGACGGCGGAACCAGTCCGTAAGCACGCCATCTTCAGAAACGCGGTTCAGGCCTCCGTTCGAGCCGATGATGGAGGTGTTAATCGCGCCGGAAAGAATTAGGAAGCCCGTGACCACCACAAAGACACGAAAAATCAGCCGCAACATCAGAGGTCCGGTCATATACATGGCCAGGCCAGAGATCAGGTTGTCCTTGTAGACGGGAACGCGGACTGCGTCCGGTATCAGCATGACGGCGAGCAAGGAAGAGAGCCCGGTGAAAATCGTGCTATAGAGCGCGATGACAACCGCCGCGCGTTTCAGATTCTTGAGTTTTGGGCTCGCCAACTCGCGATTTACCTGGGCCAAAGACTCGTTGCCGCTCATGGCCAGCACCGAGTGCCCAAAAGCAATCAGGATTCCAAACATGCCCAGGGTTTTGGAGAAGTTTGTGCCCTTCAGGAAGCCGAGCGCCTCGCTGCTGAAATGCAGATTCGAAGGCGAGGGCCAGGGCGGCAGATGAATTCCCACTTTGGCCAGAGTAATGGCTGACCACGCCAGGAGTATCACTACCATCACCGTGTTGATTTGCATCACGCGAAGGGCCTTTTCGCTGGACTCCTCAAGACCTTTGGTGTTTTGCCACCAGTAATAGAGCGTTACCAGCACCGCGAAGACCGCCGCGGCGTAGTTCTCGTTCATGTGGGGAGTGCCATGAAAAGCCGCATGCATGGCGCGCGGTATCCAACCGTGGGCATCGGCCAGCACAACTAGCTCGTTGAGCAATCCGGCAATGTACTGTCCGGCGGCGACTCCGGAAATGGGGCCTGTGAGAATGTAGTCGAACATGAGCGCGGAGACACTCAACTTGGCAAAGGTCCCGCCCAAGGCCTCTTTGACTACGCGGTACACGCCGCCCCGGGTAAACATGGAGCAGCTTTCCACGTACACCGCGCTCACCGCGAAGGAGAAGAGCATGACCGCGAGCACA
>WNFI01004176.1_pt1 | contig 11092 bp, 21 predicted proteins | sample 5400471 | NCBI WGS metagenome assembly WNFI01 (sample SAMN13153348, study PRJNA577476) | soil metagenome | isolation source: 100 cm saprolite on Douglas fir-dominated hillslope | place: USA:California | collected 2013-09-17 | reverse complement strand
TTGCGGGAATAGAACACGCCCTCACCCTGACTGTAGTCCCGCCCAAAGCCGCCATCAATAAGGACTTGCGTCGCCGGGTTACGACTGTAACCTCCTCACAGGGTTAGGCAGGCCGCTAAAAGGGCCGGCCACATCCTCTTACACTCGCTTCCCGAATGCGGAAGGTACCTTCGTCGCACAGAAGGGGTAACTGCAATGGCTACAGTCAGTTAGAATCGCTTAACTCAAGCATTGCAACGCCGATTCCGATTGACTTTCGCGAAAATCTGCCCTAAGCTACTGTGTCTCCGATTGAGTTTTGGGCCGCTGGTAACGTTGGGCAGTGTTTAGCTGTCCGATCCCAGCGCGGTTTTCCGTGCATCCCTATACTCTTCGGAGAATCATATAGATAGCGCAATTTTTGAATTCATCCCCTGTTGTACGAAAGGCAAGTTTCATGGCAAAGCGTCGCGGAAATCCGAACTGGGGCAAGCCCGAGCCGATCGGGCCCATCGTCCCTACCATCACCGAGTTCGAACAGGTCGTGCGCGAGTACAAGCTCACCCCTGACCAATACCTGCGCTCCACCCGCCTGCGCGAGTGGGCACGTCGCAACAAGAACTCCAAGTACATCCCGGAACCCCTGCTCGAAGCTTGGGGCTTCGAAATCGAATCCACGCTCTAACCGCAACCACATCCGGAATTTCAAAGGGTCGCCGCAAGCCGACCCTTTTTAACTTTGGATCCCCCGGCGCTCTTTACGACGCCCGGAGCCTGGACCTTCTCTGGGACGCCTGCAGCGCCGTGGAAGAGCGGCGCTTCAGCACCGCGAAAAGTCTTCCCCAAGAGGAACCGGGCTTCAGCCCCGTGCGGCCGCAGGATTCTCCCTGCAAACTCGACGTCCAATAACTGGCACTTTCCGGCTACAACCACTCTGCGCCAACCTCGCCGCCGAACAAGACCCTGACAAGGTCACCGAGCTTGCGGACCTCCTGCAAGCCGTTGTCAAAGAAAACCACGAAGAAATCCGGCTTAGATTGGCGTTCCTGGTCAAGAAATATGCAGACCTGATCGAGCTAAGCAAAGCCGCAGACTGATGGATAACGCAGCCAGGCCAGACCGCACGCCGCCGAACAAACCCTCTTCGCAATCAAGGGCACTCCCAAAGTAGGCAGCGAACCGTTTCTCTTCAAGGACTGGACGATGTTGTTTACATCCGCTGCGAAAAAGGTCCCACTCGATGGGCCTCCAAGAGCGGTGCTTCAGCGCCGCGTAAAGCTCCACACAAATGAACCGGGCCTTAGCAATGGCACATGGGAGCAAAAAATCATCTTCGATTTTTCCAACAATGCTGGCAACATCGACGCCGCCACCAATCCCACCGGCCAGTTGACCTATTACAAAGGCGTGCTCTACGGTTACGCCGGCAACGGCGCGTCCGAGGGAGGGACAATTTACACCCTCACCCAAAGCGGCACAACGTGGACACAATCGACAATCTATTCCTTCGGCGGCTATCCCGACGGATGGAATCCCGCCGCCAGGCCATTCTTCGGCAAGGACGGAACCATGTACGGCCTTACGTTTTACGGCGGCCTCAACGACGCCGGAGTATTTTTTAGCCGCCCGTAAACCGGCGAAAAGGCCCACTTCTAAATTCTTTGTCATTCCGAACCGGGCCCCAAGCCCGGTGAGGAACCTGCTTCTGCTCGTGTGGAGCCGGACACTCCTGTCCGCTAAGAGTTGGGATTACTGGACGTTAGTGTGCTTATCGACTGTACTTCGATTCGTCCCAATGACACGGACTTCTTTCCCGCGAAGGCCCGCATACTTTATCGCCATGCCGAGGAGCTTATATTCATCCTCTTGGTAGTCTGCCGCGAATGCATCCTGATGGAGAAAAACCAAATCCGCGTCTCCGAGGCAACCCTTTACGAAATCGGGTAGAGCTTCTTCAATGGTTTTGATGAGGTTGGCTTAATCGCGTGCCACTAGGCCCTAAAAAATGTAGCCGCCTAAATAATCAATATCCGAAGGAAATTCGGGAGGAGGAAATTCGGGGAGGAAATTCGGAATTCGGGGACGTCCCCGAGTTCTTGCCAACACGGCTGTGCCTCAAGATTCTCTGGTGGCAGCATCCGGGAAGCGTGCAGCGTCGCAAATCGGGTACAAGCGGGGCAGAATCGGCATCACCGACTTCCTCAGTTTTGCGCCCTTGAAGTGTCAGATTGCCCTTGACAGGCTTCCCTTTATGCAACAAACTTCCGGCTCGACTGCGGCCCGCCGCCGCTGGCCCATTCCCTCACTCACCGTCGGCGCCCCGCGCAGGAGGGCTTATGAAGAAGCTAACAGTTCTGCTGTTCTTCGTCTTCGCTATCACTTCCGTTGCTTCCGCCGATCAAATCCTTTTTGGTTACGGCACGCTTTACGCCGGGACTGCCACGACTACTCCCTACTATAACTTCAACTTCTTGGTTTGCTGCCAAGGTGCGGGGAACTTATATACGGTGACAGCGGGTCCGGACGTGCTGGATGACCTGACGCTGTCCCCCGGGCTGCAGCACTGCACCCCATGCGATCCCCGCCAGAATGGCACGCTGCTCTATGATATCGGCATCACCCAGCATGGGAATCAGATTCTGGAGGGCCGAATCAGTTTCGAATCGATCAGCTATACTTGGACACTGCGCCCTGGCGGCGTTCTGCAAGTGAACTACGTAGCCCTGCCGTTTATCTCTCTGGAATGGTGCAGCGACTTTAATTGCAATCCTCCAACCCGTGCATTCCAGTTCCCCACAAACAAGCCGTGGGACGTCACGGCCTACTTCAAACCAGATGCTGCTGGTGGCTGGGACTTCTCTTACGCCAATTTTTTTGGGCAAGCAACTCCTGAGCCATCCACCTTTCTCCTCTTTGGAAGCGGCTTGGGACTGGTAGCCTCCCGGTTTCGCAAGTTCCGCGGCCGGTGAGTTCTTGAGAGTGAGATGTCCCGAGGATTGAGAACCGCGGAGAACCTGGAGAAACCGTGGACAGTCCCCATTCTTGGCCTAGAAAAATGGACAGGTGGGGGGCTGGCCCTCGATAAGAGCGAAGTCGTTGTCAAGGACAACTCACCTGTTGCCAGCTGGGATGGAAATCACACCCTATAATGATCATGCGAAGACTCCTTTCTTCCCAGCGTCTTTGATCCTCAAACCAAAGCATACCGGGTCGAATCGAGCCTTCGCTCTTATCCAATCCATCCTGTTGCTCGTCAAATGGTTGTGTTCAGAATCATTACCGCGCTTGTGTTAGCAGTCAGTTCACCTTTTGCCTCCCTGAGTAGCTCGCAAACTTCTGATGTGCGGCCGCCTGTGAATGAGTTTGTACGCCAGATCATCGATAACGAGTTTCAAGCCGAGAAAGACGATCACAGTCATTGGATGCTGCGCCTGGAGACGCGAAAATCTGGAAAAACCGAAGTGCGGGAAGTAGTGGAGACCAAGGGCGGAGACTTGGATTGGCTGATTTCGGTGAATGGAAAGCCTCTTCCGGAGGACCAGCGAACGGAGCGAGAGCGAGGTCTCCAACGTTTGATAAGCAATCCCGCAGAGCTGAAAAGATCACAGCGAGAAAAAGATGAGGACCAGGCGCGAAGTCAACGGCTGCTGAAGATGCTGCCGGACGCCTTGGTCTTTGAATACGGAGAACAGCGAGGGGATTTGGTCGAACTGAAGTTCAAGCCCAAGCCGCATTTCCCGCCTCCCTCGCATGAGGCTGCTGTCGTGCATGCGATGGAAGGCGTGTTGTGGGTCAACGGGAGGCAAAAACGCTAGATATGAAGGGCAAAGCGCTTTTCTTCAAAACCATCGGCGTGCAGGAAGAAATAAAGCGCAGCATGTTCCGCAGAGTGCGGGATGATCTAACTGCCGCGCAGGGTGCCAATCTCCTTTATCAGGAGGTGCGTACAACCAGGGGGCTGGAGGGCCGCCCAGACTAGATCGAACTCCGCTCTTGAGGGTGCCCAGTCCACGCTTCGCTCGGGCGGGGATTTTGAAGGTGTGATTGCGCGCACGCTCAGCAATCCCAACTTTTTCTTCGCGGTCGCCAGCATGGCCGCAGCCTTCTTCAGCCTGCTGTTCGCGCTCTCTTTGAGCCTCTCCCTGACGCGTTGTGCATCCGAATCGGGCCGAAGGCCCGGTGAGGAGCCTGCTTTCGTCGCGGTGCGGATAACATTCTTGACTTGGCCGCTGGCGGAGTCATCCTGGAAGTGCTTGGCGGGCGGCGTTCAGTCCCAATTCTGCGAAAAGCCCGGATGACTACCGGGGCTTTCGTGTGTCTGTGGGAGAATATGGGAGACGGGATGCTCACCTAATTTTGCTGCCTATAAATTGGGTCGGTCCCGTTTGTCCCCAGGGCCCCCCCGTCCCCAGGCCCCCCAGCCGCGATGGCTTTTTCACCGTCGAGCCCCGTGATAGCATCGTGGCTCCAAGGTCATGAGATTCTCCCGCGATGCCGTTCCCGAATGGCTGAACTGGCTCCTGTCGGTTGTTGAGCCGTTGATCGTCCTGCTGATCACTGGCCTCGTCGGATATGGGACGTATTGGCTCGTCTTCGGTGGCAACACCGGAGGTCAGCAGGAACGTCTCGTCCGGCTGATGGAAACGATAAATAACAATTGGAAGGCTGCCCTAATTCTCCTGGTTCTGCTCTTCTACCGAACTATTCGAACGTTCCTGGAGCAGGCTGAGGAAGCGTGGGGAGTAAAGAGAAAGAAGCCGATCGCCGGAGAACCGCAGGAAGTCTCGAATCCGGTACGGAAGCAGTAAGTATGCCAGTGGCGCTGATAAAACCCGACAAGCACTTGAGGGTCAAGTACCGAGTGCCAAGTAGAGGATCGATCGACTATTACGTGGAGGCCGACCGCCCAGTAACAACATTCATAGTTGACAAGGCTGGCCTGGAGGAATTCTACGATAAAGGGACGGAGGAAGTTACCTCTTACTACGGCGGGTTTCCCCACCGGAAGGTGCATGATGAGCAGATACGGCTTCCCTTCAAGGGGGACTTGTACCTACTCATCATTAACGATGACGATAAGAACCCGGTGGCGGTGTTCTACTCTGTCGATGCCTAGCTAGGCTTGATGACCGGTTTCGAGTCGCTTGGGTGTACAATTCGGCCTTCCCCGGAACGTGTCCGCAAGGAGGGCGCCGTGCCCGCTCGTGGCAAAACCACAATGTTTGTCGACAACTCGAACATCTTCCACGGGTCGCGTCAGGCAGGTTGGAGGATTGACGCAAAGAAGCTCCATGCCAAGCTAGAGGCTGACGGGCCAATCTGGCAGACATTCTTCTTCGCGGCTGTGAGTGACCCGCCCCGGTACAACCAAACTGGTTTCTACAAAATGTTGAAGAATGATCTGCACTACGAGATGACTGTATTCCCCCTCGGGAGCCGGACCGCTAAGTGCGCTAAGTGTGGCGACATTCGGCGAAGCTTCACGGAGAAAGGAATTGATGTGGCGCTCGCGACAAAATTGCTCATTCTTGCGAGTAACCGCGCGTTCGAGACCGCGATCCTTGTCTCGGGCGATAAAGACTATCTGGAGACGGTCAAGGCTGCGAAGAGCATGGGGATACGGGTGGAGATCGTTTCGTGGAGGCGATCTTTGTCTCTGGAACTCGCACAGGAGTCTTCGAAGAACGTAATCCTCCTGGACGACATTCGAGCTGAGGTTGAAAAGGCTGCACCAGACGCTGACGTTGAGCAGTTGATGGCCCCTGAAGGCGAAGAGGCGTAGGTTCCCATTTCTCCCAAGAGAATGGGGACAGTCCCGTCTGCCCCATGCCGTTTTCCATGCCTCGCAAGGTTCTCTCCGCCCTTGACATTTGCACGACCCCTATGTAGATTATCTACCATGAGTGAGTTTGAGCCACGATTAACTACCCAAACTCTCAAGGTGATGGGAGTCTTGATGTCAGAACGGCAGAGCGAGTTTTCGGGCGCCGACATCGCCCGCAGTACCCACCTCGCGTCTGGAACACTCTATCCTATCCTCTTGCGATTAGAGCAGGCTGGCTGGGTGGAAAGTCGTTGGGAGGCGGGTAAACCGCGTGAACTTGGAAGGCCTCGCCGGCGTTTTTATAAGATAACCGGAATTGGAGCGAGCAAGGCCCGCTCGGCCTTCCGGGAGATGAAGGCGTTCACGCTGGGGGCGCTAGCATGGCGCTGATTGCGATGATCTTTCTCTTCGTGGTGGGAATACTCGACACCGTTTTCTCCCGCCTGCTGACGGATGAGATCAAGGCGTGGATTCCTGGGATCATCCGCCGTGTAATTCGCTGGGCAGTTGTGCAGTTGCCCTCAGCCCATCAGGAGCGGTTCGAGGAGGAGTGGCAAGGCCACGTCAATGAAGTACCTGGAGACATCGGGAAACTAATTGTGGCAGTCGGTTTTCTCATAGCTGCGCGCAAGATAACATCGGCCTTGAAGGCTGGGCGCGTACCGCTCACGGTTCTAGTGAAGTCATCTTCAGCGGACGCTGTCGCTCCTAAGGGTCTCAGAGAGCAGATGAATTTGCTTGCCGCAAAACTCCTCGATTATAGCTACGTTTTTCCGCCTCTAGGTCGTACGATCGCGTCATCGGAAAGAGATGAAGCACTGAAATACTACAGCGGTAACATCCGTCCTGAACTGGAATCTCTTCTGCTGAAATTCAGAGAGCAGGAGGGGCAGCTCCTGGAGGAAGACGTGTGCGTATATTGTGAATATCATAATTTTGAGAAGTACGTTGAGATCACACATCTTCACGAGCTTCAGCACCTATTTGGGCGGCATGCAATCTCGGAAATGGCAAGCCAACTTGCTCTATTGGCCCTGCGTGTCGGGCCTTTGGGCACCAAATAACGCCCCGCAAGTGTCGCTGCAATTTCGCCGTGCCCATGACACCTCGGGCTTTCTGACGCGCCTGGAGCATGCCACCTTATGAGGACAGAAAATGTGGAAGTTCATTTGCAATGGCGTCCGCAGTCGCGCGATCCAAACGACGAGATGGTGCTTGAAGCTGCTATCAATGGCCAGGCAGATGCGCTAGTGACGTACAACATTAAAGACTTCGCCGAGGCCGGGGAACGCTTTAGAATTTCCGTGTTGCGTCCGGGAGATTTGTTGAAGAAGGTCAAAGCATGAGCAAAGCTACTTATCCGTTGAAACTTCCGCTTTCCATCAAGAAAGCTGCGCACCAGTGGATTGCGGTGGCGGTGGCTGAGAAAGTGGGAGTGGTGGAAACTGCGGTTGACTTCTTCAAGAAGCGCGTTGGGAAGGCCACCGGGGCCGGTTTGATGAAGTTTCTGCGGAATGCTCCCAAGGCTGCTCCCGAAACGGACGACCGGCTCTAAAGGCAGCCTGGGAAATTCGGGATCGGGAACGTTTTCCAACTATCAGTTTGCCTCGCAACCCAGAGAGAAGCGCAGGGCGGCACACACCTCATTCATTCGTGGGGAACTAAGCTGGGCCACACGTTTCCCCAGGCGCTGTTGCGACACCGTAACTGCATTGTGCAGGTTCACCGCGCACGGGGCTTTCATGGCGTCCTCCTCATTCAGCACGACTTCCGATGGCACGCCGCGAATCGTGGAAGTGACAGGCGCAACCGTGACCCGTCGATAAATACCCGATGGCGCTGTCGCGCGTGAGCACGGGAGTTATTGTCCGCGGACGCGATTACGGACAAAGCCGCCGATCATGTTGAGGACGCCGACGCCAAGCAGGCCACCGGCGGCTTTGGGATATCCCTGGACGACGAGGTAGACGAAACCCCCGATGACCGCAACAGCAACGATCAACCCTCCCAAAAGGCTGAGCGTCGCGTAAAGCAACTCTCCTCGCTGGTTCCGGGCTGCGACCGGACGATCAGTTCCGCCATCTTCGGCCCGAGATCGCTGGAGATTTGTGTCAGTTGCTCGACGCTGGGAAGGAGCGCATTGTTCTCCGATTTGGCTCGGCTAAACAGGCCCATGTCTATAGCTCGGTCGGATCAGGCTGTCAGCTTACATCTTTAAGCAGCGCGTTAGCCGAGGAAAGCGTCGCGAGTGTTGGATATCACTTCGGTAACAACCTGGTGCGTAAGTCAGCAAGAGCTGGAACTTGTTCAAACTCCCCTCTCGTCTGAGCCAACAACACGTCTGCCACTAAGCGGGCCCGCACGGCGAGAGGCATCTCGTCCACGGTGGCACCTTCGGCGAAAAGCCTGTTGGGTGCATTAGGTGGGCGCAGCCTTCCAAATAGGCCAGCGCCGCTGAATCCGTCCAGAAAAGCGTCGACGTTGAATCTCATGATCTTGATTATATACCTACGAATGGAGCAGGGGCTGCCCAGGCTAGTGGAGTGCGCGCGGCGCGGCTTCAGACTTCAGGTTTACGGGTATGTAGTCATGCCGGACGCTCGATTCACTCGGCGGACGAATGCGTCCGCCCTACGTGATCGGCCACCCGTCCGTCCAAATGTAGGAAAACCTTGTCAAGACCCCGAACATCACCTTTTTCCCGTAAGCCATTGGTTTCATTCGGCAAATAAAGTTTGGGAACGTGACGCTTTTACCCCTTTGGGGTGGGTATAATAGATATATAGGGTTAAGAAATTGGCGCAGGCCTTCCGGCTTGCGCCATTGTTTTTCTTGTCAAGACCCTAAAATTGACGATTTCTTTGTAAGTGATTCATTCGGATGGAAATATAAAGTTGTCAAATGTGGCGGGTTTACCCCCTCCAGTTTGATATCCTAGAACTATAGGGTAAAAACAATGGCGCAAGGCCTTCGATGGCCATGCGCCTTTTTTTGTGCCCGGAAGCGGAGTAGCTGAAGTATGGCGTGGGTTTCTGGATCTGGCGACGGACGAAGAGATGCAAAACGTAGACAACAATCGCAGTTGGCGAAGTCGGCACCACTGGATGGAAGAAGAAACTGCAAGCATCGTGGCGACATATTCGAGATGCAGTTCATGATTGAGGCTTCAAATCGGGGATTTGGCGTCGCCGAGCCCATTGGCGATAACGAGCGCTACGATGTAATCCTCGATCGAGGCGGGCGAAGGATTTGGCGCGTGCAGGTCAGGGGCAGCGGATACGTGTCTCAAAATGGATTCTGCGTGAGGACCTGCTGGAGGACCTGCGGCAAACAGATGCCCTACACTCAAAAGCAAATCGACTTCCTGGCCGCAGTGTTCTGCGGCCAGCGAAACAACGGCCAGCAATTCTGGTATTTGATTCCAGTTTGCGCTCTGGGAGGGCGATTGAACATTACGCTCTATCCCTTTGGCACCAGGCACGACCGCCATCCCCCGTTCGAAAAGTATCGCGAAGCATGGAACCTGCTCGGCCAGCCCGGTCCCCGTGAGTGAACTCTCGGCCCTCTGAGGAAACCCCGAAACCGACCTGATGAGCAAAGTTGTTCCCCAACTTCGTACAGTAAGGGCCGTAGGAACGGGATTCCGGGGATGCATGAAAGATTTACTCACAATCGTTCAATAGTTTGCACTGTGCCCGGGGATGGGCTTGAGGGCGAATCCAGGGCCGGGCTCCCGACCGGAGCTTCTGCTTTTTCAACCAAATACACGGGCTCGAATGGGCGCTGATAGCCGGAAGATGCCCGGAGGTATGGCACGCGGAGTGCTCATATCAAGTCAAGGGTTGTGCGCGGGCGGCCGGGTGGGAACCTGGCGCTTGCAGGGCTTGGGTATGGTTCAACGCATTGCAGCCGTCGGAGTGGTTACTTTCGTGTTGGCTTGCGGAGCGGTGTGCCAGGATGCCAGCCGATCGCTTCCCGATGCGCCTTCGGCGCAGGCTGCAAGTCGGACGCCTGAGTTTAAGGTTTTCGCGAAGCAAGTGCATTCTCCTTTCACACTTTCTTCGTTCACACCAGTACATCCAGCTTTCAAATTTGACGGAGCCAGGCTGCCCGATGCAATGCGTCAGAATGCGTTTAGCGATCCGGACAAACAGGCGCGTACGCAAAAACATCCGGACGCTTTTTTTGCGAAGTATCTGTCTACTGCCTCAGCCAAACAGCAACCGGATCATGCCGCGGGCAACGACGGCTTCATGGGGCGGGCGACGCGTGCGGCTGCGGGAATTTTCTTCACGCGGGATGACTCGGGCAGAGGCCGGCTGAACACTTCTTATTTTCTGCGGGCGCTGACCTTGGCGGCCTCTGACACGGCTTCGCGGCCTTATTGGAGGCGGTCGGCTACAGAGCCGTTCAGCGATTTTGGTTCGACAGTCGGCAACGATGCGGGAATGAATCTGCTGCACGAATTTAGCCCGGGCATTCAACACATGGTGAAAAGCCACGCGCCGAGGTTTGTGGCGAGGATCATCGGAGATCGGCTCGGACACAACTAGCTTCCTATTTCATCTTCATCTTTCATTCCAGCAGTTCGAAATCTCAGCGCGTGAACAGGCGCATGAAGCCGGAGGCTGGGAGATCGGGCGTCAGAAACTTCGCGTCTTTCAGCCCACAGGAATGCATGAGTGCTTCGGCGGCGAGATATCCGCTGCGGACGGCGCCTTCCATGGTGGCGGGCCAGCCGGTGGCGGTGAAGTCTCCGGCAAGAAAGACGCGGGGCCAGGCGGTGGATTGCGGCGGACGGTGCGCGTCGATGCCGGGGCGCGGCGAGTAGGTAGCGTGGACTTCTTTGATCACCGTGGACTTTATGAGTGTGGCGGCGCGCGCGGAGGGAAAGAATTCGCGGACTTCTTTCAAGGCAAGGTCGACGATCTCGGCGCGGGATTTTTCAATGAGGGATTTTGAGGCGCTGACGACGAGTTCGATGTAGCTGCCTGCCTCTCCGTTCGAAGGCGAGCGCGTGGCCAGCAAGCGCGACTTGTGGAAGAACCATTGAATTGTTCGGTCGAGGAGGACGGCGTGGTCGAGGTCGGTGATCTGGCGGTCGAACCACAAGTGGATGCCGGTGATGGGAGAGTGTTCGAAGTGAGTGAGATTTTCGCGGAGGGGAGCGGCTTCGGGAGTTTGCGGGAGGACGCGATCGAGGTTTTCGAAGGGGAGGGCGAGGATTAGGTAGTCGTAGTTCCCTTCTGTGTCGCTGCTGCGAAGGCTCACTTGCGATGGCGCCGGAGA
>WNFI01078806.1_pt1 | contig 11093 bp, 8 predicted proteins | sample 5400471 | NCBI WGS metagenome assembly WNFI01 (sample SAMN13153348, study PRJNA577476) | soil metagenome | isolation source: 100 cm saprolite on Douglas fir-dominated hillslope | place: USA:California | collected 2013-09-17 | reverse complement strand
CCGTAGCTGCCATACAGCACGTCGCTATGCGGCCTGCCGGCGGGCGAGACCATCGCATCGCCTGGTTTCACCACGTTGCGGCGGCGAAATTCGTAAGGGCTGATGCCGAGGCCTCTGGCCAGTTCGTCGATCGCCGCCTCGACGGCGAACAAGGTCTGCGGCAGGCCATAGCCGCGGAAGGCGCCGGCGGGCACGGTGTTGGTATAGGCGACGACGGCATCGACCTTCTTGTTCGGACAGTTGTAGACGGCGAGCGACTCGCTGCAGGCATGAAACAAAACCGGGCCGGCGTGATTGCCATAGGCACCGGTGTTGGACAGCACATTGAGCTGCAACGCGGTCAACTTGCCGTCACGGTCGGCACCGGCCTTGACATGAACGCGCATCGGATGCCGCGTCGAGGTCGCAACGAACTGTTCCTCGCGGGTCAGCTCGAGCTTCACCGGCCGCCCGGTTTTCAGCGCGGCCAGCGCGAGAATGTCTTCGACGAACATTTCCTGCTTGCCGCCGAAACCGCCGCCGACGCGTTCGCAGAACACCCGGACCTTGTCCGGCGCCAGATCAAAGATGTCGGCGAGCGCGCGCCGGGTCAGGAACGGCGTCTGGGTGCTGGAGCGCACGTTGAGCAGGCCATCGGCATCGACCCATGCCATGCCGCCGTGGGTTTCCAGATGCCCGTGCTGGACCCGCTGGGTGGTGAACGTTCCCTCATAGGTGGCCGCGGCGCTGGCCAATGCGGCCGCGACATCGCCGAATTCGCCGTGGGTTTCGGCAACGATGTTGTCCTGCGCGCGCGACACGCGGTGTTCAGGCGTCTTGTCAGGATGGATGACGGGGGCGCCGGGCGCGATCGCCTGTTCGGGGTCAAACACGGCAGGCAGGATGTCGTAGTCGACCTCGAGGCGGCGGCAGCCTTCCTCGGCGGCGGCTTCGGTCTCTGCAATCACGGCGGCAAGTTTTTGCCCGATGAAGCGCATGACATTGTCGAGCACGCGGGTGTCGTTCGGATCCATGACGTCGTGTTCGTGCCGCGCGGTCGAGAACAGCCGGTCCGGCACGTCTTCAAAGGTCAGCACGGCGTGCACGCCCGGCACCGCCAGTGCAGCGGTCTTGTCGATCGACAGGATCCTGGCGTGCGGATGCGGCGAGCGCAGCATCTTGATGTGCATGGTGCCCACCATCGCGACGTCGAAGGTGTAGCGCGCGGTACCGTGCACCACCTGCGGTCCCGCGGGCGCCGGCAGGCTGCGGCCGAACGCCGTGCCGGCCGCGGCGTCCTCGATATTGGTGATGCCGTTTAGCGCATCCTCGATCGCGCGATACCCGGTGCAGCGGCACAGATTGCCCTTCAGCGATGCGCCGAGATCCTGCCGCTGCGCCTGGTTGAGCGACGCGCAGGTCATGATCATGCCGGCGGTGCAGAACCCGCACTGGAACGCCTGCGCGTCAAGAAACGCCTGCTGCATCGGATGAGTGCCGCCGTCGGGCGCGAGGCCTTCGATGGTGGTGATGGCGTGGCCGTCGGCGCGAAAGGCGGGAATGATGCAGCTATGCACCGGCTCGCCGTCGATCAGCACCGTGCATGCGCCGCAGTCGCCGGCGTCGCAACCTTTCTTGACGCCGAAATGGCCAAGCTGGCGCAGGAACGTCCGCAGGCACTGGCCCGCATCCGGACGTTGCGAAAAATCCTTGCCGTTGACCTGATAGCTCATGGCCGGGCCACGCTGTGCAGTTCGGCGCGAATTTCTTCCGCGAGCTTGAGCGTCATGTGTTTGCGCCACACTGGTTTGCCATGGACATCGTCGTGGTAGAGCGCGTCGGGGATGCGCTGCATGATGGCTTCGCGCAGTTCGTCAGCCCGCGGCATTCCGGGAAATGACAGTTGAACCGGGCGAATTGTCGATGCGGTCACGGTGAGGGCAAAGCCTTCGTCCTTGAGGATGCCGATCAACAGCGCTGCCGATCGGCCAACCGGCGTCAGCGATATCTGGCGAAAGCCGGAGCGTCGCTTCAAGGCCGCGATCGGGAGTTCGATCTGCCGCAGCAGATCGCCTGGCACGAGCACATTGCGCTGGTTACCAATCACGAAGTCTGCGACGCCGATGCGCTGCTCGCTGCCATCGGCTTTCCAGATCGTGCAGACGCCGTCGAGCGCCGCGGTCAGCGCGATCATCGGGCCGGCCGGCAACGACATGCATAGATTGCCGCCGACGGTCGCGGTCTTCCAGATCTTGAACGAGGCGAGAAAGGCTCGGCAGCATCGGTCGATCAGCGGCGAGGCAATCCACTCGGGCGGGCAGGCCAGCGCGTCGAGTTGCGCGACCGTGCAGGTGGCGGCGATCTGCAGCTGCGTCCCAGTGATCGTCAGCGCAGGCCATTTCAGAGCGTTGAGATCGATCAGCCTGGCCAAATGTGCCTGCGGCTCCGAGAACAGCCAGGTGCCGCCCGCGAGCCAAGCATCGCCTGCCGTCCAAACGGGCAGTTGCGCCCGCGTTTGCGGGTGAGCAACCTCGGTGACTGTATTCAGATCCATGAACGCGCTTGAACTTTCCTGACCCTTCCCTGGGTTTTCAACATCATGCAGTATTTCAAAGTAAAGCTCCTGCAAAGTATAAGCGCTTGCAAGAGCAGCGCCAAATCCGGCAAGGGTGGCCTTCGAATTGCAGAGTAGGCGCTGTGACGCGCTTTGCGAACCCCTGATGTGATGGAGAGGCCGCAACCCATGGATCAAAAGCAGGCGATCTGGATCAAGGACCCGCTGGCCATTCTCGCCGACGGCGCCGAGCGCGGCATCGTGGTCCGGAACGGCAGGATCGCCGAACTGGTGCCGGCGGGCCGCGAACCGGCCATCGCCGGTGCTGCGGTCTATGAGGCCGCCGCGCATGTGGTGCTGCCCGGTCTGATCAACACCCATCACCACTTCTACCAGACACTGACGCGGGCGCTGCCGGCGGCGCTCGATCGCGAGCTGTTTCCATGGCTGCAGGCGCTCTATCCGGTGTGGGCGCGACTGACGCCTGACGCCCTCGACCTCGGTGTCACCGTGGCGATGTCGGAGCTGCTGCTGTCCGGCTGCACCACGACGACCGACCATCACTACGTCTTTCCGGCCGGACTGGAGAGCGTTGTCCAGGACGAGGACACCATCCTCGCCGATAGCGAGCGCGTTGTGGCGCGGCATCACCAGCGCGGCGAAGACGCCATGGTGCAGATTGCGCTGGCGCCGTGTTCGCCGTTTTCGGCGACGACGTCGCTGATGAGCGCGACCGCGACACTGGCGGCCAGACTCGATGTCCGGCTGCATACCCATCTTGGGGAAACCGAGGACGAGAACCGGTTCTGCGAGCAGATCTATGGCTGTCGGCCGCTCGACTATCTCGAACAGTGTGGTTGGCTGAACGCAAGGACATGGCTGGCGCACGGCATTCATTTCAACGCTGCGGAGATGACGCGGCTCGGCAGAGCCGGAACCAGCATCAGCCATTGCGCCTGCAGCAACCAGCTTCTTGCGTCCGGCTGCTGCCCGGTCTGCGACATGGAAGAGGCCGGCGTTGCGATCGGGCTCGGCGTCGACGGCTCCGCGTCGAATGATGAATCCAACCTCATGCAGGAAGTCCGCGCAGCGTTCCTGCTGCAGCGCGCCCGCTACGGCGTCGGCCGCGTCAGTCACAAGGATGCCCTGCGCTGGGCCACGAAAGGCTCGGCCGCCTGCATCGGCCGCCCCGAGCTTGGCGAAATCGCGGTCGGGAAAATGGCGGACCTGGCGCTGTTCAAGCTCGATGAGTTGCGCTTCTCCGGTCACGGCGATCCGCTGGCGGCGCTGGTGCTGTGCGGGGCCCATCGCGCGGATCGGGTGATGGTCGGTGGCGATTGGATCGTGCGCGACGGCGCCATCCCCGGGCTCGCCCCCTTGTGGGGGAGAGGTGGAGAGGGGGGCAAGACGATGGTGCCCGTCGTTCACCCCCCTCCCTAACCCTCCCCCACAAGGGGGGAGGGAACACCTCAGTGCTGGTCGCTCGCTTCGTGCGACAAATGCTACCCCTTTTACTTGCCGCCGGGAATCTTGTCGTCGATGCCCTTGACGTAGAAGTTCATGCCGAGCACCTGGCCATCGGCGAGATGGTCGCCGCCCTTGCATTCGACTTCCTTGCCGTCCTGACCCACGACCGGGCATTTGAACGGAAACAGCCTGCCTTCGGTGATGGCGGCTTCGGTGTCCATCGCCAGTTTCTTCACGTCGTCAGGCATGTTGGTGTAGGGCGCCATCACCACCATCTTGGACTTCAAGCCGCCCCAGGTGTCTTCCGATTTCCACTTGCCGTCGAGTTCGGCCTTGACGCGCTCGATATAGTAGGGCGCCCAGTTGTCCATGATCGAGGTGAGCTGTGCCTTGGGTCCGAATTTGATCATTTCGGAATCCTGGCCGAATGCCAGCTTGCCGCGCTCGGACGCGATCTGCATCGCCGCCGGACTGTCGGTGTGCTGCATGATCACGTCGGCGCCCTGATCGAGCAGCGCCTTGGCGGAGTCGGCTTCCTTGCCGGGGTCGAACCACGAGTTCGCCCAGATGATCTTGACCTTGATGTTGGGATTGATGGTCTGGGCGCCGAGGATCGTGGCGTTGATGCCGGAGATGACTTCCGGGATCGGGAACGAGCCGATGTAGCCGAGCACGCCGGACTTCGACATCTTGGCGGCGATAATGCCCTGAATGTAGCGGCCTTCGTAGAACCGGCCGGAATAGGTCGACATGTTCTTGTCGCGCTTGTAGCCGGTGGCATGCTCGAAATGCACGTTGGGATACTTCTTGGCCACCTTCAGCGTCGGCTCCATGTAGCCGAACGACGTCGTGAAGATCAGCTTGTTGCCGGCGCGCACCAGCTGTTCGATGGAGCGCTCGGAATCCGGGCCCTCGCTGACGTTCTCGAGATACGTCGTCTCGATCTTGTCGCCGAATTCCTTGACCACGGCCTGGCGTGCAAGTTCATGCTGGTAGGTCCAGCCGAGATCGCCGATCGGACCAAGATAGATAAAGCCGACTTTGAGCTTCTCGGCTGCGGAAGCGCCGAACAGACTTGCTCCGGCGGTGAGGAGCATCGCGGTTGCCGCAATGAGAATTTTTCTCATAGATTTCTCCGGTTACTTAAGGGGTGGGCTGACTATCCCGATGCGCGCCGCCCCGTAGCGCGCTTCGGGTACGTTTATCGATCGGGCACGAACACCGTTCCCAGCGCCGCCGGTGCGGTCGAGCCCCCGGTTCTTGCGCGTGAAATCAGGACCAGGACGATGACCGTGGCTAAATATGGCAGTGCCGACATGAACTGGGAAGGAATGCCGAGGCCGGCGCCCTGCGCGTGGAGCTGAAGGATTGTCACGGCGCCAAACAGATATGCGCCGGTCACCAGGCGGCCCGGCCGCCAGGACGAGAACACCACGAGCGCAAGCGCGATCCAGCCGCGCCCGGCGGTCATGCCGGGAATGAAGAACGGCGTATAGGCCAGCGGCAGATAGGCCCCCGCGAGGCCCGCGCAGGCGCCGCCGAACATCACCGCGTATAGTCGTATCCTGAGCACAGGGTATCCCAGCGCATGCGCCGAGGTATGGTTGTCGCCGGCGGCCCGAAGCACCAATCCCGCGCGGGTCCGATACAGAAACAGCCAGACGCAAATCACCAGCAGCAACGATAGATAGACGAAGGCGTCTTCGCCGAACAGGATACGGCCGGCAAAGGGAATGTCGGTCAGTCCGGGGATATGGAGATGCGGAGCCGGCGTAATCCTTTCGCCGACAAAACCCGCACCGATCAGGCCTGACAGGCCGATACCGAGGATCGTCAGCGCGAGACCGGTGGCGACCTGGTTGACCGCCAGGCCCAGCGTCATCATGGCAAAGATCAACGACAGCGCCGTTCCGGCGACAATTCCGCAGACGGCACCGATGGCGATGGAACCGGCGAGAAGGGCGCCTCCAAAACCACAGGCCGCGCCCATGATCATCATGCCTTCGACGCCGAGATTGAGCACGCCGGCCCGCTCGGTGATCAGTTCTCCGGTGGCCGCGATCAGCAGAGGGGTCGAGGCCGCGAGAACCGACAGGATGATGGCTTCAAGCAACCCCATCGGCGGCCTTTCGTTGCGGCACGATCAGTTTGATCCGGTACAGGATGAGGGAATCGCAGGCCAGCACGTAGAACAGCAGGATGCCTTGAAACACCTTGGTCATATCGAGAGGAATCTTCATTGCGATCTGCGCCTGCTCGCCGCCGATGAACGTCAGCGCCAGGAACAGTCCTGCAATTAATATTCCAATCGGATTGAGGCGTCCGAGAAACGCGACGATGATGGCGGTGAAACCATAGCCCGGCGAAATGCCCGGCTGCAGGTGCCCGACCGGACCTGCGACCTCGATGATTCCGGCCAGCCCGGCCAACGCGCCGGAAACGGCGAACGTCAAAAGAATCAACCGGTTGGAATTGAAGCCGCCGAACCGGGCGGCGCGCGGCGCGGCTCCGACGACGCGGATTTCGAAGCCCTTGATGGTGCGGCCGAGCAAGACCGCCGCGCCGGCAACGACCACCAGCGCGATGACCGCGCCAAGGTGCAGGCGACCGCCTTCGATCAGAACCGGCACCGTCGCGACCGGATCGAATTCGGCGGTGGTCGGAAAATTGAAACCCGCCGGGTCGCGCCACGGCCCGCGGACCAGATAGTCGAGCAGAAGATCGGCCACATAGACCAGCATCAGGCTGGTCAGAATTTCGCTGGCGCCGAACCGGACTTTGCAGATGGCCGGAATCAACGCGTACAAGGCACCCGCCGCGGCGCCGAGCAGCAGCATCGCAGGCAATACCCAGGTGCCGGCGTCGGTGCCTTGGGTTTTCACCGCCAGCCAGCTTCCGGCGACAGCGCCGATCAGGAATTGTCCTTCCGCGCCGATGTTCCAGACATTGGCGAGATAGCACAGCGACAGTCCGATGCCGATCATCACCAGCGGCGTCGCCTTCACCGCGATTTCCTGCAACGAATAACTGTCGGTCAGGGGATCGATGAAGTAGACGCCAAGGGCAAGAATCGGATTTTTTCCGAGAATCGCAAACAGGATGCTCATGGTCACGATCGTCAGCGCGATCGCGATCAGCGGGGAAACCAGGGCGATGGTGGTCGATCGCTCCGCGCGCTTTTCAAGCACCAACTGCATGAGCCGCTTCCTTTGGCGCAAGCCGGCTTCCGCCCATCAGCAGGCCGAGTTTCTCGCGGCTGGCATCCGCGGTCGCCAGTGATTCCGACAGCCGTCCGTGGAACATCACCGCGATCCGGTCGGCGATTTCGGCAAGTTCATCCAGATCCTGGCTGGTAACCAGTACGGCGGCGCCGCTTGCGGCGAGATCAAGCAGAGCCTGACGAATGACAGCGGCTGCGCCCGCGTCCACGCCCCAGGTCGGCTGGCTGACCACAAGGACGGCGGGGTTGCGCAGGATCTCGCGTCCGACGATGAATTTCTGCAAATTGCCACCGGAAAGGCTTGCCGCTTCAGGGTCGCGCTTCGCCTTGCGGACGTCGAAAGCTTCGGTCGCCCGGTCGACCGTGGACAGCGTCGCGGCGGTATTGATGAACCCGTGCTGGACCATTCCGCTGGCAGCATGGCCCGTCAACAGGGCGTTCTCGGAGAGCTTCATCCGCGGCGCGGTGCCATGGCCTAATCTTTCCTCGGGCACGAAGGCCGCGCCGAGTTTGCGGCGCTGCGTGATCGAAAGGTGCCCCGCCGCATGACTGTCGATGACGACTGTGCCGGGGTCCTGAGCCAGACGCTCTCCCGAAAGTGCGGCAAAGAGTTCGTCCTGGCCGTTGCCGGCGACACCGGCGATGCCCAGTATCTCGCCACCTTTCAATTCCAGCGAGACGTGCTCGAGCCGAACGCCGTGAGGATCGTCCGGCTCCAGGCAGAGATCATTGACCACAAGGCGCGGTACCGTGGTTTGGCGTCCGGCCGCGGCTTTCACCTGCTTGATGTCGGCACCGACCATCATGCGGGCGAGCGAGGCCGCGGTCTCCTGCTGCGGATTGCAGGTCGAGACCTTCCTGCCTCCGCGCAGGATCGTTGCGGTGTCGCAGAGCCGCTTCACTTCCTCGAGTTTGTGGCTGATGTAGAGGATGGCGCGGCCTTCCGACTTCAGCCGATCCAGCACGACAAAAAGCTGATCTGCTTCCTGCGGCGTCAGTACCGCCGTCGGCTCATCGAGGATCAGAAACTTAGGGTTCTGCATCAGCGCCCGCACGATCTCGATGCGCTGACGCTCGCCAACCGACAGTCGCCACACCTCGCGTTTGGGATCGAGCGGAAGCCCGTAAACGCTGGACACTTCCTCCAGACGCGCAGACATGTCCTTGAACGATTCCCTGCCGTCCAGACCAAGGGCCACATTTTCGGCGACGGTGAGATTGTCGAACAGCGAGAAGTGCTGGAATACCATTCCGATGCCGCGCGCGCGCGCTTCCGATGGACCGGCGAGAGTCATTTTCTCGCCTTGCCAGCGCATTTCTCCGTCACTCGGCTGGATCAATCCATAGATCGTCTTGACGAGCGTCGACTTGCCCGCACCATTTTCGCCAAGCAGCGCATGGATCTGCCGCGGCCAGATTTCGATGTCGATCGAATCGTTTGCGAGAAAGCTGCCATAGCGCTTGGTGAGACCAATGGTCTGCAGCAACGGCGTCTGGCCGGACCGCATGTGGGATGGCGTCGGATCTAACATTCGCAGCCACGCGTGGGAGGGATGCTGCCTCAATACTGTGCTAAATTGCAATGCAAGGTAAGTATCGAAATAGCGCCAGCGCTTGCTTACCGTTTCGGCAAGGGGCGGCGCAAAGCTTCGTTTCACCGCGGTTGTCCTTGACGGTGACCTTCCGAGGCCTGTGGCAGAATTGTGACGGTTGGCGGCAAATTCGCAAGGTGCCAAATCGGCGTGCCGCCAATGTGAGCAGCCTGTCTCAGCGGCCGGGGTATCCGCGAACATCAATCGGCTGGGCCTGATCAGGATTATTTTCCACGTCAGTTCGCCGCATAAACCCAACGACTACAGAGCTAAGCTGGCCGTCGGCTTGTTCTCCATCCGCTTGGTCGAAGCACCTCAGGATCGCAGACCCTCATTGTAAGGCGCTGATGTATTTGGCGTTCTTGATGAAACACGCGCCAGCCTCTGTGGAAACTTGAGGCTTCTCATGATGCAGGAACAAAGCAAGGGTCGCCGCGAGGGCCTCGATCAATCGATCATCAACCTTGGGGGTAATCCGAATGTCCTACCGCACGAAAGCAGTCGCAGCAGCCCTGCTGTTACTGGCCACTCTTGCTCCAGTCAGCTTCGCCAGCGCGGCAGACATGCCGATGAAGGTGAAGGCCGTAAAGGCGCCGCCGGATCTTCCGTTCTTTCTCCTGATCGACGACCGGGTGTCCTTCTCCTACATCCCGACCGCGACCGACCCCGGTGTTTTCAGCCGGCGCCCGGACGGCAGCATCAACGGCAAGACCGCAAAGCAGGTCTATTCGTTTACCCACTTCGACATCTGGGCCTACGGCACCAACTTCTTCAACATCTCGATGTACAAGTCGGATCATAACGATCCCGCGAATGGGTGCACGTTGGTCAACACCGGTTGCGGCGGCGCGACCGAAATCTACGGCCTGATCCGCAGCACGATCGGTTTCAACGAAGTCTTCAACACCAAGGCCTTCAGCATTGGGCCCTTGCGTGACGTCTCGTTCGAGATCGGAGCCGATGCCAATACCGAGAACAACGCGCTGGCGCCCGCCAAACGCGACATCGTCGCCGGTCTGCAGTTTCTCGGCTTCCTGCCCGAGAGCCTGCAGCTTTTCGCCATCAGCGGTCGCGCTGCCTGGTATGGCCCTAAAGGTCCGGAGAATTCTCCCCTTGCGTTCGCCGTCCCCGGCAACATCCAGACCAAGACGGAATTCAACAGCGAGCCGATCCGCTTGACCTTCGACGCCAGCAAGGCCGTCTGGGGGCCGAAATACACCCACTTCGTCGATCTTTGGGTGGCCTATCGCTACTGGCAGAACAAGTTCGGTCTTGACCATGCCAACAGCGTGAACTGCAACGTCAGCCCCGGCGTGAGCAACAACTCCTGCACCGAATCGTCGGTCTACTCCGGCATCACCGTCAAGTTCTAGGTCGCCTGAACTTCCACGTGTTTGAGACGGCACCGCGGTGAACCCGCGGCGCCGTCTTCGTTTGAGATGCGCAATCGAGGCGCGAATTCATCGTTGCCGACGCGCCTCAGCCGGCACCCGGTTTACGACGATACCGCTGCAATTCAGGCTTTTGCGGTCCAGATGCCGGCATGAAGCGCTTCGGCTTCGTCTTCGAGCAGCGGACCGACCACCTCGACCGGCCGCTGGCCGGTTTCGAACACCTTGCGGCACGGCAGGTCCAGCGTGGGGTTTTCCGGATGGTCGCCGGTGAGCTGGCGCAGGCGATGTTCGCTGAGGCCGTAGACCAGCCGGCCAATCCCGGCCCAATAGATCGCGCCGGCGCACATCGCGCAGGGCTCGGCGGAGGAATACAGCGTGCTCGCTTTCAGGACCTCGGCGCCGTAGCTGGTGCAGGCCCGGGTGGCGAGCAGGCGTTCGGCGTGGGCGGTGCCGTCATGCGACGGCATATAGCCGTTCTCGGCCTCAGTCAGGACATTGCCGTCGCCATCGACCAGAAGCGCGCCGAACGGATGATTGCCGTTCGCCATGGAGCGGCGCGCCACATCGAAGCATCGGCGCAGCAATAATTCGTCAAGCCCGGTCTGGCCAGGATGTGATTGGCCGCCCATCGCGCCGCTCCCTTGTTGATCCCGGTATCTGGCGTTGATCGCACGAAGTTGGCTGCCGCTGATACCAACAGCCCCGTCATTCCGGGGCGCGAGCAGCGACAGCTGTGAGCGAGCCCGGAATCCATACTCCCTGCAGGGGTTATGGATTCCGGGCTCGCGCAATCAACGCGAATTGACGAAGCCGTCCATTCGCGCCGCTCGCGCGCCCCGGAATGACGGCGGTTTTTCGGGGGCACGTTCCATGGGTCAGAACAACTC
>WNFI01377913.1_pt1 | contig 11094 bp, 16 predicted proteins | sample 5400471 | NCBI WGS metagenome assembly WNFI01 (sample SAMN13153348, study PRJNA577476) | soil metagenome | isolation source: 100 cm saprolite on Douglas fir-dominated hillslope | place: USA:California | collected 2013-09-17 | reverse complement strand
CTAGTGTTGCATGTGGCGTGAACCGTTAGTGACCCGAACACTTTCAAAATGAGATAGTCACATACACATTCCTAATCAGATATAGAATCTGAACGGCTTATTCAGGACAGAGCACAGCCTGGCTTACCTGAACACTAATATCAAGCCAACGACGACAGATAGTAAAGGAACGACTTGATTGGTGAGTTGCACTTCATATTCGAACCTCTGTAAATGGTCAGCATTCAGTCAATGCATTAAGAAGTATGCTTCATGCCACTCACAATATAGAGAACTGCCACTAACGTCGCGAACGCTGTACATGTGAGGACGGGACCAATAATTCGACCAGTCACCTAGGACCAAGGCCTCAGTTACGGCTCACATCCAGGCTTCCCTGGTTTATCCCTCCGAAACATGAGTTCATGACCAATGACCCAGTTAGCAGCTTACCTTTGTCAGCTTACACTGCCTTCAACGCTAGTATAACGTCGCATCGTCAGAGAACGACGACTAATAAGATGGTAAATAAAATCCCACCGAACGATATCGAAAAGCCAGCTATAGCTAACGGAAATTCCAGGCGGTTTCAACGCCCGTTCAAAAATTCACGAGGTAACTGCAACAGGTGGCGAACATACCGACTGAGTTTTTCGCCAAAGGACAGTCGCCAGGGAATTAGCTCCACAAGTTCACGAATTGCACCGCCACTCATGTGCGACTGCCTGCAGGCAGCAGGCGTGCCTCCGTCTCAAAATTGCATAGGGCCACCAGGTATGAGTTCCACTTAATTGGCCGAATTCCAGCTTAAGACTTTTTATTGGGGAAGGCGGCGGATCACCGGCAGTGCACAGTCCGAGATAAACCTAGAATAATGGGCAAGAAGAAATGATTCTGGTCCCTCGAATAGCTCAGTTGGCAGAGCGTCAGACTGTAATTGATAACTCAGATTTATCTGAATGTCACCTGTTCGACCCAGGTTTCGAGGACTTTTTGAATGTTTTCAAGTTTTGCGATATAAACAATCATCAACATCCCGCCTTCGGAAACGATTGTAGGAGTTGTCCAAACAAGTCGCTTCCGAAGTTCCATACAGTATTTCCATTGCAACAAGTTTTAAAGTATGAGGGACGCCCAGCGAGCGAGCACAATAATAAAGTGACATGGAGACGGGCAAATGCATCAGAATCGAGATCGTGTTTTCCTCTGAATATCTACCAAGGTCCGTCGAACATCTTGGGACGCTGCATCCATTGGTAAGACTTCTAGATACGCCGAAACCATTTGGTCGATCACATTGGCAGGGAAGGATCCGCGCGGAAGCCTGGAAGCCGGACGAACCGCCTCCGTCAACCAATTATTAACCAAGTATGTGATGTCTTGGATGAGAAAGAGCTCTCGATCCGCTGTGTGGTATGGAGGTTGCTATCCAGTATGATTCAGATAGTAAATAACGAAAGGAGTTTAGAGCCGCTCACCCCAGACTCTCGCATCGTATATAACGGTTGGAAAATGACGTCGAAGGGCACATTACTTTCAACCAGTACTTGTGGCGCCCAACCAGCGGGTACTTCATTTTTGTGTTCCCAAGCGAAGTCTTCTAACAGCTCGCAAAGCAGATCTACAGGAATGTGTAGCTACACAATTTAATAGCATTAAGTGGGATGGTATCTTACCGCATGGGAATGTGGTTTCGGATGGATACAATTTGAGTCCAAGGCGCTGCACGCGTTCAGCGAGGGCGTTAGGAACGTCTCCCTGCTGTTGTTCTGCTATGTCCACCATGAGCCTACCTTAAGGTGGGGATCCGCGTCTTACATACCCTTATAGAAGATGGCTCGCCATGTTGAAGCCACAAGCTGAGGATCACGGTAATTTGAAACCTTAATGATCAGGAGCTTCATGTCGTCAAGGTCGTATGGATCTGCATAACCTCCATAGAGCTTGCAAGAGGTTAATCTACCGGGACTGAACATGTCTAGGTGTCATCACACTCACCTCGGTAACATTCATCAGTCTCGACGTCAACCGTTCCAGGTCCCTTTTCCTCACATCGTCTAACCCTCGCATAGTCTGCATGACATCCAGCAGCTCCATCTGCAAGTTAGCCACTTCTAATTTCTCCTCTAGGTCATTCAAGAATTCAACCAATCCCTGATCTTGATGATCATAACCGGATGCTTGGTGGGACTTAGCATTTCCCATAGCCAGCGACAAATACTCGATTCGGTTATCCAGTGTCATCGAGAAGCTGCGAATTCATCAATAAGAATGAGTTGCGTTCACCAGAGAGCGCCTACTTTGCTTCCGCCAGACTGGCTAAGGCTTGTGCAGCCCTAAGGGATTCTCCGTGACCAACATACAATTGCCATAGCAGTTCACTCTTTTCTCGCGTGCGAGGGTCGCGAAGAAGATGACCCTCAATAAACGGCGTTTGGATCTGGAACGACCTTCAGATACTCGGAATGCACAGTGATGAAAAGGCGAACCTGTAGCAATTCCTCAGTCCGACCATTGTCAATGAACCAATCGTACAAATAAGAGTGGAAGACAGGGTCATTTGATTCTAACGCTGCATGATATGCCGCCGACTGAAGAGCCTCCACCTGATTGGCTGAAGAGCGATTAATTCAGTAATATGAAGCAATGCGAGGCCACGCGACGCGACATACCCTCTTCGTTACTCATTGCTTGGTTCAAGAGATCATCAAATGATTGGAGTCCCTTCAGGACCAATTCGTAGCATTGAATTCTCATTTCGAAGGCTTCCCTTGTTCCATTGCCTTCGTGACAGCCTCCCGTCCAGTACTGAACACCGGATTTGTCACTATCCCAGTCACCGGCACATTTCAGTGGGAGCTGAACAGTCCCTGATAAAGGACGGTGTAAGAATGAGGCCGATTACGTCGGAGACATGTATCCGGGAATGTTTACCCTCTGGGAATTTCATCTGCTGGTAGTCAGTACAAATCTCTCCCAGACTCGGTGGGTGGAGGTTTCGTGTACTTTTAAGGAATAGCCTGATAAGCAGATGAGACAAATATTTAGAAATTAAAGATAAATGGGGATTACGCACCGCAATGATTCCCTTAAATTTTCCGCTGCCTCGCTCACGGAATGAGATTCTTTTGCTCTGCGAAGAGCCTCCACCGCCTGGTGCACCAAAACTCAGTCCAATACATATGTTAAGGTGAATGACCGTACTTTATAGGTCATCACATCGTCCGTACTACAGAAGTTAGGACAGCGGGACTGCAGGACATCACTGATGGTGTCAATCTTGAAGAGTGGAATTGTGCATAAGAAAGGTGTCGGTGCAAGAATGATAATCTACGTACGCTTATCTGTTGACTAATCTGCTGATTAATTAATGCTGTGACGAGACCTTTTCCGACATCTCTTCCTTCCTTAGTCGTCAGCAGATCTTCCCACGTCATCGATTGCAGTTTGTGCTGCAGAGGAAGCTCGCATCTGTGTAGCATGAGAAGGATTTCTGCCGTCAGATCGTGATACTTACAAGGCTATCGTATCTGGAAGCTTGTAATCAATCAAGAGGAGAACGAAGTTGATCGCTTCGATGGTTATGCCCAACAGCTCCCTGAGAGCGGATGCTGAGGCTTGCTCTTCCTGAGGATCCGGTCAATGAATTAACTACATGAATGACGAAAGTTCAACCTTCCAAGGGCCTTGCCGCCCTACGTCGGAGCTCGTCCCTAACGAAGAGTAGTTACCAGGAGGGAGGAATAACTGAGGATTTCTGTAGCCTTGTTAGCGGGGAATCCATTGATCGAACCAATCATTAAGAGTACCTGTCGAGAAAATCTGCGAGTGACTGAAGATTTCGCTGGGCTGAAGACAGCACCATGACGGGTATGTTCGTGGTTTGGTTGTTCGTCACCCTAATGAATTAAAGATCAAAGCCCTGTCAGAGATTGTATTATATTAATCCCACCCTTTTGTAATTTTGGACTTCCAGATTGGTCGCACTAAACGAGAAAAGTATAACGCATAGCCTTCATGTCTACCACTGAACACAATTGCCATTGCTAGTCGCAGAAGAGATCACTAAGCGTTATGAAATCACAAGGAAGTGGATACTCACAGTTAGGGAACTCAGTTGGGTGTTGACCCCAGTCGTGAAACAGAGTCTTTGCTACATTTTGGGTAGCCTCGTCGATAATACTTTCAGTGCCAGCCGGGTTAATAATGGGATGCCGGCTTGGAGCGATATCCAGGGATATTGCTGATGAAAAGGGTACCGGCAAGCTTAGGGCCGCTCCTACGAAGGAATTGGCACTAGCCAGTGCCAGCAGCATCGCGCAAGTCTGGTCCCGCCCGTATCTACAAGGACAATGGATGAGAGATGATGGTAAGGGTTGGCGAAACTTACTGATCAAGGAAGGTTCTGAGAAGCTCTTCATCTCCTCCCCGTCTAGTACTTTCGATTAATTCTCGCAATGTATCCACAGCTCGTTTCTTAACAATAACAGACAAACCATCGTTTGTCAACACAAGGAACTGATCGGGATAGGCTGTAAATTGAGTGACTAGATCATTCCATGAAGGTATTGAGCCTTTCGCAAACGGGGGCATCTGCGGAGTCTTCAAGTGGGCGATTGCCCAAGTCTTCGCTGGTAGTTCCAATATGGAGGCGTACTCTCCAAATGGAGGCCTTGTGGGTTGACCGCTTTGCGAGTATGCTGAAATTGTTCCTGGGACTTGCGCGATTTGTGGAGCACCATCCATCGCTAGATTCCCAATCCTCGGTAGGTCGGGGGATGCACAGAATAGTACATCCGGCCGAGAAGGGTCCGGAGGGGATTGGGAGCCCAAGAGCAAGCCTCCAAAATAACTGGCTAAGCTAAGTTTCGAGGGTTGCCAAGACTTTGAATGTGTGATCGAAGAGTTCGATGGTCCACGGTATAACGTATCCTGATCATAATGAGTCGACCGAGGATACTCAACACTGCTCGGAACCATTCGAACATGGACCAGCTCAAGTGTCGAAGGACCACCGGATACCACACTTGTTGAAGTCCCGTAATTAGAGAAATTACGACGCAAAGCAGTGAAGTAGAATCGTATACCGGATGATGTAACAGCCATTAAGTGGATGGAAGAAGAATCTGAAGCAGTGAATGCGTGTATATCTAGGATGTCAAGTTTGGCTGTGCCAAGGGGTGGACATAGCAATTGCGCCTGCTTGAAGATGTTTGAAGCAATGGCTACCCTCTGCAAAGGAGCCGTCGCCTGTCCTGACACGTTATATAGATTAATGATATTGTTTGATGTTAACGCGTATAGTAAGTCGCGGGATTCATCCAAGGCGAGCTTAGAGATCGCTTCTGTGATCGCATATTCGGCATCCATTCTGAGACCTGAAGAGGATATGGATATGCCGCACCTGAAGGTCCCGAGGAAAATATGGAAGGAAGCATACTGGATACTCCTGATGCAGAATGATTATATAAAGACGATTTACCGCCGAACCATCCCTCTCGCGCTTGGTACCGCAACTCGTACAAATTCCCGTCAGATATCCCGCACATGAAAGCGCGTCCAGAAGAAGTTGAGACAATAGAGGACATGGTGACATTGTCGGTGGGGAAACGCAACTCGGTGTCATAGACGACAAACTGTTGAGAAGCTATAGGCCTGCCGGGAGAGCCCTCTGAAGTAGCCAACCCTAGTACTATCAAAGTGGAGGTAGTGCAGAGTACCAGCAAATGCTTCATTGAGTCGATGAAGATACCTACAAGCAAATCAATGAAACATCACTAAACAACGGAGAATGAACAACGAACCAGGTTTAGGTTTTACAAGGCCCACGTTGTGGATGATACTCGGCTGCTCCGGAAAGCTTTGTAATGAGTCCTCCCTGACCGATTGAGTCAATGAGATGCTCGATCCTCAGTGCCTCACACATACGGAGCGATGTAGTCCCACAAGAACAGCTTGTTGTTCAATGCAACCCATGCACGATCTATTTGAGGAAAGATACCCATATAACAAGTCGACTTCGTCGCTGCAGATTTGACAGAGGATTCATTGATATGTAAAATGAAAATAAATCTATAACATTACATTCATAAGTTGAGAAGAGTTCCTCTGGTATCATGATGGTGCGCTTCAGATCGAATGAGGACCATGGCGGGGTTACATACGCGGAAGAAGATGAGGCTTAGAAGACTTCGTTAATAAGGCGACGCGACACCCTGTGTAAAACATTTACCGCCTAGAATGACTTCGCCTGGATCAGGAATTTGAGTCGAATCCCTCGAAAAATGCTCAGCCAAGACCGCGTTTGCCTTAGCCAGAGAAACAAGCTTCGCATCATCAGCCATAGTTCTGCAGAAAAGGTGGCAAGGAGCGCAACAAACACAATAGATTCGGTCAACTCCGCTACAATACAGAGATTGCTTCCGTCTTGATCACTGACTTTTGCATTACCATGCCCAGAGTACCACCTCTAAACTCCTCGTTTAAGCGCCAAGCGGTTATATCACCCATTCCCAAGATCCTTCCTGCCCTTGTGTTCGAGGTTTCTCTTGAACCAAAGATGTGGCAACATGACGGCGCTTATTATTAAAGCGTGCCCAGTTTATCAAAGAGCAGTATGTAAAAGCGCAGGAAGTCAGGAACTTGACAGTCCAGCGCCTTGTGCTCGGTCCTCGGAGACCCGGACCGTGTGACGGGCCTACCAGATCTGTGCAACTGTCAACACTAAGATTCGCAAGTGCCACGATCCCAATGACCCACAACAAAACCGCCCGAATTCGGGATCCTCAACCTGGGAATATACAGCTAATTCTATTCGAAGCTATTGATCAACCTCAAGCTATTGAAGATCAACCTGTTGCGTTGTTTCTTGAAATCCCCATCCACATCATCACGCTGTTGTGTAGCCGTCTTCGAAAGTATTTACCCTATCTAGGCTGGTGCATTTTGGGTGCGATCGGGACCTTGAAACGGGATAATGGAGCCAACATTGAAGAAGAAGGCGAACTTGGTGACCGCGAGATTTATCGCTATCATACGGACGATCTTGCTTACTGTAATTCTGTTCCACCAGTTGTTCATTCGTTTTTTTTTTCATTCACAATTTATATAGACACTCTTCAACGTGCAATTGATCCTGAAGTCATTGAACAGCGAAGCAGCATACACCCATCGCAGTCTGGGTCTACCATAACCCGAGAAAACTTCCGCGGGGGGCTTGAGCGGGATGGAGGTTGTGTGTTCTCGCGCATGATCTCGTTCTCCAACGCGATTCATATCATTCCATTCGCTCGTGGAAACGATGTAAGCTCATGCTTCTCATAACAGCACTAAGAGTCACTCATCTATCGTCTCAGTGGTTTCAGTCCATCGTTAAAAACCGCCCCCCGTACGATGAGAACGTGTCAGATCTCGACTCAATTAACGACATCCGCAATGGAATGATAGTCCAAGCGAACTTTCATATGGGTTTGGATTCAGGTCTCTTGGCCATTTTAAAGGTATTTCACTCTTCCCTTCCCGGGAGCAGCTAAAAAATTGTAGTGCAGACACCGAACGAGATTCTAGATGTCGAAGATGTGCCGCCTAATGCCTCTCAGGACCCTTTATTGCCAAACATGGAATATCCTGCCGGCGAACGTTTTACGCTCCAAATGCTCGGAGAACCTGATGATCGTGATAAACTGCTTGCAAAACACCCTAACAACACTGATGCTGCCTTTAAACGAGATACTGGTTTGCCCAAACCTTCTTCCCTCCTGCTCCACTACAGCTATGGTGCTTCGGCCATTAGGGTGTGGGGTCAACATGAATTATATTTCCTCACCGATACTTTTCGAAAAAAACTCCCCGTCCTTCAAGAACTGTGGACCGCCAGCCAGGTACTAGACCAACTACCATACACGACCGTAGGAACGCAAAGCGAGATCGCCATCGTGATGCTACAAGTGGCGGCAAAGGGGCAGGGAATAACGCTGTAGATGCAACCATGAGCCTCCAGGATTGGCAAATAGTTGAAGGATCTGCAGGAAGTCATGTTGCAGGGCCCGTTGATGGCTCTCCGTGGTGGGACGAACACTATTGGATGTTATCCTTTTGGAGTAACTCAAAGGCAGCCATCAAACGCCGTCGTACCACTAAGGAAGAATTTCTTTCCCGTATGAACAAGTGGATCGGTGAAGTGGAGAATTGAATTTGCTATGAAATATGGGTTAAACGATACTAGTATTTCTAGTCGAAGCAGACGTTGCGAGCGCTTTTCGTTGCATGCCACCTGGTTTGCACTGTTGTAGCACTTATCTCCACGAAGCTAACGGACTCTATGAACATCAACGGATTCCCTCATACAGTACCACGACCTGTTCGAACAGGCTCACTCGCATCGAGAGCATGTCGTCAACTCGAGGACTCAGAGGGGAAGGAACACAACATGGACAAGAAGAAGTTCCTCCTAGAACGGATGGGTACCAGAGAACATTCAATACTCGAACGTTTGCGCATGCCGATCAGGAAGTCGAAGATTGCATCAAGCACGACGCCGCAGTCGAGATGAAGACGTTGGCGGTCCCCACAAATGATTGCGGGGAATCAGCGACAATCACGATCTCCTCTATGCGTGGAAATGGAAACAGCACGGTGGAAGATGGCCACGGGGAGCTCCAAACAACAGCATCGCTCAGAAGATTCATCATTCAGTCTGAGAAACAACCCTTGAATCTGCAAACAGACCAAGTTGTTAACATGATTACACTATCAGACAGCACAGAGCTCAATCTTCATGGGGTTGACAATGATGATGAATCTCGTTTGTTACCCCGCGGCCGCATCGCAGAAGTGTGGCGTTCGTCATGGACGAAAACAGGTGACTGACGAAATCGCCGCAACTGCCATAACGCATTGTCAAACAAACGGACTCGCTTTTGTCAACGTGGTGATTAGCAGCCCTCATGAGTCCAGAACGAAATCATGTCCACGCGAATCTTAAATACACAGGCAAAATTCCCGACAACACTTCGTGTAAACAATCATCCAATCAATCCTGGCACTGAGCCTCTTTCACTGGCATCGGACACGTAGGCTTGAGCATCCTCCCAGTCTGAACGATCCCCCTGCCAGGTTGATGTGGAAGCCTTTGGCGTTTCAGGTGATACGTTGAAGCTAGTTCCTAGGTCTACACTAGCCCCGTATGACTGACGCTGTCCAGAAGCACCCATGGCGCTGAGCTGAGCTGATGAAGAAAGGCTGCGAGGTTCAGGAGTGATGATGACTTGGGGCCGGTTGGGCATCTGGCGGGGGCTCATCGGCTTAGTCTTGTTCGCATGAGGTGACATCACGCTCGAACCGTCGGCATTCCCTCTGGCAGATCCAGCGTCGGGAACGAGATCAATAGGTGCTGAGGACTGATTTGGAGAACGAGTCTTAATTCGATTGTTTGACGTTGCTTCCCTGCATCGAGAGGTGAGACCCGGTCGCTGAGCGCAAGATCAAAAACGCATACCGTATTTCTGCAATCAAGTCATGAACTGAATACCACGCCAGATAACCATAGGCTGTCCCTCTCCACCATCCTGCAAGGTCTGTCGTCCCCAAGTACGCGTGCGCGTGTAGGTGATCTTTGATGGGTATTTTATTATCTTTAAAGGGGGGTGTAATAAAGCCAACGTGCAGCGGAAGGTCGGGTGGCGCTAGCGGAGCTTTATTGGCCGAGGCCATCTCGTCGGGTGACACGGGCGCCGGCGATGAAGGGGTATGGGGTGGATTCAAGGATAGGAAGAGGCGAGAAGCAGTTTCCTGAATGTGATTGAGCAGTGGGATATCACTTGAAGACTATGGAAGTATGTCCGTGTTATGCAAGCGTCAAAGATTTTGTGAGCGGGAACATACAAGGGAATATATAGAAGGGACATGTAGGCTGACGGAAAGTTAATATGAGAAAAAAGCGGGCCTTGACACGATTAGAGCTTACTTGACGATGAGTATGATATGTCCTTTGCTAGAGATGGGGTATTTCTTCTCAACGAACGCAGTTATGCTGCCATCTTTGAATATAACTGGGTTGTCATCACTAGACGACACCAAAGTAGACGGAGAACCGGTATCAAGGCCATCTGAGTCTTGCCTCCTGGGCGTAGTGGAACCCCCGATGTGCGAACGGGGCTGTGATAATGAAACAAGGCTGCAAAACGGGCAACCTGGCCTTGGAGCAAATGCACTTTGTCTTGGAAGCGACATCAGGGGAAGAACAGAACAGCGCGAAGACTCCAAAAGGCTCTTATGTTGCGACCAGTTTGAAGCTACCAAAGACGAAGCCAAGATCTAGTACTGGATCCGGATGCAAAAGCGGATCCCAGGGCCGCGGTTAGCTCGCGCAGTCGAGTACATCGTTTGCAACACAGGAAAGCAAATAACTATGAGTCAAGATCAGGATGCAACCAGGGAAACTACGCTAGCTATGTTTCGGGGCTTCTCCCGCTACCTTGACGATCAGAATGATCGCTATGAGGGATTGGTTAAAATATCCCGCGATATTACCATACATTCCAAACGAGCCATCTTCGAGCTGCACCGATCCGTCGTACCCGACAAGCCGTTCAGTGATGGCACTCGAGACCTTCGAGCACATGAGATACGAGCCGCCAAGGAGGCATACAACAAACTCAAAGTCGTACGAAGGCTCTTGGATAGCATTGCCGCCGAGTTAAACGGCCAGGAAACAGGACGCTACGCTCCGGCGATGTGAAGCTAAAGTTTGGCTCTGTCCTCAGACAGGTTCAATGACGTCCCCCCACGTCTAGCTCCCCAGGGCTACAAGAATACATCGAAGCCTTATCATTCGCACACTATATTGACACGGGTGATCTCATCTCATATGCACAAGTAGAGCTCTTTCTACCCGAGGCGAGTCGTTCCAATATTCGCAATTCCATCGACGCCACTCACATGTCGTTTCCAGATCGTTCCACTCTCCTACCAGGATTATCTTCTTGGTGTCTCGGACGTAACTGGGGAGCTCATGCGTTACGCCATATCTTCTGTTTCAGTACCTGACGGCGGTAAGCACAAGGCTTCCCAGGTTTGCACATTTGTTCGGGCGTGCGCTGCAAGTACGTCATGTAG
>WNFI01083399.1_pt1 | contig 11094 bp, 9 predicted proteins | sample 5400471 | NCBI WGS metagenome assembly WNFI01 (sample SAMN13153348, study PRJNA577476) | soil metagenome | isolation source: 100 cm saprolite on Douglas fir-dominated hillslope | place: USA:California | collected 2013-09-17 | reverse complement strand
CATTGGAATGCGCTGCGTGATCTGGATCGTCAGCCCGAGATAGATCCCGAGCAGATATACGGCGACCAGCGCGAAATCATACCAATTCGCGCGCGGCTCCGCGGCAGGCGCGATCATAGGGCACCGACCGCCGTCACGAATTGCGCCCCTCGGCTCGGCCAGTCGAACCGATCGGAGCAGGCGGCGTAGGCGCGATCGTGCAGCTGGTTCAGATAGTCGAGGTCATCCATCACGCGGAGCACGCCTCGAGCCAGCGCCTCGTGGCTGCTGTAGAGGAGCGTGCTCTCGCCATGGCGAAGCGGGACGCCGGCAAGCGATCCGTTCAGCGCCAGGATCGGCATGCGGTTGAAGACGTAGTCCAGCACCTTCAACTTGAAGCCGCCGCCGTGGCGTTCCGGCACGATCGCGACGCGCGCCTGATCCATGTAGCCGGACACGCCGCTCACCGAACCGGTGAAGCTGGTCGCGTGCACGCGGCCGCGCAGGCCGTCGAGAAAGCGCTCTTCCGCGCTGCCGACCACCTGCAGCTCGGCATTGGCCGCGGCAAAGAGCGGATCGGCGACGGCGACGAACTCCTCGAGGTTCATCCTCTTGGCGATCCATTCGAAGCTGCCGATGATGACCGCGCGCCGCGGGAAGTCGCCGGTGATCCGCCGCGCCGCCACCCGCCTCCCGGCATAGCCGGGCACCAGCACGTCGATCCGTTTGCCCGGGCATTCCACCGCATAGAGCGCCTGGTCTTCCGGCGTGATGGCCGTGACCAAATCGACCGCCGCGACCAGGTTGCGCTCCAGCAACCGGGTCTTCAACGCATCGAATCGCTGGCCCTGGCGCTTCAGCAGGCGCGGCTGACCGTTGGCGATCTGACGGCGGACGCTCGCTTCGTGATTGTGCGAGATATACACCAATTTCGGCTTGCGGAGCGCGTTCGTCCGGTGGCGCAGCACGGAGGCGAGCGACCACGCCGCCGACAGCCCGTCGAACACGATGCTATTCCATCGCGGTTCGGCCAGTAGCTGATCGAGCAGTCGTCTCATGCCCGGCGTCCGACAGCGATCGGCGATGTGCGGATAACGGGAGGCGACGCTGTGCCAGTGCGTGCGCGGCTCGTGCTCCGCCAGCCACCAGCGCACATTGCCTTCCTGCTGGCCGTTCACGTGCCCCGAGCCGGGCCGCGCCAGCGCCAGCACGTCGACGTCGGCGCCGGCCGAGGAAATCGCCTCGATCAGGCCGCTGGAATAGATGAACTGGCCGTTATGCGCCGGCACCGGGTCGGCCACAGTGATCCATAGGCAGCGCATGGGATTCCTTGCCGTTCGCCTCAATAGGCCGAGCGGCCGGTGAAGCCGCCGAGCACCGTTCTCAGAATGATCAGTAGGTCGAGCGGCACCGACCAATGCTCGATGTAGTAGAGATCGTGCTCGACGCGCTTGCGGATCTGCTCGACCGTCCGCGTCTCGCCACGCCAGCCATTGACCTGCGCCCAGCCGGTGATCCCGGGCTTCATCCGATGCCTAACGTCGTACTCCCTGACGGCCTCCTGATAGAGCAGGCCGCCGGCCTTGGCGGCGATCGCATGCGGACGCGGCCCGACGATCGACATCTCGCCGCGCATCACATTGATGAATTGCGGCAGCTCGTCGAGGCTGGTGCGCCGGAGGAACGCACCGATGCGCGTCACTCGCGGGTCGTTGCGCCGCGTCAGCTGCTCGGCGTTGGCATCGGTCGCATGCTGATACATCGTGCGGAACTTCAGGACCTCGATCAGCCGATTGTTGAGTCCGTAGCGGCGTTGGCGGAAGAACACCGGCCCCGGGCTATCGAGCTTGATGAAGAGCGCGATCGTCAGCAGCACCGGTGCGATCATGAGGAAAATGAGCGTGCCCAGCACGCGGTCCTCGACCGCCTTCAGCACGCCACGCCAATCGCGGAGCGGCCGGCCGAGAACCCCCAGGAGCGGCAACCCGCCGAGCTCGACGCCTTGGCTCGGAGCGAGCTGGAAGCCGAACAGATCCGGGCAGACGCAAACATCGACGGCGACGCGGCGCAGCTTCTCGGTCAGCTCCAGGAGCCTTCTGTCGGCGGAGAGCGGCAGGGCCAGGATGACCAAGTCGATGGCCTTCTCTCGGGCGTCGCGCACCAGATCGTCGACATTGCCGAGGATGGGATGGCCCATGCAGGATTGCGGCAGCCGCGCCAGCCGATCGTCGTAGACACCAAGCACGTGTGCGTGGTGCGCCGCCCTGGTGTTGAGGTGGCGGAGCAGCTTCTGCCCGACGGCGCCGGCGCCGACGACCACCACGTTCGGGCAGAGTCGGCCGGATCGATTCCAAGCGCCGATTTGCAAGGCGAGCGCCGCGCGCGCCAGAGACAGCAGCAGGAGGCCGCCGGCGAGCCACATCAGCAGCCAGGCTTCGACCTCTGTCGTGAGCTGGTCGGCAAGCGCGAGGATACCCAAGGCGATTGCCGCAGTGGCAGCAATAGCGGCGAGCATGCGTCCGAGCGCGCGCCCGAAATGCTCGAGCACCGGGCGAGCATGGGCTCCCAGCAGCTCAAGCGCGTTCGCCGCCAGCAACGTGACCAGCATGATGACCGGCCAGGCGACCTGCCGGCCGACGGTGACGGGCTCGGCGTTCCAGGCGATGAAGCCGGCTGCGAGCACGGCCAGCCCATCCACAGCGCGAACGACCCCGAGCATGAGCGGAATCGACACGCTCCGGGCCTCGGACCGGGCGCGGCGCGGCGCGCCCTGCCGCTCGACCCGGCGCAGATCGTCGCGCGAGAAAGCGCCGAGCATCGTCTTTGCGGCGAGATCGTCCGGCATGCCCTAGCCACTCGTCAGTTTTCGTGTCGCCACGGGGCCCCGACATGGCATTTGCCAGCCAAGCACGAGGCGGTGGAGCCCCTTGTTTTTCCACATCGCCCGGGACGTGGCTTGTGATCAAGTTAAGGCCGAAAACCTGCGGTTTTCGGCGTTTTGCCTATTCGCTCGCGAGGCTGGCGAACACGAGCGAGGCGAAGCGCTCGGGAGTGCGCTCGCTGATGAAATCGGCGGCAGATTTGCCGTCGACGAGTCCATGGGTTCCGGCAACCGCCATACGCCCGATGGCAAGCGCGAGCCCACTCGGCTCGCAGACATCGGTCGCGAGGCCGAGCCGGTGATCGTGGACCAGACGTCCGATGAGGCCGAAATCCTGGGTCAGCAGCGGCTTGCCCGCGGCCGCCGCCCATAGCAGAACGCCGCTCGAGCCGACAAAGCGTTGGTAGGGTGCGAGCACGACGTCGGAGCGCCGGACCAGAGCCGCAATCTCGGCGCTCGCCAGCCGTCGGTCTTCGATCCTGAGCCAGAGCCCGGGCTGACGCGCCGCAAGCCGCCGGCCGCGCTCGTCGATCTCATTGCGTATCGATGGATCGATCCGCCCGGCCAGCATCACGGCTATCTTTCCCGCCGCCGCGGTCGGCAGCAGCGCCAATGCATCGAGCAAGACGAGAACGCCCTTGCGCTCGGTGATGGCACCGAACAGCAGATAGCACTGGCGATCGGGAGGAAACGGGGTAGCGAGGGTCGCATCGCTCTCGGATGTCGCGGCGGTGGGATAGGCCGGATCCGGGAGCGCCCATATCTTGCCACCGCCGCGGTAGCGCGCCGCGGCATAAGGGGCAAAATAAGGATCCAGGCTCAGCACCACCTTGAGCGCGCCATTCAGCAGCATCAGGCGATAGAGGAGAACCTTGCGGGGTCGACGGAAAGAAAATGCCCGGCGCCGGCGCCGGTCAGGCGCAGGTAGCGCCGCATCACCATCAAGCGGGCAAAACCGCTCACTGCGAGGGCCCGATGGCAGCAAAGGGATCGCTCGAAAGGCTGCAGCGCGAGCACGCGGATGGACGCCCGCTTGGCCGTGGGAATGGCATCCGCGAGCAGCGGGGCCAGCTCCGGCGCCACGACGAACCAGAGCGTGCCCAGATTGTCGGCAGCAACGGCGAAGTGCAGCAGATGCTCCAGCCATTCGCGCGGATGACCTTCGCTGTCCGGCTCGAAGATCAGAAACGAAGCGGCGCGGCCGAGCCGCTCGGCGAGCGGCAGGGCCGTGGGCGCAGCAGAGGGGTAGAGCTCGGCGGCGGAGGCGGCGCTACTGCGTGGCGTGGAGATCATGGAGGAGCGTTCTGAATCCCGTCAGCACGGTCTCTTTGGCGAAGTGCTGCTCGACGAACCGGCGACCCTTCGCTCCGAGCTCCGCGCGCAGCGCGGCGTCGTCGGCCAGCCGCAGCACGGCATCGGCCAGAACGCCCGGTTGATTGGGCGGCACGCAGACGAAGGCACCGCTCGAATCCTGCAAGCGCCACAGTGAGCTGCCGGGGTTGGCGGTGGCTACGAAGGGCCGGGCGACGGCCATGATGTTGAAGATCTTCGAGGGAATGGCCGAGTCGGCCGCTTCCGGGTCCTGGGGCACCAAGTGAACATCGCCCATGGCCAAGCCTTGGCTCAAGGCCTCCGGCGGCAGCAGCTCGGCGAAGCGCACATTGTTGAGGCCGCGTCCGGCGATTTCGGCGACGAGCTGCTCGCGCTTGTTGCCGCTGCCGCGCAGAACGATCTCCAATTCCGGACGCCGACTCTGCAGCTCATCGGCGAGCGCGACAATCTGCTCGAGCCCCTGCTTCTGCCCGAAATTGCCGCTATAGAGCACGGTCAGGCGGCGGCCGGCCCCGCTGGCAGCCGGACGGATGCGATCGGTGTCGACCCAAATCGGCACGATCTCGATCGGCTGGGTGACGCCGAGCCGGCGGAGCCGCACCGCCATTTCGGGCGTCAGCACGGCGACCAGATTGACCCGGTTCAAAACCGTCCGCTCGCACCACCGCATCAGCCGCAGGAACCAGCCGGCTCCGACCATGCCCAGCCCTTGGGCGAGCCCAGACTGGATATCGTGCACGATGGCGACGTGGCAGCCGCCTCGGCGTCTTGCGGCGATTCCGAGCGCCACGCCCAGGATCGACGGGCAAAACGACACGACGAGGTCGCGCCGCCTGACCTGGCGCGTCGCCAGCGCGAGGAGGCCGCCCAGCAGGAACAGCGCTTCGCAGGCAATTCGAGCGGCCGTCGAGCGCCGCCTCGGAACCCAGGTTCCGAGGCGCAGCACGTCCACTCCGGCGATGACCTGGCGGGCGAGCCAGGCCCTGTCGATAGTGCTGGGTGACGAGCAGCGCTTCGGACGGCAGCGCGCGCATCGCCGTCACGCGAGCCTCGCCAACTCCGGCCGCGTGTAGTGATAGCTGAGCTGACCGTAGCCGTAGTTCTGGTAACGCTTGGAGTCGACTCGCGAAAGCACCACGCCGGCGATCTCGCCGCCGGTCTCGACGATCTGCTTCAGAGCGTCTAGCACCATCTCGCGCGGCGTGTGCCCCCAGCGCACGGCGAAGACAACCTTGTCGACCATGCGCGCGAGATTGAGCACTTCCGCGCCGACGAGAACCGGCGGGGTGTCGAGAATCACCAAGTCGTAGTTCTTCGCGAACACCCGCAGCATCACCTGCATCCGCTCGGAGGTCAGCAGATGCATCGACTTCGCGGTCAGATCGCCGGCGACGATCACGTCCACGCCGGAGAGCGCGTCGTTGAACACGATGTCGCTCAACTTCGGCTCGTCCTCGCTCAACAGCGTCGCCAGGCCGCCGCGATTGGAGCAGTGGAACAGCCGGTGCAGGCTCGGGCAGCGCCAATCGCAGTCAATCAGCAGCACGCGCCTGCCGTTGCTCGCCAGCATGCGACCCAGCGAGGCGACCATCATCGACTTGCCCTCGCCCGGCGCCGAAGAGCCGAACAGCACCGATTTCGGCGACTGCGCCGTCTCCGACAGCTCGAGCCCGACATAGAGCTTGCGCAGAGACTCGCTGAAGGGCGACAGCGGCCAGCGGAGCACATGCAGCGTGGGCGCGGTCGAGCTCCTCAGGCTCGGAACCATGGACAGGACCGGCAATCCCGTCGCCTTCTCGATCTGATCGGAACGGCGGAAGGTATGGTCGAGGTTCTCGCGCATGAGCGCGATGACGACGCCGAGCAGCAGCCCGCCGGTGCTCCCCAGGAACGCGATCAGCGACTTCGGCGGGAAGCTCGGCGACAGCGGTGCCATAGCCGGCGAGATTATCCTCGCATTCGGCTGTTGAACGGAATCCTGGCCGATCGTCTCCTTTTCGCGCGTCAGCATGTGCTCGAGAAGGTTGCGATTGACCGTGGCATCGCGCTCCAAGGAGTCGAGCTGGATCGACTTCTCGTTGACGCCGCCCATCTGCGTCTGCAGGCGATTGAAGCTCTGCTGGAGCGCCTCGTAGCGGGCACCCGCGGCGCGGGCCTCGTGCTGCAGGCTTTCGATCTGGCGCGCGATCTCGAGCTGGATCTTGCGCCTTGCGTCGGCGATTTCGCCCCTGATGCCCACCATCTTCGGGTGCTGCTCGCCATAGCTGGCGGCAAGGTCGGCCGCGCGCCGCTCGGCATCGGCCTGCTGCTGCTTCAGAGCCTGAATGGTCGGAGAGCGCAGAACTTCCGGAGCGCTTTCGCCCGAGTTGCCGCCGGAGCGCTTGAGCGTCTGCGCTTCTCCGAGGCGCGCATCCGCCTCGGCCTTAGCGGTCTGCGCCAGGATCAGCTGCGTATTGAGCTCGGTCAGCTGCTGCGAGGTGACACCCGCGCTGGCGCCGCGGAAGAGCCCGTTGCGCTTGCGGTAGTCCTCGACCAGCTGCTGCGACTTCTCCACCTGGCTGCGCAGCTCGGCGATGCGGCCGGCGAGGAAGCTTTCCGCCTGCTCGGTCGCGTCGATCTTGCTCTTGCGCTGCTGGGCCAAGTAGGCCTCGACCAGAGAATTCGCGATGGCGGCGGCTAGATCCGGGTCTTCCGAACGCGCCTGCACGCTCAGCACATGCGAACGGCCGAGCGGTGAGACGTCGAGCTTCTGCAGGAGATTCTCCGCCACCTGGTCCTCAAGGCGCTGCTTGCCCTTCGCCGGATCGACGGGGGCGGCCGGCGCATTGAGGCCGGGGAAGATCATGCTCGGCACGCGCGCAACCATCGCAATGTAGTGCTGCCAGAAGGGCTGCGGCCTGAGCTGCGGATTGAACTCGGGATTCTCGGTCAGCCTCAGCTTTCCGACCACGTCGCGGGCGAGATCGCGAGACTGCAGCACCAGCCCCTCGTTCTGCACGCGCTCGGCATCCGGGCTCATGTCAGCGATGATCGCATCGACGCTCAGCACGCGCGGCGACGGCACGCCGACGAGCACCCGCGCCTCGGCCACGTAGTAGGACGGCAGCCGCAGCATCGCGGCGGTGCCGATGACCGCGAAGACCATCGTCGAGGCCACGATAATGGAGCGATGCCGCCAGAGCTTCCGCATCGTCTCGAAGAAGTCTTGCTGCTGCGCCGGCTGCACGTAGATCGGCGGCGCGACCATGGGGCCGTCAGCCAAGACGGGCTGCGGCCGAGTCCGAGCGAGTTCGGGAAGTTGCATTAGAAGTAGCGCTCCCTCACGGTGACGACATCTCCGGGAAGAACTTGCGTCTCAGGCGCGGCGTTGACTCGGTTCTTGGTACCGTCCTTTTCGGTGCGCGTGAGGTAGAACGACTCTTCGCGCGCGCGGTAGGTGAAGCCGCCGGCAAGCGCTACGGCGTTGAGCACGGTCATCCCCGACACATAGGGATAGCTGCCCGGCGTCTTCACTTCGCCCACGATGTAGAACGGCCGATAGGTCAACACCTCGACCGCGACCCGCGGGTCCTTCAGATAGTTCGGCTTGAGCTTGGCGACGATCGCATGCTCAAGCTCCGAAGCCGTATGGCCGCCCGCGCGGAGCTGCCCGATCAGCGGAAAGGCGAGCGTGCCCATTCCGTCGACCGCGTATTCGCCGGACAAGTCCGGCTGACCGAACACCGTTATGCGCACCCGATCGCCGGATCCGAGCTGGTAGCCCGGCTCGGCGGTCGCAGGCGCTCCGCCCTGCGGCGGCTGCGTTGCTTGTTGCTGGCTGCGCGGCGCCGGCGTCGGCTGCTGTGCCGACACGGGCAAGGTCGCGAGCCCCAGGGCAAGCAGCGCCGACAAGCCGACGACGCCTGCGCGAGCCCAACCGAGAACACGACGCTTCGCGAAAATGTTCCTGAACATGTGGCACCCACCATTGCAGGCAAGGAACGCCGCTCCGGGGGCCGGCCCCGTTGAGCGGTTGGGTTCCGGCGCGTGCCTCGTTTCTAGCAATGCTCCGCCACCCCCTGTTGTGATCAAACAGGGGCAAAAAGGCAGCTTTAATTAAAGTTTAGAGTTGAGTACTTAGACGCAGCAAGACGATGTGGTCGTCAAAACCAGTATTCGAAGCGTTCGAGGAGCGGGTCCGGTACCCATATCCACCTGAAAGCCATAAATTTCGGTTAAGCAAGTACTTGGCACCGAATCCTGCCGTGTAGTAGTCGTCACTGCGATTAATGCCTTGGAAGCTATCTTGTTCATAGCCGACATTGGCGTTCAGCAACAAATTGCGAAGCAGCTCGTGGTCGGCGCTGATCACCCCGCGCGTGGCGAAATAGCTCGATGCGGCGCCGACGCTGGTCTCGGCCACATCGCGGTTGATCTCGCCGGTGACGGTGGTGAGCCGGGTGACGTTCCAGGTGAGCTTGCCGCCGCCGGTGGCGCCTTTCGCCGCGGTGAGCCGACCGTCCGTGTAGTCCTGCTCGCGGTAGCCGATAAAGAGGTCGGCGAAGAGGATCCCGGTCAGATCGTAGCGGGTGCCGACCGCCAGCGTGTAGCCGGTCGAGTTGCGATTGAACCCTCCGGCATCGACCGCGGTGCGATAGTCGCGCCAATTGTATCCGGTCAGCAGATAGACCTGCCGCAGCGGCGCCAGCTCGTAGCCGCTGCGCAGCGTCACCTGCTTCTGGTCGAAGTCGCGGATGCCCTCGTTGACGAAGGCGCCGCTGGCAAGGCGCCCGTTCTGGTATTGAAAGCGATCGTAGGCGCCGGTCAGTTGAAACGACAGGCGATTGAATTCTTTCTCCCCCGTCAGCTTGCCGGCCCAATCCGAGTACTCGACCGGATGCAGCGTGCCGACATCCTCGGGCGAGTACCGGGCCTCATGCGCCAGTTTGTAGCCGATATCGCCCAGCACCCGCGCGTCGCGCTGGATATCGAGGCGACCGTTCGCATCCAGGGTGTAGTCGTCGATATTCTCATTGGCGAAGCGCGCGAACCGCGCCGAATGCGAGTCGGCGTGGAGGTTCAGCGCGTGATTGTTCCAATTCGAGCGCAGATCGAGGCTGGGATCGAACGAGGTGATGAAGTCGCTCTTCGCCCGGTTGGTGGTGGCGAAGACGTTGCTGTCATAGGTCTCCTGGACGCCGAGCTGGGGAAACAGGAGGAAGCTGCCGAGCCGGATCCCGAGCGGGTCATAGTCCGGGCGTGGCCGCGTGGTCACGGTGTCGCCGCGCTGCACCTCGTCCTGGGCCAATGCCGCGCCCGCAAAGAGCGCGCACAGGAGCCCCGCCCCAACATATCCCAGCTTCATGGCCCGACCTTTTAATCAAATGCAAGGCGACGATCGGGCTGAATATTAATGAATTCCAATTGCTTCCACAAGGTCCGGCCGGCTTTTGCCGGATTCGAGCCAATTCCAGGCGGACTCGATCTGGCTTGCCAGGGACGGGTAGGCCGGCCGCCAGCCGAGCCGGCGGCGCGCCCGGGTGGAATCGGCCAAAAGGGCGGCGGGATCGCCGGGCCGCCGCGGCTGCAGACGGACGGCAATCCGGCGGCCGGTCACGCGGCGGGCGGTCTCGACCACCTCGCGCACGGTGGCACCCTCGCCGCCGCCGAGGTTGAAGGCATGCGCGCCCGGCTTCTCGGCCAGATGGCGCAGCGCCAGCACATGCGCGCTCGCCAGGTCGCTCACATGCACGTAGTCGCGCAAGCAGGTGCCGTCGCGGGTCGGATAGTCGGTGCCGCAGATCGACACATGCGGAAGGCGGCCGGTGGCGGCTTCGAGCACCAGCGGAATGAGGTGCGTCTCCACCGGATGCGCCTCGCCGAGCTCGCCGCTCGGATCGGCGCCCGCAGCATTGAAATAGCGCAGCGAGGCCGAGCGCAGGCCGTAGGCGGCCGCGAAGTCACCCAGGATCCGCTCGACCATGAGCTTGCTTGCGCCATAGGGGCTCACCGGGCGCTGCGGATGATCCTCGGCCATCGGCGTGGATTCCGGCTCGCCATAGACGGCCGCACTCGAGGAGAAGACGATGCGGTCGACCGCGTTCGAGCGCATGCTCTCGAGCAGCGTCCAGGTCGCCAGCAGATTGGATGCATAATACGCTGCCGGATCGGCGACCGACTCGCTGGCGATGATGCGGCCGGCAAGGTGGATGATCGCGACAGGTCGATAAAGCCGCAGCACCGCCGAAAGCCGGCGACCGTCGGCGACATCGCCCCGCTCCATCGGGCCCCACCGCACCGCCCAGCTATGGCCGGTGCTGAGGTCGTCATAGGTGACCGGCCGATAACCGGCGGCGGCCAGGGCCTTGCAGACGTGGCTGCCGATGTAGCCGGCGCCGCCGGTGACGACGACCGCCGGCAGTCGCTCAACAGCGGCCATAGCTGTCGGCGATCCGCACGATGTCGTCCTCGCCGAGATAGGCTCCGGACTGCACCTCGATCAGATGCAGCGGCAGCTTGCCCGGGTTCTCCAGGCGATGGGCCGTGCCGATCGGGATGTAGGTCGACTCGTTCTCATGCAGCAGCATGGTGTCCTCGCCCCGCCTGATCATCGCGGTGCCGTGCACTACCACCCAATGCTCGGCCCGGTGGAAGTGCTTCTGCAGGCTGAGGCTGGCGCCCGGCTTCACCATGATGCGCTTCACCTGAAAGCGGTCGCCGGTATCGATGGTGCGGTAGTAGCCCCAAGGGCGGTAGCAGGTCGTGTGCTGCACCGGCTCGGGCCGGTTGCGCTGGCGCAGCCGCTCGACGATGCCCGACACTTCGCCGGCCCGATCGGCGCGCGCGATCAGGACCGCGTCATCGGTCGAGACCACCACGACGTCATCGAGACCAATGACCGCCACCAAGCGATCGACGGAGCG
>WNFI01017622.1_pt1 | contig 11094 bp, 14 predicted proteins | sample 5400471 | NCBI WGS metagenome assembly WNFI01 (sample SAMN13153348, study PRJNA577476) | soil metagenome | isolation source: 100 cm saprolite on Douglas fir-dominated hillslope | place: USA:California | collected 2013-09-17 | reverse complement strand
GCCCCACTCGAGCTGCGCGCTCACGACGCCGGGTGGATCGGGCTGCTTGCGCGCGGCGAGGTTCCGGTCCTTCGCGGGAAGCACGCCGCAGTAGATCCAAGAGGCGCAGGTGGTGGAGCCGTCATCCTTCAGATCGCCGAAGCCGGCCAGGTGCTGATCCGGCTGGTCGGTGTAGTACCCGTTGATGTCCTTGAGGATCTTGAGCGCGTCGGGCTCGCCCCGCTCCCGCTCGCGCGGATCGTCCGAGTCGAATTCCCAGACCAGGTGGCGGAATCCCTGGTCACGCGGCTGCGTGGAGTCCGCGTACATCTTCTTGAGCCGGAGGGCGAGCTGATGGGTCAGCCAGAGATCGGTCCGGCAGTCGCCGGGCGGATCGGCCGCCTTGTAGTGCCACTGGAGCATGCGTTGAGTGTTGGTGAAGCTCCCCTCGTACTCCGCGACCTGGGCGGCGGGGAAGAAGAAGACCTCGGTCCCGATGTCCTGGCTTCGCACCTGGCCGCTCGCGACCTCCGGGGCGTTCTGCCAGAAGGTCGCGGTCTCGGTGAGCCAGTTGTCCTTGACCACGAGCCACTCGAGCTTGCCGAGCCCCTTGCGCTCCACGCTCGCGTTGAGCGAGGTGGCCGGGTTCTGGCCGACGCAGAGCATGCCCTTCACCCGGCCCTCGTTCATGGCCACGAACATCGCCATGTGCGAGTGGTCCCCGACGATCTTCGGGTGCCAGTCGTAGCCGAAGTCGTTCCCGGGGGTGGCCGCCGCTCCGTACATGGACTTGAGGTACGAGACCATGAACTTCGGCGTGTTGGCCATGTAGCCCCGCGGGGGCGTCTCGGCGAGCAGCCAGTTTCGGAGCGAGCCGTGCGCCTTCAGGGCGGAGGGATGGTTCATGTAGCCATGGATCGAGTGATAGAGCGTCGGCATGTCGGTCGAGCCCTGGAGCGAGGCGTGGCCGCGGAGGGCCATCACCCCGGCGCCCGGGCGGCCGACGTTGCCCAGGAGCAGCTGCAGCAGCGCGCAGCAGCCGATGGTCTGGGGCCCGTTGGTGTGCTGGGTCCACGCCACCGCGTAGGCGAACGAGGTGGTGCGGTCGGGGCCGGAGTTGGCCAGGATCGTCTCGGCGACCTTGAGGAAGGTCGCCTGCGGGCAGCCGGTCACCCGCTCCACCATCTCGGGGGTGTAGCGGCTGAAGTGCCGCCGGACGATCTGGAAGACTGACCGCGGATGCTGCAGGGTCTCGTCGCGCCGAGGGAGCGGGGCGAGCAGCGAGCGCACCAGCGGGTCGAAGGGCGGCCCGGCCGGTGGCGAAGGCCTGCCGGCCGGCGTCCCCGCGTACTGCCACGTCTTCGGGTCGTACTGGCCGACGAATCCGTCGAGCGGCCACTCCTTGATCCCGGGGGTGTACTGCATCAGGCCGGAGAAGACCCCGGCGAGATCCTCCGTGTCCTGGAACTCGTCGCCGATGATGGTCGCCGCGTTGGTGTAGTTGACGACGAACTCCTTGAAGAACGGATCGGTGTTCCAGCGCTCCGACTGCAGCACGTGGTTGATCAGGCCGCCCAGGAATGCCACGTCGGAGCCGGCCCGGATCGGCGCGTGGATGTCGGCCATCGCGCTGGTGCGGGTGAAGCGCGGGCACGTGGTTGATCAGGCCGCCCAGGAATGCCACGTCGGAGCCGGCCCGGATCGGCGCGTGGATGTCGGCCATCGCGCTGGTGCGGGTGAAGCGCGGGTCGACGTGGATCAGCTTCGCGCCCTTGAGCTTCGCCTGCATCGGCCACCGGAACGCCACCGGATGGCACTCGGCCATGTTCGACCCCTGGACCACCACGCAATCCGAGTCCGCCATGCTGCGCGGGTACATCGTCGCCGCCCCGCGCCCCAACCGTGTCCCCAGCCCGGGGACGCTGGAGCTGTGTCAGATACGGGCCTGATTCTCGATGGCCACGATCCCGAGGCCGCGGAGCAGCTTCTGCTGCATGTGGTTCCACTCGTTGTCGAGGGTGGCCCCGCCCAGCGAGAAGATGGCGGTCGTGCAGTTGACCAGCCGGCCATTCTCGAGGCGCTCGATGAAGGTCTCGTCGCGCGTCTTCTTGACCAGCTGCGCCACCCGGTCCATCGCCCGGTCGAGATCCCATACCTCCCAGTCGGCCGCCCCCGGCGCCCGGTGCAGGACCTTGGTCGGGCGGTTCGGGTTGATGTGGAGCTGGTAGATCGCGGCGCCCTTCGGACAGAGCGTGCCCTCGTTGTGGGGGCTGCGCGGATCGCCCTCGATGTTGACGATCTTTCCCTTCACGGTGTGAACGAGAGTCGCGCAGCCCACCGAGCAGTACGGGCAGACGCTCGGCGTGGCCTGGGCCTTTTCGATCCGGAGCGCCTGGGCCTGGGCGAGGGTGGGAGCCAGGCTCGCGCCGAGCCCCGCAACGCCGCCGAGGGCAGTGCCGGTGACGGTTCCCGCCGATAGCTTGAAGAAATCGCGTCGCGACAGATCCATAGGCCCCCCGGTCGAGCAGGATAGGCTCGAAGCGAGCCATCGTAGAATTAGACCCGCGCCGCCCGCGGGGTGGACACGGGCCCCGGAGTTTGCGCAAGGATCGGCAAGGCGAATCGCAGGGGTCGCGACGATGCTGCGATCCTGGGATAGACGCCGGGCGGAGTCTCCTCACCCGGCCCCGCACATGCTTCCTTGCTGGGCTCAAGGAGTCGACTTATAGAGTTAGTCGCCCCATGCGAAAGCCGTGGATAGGCCTCGTCCTGTGGCTTGGGCTGGCCGGGACCGCAGCGGCCGAGGACTACCGCCTCCAGGTGGCCAACCTGTACCGCGACAGCTTCGTCCAGTACTTCGACGGGCCCCTCGGCACCGGGTCGGGCTGAGCCGCCGAAGGGGCCCGCCGCTGGGACGAGATCGTCTGGTGGCATGGCACGCCGGGACAGCGCAGCATCTGGGGGATCGCCCCTACGACCTCGCAGCGCCTGGCAACCCGCTCCGCCCGACGAGGACGGCGATCTCCCCGGGCTCGATCGCCACGGAGACGTCGCTCAGCACGGCGCGCTCGGAGTCGCCCTCACGGTAGGTCTTGCGGACGTGGAGCAGCTCGACGGCGGGCCCGGGCATGCCGCGCCATTGTACGGGGCCGTATCCAGCTCGGGGCCGCGTCCTCAGCGGCACACGGCCGGAGCCGCTGCAGCCCTATTGCTGCAACTTTCGGGCAACCATGGGCGCTCTGAGTGCTATGCTCGGAAACCCTTCGCTAGGAGGTCCCGCTATGCGCAATCGGTTCGGGTGCGGCGCGGTGATCGCGGGAATGGCCCTGCAGTCCCTGGCCTTCGTCTACAGCGTGCTGCCTGCGTGGGCCCAGGCTCCTCCTCCACCAGCGACCGACCTTCAGCGGCCCGCGCTTCAGATCGGCTCAGCCGGACGGTTCAACGAAGACTGGTCGGTCCTGAGAGGGGTGGACCTGGGCGCGACGGATGACTTCTGGGACCGGTTGAAGTTCATCCCGCTGACGAGCGACGGGTCCGTGTGGCTGAGCCTCGGTGGGCAAGTCCGTGAGCGGGCGGAGTACTTCCGGCACTTCCTGTTCGGAGCCTCGGAGCCGAAGGATACCGACGCCTACCTCCTCTCGCGATTCCGGCTGAGCGCCGACCTCCACGTGACTCCCTACCTCCGCATGTTCGCCGAGGGGAAGAGCTCGATGGCGCTGGACCGGGATCTCCAGGGAGGCAGGACGACGGCGTACGTCGACGAGGTCGACCTCCTGAATGGCTTCGTGGACGTCATGATTCCGCTCGGCGACCAGGCGAGCGTGACGCTGCGCGGTGGTCGTCAGGAGCTGATCTTCGGTTCCCAGCGGCTGGTCGGGCCAGGCGACTTCACGCAGGTCCCTCACACCTTCGACGGTGGTACCGCATACGTCCGGATCGGGGACTGGACCATCACCCCCTTCTGGACGCTGGCGGTGCCGATCATCAACAAGTACAAATTCAACGATTCCACGACGGATCAACATCTTTTCGGCATCTTCGGCACCGGCCCTCTTCACCTCCTGCCCGTGAACCTGGACCTCTACTGGCTCGGCGTCAACAACGCGCTCGCCACCTTCAACGGCACCTCCGGGCGCGAGCACCGCCAGACGTTGGGAGGCAGGACCTGGGGCAAGATCGGCCAGACCGACCTGGACTTCGAGGTCGAGGGAGCAGGCCAGTTCGGGTCGGTGCGGAGCGGGAACATCGCCGCTGGGATGTTCACCGGCGTGCTCGGCTACACGCTGCCGGTCCCGAGTTTGTCGCCTCGCGTCTACCTCGAGTTCGATTATGCGAGCGGAGACAAAAAACCGGGCGGGAACGTCGGCACCTTCAATCAGCTCTATCCGAATGGCCACTCGTACCTCGGCTACATCGACTACATCGGGCGGCAGAACATCATCAGTGCCAGCGGGGGCCTCGCCATGACCCCGGTCCGCGGTCTGATCTTGTCCCTTCAGCAATACTTCTTCTGGCGCGCATCCGATCGCGATGCCATCTACAACAAGGCTGGAGCCGTACTCCGCCCGGGGACCGGGACCACCGCCCGCTACGTCGGCGCCGAGGTCGATCTACTGGCCACCTACAACTTCACGCGGCATGTGCAGTTCTACGCGGGCTACAGCCACTTCTTCCCCGGCGAGTTCATTGAGAAGACGGGCCCGTCCCGGGGCAGCGACTTCCTGTACGGGGCGATTCAGTACACGTTCTGAGCCCAACCGTGACCGGCTCCTCATACGTCGCGATGGGTTCCAGCTTGGCCCGCTGCTCATCGAGGGGCTCGCCCTGTACACCATGGGTAACACCCGCCGCAAAAACACGCTCGGCACCGTGCGGTACTTCCAGCCGCTGGATACGGACACCGGCTACCTGGCAGACTGGGGCACCTCGCTGACGTCCCTGGGTATCGACTACCTCAACGTCTGGAACGAGGCTGGCGGCCGCATCGCATACCCTGGCCTGGCCACCGGCTGGGACAAGTACGGGCGCGCACAGCGCGGCGCCAACGCTACCTACGCGATCACTCCGACCCTCAGCGCCATGGCCGGTGCGAACTTGCATTGGGTGGCCGAGAAGGTGGATCGCGATGGCACCGCAACCGCCGGCGCGGGGATCACGCCCTGTTTACGAGCCCGAGACCGCGCGGTAATCACGGTGGTTGGGGTTTTGGCAGCGACCGTTTCATCGGCACCGAGCTGATGGCCCTCGTCACCTGGCGGTTCGCGGACGGGTTGGTCTGCGTGTCGTGCTCTTGCTCAAATTGCAACATTGGACAGCGCAGTGGCCTCGACGCGCTCTTAACGGGTAGACGCAAGAGTATCGACTCGAACGCAGCAGGGCAGGAGTTGGGCGATGAAGACGTCAAGTTCGAGAAGGGCGATCAGGCGATGGCGCGCGGCGAGGCGATCGTGAGGTAGCCGAGACCATGATACGCGCCGCCGCGGTTCTGTTCGTCGTCGTGTTCGGATTCGTGCTCGGTGCGAGCGCCCAGGACTTCAAGGCGCCCGAGGCCAAGGGCCGCGTCTACTTCAAGAACTTGAAGAACGGCGCGGAGGTGCCGGCCACCTTCACGGTCGAGTTCGGGGTCGATGGCCTCCGGGTCCGGCCGGCCGGCGAGGACCCGCTCGATCACGCGAGCGGCCACCATCATCTGATCATCGACGGTCGGCCGATCCCACTCGGCCAGACGGTGCCGACCGACGACAAGCACCTCCACTTCGGCAAGGGCGAGACGCAGGCGCAGATCACCCTGCCGCCCGGCCGGCATACCTTGACCCTGCAGTTCGCCGACGGCGCCCATCGATCCTACGGGCCGAAGTGGGCGGCGACCGTCAGGGTCAACGTGGGCTAGCGCCATGGCGAGCCGCAACGAGGGGCGATGGTGGGGCGCCGGCATTTTCCTGGCTGCCGGCGTCGCCATGCTGAGTGGGTGCGCGTCCATGCGCGCGGCGGCCGGCACGCCGATCGCGGACGTCGGGGTCATCGTCGGCCGGTGGGCGGGGACGATGACTCCGGGCGACGAGCCCTTCGATCTGACGATCAATCCCGGCGGGACGCTGACCGCGGCCTGGGGCGCGACGACGGTCTGGGGAACGGTCACGACCCGGGGCGGGAAGGCCAGCTTCGAGATGCCGCCCGGTCCTTACGAGGGCACCATCCAGCTCTATGACGACGGGGGCTCACGCCGGCTGGTGCTGAGCGATCCGGGCGCCTCGTTCCGTGCCCGGGTCGAGCCCCGGCCCCGGTGAAAGCCGCGGTCGTGGTGGGCGCCGCGCTGGCCGCAGCGCTGCTGGCGGGGTGCGGGTCGCTCCACCTGGCGCCCTACAACGGCCGCGAATCCTGCGACGGGGTGCTCAGCCGGTACGTCGACGCGCCGACGGGCTCGGGCACGCAGAAGTAGGAGCGGCCGTCGGCGGGCACCTCTCCGAGGACCTCGAGCTCGCGGCTGTTGATCACGCGCCCGTTACCGTCCAGCTCCTCGACGAGAAGGCGGACGTGCTCGGCGGCCAGCGTTCCGTCGTTGAGGACCTCGCCGCAGACCGCCTGCACGCCGTCGCGAGCCGGGTCCGCTTCCCAGCGCAGACGGAGCAACGGGCCGTCGCCCGGGCTCTGGGCCGTCCCCGTGCCGGGGGCGGCGGCCACCGCCACCAGGAAGCACGCACTCCAGAGAGCTCGCTTGATCATCCTTGTGTCCTCCTATGGGCCATCGGCTACGGGCGCGCCGACCGCGGGGCCGCGGTGCGCTCCAGCACGTACCCACGCACCTCCATGCAGCGACGATAGGCCGCGCCGTCGATCTCGAACGGCAGCAGGATGTAACCCTCGTTGTCGAGCCCGCTGGACGAGTGCAGGCAGGCTTTCTCGTCCTGCTGTCGATCGGCCGCGACGACGCCCGGCTTGCGGTAGGTGAGCGCGGCCTGCGACGTGGTGCAGGCGGCCAGGAGACCGAGGCCGACGACGAGACCGGCGAGCCGCCCGGCCATCCCGAGCGGACTGATCATGACTTCGCCTCCGACGCGGCCGCCGCGTCCCGGGCGCCGGTGGCGCCGTGCGCTGTCGCCTCCCGAGCCTGCGTCTCCGCCACGGTCTCGAGGTCGAGATCCGGCAGGGCCACCGAGAGCGTCGCGATCAGCAGCGACGCGGTGATGAAGAACGGAGTATTTCGGTTCATGCCCATGTGACGACGTCGCCGGGGAATCGGTTCCTCCGAGTTGTCCGGTTCTTGCGGAAGAGTGGCTCGGGCCGATTGTGGCGAGGCGGAGACCGTCATACAGGCGATATGGGAGATGAGACGACACCGAACCCGGCTCCGCTCCCGCGCGGCATGGGCCTCGCCGGCCGCGCGCGGGAGCATCCCTACCTGCTGGCCGCGATCGCAATCCTGATCGTGGTGGTCGGCGGAGGGATTCTGGGCCTCTCGATGTTCTGGCGATCCGCCGCCCGCGCGCAGGGCGGCCCTCCGGCGCCGCCGCGCATCCCGGTGGCGGTGGCGGCGGCGCGCACCCGCGACGTGGGAGTCTACCTGAACGGACTCGGGGCGGTCACGCCGCTGAACACGGTCACGGTGAGAACGCGGGTCGACGGCGAGCTGATGTCGGTCGGCTTCCAGGAAGGGCAGATCGTGAGCCGGGGAGACCTGCTGGCCGAGATCGACCCGCGCCCGTTCGAGGCGCAGCTGACCCAGTTCGAGGGGCAGCTCGAGCGCGATCAGGCGCTGCTCACCAACGCCCGGCTCGATCTCGGGCGGTTCCAGGCCCTCGTCAAGACGGACGCGGTGCCGCGGCAGCAGCTGGACACCCAGGCCTCGCTCGTCCAGCAGCTCGAGGGCACGGTCAAGAACGACCAGGGTCAGATCGACGCCACGAAGGTCCAGCTCGTCTACTGTCGCATCACCTCGCCGATCGCCGGCCGCGTGGGACTGCGGCTGGTGGACCCCGGCAACATCGTGCACGCCGCCGATACCGGCGGCCTCGTCATCATCACCCAGCTCCAGCCGATCACCGTGATCTTCACGATNNNNGGCGCGCTGCTCACCATCGACAACCAGGTCGATCCCACCACCGGCACCGTCCGCCTCCGGGCCCAGTTCCCGAACACCGATAACCGGTTGTTCCCCAGCCAGTTCGTCAACGCCCGTCTCCGGCTCGAGACCCGGCGGGGCGCGACGGTGGTGCCGACCGCGGCCGTCCAGTCGAGCCCGAAGGGACCGTTCGTCTACGTGGTGCGGCCCGACCGGACGGTCGCGGTCCGCCCGGTCGGCGTCGGGGTGACGGATGGTGACGACGTGTCGATCGAGCGGGGTCTGGCGGTCGGGGAGCAGGTCGTGGTCGAAGGCGCCGAGCGCCTTCGCGACGGAGCGGCCATCGCGCTGCGGAACGGCCCGTGAACCTGTCGCGCCCGTTCATCCTGCGGCCGGTCGCGACGACCCTGCTCATGGCCGCCCTCCTGCTGGCGGGCGCCCTCGCCTACCGCCTGCTGCCGGTCTCCGCCCTGCCCCAGGTGGACTACCCGACCATCCAGATCTTCACGTTCTATCCGGGGGCGAGCCCCGACGTGATGGCGTCGTCGGTCACCGCCCCGCTCGAGCGGTTCCTCGGGCAGATGCCCGGGCTGAACCAGATGACGTCCACCAGCTCGAGCGGGAGCTCGGTCATCACGCTGCAGTTCACCCTGAGCCTGGGTCTCGACGTGGCCGAGCAGGAGGTGCAGGCGGCGATCAACTCGGCGCTGACGCTCCTGCCGCCGGATCTCCCGAACCCGCCCGTGTACAGCAAGGTGAACCCGGCCGATACGCCCATCCTCACCCTCGGGCTGACCTCGGCGACCTTGCCGCTGCCCCAGGTCGAGGACCTGGCCGATACGCGGCTCGCCCAGAAGATCGCCCAGCTTCCCGGCGTCGGCCTCGTCAGCATCAGCGGCGGGCAGCGGCCCGCGGTGCGGGTGCAGGCCAACCCAACAATGCCCCGGTCACCCTCGAGAACGTGGCCGACGTGATCGACGACGCCGAGAACGTGCGCCAGGCGGCCTGGATGAACGGCACGCCGGCGGTCATCCTGAACATCCAGCGGCAGCCCGGCGCCAACGTGATCGCGGTGGTGGACCGCATCCAGCGGCTGCTGCCGCAGCTGCGGGCCTCCCTGCCGGCGGCGGTCGAGGTTTCCGTGCTCACCGACCGCACCGTGACGATTCGCGGATCGGTCAAGGACGTCCAGTTCGAGCTGATGCTGTCGGTGGCCCTGGTCGTGCTGGTCATCTTCCTCTTCTTGCGCACGGTTCCCGCGACTCTCATCCCGGCGGTCGCGGTCCCCCTCTCGCTGGTAGGGACCTTCGGAGTGATGGTGCTCCTCGGGTTCAGCCTGAACAATCTCTCGCTGATGGCGCTCACCATCTCCACCGGTTTCGTGGTGGACGATGCCATCGTCATGATCGAGAACATCGCGCGCTACATCGAGGCGGGCGATCCTCCTCTCCAGGCCGCGCTCAAGGGAGCCGCGCAGATCGGCTTCACGATCATCTCCCTGACCGTCTCGCTGATCGCGGTGCTCATCCCGCTCCTGTTCATGGCCGACGTGGTGGGCCGGTTGTTCCGCGAGTTCGCGATCACCCTCGGGATCACGATCCTCCTCTCCGCGGTGGTGTCGCTGACCCTGACCCCGATGATGTGCGCCCGGCTGCTCCGCCACACGCCCCCCGAGCGCCAGGGCCGGCTCTACCGGTGGTCCGAGCGCGCCTTCGACCGCATCATCGCGGCCTACGGCACGAGCCTGCGCTGGGTGCTCGGCCACCAGCCGGCGACCCTCGCGGTGGCGGTCGTCACCCTCGGGCTCACGCTGGTGCTCTACGTGGTGGTGCCGAAGGGGTTCTTCCCGGTCCAGGACACCGGGGTCATCCAGGGCATCTCGGAAGCGTCGCAGACGATCTCCTTCCCGGCGATGGCCGCGCGGCAGCAGGCCCTGGCCGCGGTGATATTGCAAGACAAGGCGGTCGAGAGCCTGTCCTCGTTCATCGGGGTGGACGGCACCAACGTGTCCGTCAACAGCGGGCGCATTCTCATCAACCTGAAGCCGCTCGCCCGGCGCGTGAGCGCGACGGACGTCATCCGCCGGCTCCAGCCCGCGCTGGCTCAGGTCGACGGCATCCAGCTCTTCATGCAGCCGGTGCAGGATCTCACCGTAGAGGATCGGGCGAGCCGCACCCAGTACCAGTACAGCCTCGAGGATCCGGACGGGCGCGAGCTCAACCTCTGGGCCCCCCGCCTGGTCGACGCGCTGGGCGCGCGGCGCGAGCTGGCCGACGTCAGCACCGACCAGCAGGATCAGGGACTCGGCACCGCGCTGGTGGTCGACCGCAGCACCGCCTCGCGGTTCGGCATCAGTCCTCAGGCGATCGACAACACCCTCTACGACGCCTTCGGCCAGCGGCAGGTGTCCACGATGTTCACCCAGCTCAACCAGTACCGGGTCGTCCTCGAGGTCAAGCCCGAGTTCCGCCGGAGCGCGGGAGCCCTCCGGGACATCTACGTCACCGGGACGACCCCCGGGGTGAATGGTGGCCAGCCGGTCGCGGTGCCGCTCGACACCATGATCCGGGCCTATCCCACCACGGCCCCGCTCGTGGTGTCGCGGCAGGGGCAGTTCCCGGCGGTGACCCTGTCCTTCAACCTGGCCCGCGGGGCGGCCCTCGGCGATGCGGTCGCGGCGGTGGAGGCGACGACCCACCGGCTCGGGCTGCCCGCGAGCATCCAGGGGAGCTTCCAGGGGACGGCGCAGGCGTTCCGGGCCGCGCTGGCCAACGAGCCGCTGCTCATCGCGGCCGCGCTGGTGGCGGTCTACATCGTGCTGGGGGTGCTCTACGAGAGCTACATCCACCCGCTCACGATCCTGTCCACCCTGCCGTCGGCGGGGGTGGGGGCGATCCTCGCGCTGCTGATCTGCCGGGAGGAGCTGAGCGTCATCGCGCTGATCGGCATCATCTTGCTGATCGGCATCGTGAAGAAGAACGCGATCATGATGATCGACTTCGCCCTGGAGGCGGAGCGCGGGCAGGGCCAGAGCCCCGGGGACGCCATCTACCAGG
>WNFI01416639.1_pt1 | contig 11095 bp, 12 predicted proteins | sample 5400471 | NCBI WGS metagenome assembly WNFI01 (sample SAMN13153348, study PRJNA577476) | soil metagenome | isolation source: 100 cm saprolite on Douglas fir-dominated hillslope | place: USA:California | collected 2013-09-17 | reverse complement strand
TTTGATCCTCGATCAGTTCAGGCTCGGCGGCAAGACCGCGTTGGTCACCGGCGCTTCGGCGGGCCTGGGCGCGGCCATGGCGATTGCGCTGGCGGAAGCCGGCGCCGACGTAATCAGCCACGGCAATTCGCACTCGCCGCAGCAGATTTGTCTCCAAATCGAAAAGTTAGGACGCCATGCAGCCGGGATCCATGCAGATTTGTCAAAACCCGGAGCTGCGGAGGATCTCTTTGCGCAAGCCTTAAAGATCGCGCCGGTGGACATCGTGGTCAACAATGCCGGAACCATTCGTCGCGCCAAGGCGGTGGACTATAGCGATCAGGATTGGACGGCGGTTCTCCAAGTAAACCTGAATTCCCTTTGGAAGCTATGCCAGGCAGCGGGCCGCAGTTTTTTGAGTAGGGGATCGGGTGGGAAGATCATCAATGTCGCTTCACTGCTGGCTTTTCAGGGCGGCATTACCGTTCCGGCGTATGCTGCGTCAAAAGGAGCGGTCGCGCAATTGACCAAATCGCTGGCTAACGAATGGGCCGCGCAAGGTGTGAATGTGAACGCGATCGCGCCGGGCTACATGCGTACCGATAACACCGCCGCCCTGCAACGCGACGAAGTTCGCAACCGCCAGATTGTCGAGCGCATTCCCGCAGCGCGTTGGGGGGAACCGAACGACATCTGTGGTGCCGCCGTGTTTCTGGCGTCCGCGGCGAGCGACTACGTTAACGGCCATGTACTGGTGGTTGACGGTGGATGGATGGGGCGATAGTCAGGCATTGGAACAGGGCTCGACCCGTCTTCATGTGTGCCGGCTCGAGCAGCGGTCGACGCCGCGCGGTTTGTGTTGGGTCTTGGGGAATCGGGCGATGGTCCGGCGGCTACATAATTCTGAGTGAGACTTCACATGCAAATGAAGAAAAGAAGTGCAGTCTGGAAGTGTGCGACACTGTCGCTCTTATTTGCGACCCATGTCCTGTGGGCCGAGCCGCACCTGAAGTCGATCAAAGTCGCCGTTACCAATCCTACGGACGAGAATCGTCTGGCGGAAAACATTGTCTTGTCGGTTCCGGAGCTGAAAAAGATAGCTCCCGACTTCTACGCCGGCTCGCAGATCGTGACCGCGTCAGACGCCAGTACGATTGCCGAAGACGCGACTGTGTTGCATCCAGAGGAATTGCCGTCGCAGATAGATGATCTCGATGGCGACTCTACCCCGGATGAACTCGCCTTTCAGATTGACCTAAAACCGCACCAGACGCGGATTGTGAGTATTACGTATGGGGCCGTAGACCGCATTTTCCGTCTGCGAGGCGACTATGAGCAGCAGACGAACGCAATCTTCACCAAGAAGATCGACGGCGTCGGATGGGAATCGAAGCGCGATGCTTTCCGTTTGTATTTTGACCAGCGCAACGCGATCGATCTTTTCGGCAAGGCGAGACCGAGTTTGCAGCTTGACCGGTTTGCCACGCCCGGCTACGTCTATAACAATTATTCCCCGGATGGCCGCGACATTTATTTAGTCGCCGACGCATTGGGTATCGGGGCTGTGGCGGGATGGATCCACGGCACAGCAGAGCACGTTGCGGACGTTGATAACCGCGGTTACAGGATCGTATCGACCGGCCCGGTGCGAGCGATCATCGAGCTCACCTACAAAGGTTGGAAGATCGCGGGAAAGAACGTTGACCTTCAAGACCGAATTACGCAGTGGGCGGGAGAACGCGGCTTCCTGCAAACCATCAGATCGAGCGACGCTGGTGATCTAATATTCGCAACCGGTCTCACCCGGCAGCAGGGAATCCCCGAACTGGGTGCGGCGACGGACGATCCGGCATGGCTGGCGACGTGGGGCGAGCAGGTGGTAGAAGGCGGGAACATGGCGGTCTCGCCAATTTGGGACCAGGAGGGAAAGAACGACCCGATCGGTGTGGACGACGCGCGCGAACCGCGGGACTATGTGGCGCGAGTCGCGGACGTCGACCGCCTGACATCGCAGGACCAATTGCTCAGGTACGTGAAGCAGGTTGCCAGCCGGCTGAAGGCACCTGCAACCGTCGAAATTCTTTCGACCGAAACAGAATTGCAATCGGCGCCGCCCGACAGTCTGCATCCGATCGGGTCGCGGACTTATAAGCAGGCGATTGACCTGCTCCAGAAAGAAATAGACCGCACGGCAGAAAAGTGGGAGCCGGTCATTTCAAGAGCACTGCCTGCTGGTGTCAGTAAGGCTACTGGCGACGGCTTCTTTACCGATGGTGATGACCGTACTGGTGAATGGAAACCCCAGAAGGGATTCTTTTGGACCGGCAGTTTCTGGACGGCAGAGCTATGGGAAATGTACTCGCGCACCCATGACGAGAAGTACCGCCGCTGGGCGGAACTTTGGACTTCGGCTCTGGTAGGTAAAGAGCGCGACCAGAATCACGACACCGGCTTTCTTTACTTCTATTCCTCTGTGCCCGGATTCCAGCTAACCGGTGATCCCAAGCTGCGCGAGAGCGCTCTGCGCGGCGCCGACCATTTAGTCGAGATGTTTAATCCGGTCACACAATTGATTCCCGCATGGAATGCAAATGGAGACGACTCGATTATCGACACGATGATGAACCTCCAACTTCTATGGTGGGCGAGCGAGCAGACTGGAGATTCTAAATACCGCGATGTGGCCCTGAAGCATGCCCTGCGCGCGGCAGATTGGTTTGTCCGGAGTGATGGGTCGGTGATTCAGTCGGTCCACTACAATCCGGGCGACCATCGACAAGAATTCCACCTCAGCGGGAACGGGACGACCACCGCTTTCGTATTCCCGAACGATGCAAAACCGGGTGAGCGCGTCTTCTATCACACCCATCAGGGATATTCGTGGGAGACGAGTTGGTCGCGCGGTACCGCGTGGGCGCTTTACGGATTTACTGCGGCATATCGTGAGACCAGAGATCCGAAGCTGCTGCAAACCGCGCAGAAAATCGCTGACTACATCATTGCCGAGTCGCCCGAAGACGGCGTCCCCTGGTACGACTTCTGCGACGAAGGGGTTATGTATCGCAATCGCGACACTTCGGCGGCGGCGATCACCGCTGGCGGTCTGCTCCAGTTGGCCGCGCTCACGTCTGACGCGCAGAAGGCCCGGGCGTATCGAACTCAGGCCGAACGCATCACGCACTCGCTGATCGACCGCTATCTGACGCCCACTTACGAGGGAGACGCAACGCCTCCGGGAGTCTTGCGCCACGGAAGCAGCACGCGCCCCGCCGACGGCATGCTGATCTACGGACAGTACTATCTGCTGGAGACGCTGATAATGCTCGATTCCTCAACCCCGGGAGGGCGACCATTAAGAGCACAATGATGGGCCTAGAACCTGTTCCCCAATGCGGCGAGAGCGAGTGCTGTGGGGAGACTCCCAAGGCCCGACACGAGAACGAGCTGCTAAAGCGGGAACGATTTTGTCGATAGTCATGAGCGCGGGCGCGTCCACTACGCGTCCAATAAGCTGTCCATGCGATGTCCAAAAGGGCGTACGGGCGCTATCCATGCCGCCTAATTCCAATTACTTAAAGCACTTCGTTGCACTTTCACAGTGATGCCACAGAGTGAGGTTTAGCACACCTGTGTTCGGGAAGAAATCAAGCCTGAAAAGCAAGCGTAGTGTTCACGTCGGTCTTCCAATCCTGCCTTTGGCGTGCAACTGATCACAAATCAGGAGGAGTCTCGAAGAACTGTAGCGTTTATTGAAGCCCAGGCGTGTGAAAGAGGCGGTGCGACCTTTCGGAGTAAAGGAGAAGCTGTTAAGATGTTTTCGCGAGGTTTTCCCTTTGTTTTCTGCTTGGCCGTCAGCGCGGATCATCGTAGGCAATGGCGTGACTTGCGCAGAAATTTGTAGGCGGTTTGGGGGCGGTTCGGACAGGAATCGCGCTCTTTTAGGCAACGGAGGCAACTCCATGCACGATATGCAATTGGTGCAAAGCCGCATAAATACTGGCGATTTCGCATCTTGTTGATTTGGCGAGTGGGGACGTAGTTCAGTTGGTGAGAACGCTGCCCTGCCATCCTGTTTCATCCATAACCTCAGTAATTTTAGTTGCTTACGGGAAACGCGGTTAACTGGCATTCTAACCAAGCGTGCTTTTCAAGTCACATCGTGCTCCTTTATATATATAGTTTGTATAGTAGGCGCTGTGAAGAAGTGCCAGCGAAACCAGCCAGGAACGCACGAAGGTTGTGCCACAAAAGCAAATAGATCAGGGTCGTCCTCTTCGGTCTCGAAGAATCAATTACCGCAATCTGGGAAGATTATTGGTTCTTCAACAATCGTTCGACGGCATCCCTTGTACCGCCCATAGCACGCACGACCGGAACATTTGAATACGCAGGATCTGGCGGCACTTGGTCCCAAAGTTTGCCTGATTGATACACGGCAACACCTGGCGACCACCGTCCGCTTTGACCGCGCGCCGTTCTCAGTTAGTTCTTTCGTGCTCAGAAGCACTCGTCCTCCTCTCTCGGGGTTTCCCTTGTGCTCTATCCCAATGTTACGACGCAACTTGAGTAGTCACTAGTTCGAAAGTAGACGGGAGCCGAATCGCTTTGTGAAGGTACGGTATCAGCGTCCTCCGTGTGAGGATCATCGCAAGACGTCCCGGTATTGCGCCTGATTCTTTTGTCGAGCTAAATCGTGCGCGTCGTCAATTGACAGCAAGAACGTTCCCGAATGTCGCGCGGACCAACTCTGGCCGGCCTCGTACGATGGAAAGAAATGGACGAAATGACAAAGTGCGCTCATAACATCCTTCCTGACCTCTGCCGCGTCGGGCAGGAGAAAAGACATGTGGATGCCAACAGGATCGATGTGCTCCACGCGCTCAGGCGTCACCGTTAGGTATACCTTGAAGCCCCCCGGATTGGCGGATTCAATCTCTGCGGTTTGCCCGAGTAACTGGGGCAAGAAGAGCGTGTCCCACGCGCACCAAGCGGAGAGGCTCTGGCCGCCTATTCTGATCCGGTGCGGACTTGTGTAGGCTTCGGGAATTGCCAAGCCCAAATAGCCTGCGATTCGTCCTTTCTCGTCCGAGAAGACGCCCGGCCATGTGTCGAGCGTCTTATTGATAGTCTCAATTGGGCTCTCAAGCCGCTGTGCCAGTTCCTGCCGTGGCACAGGTTGACCTTCCGCCAACAAGCGATACAGCTCAAGCGATAGACTCTGCTCGAATACGTTGAGATTGGGGAAGAGCCCTACGATGTAACACCCAAACCAGTCCGCTGCGCCAGCGCTGGTAAATCGATATGAATTTGCTGGTTCCCACCGCAACCAGCAGGAATGGCACTGCCAGTCCAGCGGAATAGACACTCAGTAGAGCAATGCCCCGGCTTACCGTCTGCTGGGTTGAGGCGAGCATGAGCATTGCAACGAGGGCTGGACCGGCACATGGCGTCCAGCCGAATGCGAAGGCCAGCCCCAGCAGAAACGAGCGCAGCTTGCCCCTTGCGATCAAGCCATGAAAGCGCTTGTCACCACCAAGCGCGGGGATGCGAATCCATCCCAAGAGTACGGCGCCAAAGATAACAATCACTGCGCCGGCGATTCGATTAAGGACTTCCCGGTTCGCGGAGAGAAAACGTCCGGCTGCGCCCGCTGAAGCGCCTAGGGCTACAAAGAGGATCGAGAAGCCGAGGACGAAGAGCAACGCATTGCCTAAGATGCGCCATTGAACACCGCTCTGGCGCTCGCGTAATTCCTCCACGCTTACGCCTGAGATCATGGCGACATAACCCGGCGCCAGAGGCAATACGCATGGGGAAATGAACGACAACATTCCGGCGATGAAGGCGGTCGTATATGTCAGGCCCATTGTTCTACTCGCACGAGTCGTCCCGGTTCATCAAGTGTGGCGCTCATTGGCCGATCTTCGCTAGGAGCTTGCGTACCTGCTCTGCAAAGCGCGGACCGTCCAGATATTGGTCCTGTGACATGCCGCCCAACTGATGCTCCCAATAGTTCGGCATCGGGGGAGTGTCGCCCCAGCGTGCGTTAGCGTCGAATGCGAAGTAGACATCCCAGGCGGGAGAGCCGTAGGGTACGGCGATGATCGGGCCGTATTTCTTACCTACATACGCTCCTGGGTCGCTGTAGTGAGTGACGCGCGGCCCCGACGGGATCAGGCGGGCGTACTGGTGCGCGTGTCTCTGCAATGTTGCCGGATCTTGAAGGTTGAGCAGTGGCACCCACACCACGTAGACCGCTAATTTATCGCTCGCAAACTTGCTCACTACGTTCTCTTGAATGACCGAGGCTCCGTGCCGGCAAGGAGGGCATGTCGGGTCGCCTATCAGAAGCACCCGGATCTTGCCTATGTCGGCGTTAAACTGATTCTTAAGAGGCTGTAATTGCTGGTCGGGTTCCGGAAATGGCCTTTCTTGATCCTGAGCCGCAACGCGAACTGCGCCCGCGTACAAAACTGCTGTGAACGCTACGAATGCCGCGATCTTTCGTTTCAATTCAATTTGCATGTTTCTCGTCCCCTTCTGATTTATCCGTCTTGCTCTGATTTCTTTCTACTGCCTCGAAGTCGGCGGCACCAAGCCGTTGTCGCGGTAATAAGTCACCAGATTGCCGAAGTGCTCGCTGCTGTGTGCGATCACCCATAGCCAGCCAGCGAGGTTCTCCGGATCGGGATTGTCCTGTATCGCCTTTCGCACCCCCGCGAATGATTCCTTTACCTTCGTTACTGTGTCTTGCTTGGATACATACGGGAAGTTCAGGGGGAAAGTTGGAACCTTCCCTGCGGCGAATAATGCGTCCTTCTCTTTCTTAGTATTGAGATTGAATGCTTGTCGGGTGTTCAGAGCGGCGACGTGCAGGAGGATTTCAGCCGCGGTGCGCACGTCCTGATTTCCTTTCGGACGATAGGCGTTGTACAGGTCTTCGGGAAAATCTTCTGCGGCTGCTACCATCTTCGTCTCGATATTCTGAATTCGTTCCAAGACCGGTTCCGTCAAGTGTGACGTGCGCGAAGTTGCGGTCGTAGGTTTCAGGTCCCATGCAGTTTGTGCCGATTTCTGGGCCCAGGCGAACTCGCCTCCTAGTGCAACCGCAACCACAATTAGGACGGTCAGCAGACTCCTCTTGCGCATGGTGTTCACGTCGTTTTTGTCCCTTGGCCTTAGACCTGATCTTTGTCTTACTGCCGCGAAGTCGGCGGCACCAATCCGTTGTCCCGGTAGTAAGTCACCAAATTGCCGAAGTGTCCGTTACTGTGGGCAATCACATATAGCCACCACTCGATTTTCTTCGGATCCGGATTATCTTGAATCGCCTCTCGCACCGCTGCAAAAGACGCTTTTACCTTGATGACCACGTCTTGCTTGGATACGAAAGTGAGGATGTCCTTCGCGTCGGGCTTCTTCCCCGAGGCGATCAACGCCTCCTGCTGTTGCTTAGTGCGCATGAGGGAAGCGTAAGAATAGTTCTGTTCAGCGATGTGCAGCAGGATTTCAGCCGCAGTACGCACGTCCTGATCTCCTTTGGGACGGTAGCTGTTGTACAGATTGTCCGGAAAATCTTCGGCGATTGCGACCGTCCTCTCCTCGATGTCCTGGATTTCTTTTAGGACCGCTATTGTCAAATCGGATGTGCTGGTGAGCGGCGATTTTGTCACGGTCGGCGATTGCTGTGCCCAGGCAAACTCGCCTCCCAGCGAAACCACGACCACGAATAGACCGCTCAGCAAACTTCTCTTACTCATGTCATTGCTCTCAAACTAAGAATGAGCTTTCAAAAACCAGAACTGACCTGAGCTTACCGAGAAGCGCCGAACATCGTCTTGCACGAATGAAGCCCTTGGCTACGATTAGCCTTAACGGGAGGAGCGGTACTCGGAGGGGGTCAGGCCGGTAAGACGTTTGAATGTTCTGGAAAAGTGGCTCTGCTCGGAAAAGCCGGACGAGAGCGCAATTTCGACCAGCGATGCATCCGACGAGCTGAGCTTCTGGCAGGCAGATTCAATCCGAAGCCTGCGAACATAGTCACCGACCGTGCAATGGTAAGTTTTTCGGAAGGCCCGCGCCAGAGAGACAGGATGCACTTCGGCGAACTCAGCCACTTCGGCAAGACTGATTGATTCTTGGAACCGGTCGTGCACAAAGTCTCTTGCTCTACTCAGCCACTTGGCGTTTCCGTTCTCAGAATGGGAAGTTTGCCGCGTCACCCCTGCCAGTAGTTCCAATAACAGCCCTTCTATTGCGAGTGGCGCCACGTCATCCTCAGACCGGAATTCGTGGTACAGCCGCATTGCAAGCCACGGTAGCGGACCGGTGTCAAATTGAGTCAAGCCTCGGATGAATGCAAAACGCCCGTTCGCTCGATTGAGCCAAGGGCGCGTCATCTCAATGGAAAGGAACCGTATCCCGGTGCTGTGGATACGATTGGAATGAATCGCGCCGCTGGCCATAAGCGCCAAAGTGCTCGGCTTGCGAACGATGATGTGTTTGCCGCAGTTTTCTTCACAGCTTCCCTGCAATAGAAGGCAAAAATGGGCATCCTCATGCGAATGTGGCGGCACTTGGAGATCAGGCGGATGGGTCGCTTCGGTCAAGCTGAGGCCTGCTACCTCGCGGAGCCGAAGGAGTTTGGCTCGGGAACAGCTTGAATCGACTTTGCCATCCGTGCACGGTTTCGCCATACGATCCAAGAAACGATGTAGCCAATTGTTTAGACGGCAATTTGGCTTGCTTGTGAGCAGTCCAAGTTTCTTAATTCAAAAGCGGCAAATTACAACATGTAGCTCACGTCCGATGCGTGAGTCGGATACGCAAAGATGGTGTGTCGGAGAGTCTCTGCCGATACGTTCGTTTTCGTCGATCAGCACTTTGAAGCCCGAGCAATCCTCAGCGACTCTCCTCGATGAATACCAACTAGCCGTGTCTTCCTGGTGGACACGAAATCGCAATCCTTGCTTCTTCGCGGACTCTTCGGTCATGCCTACAGCGGCCAAAGGGGGCACGGTGAATGCGACTGTTGGAACCGGCACGTTCTCAACCTTACGGTGATTTCCTTTCAATAAATTGGCGGCAACTATCCCACCACCGTAACCTGCCACAGGCGTAAGTTTTGGCATTCCAGTATCCGCCGAATCACCTGCCGCATAGACAGCCGGGTTAGAAACGCTCTGAAGAAATTCATTGACCTTCACTCCTCGCTTGTCCGCCTGGACGCCGGCGGAAGCGAGATTAAGGTCGTCGAGATCTGCGACTCGGCCCGCTCCGTGCACCACCAAGTCGGCCTCGAACTCGCGTTGACCCCGAGCTGTCGAAGCGCAAACCACAAAGGTTCCATCCTTGCGTTCGATCCGGGTCGCCACGCTTTGAAGTTCAACCTTGATCCCAAGCTGACGTGTCTTACGCACCAGGCGATCAACTAGGTCGGGATCAAACTTCTCAAGTGGTCGTTCGGCTCGGTGCAGAATCGTGACTTCAGACCCGGCCCGAGCGGCGAGGTGGGCAAACTCAAAAGAGATGTATCCGCCGCCAATGAATAAGATTCGGCGCGGCAAGGAATCAAGTTCCAGAAATTGGTCGCTGGTATTCAGGTAGTTTTCGCCGGGAATGTCTAGTCGCTGCGGTTTGGCGCCTGTGGCAATCAAAACGTACCGGGCTTCCAGTACGTCTGATCCCACTTCGATCCTGCCCGGTTTCGCGAAGCGAGCTACTCCATGGAAAGTCGCAATCCCCGACTTCTGGAATGCCTCTTCCTGTTTCTGTGGTACTGGATCGGTGAAAGTCCTCTTGAAGCGCATTAACTCGCCCCAATCAATGTGCGCTTTTTCGGTCTTAACTCCTTTCCCATTCAAAGCAGCAGCGGATGCCGCAGCCCCTGTTCCGATCGCGATGAGGTCGAACTTTTGCAATTACTCGCCTCGCTTATTTCTGCTGTGACTCTGCCTTCGAGGGGAAGCCTGCATCAGTTGTCGCCTTTACGAGGGCTTTGGTGTCGGTTTTCGCGTCATCGAAGGTGACTCGGGCTTCCTTCTTCTCATACGACACCTCGACTTTGGATACTCCGCTGACTTTGTTTAAGGCCTTCTTGATCGTGATGGGACAGGCCGGACAGGTCATTCCGGGTACGTTCAGGGTCACGGTCTTCGATGCTGCCCAAGCGGGAGCAGAAAGAGCGGCAAGGCAAATCACCGCAATGGCGGATTTCAGTTTGGTCATAGCAAATTCCCTTCGTTTGTGAATTTAGTAAAAGAACCGAGCAACGTATGGATAAACAAGCGCTACGAGCACTAGAGTCGCGCAACTCCAAAACAGAAACTTGTAAATGCGGCGCGCTCGCGGCAGTGCACAGACTTCTCCTGGTTTGCAAAGGTGCGCAGGACGGAATATCTGTCTTCCTGCGAAGAACAACCCCAAAACCGCAGCGACGATGAAAAACGGGCGATACGGTTCAAGAACAGTCAGGCTTCCAATCCACGCGCCACTGAATCCCAGAGAAATCAAGATCAAAGGCCCAAGGCAACACGTTGAGGCCAATATGGCTGCTAATCCTCCGGCAAACAGTGCCGTTGAGCCACTTGCGCCAATTGAATCGTTGCCACCGGAGATCAGCGAATTCTGATTATTCGAAACGGTTCCCACAGGTGGAGCGTTCGGTTTGGTCGCGTTGATTGCTGGGACATCCGTAATGCCTTCACTGATCGCGCGACGGAGCAGCTCGCGCGAGGGAACGCCGCTGCGACACGAACCATCGAGATAGGTTCGGCAGCTCAATCCGAACGCTTTAGCAGTACGCGCCCACGGCTCGATGTCGGCACCATTAATGCGAATGCTGGGTGACCCTACAAATGCCACTGCCTCAGCGTCTGCCTGAGTATGGACTTCAACCTGGTGAATCTCGTCCTGGCGTCCCAACGACTTCAAGGTTTCGCGAACCATTTCAATCGCAGGCAAATGGTTAGGACAACCCTCGAAATACAGCACTTCGATATTCATGCGTTAGCTGGCTGCTCCTCTCCTTCGAGCACAGGGCAGGCGCACGTTTTCCCGCGCTGTTGTTTCAATGCTCGATTGCACTTTCGCAGATCGGCCTTGAGCTCGGTGTCAA
>WNFI01688059.1_pt1 | contig 11096 bp, 11 predicted proteins | sample 5400471 | NCBI WGS metagenome assembly WNFI01 (sample SAMN13153348, study PRJNA577476) | soil metagenome | isolation source: 100 cm saprolite on Douglas fir-dominated hillslope | place: USA:California | collected 2013-09-17 | reverse complement strand
CGGCTCATCCGCTCCCGCGTCTCTCACATCACCCACCTCCTTGATGCCAGACTGGACCGAACGGGGCCCGCCCCTCAAGACGTCTTCACCGAACGCTTACTCTCAAAGAACGGTTTGGGGGCTACCGCCCTCTTGAACTTGAGGCCCTACCTGCGTTCCTCCGCCGCGAGTGAGAGCAGGAGCGTGTGGAACGTGTATAGGCTCTCCGTGGAGAGGGTCTTCAGGTCCTCTCTGGCCAAGGCGATTCGATCCCATTCGCCATCCACGGCTTCTTGTTTTGACCGAATTCGCCGAGTGCTCGAGATGAGAAACCGCGAGACAAGGCCAAACCCCCGCTGGAGTACGTATGTCCTAAGCCGAAAGCGCTCCGCGGTTGAGGCGAGACACCGATGAACGATGCCGGCGACAAGAGCGAGGCTGGACAACTCACGCAGCCGGAACTCACTGCCCCGCAATGGCCTAACGGGTGAAATCGCGGCAGCCATACGGGATACTGCAGCCATCTCCTGGAGCAGGACGACCATATCTGGGGATGTTGTGGCCACCAAACGAACTCCCACCTCCAGCAACCGAAGCGCGTTGTCACCTGATCCGGCCGCTCTCGCGTTGAACGCACGCGAATACGCCAGGTCGGCAAGCTTCGATTCCTCTTCGAGCCGGCGTTGGAGCTCCTCGTACGCCTCCGCTCCCCAAGGGGCCAGAACCATCTGCCATCTTCGAAGCACGCGAGCCTGGTCTTGGAGTCCACGCCCGACTAGGACAATCAGAGTGCTCAGGAGAATCCCGGCAATCAGCCACACGATGCTGCCCTCAACTCAAGCTTCCGCAGGACCTCGGCGTGAGCAAGAGCAACCTCGCTGTCGGGGCGCCATGCGATACGCGCCCACCAGACGGTCAAAAGGAGATAGGCTGCCGGATCGAGGGCATTTAGGTAGGGCTGAGCCGCCCAACCATAGAGCCCCTCAAGCCGCAGTAAGGTTCCGAAGACTGCCAAATATCCGGCGAGACTCGAGATGAGACCGGTGTGAAAGGGATGAAGCGGGACGCGGTAGAAGTAGGCCAGGCCTATCGTCGCCGCCAGGATCCAGGTCGTAGCATTCACTACTCGCGGGTGGATATGCCCGCTCATTGTCAAAAACCACGAGCCGGCGTTGTCGAGAGCTGCTGCCCAGACCATCGCAGTCGTGATCAGAAGGATCAGAAGGACGACCTTGCGCACCATCGCTCGGGCGCCAGGGAATATCCGGAAGGTCCTCCACGCCACCTCCAGTGCAATGCCCAACTTTAGAACGTCGTAAGCAACCTGTTTTCCCATCCAGAACCAGTAGACATGGAAATGCTTCGGCCACCAGCTCACAAGCGTATTACCGATCAACACAACCGGGATGTAGGCCGCAAACGCCCAGCAAAGACGCCACCGACTTCGAAGTATGAGCCCTAGGGCGATCGCAAGAAGAGTGCCTTCCACGGAGATGGCGACAGCGAATTCCTCCGTCGGTGTCATGATAGATACTCCTACGACACCCGCACAACTCCGCGCACGCGCCTTCGCTCGATGCGCAGGGCTTCTAATCGATGATAGACCGTGGACCGTGTCTTCCCGAGCTCACGCGCGACCCTAGATACATTCCACTCATGTCGGTCCAGCAGTAGAAGTAGCTCGCGGCGCTCGATCTCGTCCTCGGGGGTTTGCCCTAGGTGGTTTTCGAGCACCCCATGCCTCGCACTGCGACCGGGCCCAGCGAGCAAGGCTTCGGTGAGTAACCCGGAGACCTCGGCGATGCTCTCGAGATCCGCCTGCGGGGCTTCGAGGTATAGGAGCCCGATGAGTCCGTCGTGTCGCACGAGAGGGAACAGAAGACAACTTTCTCCGCGACACGGATGACCAGACAATAGAGAGCTGTGCTCTCTTGACCACCGGTCAACAGTCCATTCGATTGCCCCTTGGCCGATGCCGCACGCCACAAATAGCTTGGGCTCACCGTCTATGTGGAAAACCGCTGCCGCCGGGGCGTCGTTGGCACCCATGAGGACCTGCAGAGTCATGTTCGTGGACTGGCGCAGATCCCTCGCTACCAGTACGCGGACAAGCAGCTCCTTTGATTGCTCTCTCACACCGGACCTCCAAGCCGACCCCCATATTTTGGGGTCGCGTAGGGAGGCGAAACACTAACGCCGTAAAGCGGTTTAAGTCAATACGCCTGAGCGGGTTCCGACACCTCCCCAGCATTTCTCGATAAGAAGCGTCCAGGGACTGGACAGTTGCTGCCAGGGGCAAGATGTCGAACTTGAGTCCCCAAGTAGCAAGGCGTATGGCAACGCGCGCCAGCACTCGGCTCGCTCTGAAACGCCTACAAAGAAGGAGTCCGGCGGCTGACGAAAGCCCGAATGCGCTTGGGGCCCTCGTTCTTGAAAGACACGAACCTTAAGCCCAGGCTCGGCGCTCTTTCCAATCCTACAAGAGTATGGTGAATGACCCTCGCCTCGCCCTGCAGGGGTCTGCAGTCTCCCGGGAGCATAGTCTCACATTTCACCATCGTGCCTAACTTATAGAACAGGCCGTGCGGGCAAGCATCCCAGTCCCGGAAAGGTCTTCGGACTGGCCCATAGTCTCAGCCATACCCTCCTGCAATTGAACATCCAGACGGATGGGACGCCTTGCAGCAACCCGAGCAGCCACCCAGGAGTCGAGACTCCACTTCCTCAACCAGCTTACTTGTTTCATTCACTGAAAGGACGATACTCGGGCCCTTCCGTGCTTGTTTAGTTGCCTCTTCAAGGCATGAGTCCGCGCTAAGGATCAACTGTGGTGATCCTGCAGACGCCGAATCTTGGCCCGTATTCTTGCGTTGAACTCTTCTAGCATATGTCCGGGACAGAGGGCGGCACACGACTATAGATCAGGTATGTTGGGAGCTCACGCCGATAGCGTCCTTCCCATACTCAGCAAGGTAAACCGTCAAGCAACTAAGACCCAAGAACTCCTCCGATATCGAATAGGTCTGGCTCTACGCCAACGACGAGGATCGTTGCCGTGGTCACGCCTAAACTCTGGCCTGCCCGTTCGCGGCCATGGCTGGCCCTTGGCCACTCTCGAACTTGGGACACCTTGTTCGCCTCAAGTGCCTCGTCCCCCTCGCAACCGCTTTCGGCTGCCTCTTAGAATCGGAGACTTGCAGCTCCAGAAGCGACGGTGCGCACCTTGTCCGACATCATGGCTACGTCCAAATGTGACCCGGACGCCAGCACCAACGAAGCCCCCGCGGACCATTCAGTCATCCGCTCGCTACCTCGAAATCGGCTGGCTTCAGTTCTGTCCACCCCGATGTACCGGAGGGATGCGCCGGAAGCAGCATGCACCCCAGCACGAACTTGAACGCTGAGCCGGCCCACCGGCTGCGAGACCTCAATTCCCCCCCGACCCTCCAGAGCATTTCTGAGCACGTACTCGTCCACCGCAAAAGCTCCAATTCTCACCCCAAACACATCACGCACTTCCGAGAGTCGTACGAAGTCCACCTGCCCCGTCAGAACGATTCTGAGCCCTGCACGGAGAGAGGCCCCGGCAGATACGACTGAAGGGGATCGATAATGGTAGACGCTACCGGTGTCCGCGGCCACACCGAGGGCGGGATTTAAGGCTATCCGGGAAATGTCCCAAGAGGCCCCGCGCCGGAAGCTCGCACCCAAACGGAATCTATCCGTGCAATCGACCATTATCCCCGCGGCACCCGTCACAGTCGTTCCCCCTGCCCCCGCACCGACAAGCAGACTCGTCGACCACCCATTGGAACGTGCCCATTGCCCCTCGACTCTCACATGGCTCATGTTTACTCGCAGCCCCACGCGCACTCGCGCCACAGGAGCCCATCCGAGAGCAACTCCCCCATCCGTCACCGTTGTCTCCAGCCTTCCCGACGTCCCGCTCGGCGTTAGCACCACTCTTTCATCAAAAGGCTCGGTCAGGTATCCCCCAAGAGCCCATTCCTTGGTCAGGAGTACCGCCCCTCCAACAAAGCCCATACCCGTTCTGGGCATGGTCGCATCCTGACCTAGCAAGCCGGATCCTCTCCATAGAATGCCCCCCGTGATTTCGGTTTTTGGCAAGAGGGTCAGGCCCGCGGGATTCAACTGGACCGCAGCGCTGTCGTCTGCGAGCGCGACGTAGGCGCCACCAAGCCCCGCAGCGCGAGGCGCCGTCACCTCTTCTGCCCACCGCCAGGATCGATAGAACTCATCGTTCGTCTGGCCGGAGCCGAGCGACCCCCCAGCCACCCCTACGGCGACAACCCCTACTCCTGCGAACTTCCTTAACCCCATGTGAGGTTGCCTCCCAATAGACCGCCAGCCCTGCGCTCCGCAATGTGTACTCCTCAGTCCCCCATCGGGCCTCCACCTGCCGACAAGCGCGTGGTATCACAATGGCCACTAAGGCACTTGCACGGTGCACGTCCCAGGTGTTGCTGCTCCCCAAGCATCCTTGTACGTCCAACTCACCGACCCAGGTCCGGCAACGTGAATTCCGATCGTCCAGACGTTCCCGCTCCGATACCCCGCACCGTAGACCGAGCCGCCGCTAAAGCTCAGGTCAACGACTGCCCCCGCAGAGGCCGGATCGCCGTCCGGATCGTTCACGGAAAGGGAGATGCCCTGATCGCTCGGGGCAGGGAACTGGTAGGGATTCCCGCCACACCCCACGTAAGCAGGGTTGTTGATGCCGTGGGCGCTTGCCGACGCTTGGGCTGTGCCGCCAGGGCCCGTCGCCATCGCTACGGCGTTCACAGTCGTGATCGAGTTGATGGTGCAGGAGCTGGTTGTTCCCACACCAGAAGCGCAGCCTGACCAGACAAGGGACGTTGCATTGGTCGTGGTCGCTGTAAACGTCACCGTGCAACCGGGGCCTCCCCAAGTTGGGTGACAGTCTCCCGACGACATGACACTCACTGTGGGGATACAAGCGGTAGTGGTGAAGGTCCGGTCGACACCAGCCGTCTGACCTCCAGCATTTGTGCCCACCACTCGATAGTGATAGATCATCCCGCAAACGAGGCTTCCGACTTCGTCATTCACTGCGACTGCGCTCGCCCCGACTAGGACCGTCCGTTCGCTCGTGGCGGAACCGTAGGAGGTCGACTGGCCGTAGTCGAAGTGGTAGGTTGCCGGAGCTCCTCGGCCATCTACGGTGGCATTCAGAGTCGCCGAGTTCCAGGTGATGTTAGTTGCCGGTTGCGTCGTTACCGTGGGTGGCTGGAGTGTTGGTAGCGGCGTCGCGGTGGGAACTGGAGCTGGTGCCGGATGCGGGCTCCCGCTCGGAGGTGGGACTGCTCCGGGTTCGGTGAGGGCAAGGGAAGCGCTCGAGACCGTTGACAGGTTGGCCGAGTTGCTGACTGTTACAGTGATTGTGTCACTCGTTCGCGGCGATCCGTCGTTTTGATAGAGGCCGCTACAAGGGGCGTGGACAATGTCCGGGAGCGACACGGTTCCGGCCTGGGCCACGAAATGGCACGCCACGGGTCCCCCCGTTTGGTCTGCCGCGTCGACATTAATCTGAGCGGTGCCCCCGATCGGGACGGTCGGCGGCACTACTTGAATGGCACGAATCTGGGGCGGCGTTACAGCCGCCGGCGGGCTCACCGGATTCGTGCCGCCGCCGCCACAGGCAACTGGTACCACGACCGCTCCCAAGAGAGTAACTGTGAAATAGTGCCTCATTGCCTCCCCTTTACCAGAACGGACCTCCAAAGAGCGCTCGTAACGTCCCCGCCCGCAGAGGGAACCGATACTCTCCTCCGCCAACTCGGAGGGTCGCTTTGCTCTTCGCCTTGACGAGTCGACGGGGGATCCGAACTACAAGCTGCAGGTCCCCCCGCACGACGTCCGCCTGATGCGAGTCGACCTGGCGGTCGTCCCACCACAGGCCCTCGATATGGTCCCGCCCGCCTCCCTGCACTAAGAAACGCAACCACACCCAGTCCCTGCCCTCGAGTGCGTCGAGGAGAACCACGTCACGGCGGCCAGGTTGGACCTCTCGACGGCCAATCGGCACGACCCCCGCGTTCAACAGCCCCCCGAATTGGCGTTTCTGCAGGACCGGGAGCGAAGAGACAGGCGTGCCGGTGACATTCAGGCCCTGTCGGGGGGTCGCTTCTCGTCCCACACCCTCCGAGCTCGCCGGCGAGCCTTCGGCGGAGGGCTCGTGGATCGTCTCAAGAGCCTCAGCACCGCACGAGCGACCCTTAGCACCGGCCGGGCTTCCCTTCGCGCCTATTTGGGCCACGGCGGTGCTTGGCCTGGACGCTGCACGCTCCAACTCTTGGACCTCTCTCGCGGCGGTCATGACCAACCGCACTTCGAGCGGAACCCCCTTCGGTACCACACTCAGCTCAACCTTCACGGTCTCGGAAGGGCCTCGTGCCTCAAGCGCCCCAGAGGTGTCAAGCCGCGTGGGTTGTACTTCGACGATCCCAACCGGCGCCGTCGAACGCAGGCGGGCGCCGAGCGTCTCTCGCGCCCTCCTTGACCAACGCAGCGTCAGCAATCGCTCGGGGAACACAACACGGGTCATCATGCCCACTGCACATTCGACCCGGATGGACCGACCCACCTCGACAGACACTTCCACGGTGCGCGTCTCCAATGCTGCAACCAGCGCTCCTGCAACCAACACTTGCTTTGCCCTCCAAAGGCAACCCTTCCCTGGGAGGCCGCGAGTCTATATAGAAGCTGGCCAAAACGAGCCATTTGTCATCGCGGCCGTTGGTAACTAAAGCTCACTGCATAAAGAATGCTATACTCTCCTGGAAGGAGGTCGTATGCGACTTCCGGGATCTGCGGAGCTTTTGGAGGATCGTCGACGTCGGGCGTTGAAGCTGTTCGACGAGGGACGATCGCTGAACGGGGTAGCACGAGCGATTGGTTGTGCGCCGAGTTCTGTCATGCGTTGGCGCGACAAGCGCCGTCGGGGTGGAGAGAAGGGGCTCAAGGTAGGGACTTCCCCCGGACGGCCCCAAAAGCTCTCTGCTGCAAGCTGTCGACTGCTCTTGAGAGTTCTCTTGAGGGGGGCGATGGCCAGTGGGTACTCGACCCAGTTGTGGACGACGGCGCGAATCGCAGAGGTGATCCGCAAGAAGTGTCGAGTTGAATACCATCGAGACCACGTGGGTCGGCTGATGCATCGACTGGGCTGGAGCCATCAGAAACCTCAAAAGAAGGCCTTGGAGCGGGACGAGGGAAAGATCCGGCGCTTCGTCCGTGAGGAATGGCCGAGGGTAAAAAAAACGCCGCTCGGCTGGGCGCCCACCTCGTCTTTGCCGACGAATCGGGCTTCCTCCTGACCCCGACGGTCGCAAAGACCTGGGCCCCCATCGGCCAGACGCCAGTGATACGGCACTTCGACCGTCGTGATCGGATCTCCGTCATCTCCGGCATTTCGGTCAGCCCACGACGCCAACGCCTTAACCTCTTCTTCCAACTGCATCTCAAGAACATTCAACAGACCGAAGCGTGCTCCTTCTTGCGCAACCTTCTCCGTCACATCCGCGGCCACCTGTTCGTCCTCTGGGACGGCGGCCGACCCCACAACGGACGATTGATCCGGGAGCTTCTTGGTCGCGTCCACCGCCTCCACCTCGTCCGTTTTCCCGGATATGCCCCCGAACTCAACCCCGACGAAGGAGTCTGGAAACTCGCCAAGCACGCCCTCGCCAACGGCTGTCCCATGAGCATCGCGGATCTGAAGCCATCCTTGGCGCGCGTCCTGCACTCAATCCGCAAAAGCCCCAAGAACCTCCGTGGGTGCATCAATCACTCTGGCCTGCCCTCTTTTTTGCGCTGAATATTGCATTCTTTATACAGTGAGCTTTAATACAAAGTGACTGACTGGGTGGTCGTTTCTTGTTGTCACCCTTTGCAAGCGCAGCCACCGCCGCAGTGAGCCCCTCATCTAGGAACGGGGAGGCTGTAGTGCGATCGAAGACCGACCGGTTCGGGTCTTCCCACATCCGCCGCAGGTAGACCTTCCAAGGTGGCAGAGCGTGGTCACCATCGAAGGCCTTTGCGATCGCCTCATACGCTCGCTGCCGCGTAAAGGCGATCGGGGGAATCACATATTCTTCATGCCACGCCCACACAACGGACTCCGAGGAAGAACCTTGGCCCTCGCGAATCTGTTGCCCGTCTAGCATCGAGAACGACGTGTGTTGCGAGCCCTCGGTTACGGTGTGACTGGACCGGATCCTCTCCTCTCGCCCGCACAGCTCTGCGGCCGCACGCGCGGTCGGCGCATCTTCGAGGCCTAACCAGATCTTCGTGGCTAGGTTTGCGAGCACGCGCTCTACCTCCTCGTGCCGCATCTTGGCGCCAAGCGAGGCGTACGACTGGACAGCCACTGCGTTGACACATCGCGCCTCCCTGCAGCGGGAGAAAAACGAGGCGTCCGCCGGCGCGCTCGCTACGGTGTCAAACTCGTCCGCCAGAAAAAAGCACGCCCGGCCGACCTCTGCATTGGCGCCTTGGGCACGGGCTAGACGCCGCAGCACCGCCCCCTGGAAGTTAAGCTTGACAAGAGTGCCGACTACAGAAGAGACCGTTTTGCCGACCTCTTCCTCGGGCAGGGAGAGCACGACGACTTTGCCCTCATCTAACAAGCGATCAAAGCCGGGGAAGGTTTCCTGCCCGGCAGGGGGGCAGAATGCACGCCTCAATAAGGGGTCGTCGAACATCGAGGTGAGCATGCTGAGCTGGGCTGCGATGTTACTGCGGGTGCGCTCGTCCGCTGGTAGAAGCGAGTTGGTGACCCAGTACCGCAGGGCCTCCATAGTCGGTGGATCCTTGCGCAGACCCGCCGCCACTTGCAGGCGGAGCAGTCGGATCACCTGCATGGCCAACTCGCGCGCCGTCATCTCCCAGAACACTTCCCCTGGCCGCCCCGTGTTCAAGTTTGCAGAGAGCGAACCGACCACTGCGGCAAGTGCAGATGCGCTCAGCTCTGGCCGGTGGATTACGTTGTAGCGGGCAGATTCCACGGTGATCGGAACCAGATCGTCGGCTCGTCCGACAGCAGCTGCCATCGCGCGAATGTCCTGAACTGCATTCCCTTTGGGATCGATGATTAGACCAGCGAGGCGTTTCAAGGGTTCTTGGCAATGGACGGCAAGCAGCTGCTGGAGAAATGGATAGAGGCAGCCGACCGTCTTACCCCTTCCGGGCGCACCCACTACAAGGATCCCCGTGTACAGTCCCGGTTCGGGAACGGTCAGCCAGCCTGGGTCGTCCGAGCGGCTCCCGTCTTGAGCGTGGATCTCTCCGATCACGAGCTCTAACCGCCGTGGTGAGAAGGGATAGGACCTCAGTTTCCGGCGCCGGGGACGCGCCGGCCTCAGAAGGCTGTGGATCTCAAGGAAGTTGACGAGGCCGATCCCGACCACGGGAAAGCCTCCCAGTAGGCTCCCATACAACCATCGCTCAACCCATACTGCGGTGGACGGTGCCACTACCTGTAGCCGGGAAAATGACCCCGCTTCGCTGAGGGAACGCTGGAGTTCAAGAGAGAGCGCACAGCTCGCGGACGCCAAGAGCACAGCTACACCGGCGCGCCTTCCGACCATCACCAGTACCTCTCCTCCCGCTGCGCCAGTGCACTCGCGCGCAACGCGGCACCCGGCCGCCTGAGTCCCAGTTCGGCAAGGCGACGCAGAACGAAGTGCACGGCGACGAACGACAGAAATGCCGAGGCGCCGATCCACACCCACAGCTCACGGACGAGCACCACATCCTCCCCTCCACTGGTCACCAGCGGCGTGACCAGTGCCGTCCCCACGACCAAGAAAGCGAGTCCGCGAGCGCTCATTCCAGCTCCAAGTCCCCCTCGAGATAGGCCACGGCGAGCGTCCCCGCCGCCAGTTGAATCGCCTTGTCGCTCACGACCCACCGCTGAGCCGTGGAGCGCAGGTTGTCGCCAACGGTCTCCGCAGCGTCACGGGCGGCCAAGGCGCCTACGTCGTTCCCCCCCGACGCCAAGAGTCCGAACGACAGCACGCGCCCCACGGTCCCCAAGACCTTGCCGCCCACACTTCGGCCCCGGGAAGCCCGATGGATGACCCGCCCCCGCAGACCAAGACCGTTGTCCGGACCCAACGCGACGGCCCGGACGGAGTAGGACTTTCCTGCGACCACCAGCCAGCCAAATAAGATCTGCACTCGGTCATCGGAGTCCGTGGCGTAGGCGCGACCTACGAAGACGGCTCCCTTTCTCACAGCGACCTGGGGCCCTTCGGGAATGTCCTCCTCCACTCGTGCGCGCACCGGTGTACCCGCCCCGCCGGTCAGGACCGGCTCCATCAGCGTGATTCGGATGCGAGCACCCACATTTACCACCGCCTTCCCTGGCGGCTCAGACGCTTGAATGACGCGAGGCCCGTCCAGCGCCGCATCGAAAACTGTCTCCCATTCCTCGGAGCCTTCGCGGCGGAGTGAGTTCGGAGCCTGTCCGCTCGCCTTGGTCGCTGCCCCTCCAGACCTAGGCGCCGAACGCATTCCAGCCCTTTGCAAAGCTGCACCCTGTGCTGTCTGCCCCTGCTGAGCCGCGTCTGCGGTCCGCGTGCGCAGATACGGTGCCTCGCGGACGGGCAGCAACTCCTCCGCTCCCACACGGGAGCCCCGAATGCCGTTCGCCGACGAGAACGCCACGGTGGCCCGCGCACCCGTCGGGTCCTGCCGCCCGTTCAAGGCCCACATTGCCAAGACAGCGAGGCCAATCAGAACGCTTCCCACCGCTGTGCCCTCCCGACCTAGCGCCTGGCGGGTGTGATGGCGGGCGGAAGCCTCAAGAATCACAGCGCGAACGTCATGGCGTAGCGCCTCTGCCAGCTCCCCCGAATAGCGCCTGGCCGTTAGATCACCAGAGGCATCGAGAATCGCCCTTTTGGGAGCGATTGGTCTTATCTCGACGGCTGGCTCGGGGGAGCCAATACCGGGGCCACGAGTTCCTGCTCCGTCATCGTCAACTGCCATACCAGCAAACCCTCAATCAGCTCGTTTCGCGAAGCCCGCACAAGCTCCAGTCGGAGTTCGAAGGGCTGGGGCGCGCTAGCGTCACG
>WNFI01687215.1_pt1 | contig 11097 bp, 7 predicted proteins | sample 5400471 | NCBI WGS metagenome assembly WNFI01 (sample SAMN13153348, study PRJNA577476) | soil metagenome | isolation source: 100 cm saprolite on Douglas fir-dominated hillslope | place: USA:California | collected 2013-09-17 | reverse complement strand
TAGCGTCTCTTGCGGCAACCTCGCCGTTCGAAATGCGGAATGGTTCACGCATCGAGATGCGAACCCAATGAAGGCGAATCAGTTGGCAGCGCATGTCATGTGTGCGGAGAGCTACAACCGTGGACTCTTCGCTTGATCAATTCATTCGCGCTATTTAGATGGCGAAGGCCCAGGTGAAGTGTCCTCCGCGATCATCAAAGACGCAAATAGAATGAATACAAACAGCAGTCCACCAATTTATGCCCCTTGACAGACGAAAGTAAACTATATAAGAAGAAATCAAACGAAATGCCCAGCTTGCTTGAACGATGAAACATGAACCCTGCCTAGGAGGAATTCATGAGTGGAATGGGCCGCAGAGAATGGCTGGAAAGCATGGGAATATTTGTCGTTGCCGGGGCACTTCGGGCGCCAGCCCACAGCGCTCAACTCACGACTCCCAAGGGCGCAGACAAGATGAAGCTGGACCTTTCCGACTTCCAGCCGAAAAGCATGCTGCATGTCCCAGAAACCAAAGTTCCCCGCTCACGTTATCCTGTCATTGACATTCACACCCACCTCTCGAGCAGAGCGAAGTCGGTAAACGGAGTCGGGGTCGGCGAGAAGATGAAGTTCCATGCCACCCCGGAAACTCTTTTGCCGGTCATGGACAGGAAAAACATCCGTATCATGGTGAACCTCACGGGCGGGTCGGGAAAGGGATTGGACGACGCTGTTCGAGAATTTGACCAGGCGCACCCGGACCGGTTCTTGACGTTTACGGAACCGACTTGGGAGCGCACGAATCAGCCCGGGTATAGCAACGCGCAGGCCGATGAACTTGCCCGCGCCCACAAGGCAGGCGCCCGCGGGCTAAAAGTGCTCAAGACCCTGGGGCTCGTTTTGAGGGAGAACATTTCCGAAGGGCGGCTCGTCAAGATTGACGATCCGCGGTTCGATCCGATGTGGGAGACCTGTGGGTCGCTGGACATTCCAGTGGCAATTCACGTTTCCGATCCGGAAGCCTTCTTTCTCCCCACGGATCGCTTCAACGAGCGATTTGAGGAATTGAACAATCATCCGAATTGGTCGTTCCATGGACGTGACTTTCCGAGCAGCGCCGAACTGCTGGAAGCACGCAATCGTGTTTTCGCCCGGCACCCAAAGACTCAATTCATTGTGCTGCATGTGGGGAACGACGCCGAGAATCTTCCATACGTCAGCGAATGCATGGATCGCTTCCCGAATATGACGGTAGAACTGGCCGCCAGAATCGGCGAGCTTGGCCGGCAGCCGCGCATGTCCCGCAAATTCTTCGACAAGTATCAGGATCGAATTATTTTTGGCACGGACGCATCTCCAAATGGAACTGATACGCCTCAGCAGATTTTTGGCGCCGATGTGTATGAAATCTACTATCGATTCCTGGAAACCGAAGACGAATATTTCGATTACGCACCGGTGCCGGTGCCTCCTCAAGGGCGTTGGCAGATTTATGGTATTGGCTTACCTGACGCCATTCTCAGGAAGGTCTACTATGAAAACGCTGCTCGCCTGCTGAAGGTGAAAATGTAACCCCGGTTATCTTGCGAAACGGCTGCAGCGATGCCGGCAAAGAAGGCAGTTATTGATCGCTGGTCTGAATCCCTCCTCAGGCAGAACGAATGTTTACCCCACCTTGTTCCGGACGCGGCTGAAAACGGATCCCCACCTTGTACTTTCCCGCCAAGAGGGATCGCGCTGACAAGAGATTTAGCTTGACAATTGAAAGACAGGTGGTAAAAGATCGCGTTCGTAACGGTTCGCAATGAATCGAAAACATGTGGATAACTGGCGCAACAAAGGCCAACTGAACAACCTGACACTTGGGGATCGCGCACCGCGGATTTCGACAGCACCGTGGTTAACATCGTCGGATGGAACCAACCTGGAGTTTCGGGGAGGGTTCTTTAACATGCTGAATCACCCCAATTTTCTCTTTGCCAAGCGTGGCCCTCAGAGCGCTAACAACTCGTCCATCCTGGGGACACCGCAACTTGGATTTGAGACCGCGGCGCGTGACCGCGACAGATTGAGCTGGCCTTAAGATTTGGTTTCTGAGGCTGGTAGAAGAACGCTTGCTTTAACTTACGTTTTGGTGCTGTCAGTTTTACTGCCGGTAATTCTGGGAGGTCCAAGATGTCCACTCGTTGCGCTGATTCCTGCTTTCGTCGTTGGAGTTTCTTGCTCACCGTGGTTTTCCTCGTTCATCAGGCTGCGCTGGGACAGGGCAGTTACACGGCGCAAGTGCGCGGCACGGTCACGGACCCTGCCCACGCTGTGCTGAACAATGCCAAGGTAACGGTGACCAATGAGTCGACCAGTATTGGGACCACTGCGACCACCAACGCCAGTGGAGAATATGTGGTGAACGGGCTGCGCCCAGCGAGCTATACCATCAAGGTGGAGGCGCCTGGCTTCCGCGATATGGTGCGGACAGGACTGGTGCTGGCGGTGAGCCAACAGGCCACGGTGGATTTTGCGCTGAGCATGGCGGCGACCTCGGAAACAGTCACCGTGACCGAGACCGCGCCGCTGCTGGATACGGGAAGCTCATCGCTGGGCACGGATGTTACGAACGAGTTCGTCAGCCGGATGCCACTGCAGGGCCGGGACGCCACGCAACTGGTGTATCTGTCGGCCGGAGTCACCAAGCTGAACAACGCGGATGCCTATCCAAACGGAACTGACTTTTCCTCCAACGGGCAGCGCTATGGCTCGGCGGAAATCCGACTGGATGGCGGTCTGGCGACCGGTCCCGAACAGGGGGAGGGGGCAACTAACAATCTAAGTTACATGCCGTCGACCGAGGTGATCCAGGAATTCAAGGTGCAGAATAACAGCTTCGCGGCGGAGTATGGCAGCAATGGCGGGACGGTCGTAAATGTTCTGATGAAGTCGGGGACCAACAAGTTTCACGGCAGCGGCTGGTGGTTTGGGCAACGGCCTTGGCTGAACGCCAACAATTTCTTCGCCGCACGAAATGGAATACCGAGGACTGGGCCGACACACGATCAATACGGATTTTCCCTCGGCGGTCCCATCTTCAAGGGGAAGACTTTCTTTCTGGTTGATTTGGAGAGACAGAGGAACATCTCGAAGAACCTGATCAGCGCGAGAGTCCCGACTTTACTGGAGCGGCAAGGCAACTTCACCCAGACGATGACGCAGGATACCGACGGGAATACCGTGCCCGTGCAAATCTTCAACCCCTTCAATGTCGACTCGGATCCCTCGAGTCCTACTTACGGCGACCGGCAGCCTTTTCCGGTTGATCCAACCACCGGTAGCACGGAAGTAATTCCCCAATCCAATATGAGCCCGGTCTGGAACCTGCTGAACGCTAAGAATGCGTTTCCCTTGCCTACGGGTCCGATCGACAACTCGGGCAATAATTTCAATCAGGCGGTCACCGAAACCTCGCCCTCAACCCAATTTGACATCAAACTGGACCACCAACTCACGAACAATGTCCATTTGATGGGCCGGTATAGCCAGAACAGTTCTCATGACACGACTCCGGGTTTGTTCCAGGATGGGTCGACGACGCAAGTGACCACACGCAACGTGGGCCTGGAGCACGCCTGGACACTGCGTCCGAACTTGCTTCTGACCAGCCGGTTTGGATTGGATCGGTACTATCAGAACGAACAGCCGCAAGCGGTCGATCCCGCACAGTTCGGGTTTCAATCGATTCTGACGCAAGCCAACAACATCGTGAGAATGACTGAGGTTAATGTGGACAATTACGCGTCCTTGAATGGTGGCCCGAACGGTGGCCAGTGTTGCATTACTACCATCAATGGGCACACCCAGTACGTCTACTCCTCATCGCTGAATTGGGTCAAAGGGAATCACGTGCTGAAATTTGGCGGGGAGCAGCGGCTGTTCTTCAACAATTTCTTTCAACCCGACGACGCGACTGGGCTGTTTCATTTTTCCGGGTCCACAACGGCGGCCAATGCCATTTTTGACCCTTTGAGCCAGGATGGAGACGCGATGGCTGCGTTGGAACTGGGATGGCCGAGCGACGGCCACATCAACATCAAGCCGGCGGTGCTCGAGAAATCCAAGGAGACATCCTTCTACGCACAGGATGACTGGAAAGTGACATCCAGGCTGACGCTGAGCCTGGGATTGCGTTACGAGTGGAGCGTGCCCTACACAGAGCGCTTCAACCGCATCCAATTCAGCAATTTCACGGGAAACAGCGGGGTTACTGTGGATCTGACACCGCCTTCGAGCGGGATCGTGGACAACAATGGGAATCCCGTCGACTTGAGCAGTCTAGGGCTGGGACCAACGCAGTTGCTGGGAACCACGGTGTTCCCCAGCTCGAGCACGCGGCATGTTCCCGTCGACCGCAACAATTTTGGACCCCGGTTGGGCTTTGCTTACCAGGTCGCGAAGGACACGGTCCTCCGCGGCGGCATGGGGATCTTCTACGGGCTTTCGTCCGCTACCAACTTCCAATATCCGGGAACGGCGTTCCAGGACTCGGCGAGCTTCCACATCTCGCTGGACGGGGGCGTAACCCTTGCCCCGGCTTGGGCACTCAACAACGTGTTTCCCACGCTACCTCCCAACACGCTTCCGCAGGCGCAAGGAACCAAGTACGGCCCGTTGGCCGAGTGGGGGCTGGGGAACGGCAACGATCTGGCGACAAGCTCGGATCGCAACCCGGAGATTTATCAATGGAACCTTGGGCTGCAACACCTGTTGCCCGCCGGGATTGTCATCTCCGCCGACTATTCAGCGAATCGCAGCACGCACTTGCCCTGGGGAGGATCGACGCGAAACCGCGATACGCTGCCGACCGCGGCGCGGAACCTGTGCGATTCGACGTGCCAGTCTTCGCTGGTGCCGAATCCATTTCAGGCGATGTTTACCGGTCCGAAAGCGGTTTTCAACCAGCCTGATTCCATCTACAACAACCCGACGATTCCGCTGGGCAATCTGTTGCGGCGTTTTCCACAATTCGACGGGGACTTTGAGGGGCTGCCCCTGCTAGCGGCGAGTTCCTGGTACAACGGGCTGCTGGTGCGGTTCCAGAAACGCCCCAGCCACGGGTTGAGTTTTGAAGGGAACTACACGTGGTCGAAGGCGACTGACTACTCGTCCTATGGGGCTAACAGCTTCATCTTTTTTGAGGGGTCGGGGCTGGGGAATCCGCAGGACATCAATAACCTGAAGGCGGAACACTCGATTGGGGCCAATGACACGCCGCAGCGGTTTGTGCTGGCGGCTGTGTATGACCTGCCGTTCGGGCGTGAGCGATGGATGGGGGGAGGCATGAACCGGGTCCTGGACGCGATCGTCGGCGGCTGGTCCCTGAACGGCCTCCTGACCCTGCAATCCGGGCAACCCGTGCCATTTGCCTTGGCCAATTCCCAGATTGCCGATGGACAGCAGCGGCCGAATATCACCTGCTCAAATCTCAGGACCGGACTCAGCCTGCATGATGTGGCTTTCTCCAACGACCCGAACGCAAGTTTCTACAACGGCAATTGCTTCAGTATTCCTGATGACCAAGTGCCGGGCAATGCTCCGCGGTTTTCCGCCAATGCGCGCGGGCAAGGGATCAAGAATATTGACATGGGGATCTTCAAGGACTTCGTGGTGCGAGAGGGAATGAAACTGGAGCTGCGAGCCGAGTTTTTTAATATCACCAACACGGTTCGTTTCCGGACACCCGATTCGTTCCTGGGAGACACCACTTTCGGCAAAGTGACCCGACAGGTGAGCAGCTCCCAAGCAGGCGGGCCGCGCACCGGCCAGCTTGCGATAAGGTTCGAATTCTGACGGCCGTTGAGGACTGGGAAGACGTCTGGCGCTTGAGAGGGACAATCGAGAACAGCCCGTGATAAAAATCGAATTTGGAAATAGTGCCTGAAGGCGCTTTCCCTGAACGCATGCCCTGAATATGAATCGCTTATGCTACGGACTTTGCGTTCACTTGCGGGCTGCGTCAAGCCAGCGGTCTACGGCGTCACCAAGAAGCGCGACATGGTCCAGCTCATCACGTAAACGGGAATTGAATTCATGCCGACCACCACTAGCGGGCTGGTGGCCGGAAGATCGGATCAACCCATCAGCAAAGTCCGGCAAGGCGGAGAACCCTGAACGAAGTTTCGCGCGCCGAGTAGAACCATTTCAGATCCGCGGTGGAAGTCTGGCTAAAGGTCGCTCCGTCGCCCAATACAAAATCTGCAAACAGATTCCCTGTTCTCCCCACCTAGCCGGAGGAAAAGTTGTAGCAGCCGGCGGCGCAGAAGTCCTGAACGGTTTGCTCGTGGAAAATACGCTGGTAGTACCCCACCTTCACCGTGTGACGGCCGATGTTTTTCAGTTTGATATGTTGTAGCGGCTACAAGTGCCAGGGCCCGGCGGTACACCCGAGGTACCGGGAGTCTAATTGATTTTGCCCGCGGCCGGACCGACGGCGGTGGCCTGCTTGGTCTTGGGGTCAATACCGATCAGCGCCACTCCGCCGACTCCGCCGCGGCTGGCGGTAACCACGTGGCCGCGAGCCCTCAAGTCGGCCTGCACTCCTTCGGGGAGAGTGTTGGGCACAGAGAGGCTGCCCAGGCTGGCACGGTCCTGACCGAAGGAGCTGATGAAATGCGAGGTAGAGAAGCGCGGCGCCTTAAACGCCTCCTCGGGACTCATGCCAAACTCCACGTAGTTGAGAATGACCTGGATGGCTGCCTGATCTTGCTGGTCGCCCCCCGCTACCGAGATCGCCATTACGGGTTGGTCGTCATGGAAAAGCAGCGTGGGGCTCAGCGTAATTCGCGGCCGCTTGCCGGGCTGGATAACGTTCGGAGTTCCCACAAACGTGTTCAGGCTGCTGAGCCGGCTTCCGTGAATAATGCCCGTGCGTCCGGCCACGCCAGCTGTGCTTGACAGGCCGCTGGGAGTGGCCGCGATGACGTTCCCAAACTTATCCGTCACACACATGACGGTGGTTCCGCCATGCCAGGGTCCAGTGATGGTGGGCGGCTTGGTCGGTTTCATAGTGTAGGGGTCGCCTGGCCGGAGCTCGAGAGATGCCTTTTTCGGATCGATCAGCTTGCGCCGCATTTCGGTGTACGGATCGGAAAGCAACTGCTGCATCGGCACCTTCACAAAGTTCGGATCGCCGTAATACTCGTCGCGATCTGCTAGCGCCAGTTTCTCCGCTTCAATGACCGTGTGGATGTAGCCCGCCGAATTGAAGCCCATCTTCTTCAGGTCGAAGCCTTCCAGCAGGCGCAGCGTCTGCGAGAGATAAGGACCCTGCGTCAACGGACCTGCCTTATACGCCGTATAACCACGGTACGTGGTTTTGAGTGGATCGACCACGGGAGTTTTGTGCGCGGCCAAATCCGCCCTGCGAAGGAAACCTCCCTTTTCGATATACCAGGCTTCTAGGGCATCGGCGATGTCGCCGCGATAGAAACGGTCAGAGACAGCTTGCAGTTTCTGCTGCCGCGTACCTTTCGCCGCCTTTTCGGACTCGACCAATTTGCGAAAGGTCACTGCCATGTCCGCCTGCCAGTTCACACCGGTGTCGATCCTCTGCCGGCTGCCGGTGTCGATATACCAACTCGGGCCGCCAGCGTCCAGAATGGCCAGAGTCGGCTGCACGACCTCCTCGAAGCTTTTGGTTCCATAAAGTTTCAGTAGGGTAACGACCCCATCTATGGTGCCAGGCACGGCGGCTGCCTTCACGTTACCGTCCGGGATTCCGTGTTCCATGTACCAGGCGATCGCTTTGGGATCGCGAGGGGCCTCGCCTTGTCCCTCTAGCAGCTTCACATTTTTCTGGTCGCTGCCGCAGTGGGGGCAGCTTTGCAGGAAACAACCACGCCCTGGCTGCCGAGGGCGACACTCGGTTCCCTCGCAGTGACCGGTTTTTGTGGCGCCTGCGGCCAAGCCAAGGCGGTGAGTAAAAGGAGGGAAACGGCTGATGTCGAAGTGATCTTGCGCATAAGAGGCGAACTCCTTTGTAGTTGCGGGCATCATGCCCGGCATGTCATCAAGGCTATATCAACTCTCTTATTCCGCACCCACACCGCCGTCCCGCTATTCGCGAATCGCGAATATAGAATACGGTTGTTCTGAAACTTTGCACTTATGAACGCCAACGGCCGCCGCCATCGTATTCCTGAAGCTTCAGTTTGCGCTAACTGACTCACAGACCGAGATCGCAGCCAGCAGTCTTCTTCTTGGTTGCGGTCTCGTCGCTTTCAGTATCGACCGCTTCGGCAGAAAAAAGCTGCTGCTGGTGGCGGCGCTGTTCACTCTCTCCTCGATCGGAACCGCATTTCCCCGCAATTTCACTGAGTTCGTTCCGACCGCCAGGCCCGACGATGTTGCGTAAGTAATGGTCACCGGAGTCGGTTGGCCAGCCGTGAAGTTCAAGCCTGTTTTGGAGGCCGATCCCACATATTTGCCCGCGCTGTTATAAAACCATAGCGTCACCTTCACATGGCTCACGGTTTCGGAATTACCGTTAAATGTGACGGTTTGGCCAGGAGGGACTGGACTCGGGGTCGCCGTAAAGGCAGCCGCCTGCGCAAAAGCAGCGTCTGAAGACAAGCTCAAAAGGATTGTGTGTAAAAGTACGCATCCGACGAGTCGAAGTGTGTTCATTTCATCTCTCCCAACCAAGGATTTTCTGAGAACGATTATGGATGACTTGGCCCCTTTGGAGGTGGAGCACCAGAACCGATCTTACTAAAGCTATACATGAAATCGATTTCTTTAATTGGTGGGCCGAAATTTACTCTCTCAAATATCTTCATGTCAAGGGGGTTTTTGAGGAATTTCTATTATTTTACTTAAAGTATTTATTTTAAACTATGTTATATCTTCGGCTGCGACGGGGATTGTCATCCTTGACAGAACTCTTGAACAGGCGCATCCTAAGAAAATTATGTAATGGATTTCAGTCTTAATGAGTATTTACGGAGGATGAATTCTGTGGCTCAATTCGTCATGATTCGCTAGTGACCATCAGCCATACTGCGGAATTTCAAAATTGCGTTAGGCTATTTCATTCTCTTGCGACTGGATTGCATTTCCATGCATGAAAAAAATACTTCGGCCAAACCAAAGTCTTTGGCCACCACCATCAAGGAAGTTGCCCAGCACGCCGGAGTGTCCGCGGCTACTGTGTCCCGGGCTCTCTCCGGTTCGGCCGGCGTCCGAGAACCGCTCCGCGCTCGAATCCTGGAGGCAGCGCGGTCACTCTCCTATAACCCCAACCGCGCCGCGCGTGACCTGCGCGTACGTTCGAGTCGCGCGGTTGGAGTCCTGATTCCAGACATCGAGAATCCATTTTTCACGAGTGTAATTTGCGGGATTGAGGAGGTTATAGGAAAGACTGACTACTCGCTGCTTCTGGCCAATTACAATGAGGACCCCGATCAGGAGACGCGCCGTCTGGAGTTATTTCGTGCCGAAGGGGTGCGTGGCTTGATCTTCGCCGCCAGTCGCACACCGTCTAGCCTTTATGCAGAACTGGGAAAAGCCGGCATGGCGCTGGTCGCGGTGTCTCGCGGCCTTCCACGTTTACGCATCGATCAGGTTACGGTCGCGAATCGGGAGGGTGCCCTGGCTGCGACCTCGCATTTGATCCAGATAGGTCATAAACGTATCGCCATCATTAACGGGCCTCTGGTATTTACGACTGCGCGTGATCGCCAGGCCGGTTACGAAGACGCACTCCGCGATTCGGGCATCACCGTGGATAAGAACCTCGTCGTCAACTGCGCTTTCAAGCAGTCAGCCGGCTATTCCGCCATGCGGCAATTGCTGGAATTGACCAATCCTCCCAGCGCAGTATTTGCCGGAAGCAATTTGCTGACCCTGGGCGCCTTGCAGGCCATACATGAGCGCCATCTCGCCATTCCGGACGAGATCGCGATTGTGGGTTTCGATGAAATGCCCTGGGCAATGTCTCTGCGCCCTCCTCTGACAACTGTCGCGCAACCGGCATTTGAGATGGGGCGCACTGCAGCCGAGTTGCTGCTCGCACGCGTTCGTGAACCGGCCTTACCGCGTCGGCAAGTAGTGCTCGAGACCCGGCTCGTGGTTCGTTCTTCTTGCGGATCCGAAAGCGCCAAGGAGACCTCGGCAACACCGCTGGTGAGATGAGGCACTGATATCGCATCGCTGGTGACCGCCGTAGCACTCCTTCCGCAAGCCAACAGTTCTTTTCTGGTGGCAGCGTCTCCCCGCCAACGTTGGGAGGTTGTAGGCGCCATAGTTGTTGTTTCTTTCTTGACGATTCTGGCTCGCGCAGGCATCTCTGGCGCCAAACTTGAGATGGCCTACGACTTGGGCATTAGCGATCTGGGCTTCGGTCTGGTCTTCGGGGCCTTCGCCCTCGGCTACGCCGTGTTCATGGTCCCTTGCGGCTTGTTGGCGGACCGATGGGGCCCTAGGAAATCTCTCACTCTCAGCGTCTTCTTTTGGTCGTTGTTCACGCTGTGTACAGGCCTAGCCTCTGGGGTATCAGTACTGATCGGCATCCGATTTTTGTTTGGTCTTGCCGAAGCGGGTGTCTATCCGCAGGCTGCACGCGCCCTCCACAATTGGACGCTTGCGCCCGAGCGCGGGCTGGCCTTGGGACTTCTGAATATGGGTTCCAGACTAGGCGCGGCTTTCGGTTTATTGGCTGCGCCGGTGTGCGTGGCATGGCTGGGTTGGCGAGAGAGTTTTGTGTTCCTGGGAATCATCGGCGTGATATGGGCCGCGATCTGGTTTTGGTGGTTTCGCGACACGCCAGGAATCAAGTTGAACAGGCACAAGGTAGAGGCTTTCTCAGCTCGGGACGAGAACACTCGCGTGACCAACAAGACCCCCTGGCGGGCTTTTCTCTCGTCGCGAAACTTCTACCTCATTACCTATCAGTACTTCGCCTCCCAATTTACGTTTTTCATTTGCTTGAGTTGGCTGTTGCCATTTCTGAAATCACGCTTCGGAATCACAACTAGGGACTCTCTGAATAAGTAAGGTTCTGACCGCGCAATTCTGGTACCTCAGGAATGGTGGGTTGATAACCTAGCCTTCCATTTGGATTGTTTGCCT
>WNFI01079315.1_pt1 | contig 11097 bp, 10 predicted proteins | sample 5400471 | NCBI WGS metagenome assembly WNFI01 (sample SAMN13153348, study PRJNA577476) | soil metagenome | isolation source: 100 cm saprolite on Douglas fir-dominated hillslope | place: USA:California | collected 2013-09-17 | reverse complement strand
AGTGAGTCGTGAAAGATCGGATGGATCGGACGGATCCGATGAGCGTCTCATTTCACCCTTCACCCTTTTATTTCAATCTCGACTTCAGCTCGTTCAGCCGGTTGAGTGCTTCGATCGGGGACAGGGTGTCGACGTCGAGTGCCCGCAGCGCAGCGAGTACGTCGTTCTCTTTCGTCGAGAACAGCGAGAGCTGGCTCGTCGGCGGCTTTGGACCATGCTGGCGTGTCTCTTCGACCACGTCACGCTCCTTGCGCTCCAGCGTCACGAGAATCTCACGCGCCCGGTCGATGATCGAGCGCGGGATGCCGGCCAGCTTGGCCACCTGGATTCCGTAGCTCTTATCGGCGGCACCGGGCACGACCTTGCGCAGGAAGATGATCTGGTCGTTCCACTCCTTGACCGCGACGTTGTAGTTCGCCACGCGCGCCTTCGTCTTGGCCAGATCGGTGACCTCGTGGTAGTGCGTGGCGAAGAGCGTGATCCCGCCGCGGGCCGGGGTGTCGTGGATGTACACGATGATGGCCCACGCCAGCGCGAGGCCGTCGAACGTGGCTGTGCCGCGGCCGACCTCGTCGAGGATGATCAGCGACCGGTCGGTGGCGTTGTTGAGGATGTTCGCGGTCTCGTGCATCTCCACCATGAACGTGGATTCGCCGCGGGCCAGTTGATCGGAAGCGCCGACCCGCGTGAAGATGCGGTCGAAGATGCCGAGGCGCGCCTTCGTGGCCGGGACGAAGCCGCCGACCTGGTTGAGCAGCACGATGAGCGCGACCTGTCGCAGATAGGTCGACTTCCCGCCCATATTCGGACCGGTGATCACCTGAATGCCGTTGCGGTCCCGCTGGATGTCAGTCTGATTCGGAATGAAGCGCTCCGCCACGAGCTGCTCGATGACCGGATGCCTTCCCTCGTCGATGCAGATCTCGGCGTCGTCCGAAAGCGTTGCCCGCACATAGCGGTTCCGCACTGCGGTCGTGGACAACGCGCAGAGCGCGTCGACGTCACCGAGAGCCCTGGCCGTGGCCAGGATCGCGCCGCCATGCTGCGCAACCGACTCGAGCAGGGCGTCGTAGATCCGCAGCTCGATGGCGATCGACTTCTCCTCCGCCCCGAGGATCTTCTCTTCCAGCACCTTGAGATCGGGCGTGATGAAGCGCTCGGCGTTGACCAGCGTCTGCTTTCGAATGTAGTCGGCGGGCACTTTGGTCAGGTTCGTCTTCGAGACTTCGATGTAGTAGCCGAAGACGGAGTTGAATCGGATCTTGAGCGAACCGATCCCGGTGCGTTCTTTCTCCCGCGCCTCGATCTGGAGGAGGATCGTCTTCGAGTCCCGGGCGATCGCTCGCAGCTCATCGAGCCCGGGATCGACGCCGGCCCGAATCACCCCGCCGTCGCGAATGTTGATCGGCGGCGTGTCGTCGAGCGTCTGAGCGATGCGGGTCACCACTTCGTCCACCGGGTCGAGCGATGCCCGAAGTTGTCCAAGGAGCGGCCCCTGGAGCGGAGCCATCGCGGTGCGCAGCTCGTCGACTGCCAGAAGCGAGTCGGACAATGTCAGGCACTCGCGCGCCGTCGCGCTCCGCAGCGTGACCCTGGAGACGATGCGCTCCAGATCGGCGATCTTCGACAATCGCTGCACCATCTGATCCAGGATGGCTCGCGAGCGCGTGAGCTCGTCCACGGCGTCATGGCGGTCGAAGATTGCTTCCCGCATCTTGAGCGGACGGGTCAGCCATCGGCGCAGCGTTCGCGCTCCCATGGCCGATCGGGTAGCGTTGATGACGCTCCAGAGCGACGCGCGCGGCCGTCCCGGGTCGCGCGATTCGAGGATCTCCAGATTGGCCAGCGTGGCCGCATCGATCTGCAGAAAGTCGCTCTCGTTGTCGACGCGCAGCGACCGGACGTGATCGAGGGTTTTCTTATGACTGGCGCTGGCGTAACGCAACGCCCCGCCTGCGGCCGAAATGCGAGGATCGTCTCCTTCCAATCCGAAGCCGCGCAATGACTGCGTGCCGAAGTGTTTGGAAAGGTATTCATGCGAGCCCTGCCGCTCGAAGAGTGAGCCTTCCACGGGCGTGGCGGCCAGACCGAGTTGCGTCACATGCTCCATGAAGCCGTTCGTATCCCGTGGAAAGATCGCCTCGCGAGGAGCGAGGCGGGCTACATCGTCCGCCAGGCGCGAATCGTCCGAGCCGCGGTACGTCGTCACGAAGAAGTCGCCGGTCGATACGTCCAGGTAGGCGGCGCCCATCGGACCCGGCGCCGAGTCCTCACGCGGTACGAGCGCCAGGAGATAGCAACTCTCGCGTTCGACGATCGAGCTTTCCGTGGCCGTGCCTGGAGTGACGATGCGGATGATCTCGCGCCTCACCAGCCCCTTGGCCGCGGCCGCGTCCTCGGTCTGTTCGCAGATGGCGACGCGCAGGCCATGCTTGATCAGTTTGGCGATGTAGCCGTCCGCCGCGTGGTAGGGAACGCCGCACATCGGCGCCTCATGCTCCTGCCCCTTGCCCCGCGCCGTCAGAACGAGATCGAGGAGGGGCGCCGCTTTCTCGGCGTCGTCGAAGAACATCTCGTAGAAGTCGCCGAGGCGGTAGAAGAGGATGGCGTCGGGGACCTGCCGCTTGATCTCGAAGTACTGCTCGAACATCGGCGTGAGCTTCATGGGACGGGACATGCTGGAAGGGATTGTAAGGTGGCCGGATGTTTGTACCTCACCGAACCGTCGGTTTCCTCTCGTCCAGCAGCGCGCCGTTGGCGGCGTCGAGCTCGACCACGATCGCCTCTCCCAGGGCGGTGCGCGGTACGCGGTCACACAGTACGACCCAGCGCGCGCTGTCCCCAGCCTCCCCCCGACCGGCATAGGCGACCGAGACCGCCTGATAATCGTGAAACCGCCGCCGGTCGCTGGCCCGAAGAATGGCGACCGCGCGATCACCGGCATCATTGCTCAGGATGCGACCGGCTCTCCTGGCAGGATCCTGAGCGTGGTGGAGGGCCGCGAAGAGAGCGGCGCATAGCAGAATCCACGCCAGGTAGATTGCCATGAAGCGGCGTGCGCGCGTAGTCACGCTGCTATCATACCGGCCGATGACGCGGGACGAGATCCAGCAGAAACTCATCGAAGTCGTTCGTGGCGAAAAAGAGATTCCGCCGGAGATGCTCAAACCGGAAACTCCGCTCGCCGAAGCAGGGATCGACTCGCTCGACTCGCTCTCCATCCTCTTCGCCATCGAGGAGCAGTTTCACATCTCCATCCCCGACGAGCAGGCCCGACAGATGCGCACCTTCGGCGATATGATCGACATGGTTGAAGGACTGCTCCAGGCGACGTGATCGGTGATCGGTGATCCGTGATCCGTGGCACCGACCGTGAACATCACATCCTCCTGATCACCGATCACAGATCACCGATCACCAAACCATGAACCGCGTCGCCATCACCGGCATCGGCATCGTCTCCTGTTTCGGGCGGGGCAAGGCCGCTGCGATCGACGCGCTGCGGTCGGGCAGGAGTGGCATCTCCCGGCTTCGCTCCATCGATAGCTCGACGTTGCTCTGCCAGATCGGCGGCGAGGTGCCGGCCGAGGCTCATGAAGGACTGTACAAAGGGAACGACCGCTTCACCCGTCTTGCGCTCATCGCGGCCGAGGAGGCCGCGGCGGAGGCGAACTTCAGCGCGATCGGCCTCCCGCCCGAGCGCATCGGCGCGCTGATTGGCACAGGTCTCGGAGGATGCGAGACGCTCGATGCCGCCTACAAGCGGATCTACGGCGAGGGTCTGACGCGGGTGGCGCCGACGTCGATCGCCCTGTCGATGTACAACGCGGCCACCAGCGCGGAATCGATGCGCGTCCTGGCCGTTGACAACGTGCATCCCGAGGCGGCTTGCCGGCCGTTCAGCGCGGATCGCAAAGGCATCGTGCTGGCGGAAGGTGCGGCGGTGCTCATCCTGGAGTCTCTCGACCATGCCCATCGTCGCGGACAACCGGTCCTCGGCGAGATTGCCGGCTTCGGCGCCACCAGCGATGCCGGACACCTGACCGATCCGTCCACGGACGGCGCGGCCCGGGCCATGGCCATGGCACTGGCGGACGCAGGAATCGTCGCGAATGAAGTCGACTACATCAATGCTCATGGGACGGGAACGCGTGCCAACGACGCCACCGAGACGGCGGCCATCAAGACAGTTTTTGGCACTGCCGCGTACCAAATTCCGGTCAGTTCCACCAAGTCGTTGCACGGCCATGCCATGGGTGCCAGCGGCGCGATCGAGATCGCGGCTTCCCTGGCCGCTCTCAGCGAAGGGGTGATCCCTCCGACGATCAACCTTGATGCTCCCGATCCGGAGTGCGATCTGGACTATGTGGCGAACGCCGCACGCCAGGGTCGCGTGGGCACGTTTCTCTCGAACTCGTTCGGTTTCGGAGGGATGAACGCGGTGGTGGCTTTACGTGTTGGTGATCGGTGATCCGCGATAATGCGTGATCGGTGATCCGTGGTCGGGGGTTCTCGGTTCTCAGAGGCTGTGAAGAAATCGATCCTGACTGGCAACGACCGTACCGCTTGGACCCCGTTTCACGCGGACGACGCGGGGCCGCGGAGAGGAGAAAAGCAGATTCTTTCGCTCTTGCGGGACTGTTCCCGCGACCGGCGACTAAAGAAACTGCCTTTCTCTACTCTGCGTCTCCGCGTCCTCCGCGTGAAACGGTTTTTTTCACAGCCTCTCAGTTCGCGGTTCTCGGTGCCCTGATCACCGATCACCCCATGGCAGCCCATTTGCTTCATGCACTATGATCTGCCCGGGGCACGGAGGTGGGCTTGATCGTAGAAAAGAAGCATCATGAGAATTTCACCATTCTCTACGTGGAAGGGCTGATCAAGCTCGGCGAGAGCGCCGAATTCTTCTCCGCCGCTCTCGAGAACGTGCTTCGGAACGAGCGCACGAACGTCATCATCGACTTCACGAAGATCGACTACATCGACTCCACCGGGATCGGGGAGCTGGTCGGCTATCTCGGCAAGTTCACGACCCAGGATCGCAAGCTGATTCTGGTCAACCCCTCGGAGCGCATTCAGAAGCTCCTACGCCTTGCCAAACTCGACATCCTCTTCCGGATCTACGACTCGGAGGAGGAGGCGTTCAAACGCGAAGGCTCATCCGTGCTGAGTCCTGAGTCCTAAAGACAGCACTCGGGACTCAGCACTCGATCGGAACGCCGAACCGAATCCGTTAAACTGACGCGCATGCCGTCTCTGGCGAACGTCTACCGCGGGTCTCGGATCGAATCGTTTCACACCGGTTCGATCGCGGTGGTCGACGCCCGTGGACGTCTTCTCGCCTACAGCGGCGAGCCGAATCTGACGACGTTCCTGCGTTCGGCAGCGAAGCCATTCCAGGCCATCCCGCTCCTGGAGTACGGGGGAATCGAAGAGTACGACCTGACAGGCGAGGAGATTGCGCTCACCTGCGGATCGCACGGGGGGGAGCCCATCCACGTCGCCACCGCCGCCGCGCTTCTGCGGAGAGGGGAATTCGATGAGTCGGACCTCCTGTGCGGCGCCCATCTGCCATATGACGAGAAGGCCGCGGCGGAGCTGCGCGCGTCGGGAGAGGACCCTTCGCCGCTGCACAACAACTGCTCCGGCAAGCATGCCGGCATGCTTCTGGCCACCGATGCCATGGACGTTCCGTCGGCCCATTACATCGACGAAAACCATCCCCTGCAGATCCTGATGCGTTCGACGGTCGCCGAGTTCGCTGGCTTGCCAGCGGAAGAGGTGCCCATCGCCGTCGATGGCTGTGGCGTGCCCGCCTTCTACCTCTCGCTCTTCCGGACCGCGTTCGCCTATGCCCGTCTCATGGCCAGCCGGGAAGGGGCGGACGCGGCGGGAGCACTCGACCGTTACGCGGAGAGCGCCTCGCGCGTCGTAGAGTCGATGACCGGGTTTCCGCACTACGTCGCCGGTGGGTGGAGCATGACCACGCCGCTGATGCAGGCCATGGGAGGCGACTTGCTGGCCAAGGAGGGCGCGGAGGGGTTCTACGCGATGGCCGTGTCCCCGGCGCTGACAGGATCATTGACCGGACGCCTCAGGCTCACCGATGATGTCGCCGTCGGCATCGCCCTCAAGATCAACGACGGCTCGATGGGGCGCGGCCGCAATCCCGTGATTCTTCGAGCTCTCGAGCTCCTCGGCGTCGACGTTGCCGCCCATCCGGATCTGCAACGGTATCGCGATTGGCCAATCCATAACATGGCCGGAAAGCTGGTTGGCGAGGTCCGAGCGGAATTCGATCTGGAGTTTGTTTGAAAGGATGAAGGTGGAAGGATGAAGGATGAATGTTGCGGCTCGATCATGAATCTTGAACACCTGAGGGACATTCATCCTTCATCCCTCATCCTTCCGAGGTGATCATGCGAAAATTGATCCTCATGACCCTGCTGGCATTCGTTTCCTGCCGGACGGTGGGCATTTCGAAAACTGTTGGGGGATTCGCCGAGATCGCGCCGACCGTGGCGAACGAAATGCTGCTCGACAGCAATCAGGTCATCGTCCTGGACGTGCGGCCCACGGCCCAATACCGCGGATCGGAGGGGCATATCGCCGGGTCGCTGAGCGCGCCGTTCGAATCGATCGAGCGCCAGCTGCCGGAGCTCCTTCCATACCAGAACAGCACAGTCCTCGTGTACGGCGAGACCGACACGGACGGGGCCGTGGTCGCGAAGTTGCTGGTTGTGGCCGGCTTCCGAAACGTCGTCCACATCTCCGGCGGACTGCAATCGTGGATTGCGCACGGCTATCGAACTGTTAATGTCCAGTGATTCGCAATCGCGAAGACTACGAACCTCGAGAGGATTCTGAATGAAGAGAGTGCTCCTGGCCGTCGCCGTGACCGCCTTCGCCATCACCGCGTCCGCGGCTACCGCCGACATTCAAACGTTGACCAACTACGCGAAGCGCGCCATGACGAAGTGCCCGGATGGGGTCCTCAAGCTCGAGCCGATGGGGCAGCAGGGCCCGGCTGGGTTTCAGCTGTACCAGCTGACCCAGACGTCGAGCGACAGCAACTGCGGAACCCAGAAGATGATGCTCTATTCGCCGTTGACGCAACAGGTCCTCATCGGCACCGTCTTCCCGCTTCCGATGGATGCCCGCCCGGTCGAGCAGCGTGTTGCCGCCGAGGCTTCCGAGATTCTGAAGATGCCGATCACGGCGAACGTTTCCGCGTTCCCATTGCCCGACCGCATTCGCGGCGCGTCGATGACGAAAACGACCCCGATCGGGCCGTTCTCCTACCATGGCTACGTCGACGGTTCGGAACGTTTCCTCATCGTCGCCAGCCGCGGGAATCTCAACAGCGATCCGGGCAAGACGCTCCTCGAATCACTGGGCGCCACCAGCGCCGGCGTGTGGCGCGGCAACAAGGACGCCAAGAACGTGATCGTCGAGCTCTCGGACTTCGAGTGCCCGACCTGTGGCCGCGCCCACCGTACACTCGAGCCGCTCGTCTCCAAGCACCTCAAGAACGTCTATTACGCCCGCCTCGACCTCCCGCTCTTCGAGCACCACGAGTGGGCGCTGCCGGCCGCGCTTGGCGCTCGCGCCATCGCCAAGTTCGCGCCCGCGCAATACTGGTCGTATGTCGATTTCGTCTTCCAGAATCAGGAAACGATCACGAAGGCGAAGTCGTTCGACGGCGTCCTGAAGAACTTCTGCGAGGATCACGACATCACCTGGAAACCGATCGAGAAGTTCTACAAGTCGGACGCCGAGCGCTCCATGCTTCTCGATCAGGTCAGCCGCGCTTTCGACAACAGCATCGTCCAAACCCCGACGTACATCATCAACGGTCAGATGATGGGCTACGGCCCCGAGGGGAAGTTCACCATGGATGCGGTGAAGGCGGCCATCGGAGCCAAGTGATTCCCGGCTGGTGATCCGTTGTCAGTGATCCTTGATCGGTGATTCCTGACGATCTGGGATCACTGATTGTCACTGATCGGATCACGGTGCATGGCATCGGGTGACCCCTGATCACGGATCACCGATCACGGGTTTCTACGCCACGAAAGGCGTCTGCCGCAGCCGTTTGCCGGTCAACGTGAAGACTGCATTCGCGACCGCCGGCGCGATCGGAGGCAGACCCGGCTCGCCCGTACCACTCGGCAGCTCGCGACTCGGAACGATGTGCACGTCGATGTGCGGCATCTCGTTGAAACGCAGCAGCTCGTAGTCGTGGAAGTTCGACTGGGCGACTCGGCCAGCGTCCAGAGTGATCGCGCCCTTCAGGGCGGCGGTCAGGCCGTAGACGATCCCTCCTTCGACCTGAGCGGCGATTCCGTCGGGATTCACGGGCGTGCCGCAGTCGATCACCGCCGTCACACGATGCACCCGGATCGCTCCTCCGTTCTCAACGGACACCTCCGCGACCTCGGCCACATACGAGAAGAATGACCACCAGGCCGCAAAGCCGCGCGCCCGGCCGCTCCCGGCCGGCTTCAACCAGTCGGATCGGTCTCGCGCCAGCTCGATGACATGTCGCAGACGATCGCTGGTGAACGGATAATTCTTCCCGCCGCCCTCACCCGGGATGGTCTTGCCCGCCGGTAACATCGCCAGTTGAAAATCGATCGGGTCCTTGCCGGTCGCGTGGGCCACTTCGTCGAGGAACGACTGCACGACGAAAGCGTTGCCCGAGTTCTCGACCGATCGCCACCAGCCGCGCGTGGCGGCGGAATGGCCGAGGGCGTACTCGAGCCGGAGGTTCGGGATCGACAGCGGAAGGTCGTCGATGCCGCCCGTCTCGCTCTCGTGCTCGCCGCGTCCCATCGACGCGCTGATGGAGGGCGAGGCCATCCGATGCCGATAGGCGATCAGCTTCCCGTCGGCATCGAGGCCGGCCATCACGCGATGGACGCTCGTGGGCCGATAGTAGTCATGCTGCATGTCGTCTTCGCGCGTCCACTGTACGTGCACAGGCCGGCCCTTCGCCGCTTTGGCCAGAAGGGCCGCTTCGATGGCGCAATCGGGCATGGAGCGCCGTCCGAAGCCGCCGCCGAGGAGGGTGACGTTGACGGCAACCTGCTCAGGCTTCAGGCCCACGGCCTTGGCCGCCGAGGTCGCGGCCCAGTCGGCGGATTGCGTCGGCAGCCAGAGCGTCGCTCCGTCCGCGGTCACCTGCGCCGTGGCATTCATCGGCTCCATGGTCGCGTGGGCGAGATAGGGCACCTCGTAGCGAGCCTCGAGCTTCTTTGCCGCGGAGGCAAGGGCGGCATCGACGTCGCCGTCGTTGCGGATGTGCCTTCCCTCGACCGAGGTCAGCTCATCCAGCGACTTGCGAAGCGACTCGGACGTCTCGCTCTTCGCCGCTCCTTCGTCCCAGGTCACCTCGATAGCATCGCGGGCACGCAAGGCCGCCCAGGTGGAGTCGGCGATGACACCGACGCCGGACCACGGCAGCTCGAAGCCGGTGGCGTCGATCTTCACGACGTCCACGACACCGGGCAGGGCCTTCGCCTTCGTGGCATCGAAACTGGCCACCTTGCCGCCCAGGACCGGCGAACGCTTGACCGCGCCGTAGAGCATGTCCGGACGTTTCACGTCGATCCCGTAGCCCGCCTTGCCGCGGACGATGTCGGCGTTGTCGAGACGATCCGTGCTCTTTCCGATGATCGTGAACCTAGCCGGGTCTTTGAGCGGAATCTCCTTCGGTACGCTCAACGCCGACGCGGCTTCGGCCAACTCGCCGAACGTCGCCTTCCTCGCTCGCGCCGCGGCGCCTGCCTGCCGCATCGGCATCCACATCGTTCGCGTACTGCTGCTACCGCCAGTCCCCATGCGACCGAACTTCTTGTCCAGGGGCGCCTGCTCGATCCGCACCTTCTTCCAATCGGCGTCGAGCTCCTCGGCCACGATCATCGGCAACGACGTGCGAACTCCCTGTCCCATATCCGATTTCGAAACGAAGATCGTGACGATCCCGTCGTTGCCGACGACGAGGAATGGCCCGAGCTCGGCAGCTTTGTTCTTTGGCGTGTCGGCCAGGAGCGGCAGCTCGGTGGCCAGGATCAACCCGGCTGAAGCCACGGAAGCGATTTTCACGAAGTCGCGCCGGCTGACGTTGATGACGCTCATGCCTTCGCTCCCTCATCCGCGGCACGATGAATGGCCCGGCGGATTCGCTGATAGGTGCCACAGCGGCACAGGTTGCCGCTCATGGCCTCATCGATGTCCGCGTCCGTCGGCTTCGGCTTCTTGCTGAGAAGAGCCGCCGCAGACATGATCTGACCCGACTGACAGTATCCGCACTGCGGCACGTTCTCGGCCATCCACGCCTTCTGCAAGGGATGCAAACCGTTTGGCGAGAGACCTTCGATCGTCGTGATCTTTCTGCCCGCCACCGAGGCGATGGTCGTGCTGCAGGAACGGATCGCTTCTCCGTTGGCCAGCACTGTACAGGCGCCGCAGAGCGCCATCCCGCAACCGAACTTCGTTCCCGTGAGTCCCACCTCATCGCGGAGGACCCAAAGCAGCGGTGTATCGGGACTGGAGTGGACATCAACAGGCCTGCCATTGATGGTCAGCTTCGTAGGCATGCGCAGCGCCTCCTGGCAACGATCATGTTCCCGCCAGAGACGGAAGGCCGTCAACCCCGCGCAGCGAAAATGTGAACAAATGTTACGGGGGGGTCACGAAGAACAGTTCATTCATCCGAACGAAGGCGCTGCGGAGGATGTAGGTGTATGGGCGTTGGCTCTTGTAGGAACGGAGGAGCGCGTCTTTGGCCCGCAGGACTTCGGGTGTGAGTGGGTACGTTCCCCAGGTGAACGAGCGCATGCGTTGCGGCGGCAGCAGTGCTCGCGATTTCCTCGGCACGAGGCTGGTCGGGATCCGACTGGTGTGGACGAGATAGCCGAGGCGGTAAGGATCGATGTGAAGCTGGCGTGTGACGCGGTCGGTGAGCTCGGCAGCGGCGCTATGGTCAGGATGCCGGTCGAACGGAACCGGCGCGATGATCGTCGTCGGTTTCGCGATCTCGACGACCCTGCGCAGATCGGCCATGAGGGAGTCGTAGCTGTAGGGCGAGCCAGG
>WNFI01053257.1_pt1 | contig 11097 bp, 15 predicted proteins | sample 5400471 | NCBI WGS metagenome assembly WNFI01 (sample SAMN13153348, study PRJNA577476) | soil metagenome | isolation source: 100 cm saprolite on Douglas fir-dominated hillslope | place: USA:California | collected 2013-09-17 | reverse complement strand
CTAGACCAGACTCCCAATTCTTCGCCAGCCCAGGAAAGCACCCAGTAAACAACCTCTATTTTCCACCAAACTTGCCACCCAATACCAGGCCCCGTGCCCTTCCACGTCCAGAGGAGGTGGAATTTCCTCCCAGAGATTTGGCCGATAAATTGGTAACGTTCACATCCTCCTCGGATCGACCCACTGTGTGTCTGATGAATCCTCATAATAGGTGGCTGCCTATTTCACTCACTTCCATCACACGCTTCCTGTCGTAGATTCTACGGCCTTCCTATCTCAGTACCGCATTCTCATGGATGATCATCACATCGGTTCTCCAGCAGAAGCTGGATTCCCCACCGTCGTCTTCTCCGTTTTTGCCTGCGCGGCCCGTTATGTCGATGACCCTCGACTGGAAAACCCCGAGCCAGAAGCACATGAAGCCGGAATGGCCCATGTCTATTATGAACAGTGAGTTGATTCATTCCCTAATGCGTGGAAGGTCATATCCTTAACTTGACTTAATAGGGCAATGATATTGTATTACACTGGACACACGGCTACTCAGTTAGCGCATGTCCAGGCCTTCGTTCTCCTTTCATCTTACTTGGCTTCCATCAATTCATTACCACAAAGCTGGCTCCTTTGCGGGCAGGCGGTCCGTATTGCTCAGGATCTTGGTCTTCATGTGGGTGTACACGTTCACACGTCATGTTGGGTCTACATCTCACCCGGCAACTCCTTAGCGTTCTCCTCGTCACCTATCGCTCACCCCTATTGACAAAGAGACACGAAGAAAAGTATGGTGGTGTGTATACGGTCTCGATAGGATGCTTGCTGTGGCTCTCGGTCGTCCCCTCGGTATCGATGATGCAGACTGTGACATCGAGCTTCCTCTCGACATTGATGATGTGGCTTTACCGGCATACTTCGCTAGTCAGAATTCATCACCGACGGGTTCCACCCCCACAACGACAAGTTGGGAGAACATGAAGCCCAATGCATCTACCTCACCGTCGCTCATGAAAGGCTTCAACGCTTTGACGTGCTTTTCAAGATCGCCGGTCAGGTTCTACGCCAAGTGTATGCCATCGACAAGTGCAAGGAAAATTTGGACCCCGATAAGATGGCCGAGTTGCAGGCTTCTGTTGATCGACTTGATCGTTTATTGACTGAATGGTGTGATAAGCTGCCGGCTCCATTCAAGTCAAACCCACAGACGTCGCAGCAGGTATCTCTTGGTGCAATTCTGTGTTCTTGTCAGTGATTTCTTTTATATTTATCGTGTCCTGAATCATCCTTATCAACACTTGATTATAGGCTATTACGCTATTACTGTCACTCTTCACCGCAACTTCATCCCTACTTCTCTTGTCTCAACTTGCATGCCGCGATCTTCGTCCGTTCCCAAGGCGGTGACTGCCTCTCGGTCCTGCATCTTCTTGGCCCAGTCCATCAAGGATGTTATTCCCTCTTCCCATTGGCTCGCCTTCTTCAGCCAGTATCTCTTCAGTTCCGCAATCATCATACTTCTCTGCGTGATGCGTGCTACGGATCAGGGAGCTGTGAATACTGCCATGATGGAAGTTGGAACGGCTATCGAGTGTCTCGGAACCCTTGAAGCCTCATGGCCTGGAGCGAAGAAGTGTGGGGAAATTCTGAAGGAGTTGGCTGATATCACCCTTTCAAAGGTCCGCGAGACCGTTGGGATGCCTTCCCCTTCTAAACGGGATTGCTTGACGATCGCGGCTGGGAACATCATCGCTGGATCTCACTCACCCGTATCAAAGACATGCATTTCCCCACCGAATGCTTCGTTAGCACAGATAGGTATGTTTTTAATTTGGCTCTCCTTCGTTACGGCAAAAAAACTCAAATACTCTTTAGACTTACTTCATCGTGCATGTACTCCTGTACTGTCACACAAGCGAACACTAGATGAGATGAACGAGTTCAACTTCACGTCTTCACCTGGACTGTCAATCCTTCAAGATCATCACAAGTCACATCATCAGCCTATGACCCCCGATTCGCTTGGTCACGGTCAGAGTGTTTCCGTGCCAAATCCTTATTCCTTGGGTGAATCGCCAATATCACCTCCACTCCAGCAATGGAGTAGTACTCCGCGCTCCTCTGGTATAACCTTATGCGGTAGTAACACCTTGGCACCCGTCGACTACTTGATGACACAAAGCAGTTCAGAGGGATTGGAATCGATCACTCAACCATTTTCCTTCAATACATCCACTTCTACTACACCGAAAATCCAGCAACAACTGGATTCCGCTTGCCTCTCTTCTTTCACATTCCCTATTTATGATGATTCCACCTCGAATAATGGACCTTCGTCTACTCAGTTTGACCTCTCTGATCTTCCTTTCTCGGGACTTGATTTTCTGCAGAGCTTTACCTCTTTTCAGGATGGAATTACGGGTACAGAGGAGGGAGATCCACTTTGGTCCCAGTTAAGCGCGTCGCCTTTCAAAATGGGTCCAGAGCTGCCCTTCGCTTTGATAGAAGGACAAGTCTTGTCGTAAAAAAACTGATCGTCTTGTAACAAATCCAACTTGTTATTATTTACATTTATTTTGTACTCCTTGTTAAATGTCACTCTGTTGCCTTGTTCCTTTTGTTTATCCCGTGTATGTAAGACCTACTCCAATTTTAAGATGTCTTGGGGGACTTGGAGACCTGCTCAAGGCGACAAGCCCTCAATTGTCCAAAATACAACGGATGATATCATAAGGATGAATACTTGGCAAGAATGACCCAAAATATCAACGAGTCCTCTAAGTGACAGGATGTGACATCTATTGAGGATGAGGGTTGGAATAAAGAGCAGCGGCACTTCGCTCCATCAAGTCACGAAGAGGCCCAAGTAAACGGGTAAAGGCGTCAGTATCGAGAGCGGCGACTTTCAATGGCCCGAGCCTGTTCGTTTCGACAGCTTTGACTGTCGCCGCTCGTGGCGTTCTATGTAGCAATGCCAGTTCTACAGAAACCATGCTTAGGTTCAGAGGGATGATCGTTTTCTAGTCTCATTTGGGGGCTTACCACCAAAGTAATCTCCTCTTTTGTAATGTTTTAGCACTTCTTGAGTAACGAGTCCGTTGGGACTTTGGATGTTCTTCAAGGCGACAGCTTCACCTTCTTCCACGATGAAAAATTCATTGCCAACATCCCCTTCTCTGACTACCACCTCGCCGTCCGCAAACTCGCGCGGCTGCAGAACGTCTGCTAGTTTGGCTCGTTCTGCATCATTCAAACTTTCCAATAACGGCACAGAGGCAAGGAATGCTTCATAAGATCGGCGCGTCCTAGCCGAAATGTCAAGGAGGATGGTTTGGAACGTAAGACGGTCGAGGGCCCATAATGTACATGATGACGTTGTGATAACAGTGGCAGCACGCTTCGCATAATACATTAGCGCCAATTCGCCAAATGTACCGCCATGTTCATACTGGAAAACTTTCTTGCCGTAAATTGGGTGCCAGTCGGGGGATGGGGCTTCGGGAGCAGCTTGATCTCCGTCGTTCTTATAGACATCGAGTGTTCCCGAGTCAACAACATAAAAGTAGTCACCATCATCGCCTTGAGTGATGACTCGTTCATTAGGGCCAAAGTGTATCTCTTTCATCGCACCTAGGATGGCATTTCGCTTCTTCGAGTCCAGCTTACGGAACAGGAACGCGTCGCGGATCGCATCCTCGAGACGTTTCATTTGCTCCTTAGTTTTCAAGAAAAAAGGTGGCGGGCGCTCAGGGCCGGTTGAGGGCGAGATTGATTCAGCAGAGACCGAGACCCTCCGCCCCAAGGCAGAAGGAGGAGGACCAAGAAAGCCATTGCTCAGACCAAGATTCGATTTTTTCTTAACAAGTGGGGTTGGGGATTGAGTAGGCTGGGGGGTAACCTCTGCACCATCATCTTCTTCGCGGATGGTAAGGAATTGACGATATCCTGAATCTGGTTCCTTCGAGGATGCTGGGAGAGCGGCATTCCCCGGTACATTGAGGGTGCCGAAGGGACTGGAGCTAGGGCGGCGAGGTGGATCTGCACGCAAAGTAGGAATATTTTGGGACTGTCTGGGCTCTGCACGGTGAGGCGACTGATCTACACACACAACAGTGGAATTTAGGGGATGTCAAACGTTACGGATGAAGGGGACATGGCATACCAGTAGGTCCAATGGGTGCTGGGGGCCTAGAAGAGGGAGGAAATGACAGACCAGTGCTCATATGGCGTTGCGTAGGTGGTGGTATGGGCTGGGGATGCAGCCCTCCCGGAGCAGAGTGTCGGGAACGTATTAGTGGCGATGAAGGGGTGGCAGCTGTATGTCCTGGCTCGAGGATATCTCGAACCCGGGTCCTCTGCTCTTGCAAACGTGTATTGAACCAGTTGGCGCAGTATTGAAGAGCATCACGAGGTTGTGCTCGATTAACGTCTCGCGATAAGTCCGCAATAAGATATTCATAGGTAGACCTGATTAAAGGGTCAAGAACGTATCAGAATCAAGCGGCACTACACGTACATCCTCTCTTGCAAAATTCGGGGCTACTTTGAGAATGAAGAAGAGAAGGTGAGCACTCTGAGGAAAGTATATGTTCCAAATAACAAAGGCGTCCTCGGAAGCAAACAAGTTTTGCTCCTGTTGGCTTTTCTAACATTTGGCGGATCGCATCCTTCAGACCATATGGATGACCCCACTTCGATTTCAGCATATTTTGCCATTCGGTAAGTTACTTTTGGCTGATCTACCAAGCCATAGACTTAGAGCCAATCCTTAGCTTTCCTACCTTCACATATTTTGTTAATACACTCTCTTGCACTATCGGTCGTCGCCCTAATGCTGCAAATGCACCAGATGTCACACCCGTCCACGTCGATATTGACCTGGGATCATTGAAAAGTGTGTCCAGACTTCATGCTCGTATCGAATACGACGAGGACTATGATGGTTTCGTCATGTGTGTGCTGGGTCGTAACGGCGCTTGGGTCAATGGGGACTGGGTACGGAGTGGATCTCGGGTCCTGTTAAATGCAGAGTCCGTCATTTCATGGCCATGAGTTCGCCGCCTTCCTGTCTTACTCTCGGGTCGATGCTCAAGGTCGAATGTTCAGATAGCCTCTCGGTCCTTCCAATTCATCGTGGCTCCCCGCGCTGCACAATCCCATACCGAATCCCATGAGGCACCCTACGTGGACGACCTCAGGAACACCCCACCACCCCTTTCGTTGCCGTCATCGCCAACCCATGCAGCTACAAGTAAGAAGCCCATCAAGGTCCATCACAATCCTGCCATCAGTAATGGTGACGCTTCCACCCCTTCGCGATTGATGGCAGGGAATCCTTCCAATCCAACACGTCAGGTGCATGTCATGACAAAAGCATCCCTGGATGATCGCATCAGGAAAGCGTTGGAGTGTCACTTGTTGCCATCCTCAGTTATGCCTCCCGCCCTCAATGCTCCACAAGAACCGTCAAAGAAAGTCCGGCTTCCTATACGTCTAGGTACCAAACTAAGTGGAACACCAGATGTCTCTCTCTTCAAGGATCAACATATCGTCCTCCGGCAGGGCGAACTACTCCTCAATCCAGAGGTTTTTGCGGACATATCGGAGGATCTTCTCGCCCGTCTGGGCTTCCTTGATACTAATGATGTTCTCGAGGTCTTGCAAAGTGAAGTAAAACGGTACCTCAAAGAGCAATTCCGTGCTACGAATGGTCATGGCCCTGGGAAGGGCAGTCAACCTAGGGGACGTGGGCGTGGGCACAGACGGGGTCATGATTTCTCTCTCAATGAAGGGACATCTTGAGCTGCGAGGGTTGAGAGCAACGAGATGTCACAAGCCTTGTAGATTAATGATATCCACCAATTGCCGTAATAGTCCGAGAGCACGTGTGATGGAACGAGTGATCGCGGGGGATTACGGAAGGTTGTATGCGTTTATAACAGCTCCTGATGTCATGGGTTGTCCACAATGGAAATATAGGTCCTGACTCTTTGAAGTTATCCTTATCATAATATCAAGTCAAAACCCATTCCTTTGAGTGTTATCCACTTCTTATTTAGATCTGTGCTGAGAGGCTTTGGAATTGACTAGGTATCCAGGGCAATATTCAGCTCAGAGTATAAGCAGCTCCTGACAGTCTTATTGCCTAACAAGAAAAGGCCACCCATCCTTGTCTCCTCCCCTATCACTCACTTGATTTTTAAATCGGCTCCACTTTGCAGGTGGAGCCTCTTAAAAATCAAGTGAGTGATAGGGTTCATAGACATGTAATCAGAACCCTCAAATTGTCCCCATGCTCTTAGCATAACATTCTGGAGATTTAAATTATTCAATAATCATCCCCTCACTCACTAATTTTCTGAGGCTTCACTGCTTTCTGCCCAGGCATTCAGCAGGGATCCATTCCCCTTGAGTGACCCCTCACAGATATGTCAGAGCTCCACAGGCACCTGGACATCTAGTATGCTCCTGGCCTTGGATGTGCCCTGACATCTGGCCACACAATATTAGTTGTTCCCTGAACATCCACTGGTAAAAGAAGCTTCAAGCCTTGCCTAGTTGTAGTTCTGGAGCACCCAACATAATGCTGTCCATGTGAGGAGCATGGTACCCTGAGATCAATCCCCACATTTTTGACCATCTGGCCTTGGGATTTGTTGACTGTAAGAGCAAATGCCAAAGCTATAGTGAATTGGCATCTCCTAAGCATGAAGTGAAATTCACCCTCTTCAGATGGCTGCAGAGTGAGACATGGAATTCATGTGACTTCTTCATCCAGAACTCATTCCCTCAAGAATGCAACAATTGCCCAGGTTCCATAAAAGCATCACTGGACAGCCAGCCTTGAGGGTTAACTTTGAGACTGGCAAACCTGAAACATTGATGGAATTGATGGCATTGAGGAATTCCACAAGTATCTCATCTGATTCCTGTTCCCTGATGATTGCTGAATCTGCAGACTGGTAAACTTTTGTGTTGGCAGCTGAAGCCTGAAACACATCAATGATGTTCCTGTTGACAACATGCACATCCTCATTCCTGGGTGTAAGAATCATGTGATGAATGAAATAGGTGGGGGGAGGGTGAGGATTGGAGGAGATGCTTGGGTAGATGTGGTGGATAAGTGATTCAATGGTGGAGCCAGTGAAGAAGAGATCTTCAGGTATCTTGATATAACCATGAGGAGGAAGATTTCTGCCAGACCTGAGGTCAAGCTGAAAGTTTGCAAACCTGAGCACATTTTGATCCCTATTGTGTGCAAGGCACATGTTCTGAGTAATGTAGAAGACTCTGGTGTGGTGGAAAAGTCTTGAATGAGTGAGACATGCATGAAAAAATTGTTCTCAAGATCCTCTTGGAATGATAGGAGGTGTTTGCTCAAAGTCTCCACCAAATACTACTGTCATCCCACCAAAAGGCCTACCATTGTTTCTGATATCCTGGAGTGAGCAATCTACTGCCTCATACACATTCTGATGACCCATGTTAATTTCATCCCAAACAATCATAAATGCTTGGCATAGGAGGTCAGCCAAAGGACTCTGCTTTCTGATGTTGCATGATGATTAAATGACCTTCAAAGCCACCTTGAAAATGCCTGCAAAGCTAAAGAATCATGTTGAGAGCCTGAAAACTGGATTTTTTTGGAGAGAGTACCTTGATGAAAGAGAAGTTATTTGAGCAGTGAAGGCTTAATCCAGACCTAAATGCAATCACTTCTTCATTTCAATCACCATCTAAGTGACCAACAGATTCTAGAAGAATGGCCTTTGCAAAAGTTTGTTGCATTTCAGCAGTCTGAGACATTGGTCTTGCTTGGGTAGCCTAGAATAACTCTAACTGTTAGTCACTAAATGTGTTGCAAAAGAGAACTCACATCCATAAGCATATATGAATAGCAGATGGGTGCTACTGCATCAAAATCTTTTTCAGCAACATACTTCTGAATAGCAAGAGCAAATGCTGGGTGGTGCCTTGCAACAATTTCCTGGGTAAGTTGATTAGTTTTTCCACCAGTTCAATGATAGAGGAGTGATAGTATTCATAGTTGCTGAGGAATATGAGATAGATGTATAATGCAGAGGGACATCTCTGCACCCTGAGTGAAGGCCAGCTGCAGAAGGTCCTCATCTGCCTGAATATTGGGCAAGCAACAGTGTGGCTTGAATATAAGCTGAGAATAAAATGTTTCAAAGAGTCTTGTTTCACCTCTTGCATTCAGGAATAGTTTTTCAGCCAAATGGAAGAGAACTTCATGAGCAACACCAGAACCTTGAGTCCTATCTGTGTTTTCACTGCAAGATAGATGGGACTTATTTTAGATGTCCTAGATGATTGATAGAGATGCCTTGTTTACATTTTAAATGACCATTCCCTTTGAATAAGTGTATTGAAAAGAGATAAAGGAGCCTGGCAATAGCAGTCTTGGATAGCATTCTCAAGCATATCAACTAGATCAGCCTGTGTTACTGCTGACAGAGTGAAGAGAGAAAGATCAGGGGAACTGCTACTGAACATACCCCTTGCATCAATGGTGAGATCTCTGATAGATAGTCCAGTCAGATAGGTTAATGATTCCTGGTATGATAAGGAGATGGATGTTTGCAGGGACCATCCAGGCATAGGAGGACAATTACCTGATCACCAGCTCCATCAATTTCTTGCAGAACATCAATAGTGTCTGCATTCACATCACCAACACCAGCATCTGCATCAACTGTCCTGATGGACTGGGTGTCAAACTTCTGGCAGAAATTTGTTTTGGGACATTATTATTCCAGCACAGAGGATCTGACTCACCTCATCACCTTCAAAAGAGTTTGGAATGCAGTGGGCAGCACATATATTGGCTGGGTTCATAGAGTTAGTGTTACCCCTGACATTGTTTAGAACATCATGATGATGAAATCCAATCCCATGATAAAGGTGAAGGCCATTGCAGTGATGCTGCTCAATGTGACTATCAAGTCCTGAGAGAATTGTCAAAGGGATAGGTCCTATGTGGGCTTCAACAAGTACCTGGGAATTTGTCAGCCTTATGCTACTCTCAATTATTGAAGTAGAGGGCTGACTTACCAACACAAAGTAAGTAGGAATCAGCTAGCCCCTTGCTGAACTGACAATGAGTAAACTGCAGGGTTTCAACAAGCAGTTTTCTTATAGTTTCATTTAAATATCTGCATCTGATGACTAGGCCCAATGCTGCAGCTGTGAATAAATCCTCCATTTGCTCAAATAAACAGCAGATGGAATGGTGGGGCATCTGAGCTGTGGGGAGCTTCAAAAATGAAGCCAGGATTTTCCATCTGTACCTGCAAGCAAGTGAAGGGGGCATCAATTGATTCAGAGAGGGGGACAGCAGAGAAGCTGAAAATTCAGCAGAATGCTTGAAGTTTCCAAGCATAGATACTCCTCAAGGTCAAAAGGAGAAGTCTCTGTTCTGCAGTTTGCCTAACCTGACTCCAGGAGTCCTCCATACCTGCCATTGAGTGGTCATAGACATGAATAGTTCATCATATAGCCAATTCATGAAGAATGAGCTGAATATTGCCAAGTGGGGCTAGAAGACTCTGCTACTTGCCTTACTAGGGTGAACCTCAATGTGTAGGGTGGTTATGGCTCCTGACACAACCCCAACATGACTCCCAGGCAGAGCAACTGGTGTTAGGTTCTCATATGGGTGAGAATTTCTTGAGCAAGAAAAGATGCATTCCAAGTGGCAAGTGATGACTGCAATCTTGCAGCATTCATTGTTGTGGTCAGGAAGCCAGAGTAAGGAATTCCCTGACATTGGGGCAGAGGTGGGGGCACATTTGGCATTTGAGCTGCACTCATAGAATGCTGGAATGAAATATGGGATCCAGCTCTACTGAGTTTTCTTTACTGGATGCTCCAAATGAGCCCCAAATGTTCTATTATCAAGATCTTGAAGAATGCACACACTACTTATTTCAATGGTCAGATCTTGTTGAGCATATGGTATGTTCCCATGGAAGTATTTGATGATAGCAGTGATCACATATATCATGAAATGTGCACTGGACATGAGTGGACATGGACTAAGTAGCAAGTGAGTGACAATTTGAATAGCTGCAAAAACCTCTACTGACTTAATAAACAAAGTCTCAACTCAAGGTTGTAGCAATGATTTTAAGCATTATCTTAGCTTCTGATAAGACCCATTTGATGAACTTTGCTTGTGATAAGTCAACACATGTGGTATATGTGTCTCTAGGCAATATACATAAGGACATATGAAGGAAGCTGAGTGCACAGACATGGCTTCTTGTTTCCAAAATCCCCATCTCCAAATTCCCCCACATCAAATTTCCACACTCAAAACCAAACAGAAAGCAATGCCTGGGATTCTACATCAGCATCTATTCCATAAATGCATGAAGATAATTCTCAGCCCTACTCACCTTGATACTTGCAAATATCACATTGTCTCTGGCCCAAATGGACTGCTTTGGCTGATGATTGTGATTATGATGGCATGGGTTGCAGATCTGGAGGAGCAATGGATGATTGCTGGTGCACAGAGCTATAGCTATCTGTCAGAGTATGACCCTGCATATCAGACTCTGCGCTTTTCCGACGCATCTCCGATGCATCTCCAAAGCTCTTCCATGTACTCTGATGCATTGCGTATCGGACTCCGCATGTTACATAACTCTGCACCGCCCCCTGCATCCATGCCTACACACATGCCACCTCCACTTGTTTGTTTGTTTGTTTACCTTTGTCACTGGCACACATGTTGCTTGTTTTGTTTGTTTGTTTCCCCTTCCGGATTGGTTCTGTTAATTGATGGGCAGTGGACCAGTGCTAAGTCTGACTGCACCTGTAGTATAAGAAGCAGCCTTGGCAGAAGATTGAGAAGTAGTCTTCTTCTCAATTCTTCTCCTAGCACTAGTAGGGATCATCCCTTAGTTGCCTAGCGGAGACCCACCAGAGCCCGTCCGTTGCGCATGCTCTGACACTATCCCATCTGCATGGCATCTCATCATGACCTGGATTGCTGGTGCAATGCAGTCAGTCATGCACCATGTACTGTGGAAACCACACTTGCTGAGATTAGGGATGTTTGTGATTTATTCCCAGAAG
>WNFI01010772.1_pt1 | contig 11097 bp, 13 predicted proteins | sample 5400471 | NCBI WGS metagenome assembly WNFI01 (sample SAMN13153348, study PRJNA577476) | soil metagenome | isolation source: 100 cm saprolite on Douglas fir-dominated hillslope | place: USA:California | collected 2013-09-17 | reverse complement strand
CAGATCCTGATGATGCAGAGTTTGCAAGATTTAGTAACGCTTCTTCCATTTTTACTGGGATAGCTCGAAGAGGAGTAGATCCTTTCTGTTGAGGAGCGTAGTTTATCTCTACACGAGTAACTTTAATAAGAGACGAATCGATAGTATATTCCTGTTGATTAGCAACAATCGCATAGGTAAAAGGATTTACTGTTTCGTAGAACAGTTCATATATCTCAATTACTTTACCGATAACATCGTGATAAGCATAATTAACAGAACGCTGAACCTCAGAATCAAGGTAATCAGCTTGGGCAACTTCATCTAAATAGACACGAGTTCCCGTTTGTAGATTTGAAAAAGTCTTACTCATATTAAGCTACGACACCAAGTACATATACATTAGCTGTTCCTGTTGTTGCAAGTAAACTAACGGTTCTTACGTTTGAGTGCAATAGCTCAAAATCAACAGTCGGTTGACCTGAAGCAACACGAAAACTGTCAGAGTTAGCTGTTCCATTAAACTCAATATAAACATCATTAGAAATAGTTGTAATATAAACTTTTTGTACAGTAGTACCAAAGTCTATGTTACTTGCTGTGGCTGAACTTACTGATGCTACATGTCTTGCAATAATTGATTGATCTGCCATAGGTAATCCTCCTTTCTTATTAATTTATTTCTATCCACCTACTTAATAGATGGACAGAATACATCAACAAGCTTAGATTGCGCTTGTATTTTGTTGGGCATAATCCCAAACAACTGTTAATTGTAAAGACGCATCTATTGCAACTGTTCCACCCATTCCAAGAGTTATTCCATGACCATTGGCATCTGTTAAATCAAATTTGAAGACGTTGTCGGATTACCAACAATAAGCTTAACTACTTCAACATCCCCTCCTGTTGGATCTAAAGCGACTCCACCAGTTGCAGAGTTTGTTGCTGCCATATATGTTTTACGCATTATCTACTCACCTCCCTTCAATTTGTTTGTACTGTCAAATAAACTTTTAGATTTACTCCTCTATCACGAGCCTTTAGAGCAAAAAGTGATGTCTTAATATTTCCTATCTCTTTCATATTGTCACGAACAGTTAGAAGCATACAGTTTTCGTCATCCCATTCGCTATCATGGTCTATATCCCATGAAATTAAGATATCTCCTTCAGGACTAGAGATTAGAACATCATCTATCATCCGCAAGAAATATAAGGCTACCGGCTCATCAGTTATCGTTAGAACAAGATGATTTACGTCTCGTGGTAATTCTGATCCAACATGTATTTTTTTCATAATCTAGGTTGAGGAGAGGAGGCAGCCTAAGCATTCTAAATAGACTGCCATCCTCAAGTTATTAACTTTTAACCTCAACACCTCCGGTTGTACGAAGTCCGGTGACGCCATAAATAACGTCAACGACAACTTTCCAAGCCAAATCAGGAAGCCAATAAGCAGCCTGAAGACGTGGAGCTTGTTGCAAAGCCAAAGCCCATGCTTCTTTGTGTATTAACACATTATGCGTTTGGGTAGGAGTTGCAACTGTTTGTGGGATATTAGTTGTGTAATATACAGGAATTCCGTATATTTCACCCCACATATATCTGCTATTAGGTCCTTTCTTAACAGGAGTTGGTAGTTGATATTCCCCAAGATAATCTGCTTTAACAAACTTATCAATTTTCATGATAGCTGCTAATTCATTAGGATGAACGATAAAAGCCCTGTTTTCCAAAGGCATATCATTCAAATTAAGTTGGAGGATTGCAGCAACAAGTACTGCATCAGAAATATCAATTCCGTAAGATCCTTGTGCAGTCGTTGTAAACGTTGTGTACAACGCTAAAAGATCCGTATCAACCTGTTTTGCGATTGCGTATCCAGCTTTTTCTGAATATTCGGAACGAAGATCATAGTTTGATTGAACAGATACCATGTCTTCGATTTCAAACGAAGATTCATACCATTTATTGATATTAAGCTGTGTTTGCGTTTCAGTAATAGTCTGTGTTTGTACAGGGTTATTAGCTGTTTTAGCATTAGCAATAAGGTTAGATATATTTGGAATATTGATCGTTTGACCACGAGCCTGAACAAGTGCGTCATAACGCTTTACAAGACCAGCAGCAACAAGTGCTGTTTCAGTCGCACGTAAAGTTTCAACACTCCAAAGTGTTGGTAATAAAACCACAGCGGTAGTAGTTGTAATATTTGCCATAAAAAATACTCACCTCCTTTCAAACATAAATTCTTATTATTAATAAGCGATGGTTAGTTTTAGAAGAGGTGAGTAAGAACCAATTATTGTTGTTGACTCATTTTGGATACAGCTTCGTCAATTCGTTTCTTGTTCGCTGAATACCATTCTGATCGTTGTGGTTCTGGCAAAGATTTTAACTTCGCTTCGATCTCATCAACAGTTAACTCCTGTTCCCTAGATGCACTTCGGGTTGGACGCAATTGTTGGGTTCGTCCTGTAGCTTGTTGATTACCATTTTTAGCCTTCCAGTCAAATAATTCATCTTCATACATTTTGCTATAAACATCTTGTGGGAGATAATTTTTGTACTGAGGGTGCTTATCGATGTAATCAAAGTACTCTTCTCTAGTAAACTTCGGTTTCCCGTCATTTCCGTTGAGTTGAGACTCAAGCTTATCTAGCTCATCATAATACGTCTTTTGGGCTAAGATACTTTGGACTTGCTCTTTAACAAAATCCTTTGTTGCAATTCCAACGTCATCTAGTCTCTTAACAGCTTCTTGCACTTCAGTTGTTAATCCTTGTGCTCCTGGTGCTGGTTGTTGTCCCCCACCTTGTTGTACCAATTGTCGCATTTTATGCAACTCAGCTTGTGCTTGTTGTTTTTCTTGATACAACTTTCTAAATCTGTCTTGAGCCGAACCCGTGAGCTTAGAAAACTCTACCTCTTCAATTTGTCCTCCTTGACCATTTGTTTGGTCATTGGAATTAGACCCAGTACCATCTTGCTGTTGTGATCCAGCAGGGACATTCTGGTCTTCCCCTTGAAGCATCTGATCCAGTTCATCTGGCATAGCTTCATCACCATCCTTTCTCGTGGTAACGCCACCGAATCGGTAATTTTAAGCGATTACTCCTGCCTGTACTAGCTTTCAGGCTGCGAATTAATAAGTATGCTTTATCTGCGTAGCATCTGCCTGAATACTACGCACAGAAAACAAACCTAACTCTTCCTAACTATGCTCCAAATCATCTGGGTTTCTCGTCCCAAGATTAGTTGGATGCCAATTTTCTGGTCCTTCATATCCTTTACCAGCTAAAGAAAATCCCTGTTCCTCTGTTCCATCTCTTTTACTCGTATACCCAACTGCGGGACTTAATTTAGGATTAGGAGCAGATTTATGGACTCCAATATATTCATATGCCGGATGTCCTTGAAGATTCTGTTTACCTTCACCTCCGTGGACTGGTCCTTCATAATTTTTCCCTTTACCTGCATCTCGTGATACTGCCATAATTAATCTTCACCTCCCTCATATGATTGCTCAAGTGCCGTCTTCCACTGAATGTTCTTCTGAGTCTTTTTCATGTTATCTGCTGCATACTTATCAACCGCAACATAACCCCCAAAAGCATCTACTGGATCAATATCGATATCTGAACCATGTTCTCGTGCTTCTGAAGCAATATGTTGTAGCTTATCGGTAAATACTTTAACTCCCATTAATATCCGCCTCCTTTAGATCCTTTTTTTTGACCTTTCTTTGTTCCTTTTTTAGCCATTATGAATCACCATCCTTACTATTTTAATTTCATCCGTAATGGATTTACCGTCGCTGTCGTTCTTTTACCAACTTTAAGCGTTGGCATCTTTTTTAGTACTGATTTTGTTAAACCAAGTACAGGATTTTTCATAGACTTAATCTTAAATCCCTTCGCTTTAACAATACCCTTTCGTTGTTGTGAATTTCCTGTAGTTTGATATTGCTTTTTTGTCCATTGTTGTCCCTTATTAGGCATAGTAAAAGTGATGGGTTTTCTTTGTTGAGAAGTTGTATTAAAAACTTGTTTGTATTGCTTTTGAGTAAAGTATGGCATTATGCTTTCTTCTTTCTTTTAGCTACAATAGTTTTCATTGCTTTAGCAAACGCTGCTTTCTTTGCAGATTTACCACCTTTTGCGAGTCCCTTCTTAATATTTTTGGCTGTTGCTTTCCCAAAAGAACCTACTGTCCCCTTTTTCTTCATCTTAGCAACTGCTTTCTGAATAAATTGTTTTGCCATAAAAAAACCCCCGTCTTGTGGACGGAGGTGCTTCCTCTAATCACTTGTAGCATAGAACAAGTATCGTTTCGTTGTCAATATGTATTACTGATTCATACCTGGGACACCTGTTGCTTGTTGTTGCTGTGGAGGTTGACCAGATGGAGGAAGACCAGGCTGCTGCATTCCTGGAAACTGCTGAGGTTGTCCCTGTTGTGGTTGCTGAGGAGCCTGTCCTTGTACTTGCTGATTTCGTGATTGATCTTGTCCTCCTGCTTGTGCAACGCCCCACATTGATGAGAGATATTGTTGATGAATCTCAATATGCATCCCAACTAGTTCATCTGCCCCTTGTCCTAGCGCTTCTTGGTGAATTGCGATATGGACTTCATGATCATCATGTGGATCTGGCTTAATAGCCTTTCCCTCTAAAAGCATCTGGTTCTCAACTTGTGCTAGAGTAAACTGATCTTGTTCCCCAGGCATCTGTCCTTGCTGTTGCTGTTGTCCCATACGTGATTTTAAGAGCTGTTCCTTACGGGTTTCCTGGACTATTTCATTCACGTTACCAAACTCCAAAAGCCTTAACCCTGTTGCTTGATTAATTATCCCTGACTCAATATATTTCTCAACCTTTTGTTGCATCATCTCTTTAGTATATCCAAGCCATGATCCAACGGTTACTCGAACATTATTATCATCTCCAATGATCGCTAGGTCTAGCCAGTCTGGTCCTATTTTAACCTTACCTTTCTTGTTTTTATTACCTGTTTTTCCAGAGTCTTTCCCAACGATAGCAAAATATTTTGCGTCTTCTTCTTTATGTCCTAGAGCCTGGATAATCTGATAAGTTGAGACATTATTTGCTACAACCTTCATTATCTTTCTTGCAACGTCTTCTAGAAAATCTTCAAGGTTATCTACTAAATCATCTTGATTAGTTGAGTCAGCTTGTTTAAGTTCCGCTACTCCAATTCCTGACTTTACCCCTGCTGGAACACGACCAAGTGAAGCGTCGTGGGCTCCTGCGATATCTTCAAAGTAACGTCCCATACGTTCTATTTGATTTTGTACGGCTATAGGTAAGGCTGGCATATCCATTGCTCTTACTTCTGAACCTCTATTTTTAGAGACTATCTCTCCATGAACGTTATGAATTGCTCTGACTCCTGAATCACGATCAACAACAATACGCCCCTTAGCAACTCTATGGTTATAGTCATAGACACTAGATTCAAGCATATCAATAACTCTATTAATAGGCATGACGTGCTTCATCCATCCCTCACCATATATTTCCTTAGGATTAATATCTGCTTGATAGACTGAATAAGTAAAATCTTCTTCTTTAGTGTCTTTCCAAGATAGAGGATCAGTATTTTGATCAGTCCAGGTAACACGTCTTATAAATGATTTTCCATTATCTTTCCATACCTTAAACTCTCCCTCAAAAAGTATCGCTGTTGCGTTTCTATCTGTCTGGTATTGTGCCATGTTCTTAACAGCTTGGATCATAAACTGCTTATACTCAGAGTAGGCAAGACGAGCTTCAGGAGATACGATTTGTGATTTTGCCATCTCGTTATAATCTGGATTATTCATAATCCAAGACAAGGGTCTACGAGTTGCTAAGATCATGAATTCACAATCCTCAACTGTTTCTGCGTATGGATCAAAATACATATCAAAGGGATCAACAAGATATATCTTTGGCATTTTTGTTCGCTCGTCATACATAACACGCCAAATAGCAACTGAAGTAATGAGCCCATGCGTAATCGATTCTTTAATCTTATGTTTTAATCTAAGCCTATCAAAGAGATAATCTAAATACATGCCTGTATATCTTGCCTGAGTCTTAGATTCTTCTGAGGTATATCGAGGAAGACATTCCCATTTAGGACGAAACGAAGTAACTTGATTTCTTATAGAACGCATTGCAGCCTGAGTAAGATTAACGGGGATCTTAGCAGATTGTTTTGATGCTAGGATAACTGTTTGTGTTGTTGGTTGATAACGAGAAAAATGATACCCACGCCTGAACAAATCACGTACCATCCACTCATAGTCATAGCGACGCCTTGCATCAGCAGAACGACCAAGAAGCTCCTTAGCGTTTGCTATAAAGAGTCTCTTGCCTGCTTCATCTACTGCCTTTTTATTAGCAACTGACTCAACACGAGACTCCTCAGATGCCCCTGTATCAGTTTCACTAGCTAGTCTTCGTTTGTACTTTTCCTGGTCCATAGACATTAAGCTTTCGGGCAGCCTTATCATCTTCGCCCTCAAACTTTATTTTTATTCCATCGACAATAGGTACTCTAAAGTTTTCATCTACTTCTATTTCTTCTGGTCCTTCCTCTTCAATCGAGTTTTTATCAGGTGCTGAGAAAAAGTATTTACTAAGACTTGCTACTTGTCCTTCTAGATAAGCGTTTTTCTTCTCAAGGTCCTCTATTTTCTTAATAAGGTTTATATTCAGGTTCCCTTGTCCTATAGATTTTTCTTCAATAATAAATAACGTTTTCTCAAGACGAGAGATATATTGTGGGAGAGTGAAAATGTTGATAAATTTCATAAAAAGAAGCACCAAAGTATTTCTACTCAGGTGCTTCCTGTAGTCACAGAGTACTATAGTGAGTCGATTTAATCAAGCTCCTATTTTTAGAGACGTTTCTTCAGTTATCTTAATGTGGACAATATTTCCATCTCTAATCTGAAAAATAAACTGTGTTTGCCCATATCCTTTAGCAACTTGTTTATCAAGTTCACGTTTAATGATCTCAAGTATGACAGGGACGTTAGAATTCAAATCCACCTTGATCCTCTCCTTGATATGACTCTGGATCTATTGGTTGTCCGAATTTATTAAAGGACGCTCCATTAAGATAAAACAGTCCATCGTTCATTGATTCATCTCGTCTCTCAATAGGATTTCCTCTATAGGTTGGCATTGGCTGTGAGAGCATTTTACAGGCGATAAGAAACGCCATAACATAATCATCATGCGCTCCACTTGATGCCCCTGCATGACCCTTAGAATCCCTTACAAAGGACATCATCTCATCAACTGTATCTTCATCATAGATAGTTAATCGATGTTCACGAAGTAGTTGTGTTGTTTCATTAATAATCAACTCCTTAGTATGCATATCAGTCAGCCAACCAAGTTCAGGAGTACGTCTATCAGTTATATTTCCATATATTTCACGATAATAGAGATTAGGATAATTGAGGTCACGAAGAACAATAAGAGGAGTAAAACCAACTGCATTACGCTCAACGGCAATGAGAGCATTATTATAATAGCGACCAAGAGATTCAAGCTGACGACCAAATTGATCAGGGTCAATACGCCCATGCCAACAAGCAACTTGTTCATAGGTATTTCGGTCAATGACCTGGGCACAAGAGTAGTCTGTCTCATGTTCTGAATCTCCCTCAGCAACAATCTTTCCTTCTGAGACATCAGCTCCGATAACGTAGTGGTGAAACTCCTCTGGTTCCTTAAATATCTTGATAAAGCCTTTTTCATTTTCGATAAACTGTAATGGATTATAACCAATAATATTACCAACTCCTAGAGGCTTTGCTGTTGCGAGCATATAGGATCGTAAAAGGGTATTAGACCAAACGTTATTACCACTTGTGATAAACGCTTCAGTAGGATTTGCGGGGAACGATTCATTAAATTTATCTAAATCTCCATTAAGTTGTTCAATCTTCCATCGTCTCCACATCATTTGCTCTTTAGCTAGGTGGTATTTATTAATAATTGCCAGCTCTTCCTCGGTAAATTCTTGATTATGATAAGGCAGGGCGTATTCAGGAGTATCAAACCAGGGAATAAAGTGGGTAGTAAAGGGAGACTGATTTACTCTATTTTTCTCCCAGAGTCTATAGAAGTAATTGTATCCATTGGCAGTTGTTTCAATAAATATCTGACCCCCTTTGGGGACAGCCTGAAGCAGTCCACTAAGCATTGTTTCTGGATTTGGATACCGTGAGAACTCGGAGATGTGAAGTATATTAATAGTGTCTCCATGACCAAACGCTCGCTGCCCTGCTGTTCCAATATAGAATGTAGCGTTGTTTTTTGTATTAAGGAGCTCACGCCTTGAATTATACTTCAATTCATACGGGCTATCACCAGGGAAACGCTTATTAACGGAGTCCAAAAACCCTTTAACCCGATCAAAGAGGCGTTGAGTAACTCCTGCCTCATGGGCGATAACGACACATTTAATATTTTCAACGGTCAAAAACTTTATGGTAGCGTAGGCGAGGAAGAAGGTTGAGATGCCTTGTTGTCGAGACTTTAGAACGATATCGTTTCCCGATAGTGCTTTATTGAGTTTATCTTGTGCTCCATTAAATACGAAGTCTTGTGAAACACCATCTTTATCAGTTACCATAAATAACTTTTCTATGGCTCTTTTGATAAAATCTGGATCGGTCATACATCATCAGACTCAATGGCTTCTATTACTTCTGGTTCCTCTCCTGTTATATATTCAGTAATCGTCATCTCTCGTTTCTTTTCTCCCTTACTCTGGGCGACATCGTGCGCTGATACGAGCCCTTTCCATCTATCAAACGCTCCTTGTTGTGCTTTATAGTCTGGGACCTCTCCTTGGATACCAAGCTTAGTTACAATGGGTCGCTTGGCGTCAAACCATTCTTTCATCTTATGTGAGATGAAATCTTCAGTAATCCCTGTTGTTAACATCTTCCTATTGATACCTTCAAAAAACGATACAATAGTTCTTTGTCTAGTAATCCCTGTCTTATTGACAACATTTTTTGCATATCCTGCTTTCAGCTTGGATTGTCTCAGGTTATACCCCATAAGCATATATTTAGCCTGAAGAATCTGTTTAGGAGTAAGCTTTCTTGTTCTTCCTGCTCCTACCTGAATACGCTTGGTGAAGGTATGCATTGCACCGTAGTGCGTAGCTGTTGATTTCTCTCCCTTGGTATTTTTCCTTGATATCACAGGCATCATGATATCTGGTGTCTTTGTTGGGGCGTTTCCTTTCCACTGCCTACTTCTTGGAACAGTTGAGCCTTTGGGGATATATCCTTCACGTACTTTATCAAAATAGGACCTGGCTTTATTTTTTAAGGAATCATCCATAACTCCTAAAGGATAGAGTAAATACCTACCAGTTGTCAATCCTTCGGCTTGTGCGGTAGCCAACCTTACACAATAAAAAAATACACCCCAGGGTTTAATCTAGGGTGTATCTATAATCCCTTTAGGGGTTAGGAATATATGAATACCTGAACTTTCTCTAGACTAACACATACGGTGACAGTAGTCAACGATTATATTGGGGAAACGCTTCAAGAAAGCTCTTAGGCTCTGGGTGTTCTAATTTCCATAGCTTTATCCGTCTCCTATCATTCCACACCCTAGAATACTCCTTAAGTTTTTCAGGATTCTTTTTTCTCCATTTCCTCGTATATCCATAATAAATTTCTTTATGTTTTTTTGTATACGCACGAGCTTGTTCTCTATGGGTATGATACCATTTTTTTGCATTTAAGCGAGCTCGTTCTCTTTCTTCAGGTAAACTTCTCCTATAGGCATGGTAGCAATTATGACAAAACCCTCGTGCTCTTCTTATCTTTTTACCATCACAGAGAATCCCACATGTCTTACAAGTATACGGACCAAGTTTTAAGTATTTATTATCCACTCTTTTTTTCCCTGTTCTTTTTTCTTCTGAACAGGAGAAGCACATGCCATATTTACTATAGCTAACGTCTATCCCAAGAATCCTTTTACACGTACCTTTACACATTGTATTATCATAGTAACCTTTAGGATAACGTAGTTTTGTTTTTTTAATCTCTTGTACTTGAGGATTATCTTTGCCATACTCGTTAAGTATTTGTCTTACTCTCTCACGAGATAGGGAGAACTGGTCCCCTGTAGCTTGTAATTTCTTATGTACTATATATGCCTTTATTATCTCTTGAGGATCTGCCTTCCTCGTCTTTATCGAAGATTTAAGTCCTCGTTCCCTCCTCTTCTCTGTCGTTTGTGGATGAGGAATATAACCTTTCCCTACCTTGTGATAGATACAATTGGTATTATTGAACCGAGTTGGATAAAACTCCCTATCACAGTGTCTACACTTACGCTTCTCAAGCGCACTCGTTCCATATATAACCTCTATTTTCCTAATCATCTCCTCTGTATTATCCATATACCTACCCATTATATCATAATACATGTAAGTTGTCAACATATGGAACCAATTTTGCTATCTTGACAGGGGTACTTGCATATAGTGTATGATTCATGTTACTATGTGGTAATTAACCGTCCTTGGTGCGTTACCACACGCCAGGGGCGGTTTTTAATATGAGCAACTATAAACGACATAAGACAAGAAAGTATAATCAAGGATGCTTACTGTGTAAACCAAACAAGCACTCAAACACTCGTTTAAATAAAATGATTACCTCAAACCTCTACCATCTCCCAACTCTACAGGAATTAAAAGAAATAGAACAAGCGTTCATACAAGCAAATCTTATAAAAACACCGTCTATCGAATTCGATTCTATATAATAAGCGGTGGATACATACAAAGTACAAAGTGGTAGAAGAGCCTCACGGCAACGACTGTAGCTTTATAGATAAACAACTCGTAAACAAGCGGGAAGAGCAGTAAGAACCGAGAATGAAATGAGGGTGTTATCCAGATGGAACTCAGATAATGAGTAAGACCGTCCTGATACTTATAAAGAAATAAAATATAAGTAAGACACAAGCTCGTATAGTAGTAAAGGCAGACCTGGATACAATGACTACGAGAGATTATCAACAAGCCACTAGTACTATAATTACGTTTCTGAACG
>WNFI01465162.1_pt1 | contig 11098 bp, 7 predicted proteins | sample 5400471 | NCBI WGS metagenome assembly WNFI01 (sample SAMN13153348, study PRJNA577476) | soil metagenome | isolation source: 100 cm saprolite on Douglas fir-dominated hillslope | place: USA:California | collected 2013-09-17 | reverse complement strand
GGAAGCTGGTAGGCAATCTCCACATGCACAGGCGTCATGCACCAGCGACTGGCTTGTGTGAGCCAGTGGACTTTCCCAACAGGGCGGGCAGGATCAAGTTGTCCAAAAGTAACCCCTAGCCAGAAGCCGTCCAGAAGTTTGAGCGGATGATCCCAGACACCAGACATTTCACTGGGCTGGCGCCAGCCAATTTCGGGGAACTCGCCGTGCTGGGTGGCAACGCTATATACCCGATTGCCCGCGGTAACATAGGGATGTCCCAGATCTTTTGTCCGTTCAAGAGACCAGGGCCAGCGCTGTACTTTGATATCTCCAAAAGCAGGAGATGGCTGGTTGCCTGATGGAACTACCATGAGAGCCTCCTCTAATCTGTAAAGAATTGTAACTGAGAGAGGTTACACGACTGTTGCATAAAGGTTACAGAAAAGTTCCAGAGAAGCCAGAGCCCGGTACGTGCTACCCATGTTCTTCGGAAAATGTGCCCGGCTCGCGGGAGAGAATGACATCGTATCGGGCATGTGCTTCTCCTAAGTGCAGGCCTGGCAACGCTATGCATCAGCTTCAGCATCTTGGGACGAAAGGACTAGTTCTGCCAAAGCGTTCTGGCGCAGCGCGCTCCGCCGTAATGGTTCCAGCCGCTCTTGCGCCGAATCGTCGCAAAAAACGCCGAGCAGGAAAACGCTACCGCGCTGGACATGGCGCGCCAGATGTCCCAATAGAGCCAGGGTGGGCGTGTCGGCCCAGTGCAGATCGTCAAGCACAAGGAGCAGAGGACGCTGTGGGTGAGCAAGCCTGTTGAAGAGCGCGACCAGGGCATCCGCCAGGATCAGTGGTTCGATGAAAGCATATTGGAGGGGAGATGCAGAGGCTTGGAAGAGATCCGGGAGCAACTGGGCAATCTGAGCAAGCCATACTCCTGGCAGATCGATCTGGCTTGTATCCTCTCCAGCAAGCCCCTGGCGTAATGCTTCAACAATGGCATGATACGCATGTTCCTGCTCGACCTCCTGGCAGGTACCTTGCAAAATGAGCCAGGACGGGCAGATGTTCCCGATCGCTTCCTGGACCAGGCGAGTTTTCCCAAAGCCTGCCTCACTGTGAAGCAATAGCAACGGATACTGATTGTCACTGCCGGTGAGATGGCATTGCAGCCATTCCATCTCCAGCGTACGGCCAACAAACGGCAAAAGCGCGGGGAGCGAAGATTGGCCAGGGATCGAAGCAATCCGCGATGAGGATGGCCACGCATATTCCTGCTGCGCTGGTAGGAGGAACGCTGACTCAGTAGGTCTATCGAAAGATCCTTTGCTCCTGTGCGCGATCTGTTCATAGAGGGCCTGAGTGGCGGGCGATGGCTTGATTGCAAGTTCCTGGGCCAGGATAGCGCAGAGATGCTCATAATGACGCAGCGCTTCGATGCGTTTGCCAGTAGCCCAGGAGAGACGCATCAGGCAAGCATAGGCTTCCTCCTGCAGGGGGTCGGCCGCGAGCAGCATTTGCATGCAGGTAATAGCCTGCTCTAACTGCCCGTCTGACTCATAAAGTTCCGCGAGCCGACGGAGTGTTGTGAGGTAGAGGTGACGGAAATGGTCGCGGGTGCTGCGTGTCCAGGCCTCAAAACCAGGCGAGTCCTTGAGGAAGAACCCGTCGAGGAAATCGCCACGATACAGGTCAATGGCCTGGCTCAGACCGCGCGAGGTGACAGCTGTCACTTTTTCGAAGATCTCTGTATCAAGCCAGAAGGGCGCGCTGGGTTTCAATTTGAGTTGATCCGCGTCGCTAATAATCCATTCCATACTTGCATCGAAACTACGCAGGAGAGCACGTACTTCAGCAAGCAGTGTTTTAAAAGTGCGGCGAGCACTCTCTTCATCTACTTCCCCACAAAGAAGCGTGAGCAGGCGCTCTCTTGGCTGTGGAGTTTGAGTACAGATCAGGTAGTAGAGCAGCGCGCGAGAACGACGGCGTGGAATTTTAACCAGTTGATCCTTATAGCGAATCTCTGGCGGCCCCAAGAGCCGGAATACGACCTGTTGCATAAAATAAACCCCTGTAACTGTATTTTCAAGAGGAAGTGGTGGACGGTGAAATACTCCTGGAGAATTGCCAATACCAACGCTTCGATGGATGTATGAAATTGAATATATCTATTTTAACACAGAGAGAGGCCTACTCAGCAGGGGTGTATCATCTACAACTGTAGACTAAGATGAGTTCGTGTTCATCGTTTCTGCAATCTCATACCATATCTCGAATTATTTGTGAGCTGACCTTTGATCATCAGGCCTGGGAAAGACGAACACTCACTCTGGTTCGAAGCAACTTCTCCGGCGTCGCATCAGCCCTGACGGTGTGGAACGTTCACCACCACGATGCCAGGGTCGGAAGAGCAGGATTGCTTTCAGGCGCTGATGCTGGTGTCTGCTAGACGCGAGATCTTCTTCTAGATACCGGCATTGGTCGATCGCCCAGGTGTTGCGGGATATTGATGACCACAATACCAGGCCGAAAGAGCAGCGCGGCTTTCAAGCGTAGCGCCGTCTGATTATGCAAGAAATATTCCCACCAGTGCGCCGCCACGAACTCAGGTAAAATGACCGTCAACGTATCTCGTGGATGGCGCTCGTGCAGCGTGTCGATATAGACGAGCAGTGGGCGCAGCAGTGCGCGGTAGGGAGACTCAATTACCAGCAAGTGCGTCTCTTCCTCCTCTTGAATGCGCTTTTGCCAATTTTTCCAATCGTCACGCATCGCGTTTGCTTCTTGCTCATCAACCGCGATATGCACGACAGTCACGTGTGGGGAGATCGAACGGGCGTAAGCGAGACTTTGCGTTGCCGCGCGGTCCAGGCGTTCAATCGGCACGACGAGCCGATGATGGATATCTTGAGGGCGCGCTGGAAGGTCTGAAACGCGCTCCTGCTCAACATGGCGGTAGTGACGCGAGATACCCAGGAAAGCGAGCACCAGGAGTGGAATGAGCAGTACCACGATCCAGGCACCTTCAATGAACTTGGTGATAGAGATAACCAGCGCGACCACCAGCGTGGTGAACGCGCCCACCCCATTAATCAGCAATTTGTGTTGCCAGCCCCGCGTTTCGTGGCGCAGTCGCCACCAGTGCCGGACCATGCCAGTTTGAGAGAGGGTAAAGGAGATGAAGACGCCGACAGCGAACAGGTTAATAAGCCTATCTGTGCTGCCCTTGAAGGTTATTAGCAGCACGCTGGCCAGCACTGCCAGGCAGATGATCCCGACCGAAAAGGCCAGGCGATCGCCGCGAAACGAGAACTGGTGGGGCAAGAAATGGTCGCGGGCCAGCAGGGAGGCCAGGCGCGGAAAATCGGAATAGCTAGTCTCAGCCGAAAGCGTTAGAATGCCCAGCGTGGCAATCTGGAAAACAGGGACCATGAACGCCCATGGCCCAGTAAATACTTGTGTTGCAATGCTGGAAATGACGGTGGGGGTGCCGCTGGCATGAGCCTGCACCGCGTAGGTTATGGCCAGGATCGTGATGCCGAAGAAGAGTGTGCCCAGGATCACTGCCATCCAGGTCAAGGTGATCGCGGCATTGCGCGTTTCAGGTTTTTGAAAGGCTGGAATGCCGTTTGAGATCGCCTCCACACCAGTCATGGCGGAGCAGCCGGTGGCAAATGCGCGCAGAAGTAGAAAGATCGAGAGTGGTTCTACTGCTCCGACATAGGCGAAATGGCCGATTAGCGGCTGGTGGTGAAGCACAAAAGCATTTATCACTCCCACAATGATCATCAATAGCGCGCTGACCACAAAAAAATAGGTTGGGAGTGCGAAAATTGTGCCGGACTCGCGTACTCCCCGGAGGTTTACAACGGTGATCAGGACGACCAGGACGACATCGATGAGGACAATGTACGGTACAAGGCGGGGAAAGAGTGTGGCGAGATTGAGCACGCCTGCGGCTACACTGACTGCGACATTGAGCACATAATCGATCATGAGGGCCGCGGCGGCAATCAGTCCTGGTAGCGTCCCCAGGTTTTCTTTCGCGACAATATATGAGCCGCCTCCATTAGGATAAGCAGGAATGGTCTGGCGGTAAGAGATCGCAACTATGATGAGTAGGCCGATAATTACCATGCTGATCGGCAGCGTTAGCCCTAGAGCGAGAGAGCCAGCGACTACCAGGTTGATGAGAATGGCTTCGGTCGCGTACGCGACCGAGGAAATAGCATCGGAGGAGAGGACTGCCAGTGCTTTGACTTTGGTGAGCCGCTCGTGCTCACCCTGTGAACTGGGCAGTGGATTGCCGATCAAAAAGCGTTTCACTGCCTGCCTGGCACGTCCCAGCGAACTGGTGGGAGCATCTGCGGCCTCTGTCGCCTCTAAAACTCCATCTTTAATGCGCCGGAAATCGGGATTGTTCTGGTAGACGATCCGCACGCGTTCTCTACCGGGCAACGTTCCCCGGCGCTCTATTACCGTTGGCTGAGACAGGTCATAGTCATCGTGATCGCCGCGCATGGGATGCCCGGGCGTGGGAGTATCCTGCTCTGGTTCTGGTTGCTTTGGCTGATCCATAGTGCTTCTCTCCTACCTGATCGTTGCTTGAGAATCGTCACAATTGTCCCTAGAGGCAGTATAGCAGGAACGAATCTCAAGAAAAACTCTAGATTTTCCACAAAATGCTCTAGATTTGCATTGACTTTGGAAAGATGAGATTTCACAATGGAGAGAGTTGGCGCAATAATTATAACTATCGTTGAGGATAGAATAGAGCTAAACGAGAAAGAGGCACAACATTGGCAAGAGAAGATCGTTATTTTTCGTCTGACCCGGCGCAGCGGCGGGTCAGACGCGCCCTGTACGCGCAGATCAAACAGTTGCCCCTGCTCTGTCCCCACGGGCATGTAGATCCGCGTTTACTGGCTGCTGAACAGTACGAATGGGGGACACCAGTTGATCTACTGGTTATTCCTGACCACTACGTCTTCCGCTTGCTCTATTCACAGGGCATTCCTCTGGAGGATCTGGGTATTCAGCGCCTGGATGGCACGCCAGGCGAGCAGGATCATCGGAAAATCTGGCAGACGGTCTGTGACCACTGGTATCTGTTTCGCGGCACGCCAACCAGCCTCTGGCTGCGCGACGAACTACGCGATATCTTTGGCATTGAGGAGCCGCTCAATGGTGAGAACGCGCAGCACATCTATGACGCGCTTGACGCACAGTTGCGCCAGCCAGCGTTCCAGCCGCGCCGCTTGTTTGAGCGCTTCGGGATCGAGGTACTGGCAACGACCGATGCCGCGACCGCTTCGCTGGAGTATCATCAGCAGATCCGCGCATCAAGGTGGTCCGGGCGCGTTATTCCGACCTTCCGCCCGGACGCAGTAGTCAATATTCAGGCTGATTACGCCGGGCAGATCCAGGCGTTGAGTAGCGCTTCTGGCATCGACGTGACGGACTATCGATCCTATCTGACCGCGCTGGAGCAGCGGCGGCACTTCTTCAAAGAAATGGGTGCGACCGCGACTGACCAGGCGGCTCTGAGTGCCTACACAGAGCGGCTCAGCGAGCGCGAAGCGGAGACGATTTTCCAGCGCGCGCTGCGCGGTGAGGCCAGCCAGGATGATGCCCGGCGCTTTACCGGCCATATGCTGATTGAAATGGCGCGCATGAGTGTGGAGGATGGCCTGGTCATGCAACTGCATATCGGTAGCTCGCGCGACCACAATCCCGATCTTCTTGCGCGCTTTGGACGCGATATGGGCGCGGATATCCCCACGGCCAGCGAATTTACGCACAATCTCAAGCCCCTGCTCGATCTTTTTGGACGCGAGCAGAAGCTGACGCTGATCCTTTTTAACCTGGATGAGACGACCTACAGCCGGGAACTGGCGCCTCTGGCTGGCCACTATCCCGTGCTTCGCCTGGGACCGCCCTGGTGGTTCTTTGATAGCCCGTTGGGTATGCACCGTTTTCTCGACGCAGTGGTAGAGACGGCAGGGTTGTCTAATCTGGCGGGCTTTAATGACGATACACGCGCCTATCCATCGATTCCAGCGCGCCACGATCTCTGGCGGCGGGCCAGTGCTGATTGGCTGGCCGGATTGGTCACGCGGGACATCGTTGACGAAGCTGACGCGCACGAAATGGCCGTGGATCTGGCTTATCGCCTGGCAAAGCGAACCTATAAGTTGGAGCGCTAAATAGGTTCGGGGACATGCCTTATCCGATGAGCACTTCCGCGACGCGCCATGCAATGGAGCATGCCAGTCAGGTCCCGGAGGCGTGTTGCGGGAGTGCCTTAGATGGTTGCTCGGATTCAAGCACATCAGGCTGAACCAGCGGGAGAGAAAACCAGAAAGTGCTGCCTTCGCCTGGAGTGCTCTCCAGGCCAATCCGGCCGTGATGTGCTTCGATGATCGTCCGACAGATATGCAGGCCCAGGCCCATACTCGGAGTAGATGCACCCTGCGCTACGACGCCTTTGACGCGATAGAAGCGCTCCCAAACATGTTTTTGCTCCTCAGGCGTGAGGCCAGGTCCCTGATCGTGGACAGAGACGCGCACCTCATCCGCCAATTTTTCTATTTGGACAGAGATAGGCGCGTCGGGTGGAGAATATTTCAGCGCGTTACTCAAGTAATTGTGGACAACCTGGCCGAGGCGGTCGGCATCGCCAATCACGGTAAGCTCCCTATCGCCACAGGGCGGCTTTAGCGTAATCACGCGTTCTGGCGTCGTGTGCTGCTGATCTTTGAGCGCGCCGCCCACCACTTTGTTCAGATCGCAGGAACCTATCACCAGCTCAAGTTTATTTGCCTGAATGCGCGAAACATCGAGCAGATCGCTGATCATGCGGTTTTGGACGTTGACGCGATCTTCGGCCTCGCGCAGAAATTCCCGCGTTTTATCGAGTTTCTCCAGCAAAACATCCATTTCAGGAAGCTTGTTCGATTGCAGCGCTTTGAGCCTGCGCAAGGCTAATTGGAGATTGCCCTTGATGCCTGCCAGAGGCGTGCGCAATTCGTGGCTGGCGATGCTGAGGAATTCGTCAAAGCGCTGGTTGGTCTCGCGCAGCGCCAGTTCACTGGAGTGGGCCTCGACCCAGTCGTGTTGGATGCGCTCGCGTTCGATAACCAGGAGGATAAATTTGGCGATCGCTTTGATCAGACTAATCTCCTCATAGCTATACAACGCGTGCTGCCCTTTCTTTTCCACTGCTAAGACGCCGACCAGTTGCCCATCCATGATCATAGGGGCGAGCAAATAGGTAGAGAGCCATGCATCTCTCACATGCAAGGGGAGATCTCTTATCACTACCTCGTTTGTGCGTAGTAGAGCAATGTCATCTTCATCAAGAATAGCGGATAGCGGCCTGTTGGCGTATTTCTGATAGTAATCTTCTCTTGTCTCTCCTGATGAGCCAGAGACGGCTACTATATGCAAAACAGCGTCAGCATCGATTTGCGAAATACTGATGCCCTGGTACTCCAGCATCTGGCAGGTCAGGGCAGTAAGGTATTCACCCGCAGCCCTGAATGAAGGACCGGACGGCACCTGGCCGTTTGAGTTCGCTTGAGCCGAGGATATTTCGCGGTGGCGCTCAGGAATATCAACCAGGACTTCGGCCAGGGCCAGCAGAATCCTGAACGATTTGCGGATGCGGCTCTCCAAAAGGTGGCGTTCATTGACATCATGAACGACCATGACCGCGCCAATAATCTGGTTGTCCTGATCGAGCATGGGGGCACCGGAGAAGTTTACATAGCTCTCCTGTCCGTCAAGCAGGTGTATACGGAGATCGTCAGTGCGGCCTTCGTGCAGATATTCCCCACGCAGAAGGCGAGCCATTGGCCACTGCTCCGGCGAGATTGCTTGCTCGTGCTCATCAGTAAGCGCCATCAACCCTATGCGTTGTTGAAAAGGCAGATCAAGGTGGTCTGGGTGGGCATCCAGATGCAGGATGTGTCTCACCGCCGCATTCGATTGAATAACCTTGCCATCGCGATCGCAGACCATAATCCCATCAGTAATCGCCTCAAAAACCGTCTCTAATTGGAAGGTGCGGGCCAGTGCTTCGTTATGTTCTCCCTGGGCTTGCGCTAAAAGCTTCGCGCGTTCGTCTTCAACCTGAACCTGAGCACTGATATCTTCGACCATGTAGAAGAAATAATACGGTTCGCCAGAGGGCTGACGTACAAGAAATTGTGTCACTCTGCCCCACATGATGGTATCGTCTTTGCACAGGTAACGGACACGGAACGACGGATAGCTCCGATCGCTATCCAGGCGTTCGCGCATGGCCTGCAAATGCAGGTGGATATCTTCTGGCGCCGTCAACTGCCAGATGGTCATAGCGAGCAACTCTTTTTCAGAGTAGCCGGTGAGATCACTCAGATGGGCATTCACGCGCAGAATGGCTCCATCCAGGGAGAGCCAGAAAATGCCAAGGACGGGCTGTGTGAAGATCATGCCATAGATCAATCTAAGTTCCCAGTTCTCATCGATTTCTGGCGGACTGGCTGGCTCTTCGGTGAAGAAGAGAAACCAGGCTTGCAACTGGTGCTCATCAGTGAAAAGAGGCACATGCAGCACATTAAATGATCGGTATCCCTCGTGGATGTGGTATATGCGGTAAACAAGTGTGATCGAATGTTGGAGGTGAATAGCCTCTCTCCAGGCATCTTGCACCCTTTTTCGATCATCGGGGTGTAACGCAGCGAGCCATCCCCAATTCTGCGTTGTTTCCACGTTTTGTCCAGTATACGCGCACCAGGCAGAGAGCGCACGTCGGTCGAGGTTATCGCCATTGACGCTCCAGAGGAGTGGAGATGCTGGATGACCAAGCATAAGTTTTATTCCTCACTTTTCTACCTGACCCTGTCCAGATGTGATCGCGCAAGATAGGCATCTGCAAACAAGGCAATCGCCCTGTAACCTGGGAACGAATACGAGTAGAGACATCTTTTGTCTGCGTGTTTCTCTGCAAAGAGCAAATAACAGGCAAGGCACCTGATCGGCAGAATTTTTCTATCTTGAGACTAATCTACCTGGAGAAGAAAAGCTCTACTTCATGGCCAAACAGACCAGATTTATCTCACTCAATGATATGCGCCGCGCCAAAAATGTGTCAAGGTGATCTTTAGAAAGGAGGGTAACAGGCTTGATATAGAAGTGCACAGGTGATAAAGTGTAGCATAACAGGCGAGTCGTTTCTATTCCATTTTTATGCTCTTTGCCATGGGCAGGTGGAAAATTCCCCAACGGCCCGTCCGAACAGAGGTGTATTATATGTATCAAGTCCCATTTATCGAATTAGAAGAAAAAAGTATCAATGAGTTGCAAGACGCCATGGCGGCGGGCACGCTCACCTCGCGCCAGTTGGTGGAGATGTACCAGGAGCGTATCCAGGCGTTGGACCAGGATGGTCCAGCGCTCAAGTCTGTGTTGGAGATCAACCCCGATGCGCTTGCCATGGCGGATGCATTGGATGAGGAGCGCAGAACACAGGGGCCACGTGGGCTGCTGCATGGCATCCCTATCCTGCTCAAAGATAATATCGCGACTGCCGATAGCATGCAGACAACCGCTGCAACCCTTATGTGCTGGATCGCAGCCCTTGCGGCTCCAGTTCGGGGTCGGCTACGGCGATCGCGGCGAATCTGGCAGCCGCCGCGCTAGGCACCGAGACGGATGGCTCGATTCTCAGTCCTGCCGCGACCAACGGTGTGGTGGGCATCAAGCCAACGGTCGGGCTGACCAGCCGGGCGGGAGTCATTCCTATCTCCCACAGTCAGGATACCGTTGGTCCTTTCGGGCGTACGGTTGCCGATGCTGCGATCTTGCTTGGGGCCATCGCTGGCGTGGATGAGCGCGATTCTGCGACGCAGGGTAGCGCGGGACGTTTCTTCAGCGATTACACGCAGTTTCTCGATCGGGCGGGCTTGCAGGGCGCGCGTATTGGCATTGCTCGGCAGGTGTATACCGGGTACAGCCCGAAAGTCGATGCGGTTTTCAATGCCGCTGTCGAGCAGATGCGCCAGTTGGGAGCGGTGATTGTCGATCCAGCGGATATTCCTACCGCAAAGGCGATGGCGGAGTCGAAAAGCGAAGAAACGGTCCTTTTATTTGAGCTAAAGGCAGGCCTGAACTCCTATCTGGCCGATCTGGCCAGTTCGCCAGTACGCACGCTCGCTGATATTATTGCTTTTAATGATGCGCACGCGGAAGACGAATTGCCTTATTTTGGGCATGAGCACTTTGTGCGGGCCGAGGCGACCAGCTCGCTGGATGATCCGACCTACCTGGCGGCTCTAGAGGAGAATCGACGTCTGGCACGACAAGAGGGGATCGATGCTGTGATGGATGCCTATGAATTGGACGCGCTGGTCGTGCCAACAATCAGCCTGCCCTGCCGGATCGATCTGCTCAACGGCGATTCTTTCGCTGGAGGAGGTACCCAGCCAGCGGCGCTGGCTGGATATCCGGGGATCAGCGTGCCCGCTGGCTTTAGCTTTGGGCTGCCGGTTGGCCTCATCTTTATGGGCCGGGCCTATAGCGAACCCACCCTCATCAAACTGGCCTACGCCTTTGAGCAGGGAACGCAGGCCCGACGCGCGCCACAGTATTTGTCTACCACGCCATAGGGCGCGAAGTTATTGCTTATAATGCTCAACAATGCCAGCGTCGCGCAGCTTTGCCTCATCCGGGTTGAGATGGGCCGAGCGCAGTGCGCGGCGCTGGCGCAGCAGATCCCAGCATTGGTCCAGATTGACCTCAAGCTGGCGCATACGCGCGTGTGCTTCGTCGCTCAGTCCTCCCTGCTGTGACTGCTGTGTCAATGCGTGTTCCTCATTCACCAATTTTTCAATACTCTGCATGATTTCGTTGTCGTCCATCGTTCTCTCCTTCTTAAAACCCTACTATTTCTCTGTTGCATCTGGCTTAGGATCATGCCAGCCGCCGTCGTCGCTAATGAGATCATTAGCCTCGGCTGGCCCCCAGGTATTTTGTTCGTATTCATGAATGGGGGTAGCGCCATCCAGAATGGGGTCAACCACTTTCCAGGCAGCCTCAACGGCGTCCTCGCGCACGAAAAGCGAGGGATTGCCACTCA
>WNFI01315184.1_pt2 | contig 11098 bp, 4 predicted proteins | sample 5400471 | NCBI WGS metagenome assembly WNFI01 (sample SAMN13153348, study PRJNA577476) | soil metagenome | isolation source: 100 cm saprolite on Douglas fir-dominated hillslope | place: USA:California | collected 2013-09-17 | reverse complement strand
TGACGAAAGCTGGATGCGGGAGATCTGCACGTCCAGTTTGACGAGGGGGAGGGATATAGCCCGGCAAGCACGGTATGCAGTCTTTAGGCACATACGGGGGAAACCCAGAAACACGCTCTACTGAAACCTACCCTTACCGCTGTACCCTCTCTACTCTACCCGCAGACGGTACTCTTGCGCCGGCGGGCCGCCCGTGGGTTCGAACCACATTGGCGAAGCTGGACACTCAGCAAGAGATAATCGTAATCATCTTGCTGGCGTGAGAGGTTCTGTCAGCCCGCGGCTCAGAGAGTGACTTTGATGATAGCTGCCCGATCTGGGTAGAATTGTCCGGTGAGATGAAGTCGGAGTCCGATTTCGACGGCACCATCGCCCGAGTTCAGCGAGCTATCTCGCCGGCCGGTCGTCGAAGCGAGCCTCGAAGACCGTGCGGGGTTATGCTAAAGACGTAAGCTTTTTCGCCGACCGTAGCATAACTTGAAAAGTTGTACTCAAGGACCGGGGCGTAACAGATGCGTATGCCAGGGTTACGTATGGAATAGATGCCTGCTCCGAGAGTCGAAAGCTTTGTGCTGAGAGGCGCAAGGACAGTGTTCCAAGTTTCATCGTCGCCCAGCAGCGACCGGAGCCGACGCACCATCCTCATCGAGTCCTTTGCGTCAAACTCGAATTCCTCCACACCGCGTAGGGTTTGGCGGAGCAAGTCATGACAATGCACGTTTACGGGATAGTGGACTCGATCAATAGCGCCGGACGCGGAACTCCTTCCCAACAGAATCCGGTGCGGCTGATACTTCTCAACCAACGCCAGCATGCGGGCGGTCTCAAACCCCGAAAGGCCAACGAACCGAAGCCGTTTCGAAGGGTTGAAATATCCTGCGTAGCCCAGCACCGAGCGAACGCCGAGCACTCCTCGGCTAAGCCACTTGTTAGCAGTGCTCTCGCCAACCGAATACTCCCCTGCACCAACGTAAACAAAATGTAATTTAGATTCTCGTTTCGCGAACTGGATCAAAAGTTTCAGAGCAATTAGCAAGTGCTCATGCGTGAAGGTCGTGATGTCGACGACAATTGAAGCTTCCGGCAGCTCCTCTAGTTTTCTCAGTTTCGCGATGAAAACCCGGCCTGCCTCTAGCTGATCGAAATACGGGACATTGATATTTTCGATCTTTGACGTCCTTGCGAACTTTAGCGACTTCCATGTCTGTGCTGACCGTTGCGCGAACTCTTCCACTCGAAAGCAAAGCACTTGGGCGGGCGCACGCTCAGCTAGCAGGTTGGGCACGATTGCCGAACGCTTCTCGAAGCTCGCGCAGCATATCAGGGCGTCAATGCGTTCGGGTAAATGGTCTATTAGGCTATCTACCGTTGTTGCTGTTAGCATACGAGTGATTCCTAAAAAAGGGTCGGTTGTTGCGTGGCGGGAGTCTCCTCGTCATCGTCCTTCATCCGCTTTTTCGCCGCTCGTAAGAACTTTTCCGGTGACTGGATCGCCTCGCGAATGGCACCTTCGGTAAGCCAGATGACGCCCGCAAAACCGGTCGGATCGAGATAAAACTCAGGCGCGAGTCTCCTATTCAAAACGTACATCAGACTCCTGCCCGTGCCGTCTTTATTTCCGATACGGGTTTCGTGGAAATACCCCACTTCGACACCCCGGCGAAATATTGGCGTCAGGTCTTGTGGCAGCCAAGTTGCCAATGCTATCGAAAAAACTTTCCTTTCGGCAGCAGTAGGCGACAAAATCCGCTGCTTAAACAGGCCGCCAAGGGCGTGCACAAGATTTCTAAGCTGCTCCGAAGCCTTCAGCTCGTCATTTTTGTTGAGATACATGGGCTCCGCCATGTAAGCTTCGAGGTCCTCATTGAGAAATTCCGAAGAATAGGCGCGGATAATTTTGTTCTGAATTCCCGGTTCGATACACTGCACGGCACCTAAAAAATCACGTCGGCTTTGGGCCTTCGTAAGTGCATCCGCGTACATCCGGGATGCAGGCTCGAGAAAATGCCGAATCACTCCGGAAGAAATGTGGATGAGTTGCTCGAGGCCCGCGTAGTTGTAAGTGCTGGTCGATTTGCTGGATCCTGCCAACGAGCGCATGTACTCAGGACGGGCGTAGCGCACCACGTCGTCGCTAGCCCTGTACCCGCGCCCACTTCCTTCTTTCCAGCGCTTTCGAAGAGTTTCTTCGATATCCTTGATTTTGCGCTCCTGATCCTCGTCCCGCGGGAAAAAAGCATCTGGCTCGCTGTGAATGCCTAGCCACTCTAGTCGACGTTTGACAATGTCTTTGACGAACTTCTGGTAGTAGTTTTTGTCGGACGTGTAGATCGACGACATGCTTATCAGCGAAAAGTCGTGGGGCGCCTCAACACGCTGACCATTTGTTGTCCCGTAGGTCTTATATCGAAGCTGAGTCGACACTTTTAGGCAAACGTCCTTCGTAGTTCGGGCGGCGACCCAAGAGTTCAGCACCTTTGTTTGGTTCAGGTTTAGGTCGTCCGCATCGTCCACGAGCAAATACAGCGGCCCTTTCGGCATGAAGGGCAGCTTCCTAATTCCTTGTAGGAGCGGCAATAGGAAGTCATGATACCCTCCAATCGGTCCGCTGTATGATTCAGGATTCTCTCTCAGCGCTTGGCGACGCACATATTCGATGATGTCGGCGTGCATGGTCCGCACAGCGTCAAGCCAGCTGGTCACCCGGCTCAACGCCGATGCCGCCTTACTCTTTCGGTGGAAAAAACCTGGGGCTTTCCCCGTACAACGAGCCAGCACGGACTCGAACACCTCGTCCTCATACGCCTTTAATTCCGTTGCGTAGGTCTGCAAAATTCCCTTGTCAATTGAAGTCAACGAGTTAAACACCTGGTGCGTGACGAAGACGCTCATGATGTAATCGTTGAGGATGGACTGAGAGTACTTGGAATTTAGCCGCGTCAAGTCAGAAGTCGTTAGATCGCTTCGCTTAATCGGGACAAGCACCGCATAGAATTCGAGATTTTCGAGCTGAGCCTTTGCTGAGGCTTGTTGGCAGTCCGGAAGCAAATACCGAAAGAGCATGCTTTTGCCACTGCCCCTGGCACCCTCGAGGAAGATGTGCTGAGACCCCTTCAATTTTGGGAACTCCGGCGTGACGTCGCAGAAAAGCTCGAGGAACTTTTCTAGCGGAATTCCATCTGGGGGCTCCACTGCAAAAGGATTATCCGGCTGCATTTCTTTGCTTCTTTACTGGTGAGTATCTCCGCTTTAAGTCCTTTCCGGTTGCTCCTTTGCCAGTTGTTTCGCGCGCGGCAAGGTATGCAGAACATTCGGCCTTAGCTTCCGGAAAACCCTGCCTACGAAAAGTGTATCGAAAGGTCTCGACTGGCTGGACGTGATTTGTTCCGGCGCAGATTGTGATCTCAGCTGTCAGTTGTTCGATTGTCCTCAGCCGGAATCTGCGCGTGAACTGCGAAAAATACTCGTGTTCCAAATGCGTTTTTACGATTCGTTCCTGCACTTCGTCGAAAAGGTATACCTGCTTTGTGCCTTTGCGGAATTGCCGACACAAGTCAGGCGTTACGATCTCATAAGTTATCTTGATTTCGCTACCATCTGCTTTGATATCGGGCGGATATAGTAGGGTTGCGACTTTTTGGTACACCTCGGACTCAGGAGGCAAGTTCACGGCCAAAACTGGTGTTGTTTCATTGTTTTTCGCATACTCAGAAAGCAAAAGGTAAGGCACATTCGCTCGACTCTTTTCCTCCGCCATTTCATCAGCGAAACGAACCAGGGCAGCGAGCAACTGCTGCCTGCACCTAACGCCCCTGAATTCGGTTTCGTTAGGCACTGTCCCGATTGTGTCTTTGCTGCCCGGATCATCTTCGCAAAAGCCTCCGTGCGCCCGCGCAATAGTCCCGATGAGACGTTTTTCAATATTGTCCGTTCCGATTTTCTCGCCGAGGAGACTCATCACTTCCAATATCTTTTTTTCGTGCTGATCGCGTCCGAGGAGGTTTCCCACGTCGTGAAAATGAATCGCCAGGATCAACAAGTAAGCTTCATAACCGGTCAGCTCTGCTTCCACGGCGGTTGCAAGCTCTCCGGCGCGCCTTATGACGGTCTTAATGTGATTCGGCCCGTGATCAGTCAAAACTCCGGACTCCGCGATCGCGGCAAACAGACCGACCAGTTGGTGGACTTCGTCGTAGAGGCATTTCTCGATGTTCGCCAAGCGCAACTTATGATCGTCGCTGTCGCTGTTCGGGAATTCTTCCTTGCGATCTCGGTGAGCTGTCTCAACGGTTTCGTGCAATTTAGTCATACATTAGTCGGCGAGCATCTGACCGACTGTCATTAGGCGGAAAATATCAAGCCGGTAGCGGCTGCTCATCAATTTTCCAACCTCGATGGAGCTGCTCCACCAAATCTTTCCAAGGATAATTAACAAAAAATCGAAACCGGTACGGAGGACGAACAACGGTGGGGGTAGAAAAGAGCGTCGGCGAAACAGATTATCCCCGAAGGGCTGTGCGAGGTTATAGCGATCGCGCACCTTGTCAAACTTTCAGACTCTTTTTTTAACATCGCCGCAGGCGCGGACAAGAAGATTTCGCTCTCATCAGGGGCAAAAATTAGGCGCACGGTTAAAGAAAGATGTTTGCCCTTGTGATAAAAGCGCTGCGGAAGCCAAAATGGCCTGCTAAAGTCTGCCCAAAAAAATGCGTCGATTCAGTTCAAGGAAAATCAGATTTATCGGTATTGATCTTTTCTGCGGGGCTGGAGGGATGACGCTGGGAGCGCGGCTCGCCGGAATTGACGTTGTCGCTGCAGTAGAGAACGATCCGCATGCGGCAGGGACATATCGCCGCAATAACAGAGGCGTTGCCGTCTTCGCTGAAGACGTCCGGAAATATGCCAATCTCCCACAGACGCGCTCAACCGACGTCAAGGTGCTCTTTGGCGGTGCGCCTTGCCAAGGGTTCTCGACGTCCAACCAGCGAAATCGAAGCGCTACCAACGAGAACAACTGGCTGTTTACTGAATTTCTACGGGTAGCAGATTTATGGGAACCAGATTGGATAGTCTTCGAAAACGTAAAGGGAATCGCTGAAACAGAAAAAGGCGTTTTCCTTCAGGGCATCCTAGCCGCGACCGCCGAGCGGGAATACAAGACAGTTCATGCATTTCTTCAAGCATTGGATTTTGGCGTTCCTCAACGGCGAACGCGCCTGTTCGTCATAGGCTCACGACGCGGCATCGAAGCAGAGATGCCAAAACCGAACGGAGCGGTTGCGCCGACTGTGTGGCAGGCGATTTCTGATCTGCCCGAGCTGGAGAATGCGGCGGCGGCATGTCGGCTCCCGTACAGATGCATGCCTGAATCTGATTATCAAAAGGCGATGCGAAGGCAACGGACGACATGCGCCAATAATCTGGTCTCGAGCAACTTTGATTATGTGCTGGAGCGGTACCGGCACATTCCCCAAGGAGGCAATTGGGAGGACATTCCAGACCGCCTGATGCGCAACTATGCCGACAAGACGAACTGTCACACCGGGATCTATCACCGGCTGCGCGAGGATCAGCCATCGGTGGTGATCGGAAATTTTCGGAAAAACATGCTAATCCATCCCCGTCAGGATCGCGGTTTGTCCGTTCGAGAGGCCGCTCGGCTGCAATCCTTTTCAGACGGCTATGTGTTTGAGGGGTCAATTGGGTTTCAGCAGCAGCAAGTAGGGAACGCAGTGCCGCCGCTCTTGGCCAAGGCTGTCTTCAAAGCTGTGATCGACAGCCACCTCGCAGGTTTGTAAAAAAGGCGGTGTCTCCCCGCAAATGGAAAACCCTTTTCAGATTTTTTGCTCGATTCGAGATGCTTATCTTCGCTATCTCGACAGCCCCTTTCGGCTTCGCTACCAGGCTTTGATCAATGAACGTCGCGAACTCTTGAATCTGGACGGACAGCTTTACCGCGAACCACTTTATGAGCCGATGTCGCCATATGTTCTATCCGGCATGACCGCCATCGACGCGGCTGGGGAACTCGGAGCGAACCCACGCGTTGGGGAGTTCATCGTCCAAAAGCTCTTTGAACCCGATCGCAATGGGCATCATCGCGAGCTTTACGCTCACCAACTCGAAGCATGGCGGCGATCTCGCGAGGGAAGAGCGGTCGTCGTCACCTCAGGGACAGGCTCTGGAAAAACGGAGTGCTACCTTTTACCTATTTTCGCTTCGCTTGTCGAAGAAGCAGAAAGAGAATGGACGACGCGGTGCCCCGATCCGTCGGACGGGTTTTGGTGGAACGAGCGCGGCATCCATCGCGTTTTTCAACGGGAGCACGAACAGGGGACGCGGGCTATGGCGGTGCGCTCTCTCCTACTTTATCCGCTCAACGCATTGATTGAAGATCAACTTGGCCGCATTCGCGAGGCATGTGATTCGAGGCTGCCGAAAGCTTGGATCAATACCCACCTGCGCGGGCACCGCTTTTGGTTCGGCCGCTACAACGCCAGCACCCCAGTTCCCGGAAGGCCGGACAATCAGCTAAAAGCTCAGGAGCTAAAGCGCAGACTTAGACGGATGGAGCAGGAGTGGGGGCGAGCGGTTGCATCCGCGGAAACAAAAGGAGAACAGATTCTCGCTTTCTTCCAGGATCCCGCTGGGGCCGAAATGTGGTCGCGGTGGGATATGCAAGAAATGCCGCCAGACATTCTGATCACCAACTACAGCATGCTTAATATCATGCTGATGCGTGATGTCGAAAACTCAATCTTTCAGCACACAAAGCAATGGCTCGAGGCCGACCGCAGAAATCACCGCTTCCACCTCGTCGTTGACGAGCTTCACAGCTACCGAGGGACGCCGGGCACCGAAGTCGGTTATTGGCTTCGGGCATTCTTTGATCGGATAGGATTAGAGCCCGACTCGCCACAACTCAGCATCATTGCCACCAGCGCATCGATCGAAGAAGACGAAACCAGCCGCAACTACTTGCAAGAGTTTTTCGGTCGCCGCGCCGATTCTTTCGTCATCATTCCCGGCAATCGGACGACGTTTCCCGGCGGTGGGGAAGCCTTGGACAAATGGGCACCCGACTTCGCTCTTTTCGCGCAAGAGTTAGACGATCCTCAAGTCAGCAGGGATTCTGCGGTGAGTGGGCTGGCACAGCGACTCGGGGTTACCCCGACGCAAAACATTCTTGAGCGCAAGCTCGATGAATGCCTCGCCTCCATCTTTGCATACGAGCCAACGAGGCTGGCGGGCGCGCCGCCGAGCACGCACCGAGACATGGCCGGCAGGCTCTTTCCAAATTCGGGGGCAACCAGCGACTTAGCGACTCAAGGTCTGCTTCGCGCAATCATTATCGCTCGAAACACGCAAGGTGTGGCACCGCTGCCTCTGCGCGCGCATTTTTTCTTTCACAACGCCGGGCGCCTCTGGGCGTGCATTAATCCGAACTGCACGTCATTGGCGTGTGGTGCGCGGGCCGATCTAGCCGCGGCAGGGGAGGAGATGCCTGCATTGGGAAAACTTTATACCGAGCCGCTTCCAAGATGCGAGTCATGCGGCTCCCGTGTTCTTGAAATGCTTTACTGTCAGCCTTGTGGCGAAGTTTTCCTTGGCGGCTTTAAGAAGGAAATTGACGGAGAGCCAAACTGTTTTTACCTGTCCCCGGATTATCCGAATCTCGACCGGATTCCCGATCGCGCCACTTCGCTGAAACGATCGTTTGAAGAGTATTCGCTATTCTGGCCGGCTGCGGGCAGACGGCTCTTTCGCGCGAACAATCCGGCAGGAACTCGTTGGACTTGGACGGAAGACGGGGACCAAGGCTACCAATGGATGCCAGCCCAGCTTTTTCACCGTGAGGGACGAATAACCTGGCCGGCGCAGGCGCCATCGGCTGAGAAAACGGCGGGATACCTGTTTCAGTCGCCAAAGCTCGATGCGAACGCATTCGCATCGCGATGCCCCCATTGTGGCGAAGATTGGCATGGGATGAGGGTTTCGTCCTCACCAATCCGGGATATGGGGTCGGGCTTTCAGCGCATCGTTCAGCTCCTGTGCGACGGGTTGGTTCGCGAAATGGAGCAGCATCAGAGCCGAAAGCTGGTGCTGTTCTCCGATAGCCGTCAAGACGCCGCCAAGCTTTCGACTGGGATAAAGACAGCCCACTATCTCGACTCGATCCGACAGATAGCTTTCCATCGGCTCGCACAACAAGAGCGCGTAGCGGCACAGGAGGCTCTCAACGCACTGGAGATCCACGAAGACGCTCGGATGTTCCTCGATCTTCAACGAAGGATTGCTTCTGGAACTCTGTCCCCAGACGAGATCGCGCGGTACGGCCACCTCGCATCGAAACTCCCACCAGCCGTCATGCAAGCACTGATCTCCTTCGCAACCGGTAGCGGTCTAGAGCCAGAGATCCTATCACCGCCGCCGCCGCCGCCACCTTGGACAACCCTGCGCTTCGATCCCTTGTGCGAGGCCGTCCGGACACGGCTTCTAGAGATCGGGATGAACCCAGGAGGACCAAAAGCATCGCTTGCGCGCTGGAAGCCCGGCTACAATCAACCAGAGATTGAATGGGAAACCTTAGTTCAATGGGATTGCTCGCCTCGCCATTACAAGCGCTACGATCAGCTAACTCCCGCCGAGCGTGACCTGAAGGACAAGATCGATGATGCCCTGGTGTCCTCGATCGTCGAAGATGTGCTGTTTGCCGCTGGCAGCCGCGATTTCGAGTCTTTGCGGCTCGGTTTCCTGTGGCTTCGTGACACTCCTCCAATTACACCGGACGAACACGCCGCCGGAGCTGTAATCCGCATCTTGCTCGGCCGAAGCCGCCGATGGTACGGTTCTGACAAAGAAGGCAAAACTGAGCCTCCTCGTGTTGTTAAGCAATATCTTGCGGCGGTCGCCGCGATCAGCGGTGAGGATGCCGTGGCGTTGACCCAACGCGTCGAGGCTATTCTTCGCCCCTGTTTGACTCAGTGGCTGGTGCGTCCACGCGGATTGTCCGTGCTTGCTCCGCGTCCCGACGCGGACTCCCGGGTTGCGGTATACGCCTGTCGCCGTTGCGGCCGCTCCCATCTCCACACGTCGGCGGGAGTCTGCACGCGATGCTCGGCCCGACTGGATTCGGACCCATGTTTTGAATCAGTTGCCGGAGTAATCACTGACTATTACGAGTTTCTTGCCCGATGCGACACGCCTGAGTTCAGGCTCAATTGCGCGGAATTGACAGGGCAAACTGATGTGGATGATCGGCGCGCCCGACAGCGCTTGTTCCAAGAAGTGCTAATGGAGAACGAAAATGAAGCTGTCGCCGGCGTGGATCTTTTGAGTGTCACCACCACGATGGAGGCTGGTTTGGACATTGGCTCACTCCAGGGTCTCGGCCTTGCCAACATGCCGCCCATGCGCTTCAACTATCAACAGCGCGTTGGCCGTGCCGGGCGCCGCGGATTGGGGCTGTCGATAGCGCTCACACTTTGTCGTGGCCGGAGCCACGATGAATATTATTTCGAGCGCCCGCAGTTAATTACGGCAGACCCGCCCCCCCCACCATACGTTGACGTCCGCCGCCCAGAGATCGCAAGGCGCGTCGTGAACAAGGAAGTGCTACGGCGCACGTTTCGGGGAATTCCTCGTGATGACGAGGAAGGGTTACTGGGCGGAGATGTCCATGGCGAGTTTGGCACGGTCCTCCAGTGGCAGACAGAAAATCGCGCCCGAGTGGAACACTGGATACAAGGCCACCGCGCAGAGATAGAGGATGTCTGTCGTGTGATCCTACGCCGGACGGATATGGACAACGATGCCGGTCGACAAGCGATGGTGGATTACGTCATCGGCCGGCTGCTTCCCGCGATTGATGCTGCAACGATCGCAGAGGAGGGTGTGACCACCGAATCCCTCGGGAAGAGGTGCGCATCACATGGCGTCCTCCCGATGTTTGGATTCCCTACAAAAGTCCGGCTGCTTTACCACAAAAAACCACATATGCACAGCCACCGCGGCACGATCGATCGCGATCTCGACATCGCGATCAGCCAGTTCGCGCCCGGCGCCCAGACCATCAAGGATGACCTTCTTCACACCTCGATTGGGGTCGTTGAGTTCAAGCGCGAGGGAGATCGGATGGTGGAGGTTCCAAATCCACTGGCTAATCCTCGGGCGGTCGGGATTTGCCGACAATGCCAAGGCCTTGTGACAATCAATCCAGTGCCCGGTCCTTGCCCCTACTGCGCTGCCGCGCCGGATGAGCAGACAGGCTACAGCATTGCGCAGATCAATCAGCCACCGGGGTTCTGCTCACTTTGGAAACCGCCAGCGGAGTATGACGGGAACTTCGAATTTACTCCCCGCGCTCTGCGGGCACGCATTTCCGCGGAGCAGCACTCACCACGCTCACAAAGAAATTTCGTCGTGGATTCGCTCCCACAATGCCGAGTGCACAAGATCAACGACAATGAAGGCAATAAGTTTGAATTCCAAAAGTGGGAAGGGCACGAGATCTACTATACCGATGCTGGAGTAGATCAGGCGATCGGACAGTTGCCGCGCGAAGAGCAAATTTTGGCGCAGGCAAGGCGACCGATTCCTGACGGCGACACAGATCCGATCTTGCGTGCTTTGGCGTCGATCTCGACCACTGACGTGCTGACGGCAGGAATATTGGAGGTCCCGGTGGGGCTGTCCTTGAATCCATCGATTGATGAGGCCAAGGCGAGTTGGTATTCCTTCGGATTCATGATTAGGCGCGCCGCCGCAGTCCGCCTCGACGTTGCAGAGTCCGAGATCGACATGGGTATTCAGCCATTCAAAGACTTCAGCGTCCCATTTGAGCCGCCCTCGGCGAAGATCTTTCTTTCCGATACGCTGGAAAATGGAGCTGGCTACAGCGCCCTCCTTGGCGAACCTCACGAATTCGAGGGTCTGCTGCTGCTGATCCTTGGACAGCATCCGGTCCGCGGCGACGAGTTCTATGGGCCGATGATCAGTGCAACGCATCAGGCCGAATGCGCTACGTCTTGTCATCGCTGCTTACGGGAGTTCGGAAACATGCCTTACCACACGATTCTGGACTGGCGGTTGGGCTTGG
>WNFI01060254.1_pt2 | contig 11100 bp, 13 predicted proteins | sample 5400471 | NCBI WGS metagenome assembly WNFI01 (sample SAMN13153348, study PRJNA577476) | soil metagenome | isolation source: 100 cm saprolite on Douglas fir-dominated hillslope | place: USA:California | collected 2013-09-17 | reverse complement strand
GGCGCTTCTGGTAATCGCAGCGTCAGGGCGGCGCGTCACCTCGTCCTCAATTTGAATTACGTCGTGGCGACTTCGGTTACCCCTTCCGGGCTGCTACGCGAACAACGGGAGTTTCTGCTGGCCTACTCTCGTCTGTCGGGGCGTTCACCAGACTGACCGTGTTGCCGAGTCCGTTCGGCCCGCTCTGTCCAGCGCGGCGTGTTGTGACGGCCGCCCGCGCCCTCCCCGCCTTCGTCCGGCGGTGCGCTAGTCGTAAACTCGTCTTAGCCTGACGACTGCGTTTACCGATAACGGCTGCTCAACAGCGGACTTGGCACACGCCGCCGCCGCAGAGCGCATTCTTCGCTTTGTGCGACTCCGCCCTAAACCAGCCAGGAGACTGGGTTAGAATGGCGGAAAGCGTGGCCTGCGAGCGGGATGGGCGGCCTCTCGAGAGACCGACAGCGACAGCCGGAGCGCGCACAGGCACGTCACGCCATCGACCGCTTTTACCGAACCCACGCCCGGTCCCCCCAAGCCTGAACGCCCCCGACCGGCATGCGTAGGAAGGTCAATTGCTAGATGCAGACCGCGCGATGGAGTCGCTCCTCGGGCGCAAACGCGAACGAAGCGACTTAGCGGAGCCTGCCCTGTGTCGGGAACCATCCGGTGCGGCAGGCACGGCCATTCAGAGAGAGACGGGGGTGAGGCCCGGCACGATGCCGGGCCTCACCCCTCCTAACGGTTAGCGGGGACGCTTCTGCATCATCCGCTTATATGCGGCTCAGCGGCTCAGCTTTCCGCAATTCTAACCCAGTCTGTAGGCTGGTTGACCAAACTTACGGTAATCGAACCCGTCAGTTCGGCCGCTTTTTCGATGAATAACAGTTCGCTTTTTACGACGGACGTGCCAGTCTTTTTGCCTTCTTCCGGTTCCGCACCGGTGGTCAGTTCCTCTTTACCGGTGACTTTGCGTAAACCGAACACCGTTGCTGGGCATGTTTGCCCTTCTTTGCTCGTGAAGTTAATTTCGATGAAGACCGTTTTTCCTGCTGCCGGTTCCAGTAACACGGTCGTGTTCGACGTTGCTTCGCCCACGAGTTCGCTGCTGGTTTCTTCAATTGGGACAACACACCTTTCGGCGACGATGTTAGTCCCCTCGAGAATGCATTCCTTGAATAACAGCGAGCCTGAGATTAACCCGTTTGTCGCCGTCGGACCTAACACCGCGGTCTGTTTGATTAACCCGCCGGGGTCGCTTTCGACTTTTTCGCATAAGATTTCGACCGGAATCGACGGAACAGCAAATAAGATCGGCCCGCCTTTTGCGGTGATTTCTTCTTCCCCGGGTAGCTCTAATGGTTCCGTTTCGGCAAGCACTTTGGTGGTGTTCCAGCACAGATTGTGCACCACCGGCGAGTTGGGACCACACGCTTCTGGGGATAATACGAACGCCGCCGACGCCGTGGCCGCAGTGACGGCTGTCACTGCGAACAAGGCGAGGAGAACGGCGATGAGCTTTCTCTTCAGCATGAGACAAGAGCCTCCTAACGTCCCAGCGCTGGGCTGGGACACGGTATGGACATATCTCTTTCACTCGACCCGACCGTCGGCGTTCCGCCGTGGCCGGGTCGACCAAGCAACTTGTCCGCTCCGTCACGGACCCTGCTTGGCCGCGCGAGCATGCATGCCCGCGAGCGGGGTGTCAAGCGGACATGGACCTGAGACGCTCCGAGGTAGCCGGCGGGGGAGGTTCTTGTAGCCGCGCCTCCGAGTTTCGAGGGAAATCAACAACCTTGAAGGCCAGAGGCACTACAGAGACGGCGAGATCCGGCGTCGTGCCGGGCCCTCGCCGTTACTGCGGAAGCGCTGAAGGCGCGCCGCATCGTGCCGCTCATGTCCGACACGCGTCCGCCGACACCGGCGCCTTCCTTCTCGGGCACCTCCGCGCCGATCGCCTCGGTCGTGAGGATGTTCTTGGCGATCGACGCGGCGTTCTGCAGGGCAGAGCGCGTCACCATCGCGGCGTCGATGATGCCCTCGAGCGACGAGATGGACGATCTCGTCGCTCGATGCGTTCAGGCCGTGGCTTTTCTTCGCCGTGCGGACTTCGTCGACCACCACGGAGCCCTCCAGACCGGCGTTCTCAGCCAACTGGCGGAGCGGCTCTTCGAGCGCCCGCGGGACGATCGGGGCGCCGGTGCGCTCGTCGTCTGAGGCGTCGACCGAAGCGCCGCTCTCAGCGACGGTCACGGCCGAGGAGACCTGCAGCAGCGCGATGCCACCGCCGGGCACGATGCACTCCTAGAGGGCCGCACGGGTCGCCTGCAGGGCATCCCGACGCGGTGCTTCTTCTCCCTCAACTCCGTCTCGGTCGTAGCTCCGACCTTCACGACCGCCACGCCGCCGGAGAACTTCGCGAGCCTTTCCTGCAGCTTTTCGCGGTCGAAGTCCGAGTCGGTGTTCCCGGTCTCGCCTCTGATGTGAGCGATCCGGCCCTTGATCGCGCGGTCGACGATCGCCGTGTTGTCCTTGGCCACGACGACGCGACGCCCCCGACCAAGCTGGGAGAGCTGGGTGTTCTCCGGCTGCACGCCCATCTCCTGAGTGATCACCTCGCACATGGTCAGAATCGCGTTGTCCTCGAGCATCCGCTTGCGCCTGAAGCAAGCTGACACTGCAGGCTGGTTGCCTTTTGGCGGGCTGGCTGAAAGATGCCGCCCGCTAGAGGAGGGTGAGGCCCGGGAGATGCTGGGCCTCACCGATACCCTACTGTCCCAGGTTGGGCTGGGACATCGGATGGACCTACGTTTTTCACTCGACGCCGGTTATCGGCGATCAGCCGTGGCCGGATCGCCCAAGCAACTTGTCCGCGTCGTCACGGACCTGCTTGGCCGCACGAGCACGCAAGCCTGCGAGCAGCGTGTCAAGCAAATATGGATCGGCGATGTTCCACCTCACCCGGTTTGGTAGGGGTTTGGCTGCACAGCCAAATGGGTCAGAGTTGGAGCGTCATGCCGAGGCGAGAAACACAACCGCTTTTGCGTACTCCGGTGGCGCAGTCGCTGGACCCGTCTGTTCTTTGGGCGGCATTGCGAGGCAGAACATGGAATTTTGCGGCGGCTGCGCCGAATTTGGAGAATCGGCCCGTTCTAGACCCGGTGAGACGTTCGCGGATGGCACGGCGATCCGCAGGCTGGCCTCCGGGCCAGAAACACCAAACAACCTTCAAGGCCAGAAGCGCTACGGAGACAGCGAGGGCCCGGCGTGTGCCGGGCCCTCTGGCGCTTCCAATCACGGATGATTCCAACCGCGGCCTCTTCGGGCCGGGTGCTTCCTTACATCATCCCGCTCATATCAGGCATCCCGCCGCCACCGCCGCCGGCGCCTTCCTTCTCCGGCACCTCAGCAACGATCGCCTCGGTGGTGAGGATGTTCTTGGCGATGGATGCGGCGTTCTGCAGGGCAGAGCGCGTGACCATGGCCGGGTCGATGATGCCTGCGGCGACGAGATCGACGATCTCGTTGGTTGCGGCGTTCAGGCCGAAGCCTTTCTTGGCCTTGCGGACGTCGTTGACGACGACCGAGCCCTCCAGGCCGGCATTCTCTGCCAGCTGGCGAAGCGGCTCCTCGAGCGCGCGCAGCACGATCCGTGCTCCCGTGCGCTCATCGTCTGAGCCGTCGGCAGAGGCGCCGTTGTCGCTGACCGAGACGGCCGAGGAGGCCTGCAGCAGCGCGACACCACCGCCGGGCACGATGCCCTCCTCCAGGGCCGCACGGGTCGCCTGCAGGGCGTCCTCGACGCGGTGCTTCTTCTCCTTCATCTCCGTCTCGGTTGCCGCACCGACCTTGACCACGGCCACGCCGCCGGAGAGCTTCGCGAGCCTTTCCTGCAGCTTCTCGCGGTCGAAGTCCGAGTCGGTGTTCTCGATTTCGGATTTGATCTGGTTGATCCGGCCTTTGATCGCGGCCGAGTCACCGGCACCGTCGACGATCGTGGTCGTGTCCTTGGTCACCACAACGCGACGGGCGCGACCGAGCTGGGAGAGCTGGGTGTTCTCCAGCTTCAGGCCCATCTCCTCTGTGATCACCTCGCCGCCGGTGAGAATCGCGATGTCCTCGAGCATCCGCTTGCGGCGGTCGCCGAAGCCCGGTGCCTTGACGGCCACACCGGTGAAGGTGCCGCGGAGCTTGTTGACGACGAGCGTCGCGAGCGTCTCACCCTCGACGTCCTCGGCGATGATCAGGATCGACTTGCCCGACTGAATGACCTGCTGTCGGTGACCATGTAGGGCGAGATGTAGCCCTTGTCGAACTGCATGCCCTCGGTGAACTCGAGGTCCATGCCGAACGTCTGGCCCTCCTCGACGTTGACTACGCCGTCCTTGCCGACCTTCTCGATCGCATCGGCGATCACGTCGCCGATCTCATCGTCGCCGGCGGAGATCGTCGCCACGCGGGCGATCTGGTCCTTGCCGGAGACCTCCTTGGACTGCGATGCGATGTTCTTGACGACCTCTTCGACGGCCGTCTCGATGCCGCGCTTCAGCGCCAGAGGGTTGGCCCCGGCGGCGACGTTCTTGAGGCCCTGGCGGACGATTGCCTGGGCGAGCACGGTCGCGGTCGTCGTGCCGTCGCCGGCGACGTCGTTGGTCGCCGTGGCGACCTCGCGGACGAGCTGTGCGCCCTGGTTCTCGAAGACGTCCTCGACCTCGATCTCACGCGCGATCGTGACACCGTCGTTGGTGATCGTCGGGGCGCCGAACTTCTTGTCGAGAACCACGTAACGGCCCTTCGGGCCGAGCGTGACCTTGACTGCGTTGGCGACAGCGTCGACGCCGGCCTCGAGGGCTTTGCGCGCTTCCGCGTCGTACTTGAGCTCCTTGTGTGCCATGTCTTCTCAGATCTCCTTGTTGCCTAAGCGACCTTGGCGAGGACGTCGGACTCGCGCAACACGAGCAACTCCTCACCGTCGACCTTGATCTCGGTCCCGCCGTACTTGCTGTAGAGGACCTCGTCGCCCTCCTTCACATCCAGCGGGATACGCTTGCCGCCCTCGTCGAGCTTGCCGTCGCCGGCGGCGAGGACCTTGCAGGACGAGCCGCCCGATTGGCACTCTCAGGGGGAGAGTGCCAAGTTCGCCCTCAATATATAGAAGAAATAGGGGCGGTCCAAGGGCTTCTGGCACTCTACCTACTCGACTGCCGCCCCCTTGCGCGGCCCCTCCGATGCCGCGCTGGTCCCCCGCGGGGTCAGTTCTGGGCGCCGCCGAAGCCCTTGATGGCCTCGGTCATGCCTGAGGGTGTGTCCAGGATCTGCGAGAAGCGCACGACCGTCACGGTGTCTTCGGGAGAGACCGGGCGGGAGTAGATCTGTTCGAGGAAGTTGATCAGCTCCTCGTGACGGCGGAACTCGGGGTTGTCGTGCTTGATGTCCCGCGGCGAGAGGTCGGCCAGGCGCATCACCTCGACCTGGTCGATCACCGCCTCGAAGATCCGCTCGCGGGGCGCGTACTGGAAGCCGATCGTGACCAGCACGAGCGTGTTCTTGCGGTACCTGCCCGACTTGTCGCCGAGCCGGATCGTGGCCGTCTTGCGCCCCCGCTTGAGCTCGTCGGCGAAGATCGTCGAGTAGAAGTTCAGGACCTGCATCGGGGGGCAGGCTACCGTTCTTCGCGCAGGTAGGCCCTGGCCAGCGCCACCATTTCGCGCTCCGCCACATGGCTCAGCTCCCGCTCGGCCTGCTCGAGGCCGATCCACCGCACCTCTTCGACCTCATCGTCGTGATCGGCCGTGTCGCCGCCGGTGTGTCGGAACAGGAAGAACGAGACCTCCTTGCCGATCGTGCGCCCGCCGCGGCGATACCAGTAACGGGTCTGGCCCAGCTCGCGGACGGGCTCCGCGAGGATCCCGGTCTCCTCCCGCACCTCCCGCTTGGCCGCCTGGACCGGGGTCTCCCCGGCGTCCATATGACCCTTCGGCAGCGCCAGCACCCGCGAGCCGTCCGCCGCGCGGCGGGTCGGCACGATCACCACGACGTCCTCTCCCCGGACCACGACGCCGCCCGCCGAGAACTCCCGGGCTTGAGAACGGGTCGGCCGATCCGGCGGCTGCGGGGCCTCAGAAGACATACTGCTTGAGCGCCTCCGGATCGTGGACGACGAGCCGGCCACGACCCTGGCTGATCACCCCGGCGCGCTCGAGCACCGCGAGGAACCGGCTGGCCGACTCCCGCGAAGAGCCGGCGAGCTGCGCGAGGTCCGCCTGGGTGGCCGTCACGAGCACGTCCTGGCCCGGGCGGCCGTCGTCGACCGCCGCCTGCACGAGGTCTGAGAGCACCACCGCGACGCGGCTCTGGACGGTCTGGAAGGACTGGCGCGAGAGCCGCTCGTTGGTCTCGCGCAGCCGTCGCCCCAGCGCGATCACGAGGCGCATCGCGATGCCCGGGTGCTCGCCCATCAGGCGCCGCATGTCCGGTCCGAGCACGCCGACAACGCTCATCTGCTCGATCGCCTCGACCGTCGCCGAGCGGCGCTCGTCCTCGAACATCGCGAGCTCGCCGAAGATGTCTCCGGGGCCGAAGGTCGCCAGCGTGATCGTGCGATCGCCGTGGCTGCGGATCGCCCGTGCGCGGCCTTCGCGGACGACGTAACAGGTGTCGCTCGCGTCGCCCTCGCGGAACACGGCCTGCCCCGGCTCGAAGGACCTCGGTACGGCGACGTCGGCGATCCGCTCGAGGTCGGCCCGCTCGAGCGTCGAGAACACGGGTACGCGCCCGAGCAGCTCAACGACGTCGCTTGGGCCCGTATCCACGTCGCACGGAATACCACAACCGGGGAACCCCGGCTGGCGCCGCCGCTATCGTCCGAACCGTGTCCGCGATCACTCGCAACCGGGCCCTCGTGCTCGCTGCGGGCCTCACCGGCTGCCTCGCCGCGACCGGCACCGGCGCGGGCGCCGCAACGGTGGCCCCGGGCTCGACGAGGGAAGCGGCGGCGCTGCGAGCGCTGCTGCGCTCACGCGATCTGTGGGCGACGATCGACGTCTGCAACCCGCCCGATCAGCGCAACTACGTCGGCATCCGCGGCTCGATGCCGGCCGATGGGCACGCCCACGACAAGATGTACATGTCCTTCCGCCTGCAGTACATGGACGCCACGGGCAAGCACTGGGTCGACCTCGCGAGCCCCAAATCCCCGATCTACGTGTACGTCGGCCCGGGCAGCTCCGTGCGACAGGGGGGCCGCAGCTTCCAGCTCGTGCCCCGCACCGGGAAACCGCCGGCGACGCTGCGCGGCGTCGTCTCCTACCAGTGGCGGCGGGGCAAGACGATCCTACAGGCGGTCAGCCGCCCCACGACGGCAGGCCACAAGAGCCTCGCCGGTGCCGACCCGGGCGGCTACAGCGCGGCGAGCTGCCTGATCAGCTGAACAGACGCGGGTCGTTCGTGATGATCCCGTCGACGCCGAGCGCCGTCAGCCGCTCGATCGTGCGGGCATCGTCGACCGTCCAGACATAGAGCTCGCCGCCCCCTTCGCGCACGGCACGGAGCAGCGCCCTTGTGACGACGCGCCAGTGCGCCATGATCGCGTCGAAGCGCCCTTCCAGCAGCGCCGCCCGCGCGCGTCGGGGCAGCATCGCCCTGTAGCCCGTCAGCATCGCCAGGGCGGGGATCGCGGTGAGCATGTCGGTGGTGTAGTCACGGCGCACCCGGGGCACAGACCAGCCAAGCCGCAGCTCGGGTTCGGCTGCGCGTATCTGGGCTAGGCCCGCCGGGAACATGCCGCTGATCAGCGTCCGCTCGATCAGCTCGTGCTCGCGGAGCGCGCTCAGCACCCTCATCTCGTAGCCGGGGAGCTTCACGTCGACGTCGAGGTCGATACCCGCGAAGGCCGGCCCTTCGAGGTGCTCCAGTGCCTGCTCGAGGGTCACGGGCGAGCGCCGGCCCGCGTCCTCGTGGTCATGTGCGAGGAGCAGGCGTCCGCCGCCCCCGGGCTGCTCGGAGAGCACGTCGAACTCGATCATGTCGACGCCGGCGGCCAGCGCCGCATCGAAGCTCGCGAGCGTGTTGCCGGCCACGATGCCGGCGGCGCCCTTGTGCCCGACCCGCCGTGGGCGCTTGACCGTCGGCTCGCTCATCGGCGCCACCTTCGCAGGTCGGCAGGCCGCCCGTCGCTCGCGACCCCGCCCCGGGTGGGCCGTTGGCGGGAGGGCGCCGCGCGCCACACCCGGGGCGACGCTCAGGGGTTTCCCGGCGAGCACTGGGCCGCGGCGATCGCCTCTATCGCGGCCCGGGGGCCGACATAGGGGGCGAGCACGATGAAGGCGAGATGGTCGACGAGCGACGGCATCCTCGACAAGCGCTTGTTGGAGACGAGACTCGAGATCACTCCCCACACCCCGCCCGTGACGAGCTCACGCACGATCTCCGGCGCGCGCTCCGGCGGTGGCGCGGTCTCCGTGAGCATCGCCGTGAGCTCCGCGACCGAGCTTGTCATGCGGCCGATCATCGCCGGGCCGACTTCGAACAGGTCGATGAAGGCGATCCGCAGCAGCGCCTCGTGGGCGATGAGGTGCGACATGAAGGCGCCCATCGCGCGGCACACGCCTTGCTCCCACGAGTCGGCCTCGTCCATCGCCGGGCGCACGCAGTCGAGCATTTCGGCGACGAATTCGTCGAGCACCGTCAGGAAGCACTCCTCCTTGTTCTCGAACTGGCGGTGGAAGGCCTCGGTCGAGACGCCCGCGAAGTGCGCGATCTGCGGATCGGTCAGCGCGGCGTAGCCTTCGTCGAGCGTGAGGTGGACGACCGAGCCGAGCAGCCGCGCGCGCCTGTCATTGCCGGTCAGGAAGGCGGCCGGCGTCGGCGGCATGTGTGCCGGGCCGCATAGCGTCAGCGTGCGCAGGCGCATGTCCTCGGGGATGCGATAGGCCTCGATCCAGTGGAGTACTTCATCCGTGTGCGACGCCAGCTCGCGATGGCGGCGCTCCAAGAGCTTGGTGAGGACGAGGTGGCGCACGCCCGCCACGACCACCCGCGGCGTCAGCTCCGAGTAGGCGGCCTCGGCCGGGGCCAGCTCGAACGCTGTCGCGACCACGCGCTCGAACACGAGACCCGCCAGGAGCATCCGTTCGCGGGCCGGCGGGCCGATGCCGAGCGAGTTCACGAGCACCAGGCGCGGTCCCTTCGGCGACCGTGCGACTCCGCCGAGCAGCGCGGCGCAGGAGGCGTGTAGGCGATTCGACCATCCCCGCTCGGAGACCCATGCCTGCAGCACGCGCTTGCGCTGCTGGGCGACGATCACCTCGTAGGTGCCGAGGAAGCAGCCTTCCTTGCTTTCGAACAGCTCGTAGAAGGCCCTGCGGGAGACGCCCGCGAGCGCGACCACGTGCGCGACGGTCGTGCGCTCGTAGCCTTTGCGCGCGACCGCCTCGACCATCGCCCCGCAGAGGCGCATACGCTGGTTGAGTTCGACCTCGCCCCGCCCCAGGCCGCTGGGACCGTGAGGAAGACGCTGGTACAGCGGAGACAGCTGGTCTTTGGTGCGGCCCATCCTCACGATTCCAAGCTACTGGCTTCCCGCATATCCGAACACCCCCTAGGTGCGCGATCAAACTACACACTCATTCGAATACTTCCACCCGTGTCTCCGTTGCAGCGCAACGTCTTACAGACAAAGCGCAACCAGCCCGCGAGGAGCCCCTGCAAGTGACAAAGATCCACGCCGCGAACTTCACGAGAGGGCGCTCAGGCGCTGAGCGTGAGGCGCCGCGGCCCGGATTGGAAGCCGAGCTCGATCAGCGCCCCAACGTACGTCGAGCCGATCGCCGGCTCGCCGTCGATTCGCTCCAGGGAGAGCTTGCCGACACGTCCGGAGCGGACCGCGTCGGCGAGTGCCCGGAGCGCCTCGTCCAGCAGGTCGGGCTGGCCGGCGGCGGGGGCTGCGGCGGCGTCGATCAACGTGACGAGCCCGCGCCCGCCCCGCTCGACGTAGAGCACCGGCTGCTCGCGGACGCTCACCACATAGGCACCGGCGACGCGCGCCGGGCGGCGCTCGAGCCCCTCGCGCTTCGGCCACGGCAGCGCCGCTCCGTAGGGCTGCGCGGGGTCGGCGGCGGCCAGCACGAGGGCCTGCGGGCGATCGCTTTCGAGCGCCGTGCTAGCGGGCCCGGCACGCAGGCGCTCGACGGCTCCCGGAAGCGCGAACTGGGCTCCGCCCATGCCCTCGATGAAGTAACCCCGCCGGCAGATCCCCAGCGTCTCGAGCTGCGCGAAGGTGTCGTAGAGCATCGCAAAGCCGCCCTTGATCCCCTCGGCGAGAACCTGCTCGCGGGTGACGATGCCGTAACGCTCGAGCAGCAGCTCGGCCAAGGCGCGGCGCCGTTCCGCGGCCTGCGCCGGATCGGGCTCGCCGCCGAACACCGAGCCGGTCAGCGACCACCGTCCCTGCACCTGGGACTGCGCGCCGCTGCTGCGACGCGAGGCAAAGCGCGAGCGGCGCGCGGCGCGCCTCGCGCCGGAGCTTTCGCCTCGCGCCAGCGCCAGGCGGGGGGCGCGCAGCGGCGCCCACGCGTCGTTTGTCGCCTCGCCCGCCCAGACGAGATCCCAGAGCGCCTCCCGCAGCGCCTCCGGCGGGCTGTCGAGCTCGGCGAGCAGATCGCTGAAGAAGGCCGGCGCGCCGGACAGGCGGGCGCGGATCAGCTCGTGCTCCTCGCCCTCCGGCGCCGCGCTGCTGCCGCGCGCCGCGGGCGGGCCGATCACGGCTGCATCCTCGCGGTAGTACAGGGCCACCCGCCCGGAGCGACCGATCGGTCCCGCTCCAACCCAGACGAGCTCGCCGCTCGCGCACAGGGCATCGAGCCACGTCTGGGAGTAGGCGCCTGTGCGGCGCGGCAGCACGTCGCGCTCCCATGTCTCGACGGGCAGCGCGAGACCCTGCAGCGGCACGAGCACCTCGCGTAGGCGATCGATGCCGGCGCCTGCGCGGGTGTGGCGGTCGACGCCCTGCCAGGACGGCAGGAAGCCGGCGAGCCGGCGCTGGTCGGCGGGCTCGATCTCCTTGCGAAGCGCCGCCAGCGAGGCGCGGCGCAGGCGGCGAAGCACCTCGACGTCGCACCAGTC